>Ga0078972_1000440_pt2 | contig 153449 bp, 135 predicted proteins | sample YelNatPaOPGAMG01_FD_67568 | JGI IMG/M metagenome (GOLD analysis project Ga0078972, IMG submission 67568) | Hot spring thermophilic microbial communities from Obsidian Pool, Yellowstone National Park, USA - OP-RAMG-01 (SPADES assembly) (version 2) | ecosystem: Environmental > Aquatic > Thermal...
ATTTCCCTAGTAACCGTTACCTCCAAATCACCAAACTTCAACTTATACGTAATAGGTGTTGTCGTGGTAGGCGTTGTAGTTGGTGTGGTTGTTGGTGTTGTGGTTGGTGTGGTTGTGGGTGTGGTTGTTGGTGTTGTTGTGGGTGCGGGTGGTAAGCTAGTCATGTAGATTATGATCCCTGCGACAGCGATTAAAATCACGACACCTATAACTATGGCGAGAGTCTTACTAATACCACTACCCAAGCAAATCACCTCAAGAAAAAATACGACAACAAGCTTAAAAATCGGTTGAATTTGTTATTTCTTCTTGAAGAAGAGCCTAACCAACATAAAGAAAACTACGCCTAAGATTATCGCTGTTGCACCCACCCCTAAAACCACTGCGTTCCAGTCGGTAATCAGTTGCGGGGTTGTCACAGTTTCCGTTAGCGTGAACGTAGTACTCGACACCTCCGTCCTCGTAACGGTCTCCGTTACGGTCGTTGGTTGTTGCGGGGCTTGCATCGCCGGCCTGACTCCCTTAATTTTAGCAGGGGTCCCGACTAACGTGTTCACGTCCACGCTGTAGGAGGAGAGTTGGGCGTACTGGATTTCAGGTGTTGGTGCTAGTAGGTCTACTATCCTTGGTATGACTCCCGCGGCAACCCCTACAGCGTTCTGCGCTCCTACGCCAAAGTTCCACTCGCTCGGGTCTATGGAGAAAGACCTTATGTTGTTGGTTCCATAACCGTCCCATGAAGTCAGTGCCACGACCCACCCCCACTCGTTAGGCTGTTTGATCGCAGGTATCAACTGCTTAGGTACCTCCGCCAAGATCTTGTTTGGTTGCTCTACGTAGATACTCATGGCGTTAGCTATGTTCGTGCCGTTAGGGTATATTACGTTATTGCCTCCAGCCCATCCAGGACCTATGAGTAGCGCTACTTCCCAAGCATACTCTGGGTCTACGTTAACCCATAACCCGAAGGTGGTTATGTTGCCGCTGCCTGGAACGTTGTCGGTGTCTAAGTATACGTGGAAGAACTGCATGCTGAAGCCGTTAGGCCCTCCCCACGGATTACCGCCTAACTCCCTAACCTCAAAAGTTAGGATGTATTTATCGCCGGCGTCGAGCACGCTAAACTTAAGTAGGTCGAAGACTCCGGGCACGAACACTTTATTTAACGGGTAGACGTAAGTTCCAGTACCTTTATCGTCTTTCTCGGGGTCCGTGAATTCCGCTATTAAGTTAGCTCCAGGAGTTACTGGGGGTCTAGGCACCCTAACGAAGTAAACACTCCCTAACCTACTCGAGTAAGCTTCTAAGGTGTTGTTAGCGTAGAGTGCCGCCGCCAAGTAAGTTACGTCACCAACTTCCAAGCCTAGATTAACCCACTTAACGCCTAGCGCTACGTAGATATTGCTATCGCTAACCAACACGTTGTAGTAGTCAACGTAGGAAGGGTAGTACGACTCGTTACCGCTTGCTTGGTAAGTGATGACCACCCTTCTAAGAGGATCCGTTAAAGCTTCTCTAGATACTTTGATAACCACCGCACTAGCTATGGCTACGCCTAAATCCCTCGTAGCGTTTATCGGGAACACGTTGTAGCCCCTGACCCACGGCGAGTAACTCCTTCTAGGATTACTCAAGTAGAGAACTACCGAGTATGGTGAATCACCGGGTGATTTAATCCGGAAATTCACGTACATATAATCACTATCAACCCCTACGATAACCTTATCTAGCACTTCATGAGCTACGATGACCTCCAACACGCGGTCTAGCTCTGACTCAGGTATTAAGTAATTCGCTGGTCTGGTTCTTAAGGAAGGCGGTGATTGCGCGTTGATTAATCCTGCGGGAACGCCGTCGGGGAGGAAGGTAGCGTTTAGGTACGGCGGTGGCTGAATGCCTGAGGACTCGTAAGCTTCAGTCAAGTAATACTTGTATACTATGTCGAACCTTCCTACAGGACCCCACTCCCCACCATACCACCAATTCCAGTCACTTGCCTGAGCTCTTAAGATAGCTTCCGTAGCCGCTGGATTCACCTCAGCTAACTCACTAAGGCTTGAGACGCCGTACCTAGATATCACGTCGTTCCTAGCCTTAACCAACCACATCAGAGCGATATTTTCCTGCTTATCACCTATCCAAGTACTTAATCTAGCGTCTTTACCGCTCCAAGAACTCTCAGCTATCCTTGCTTGAAGCTCCCTGGTAGGTAGTGACTCGTAAGCCGTTATATGAGATATGTCTTTCCCTGCTAAGTCAAGGTATTTCTGGGTAGTTAGCGGTAGTTGAGGGCTTCTCCCCCTATACAGACTCAAGTACTCGGAAGGGGTTAAGGTGACTATGTAGTCTTGCTCCTGCAGTTCTGTGAGGGTTGAGTAAAGAGAGTTTAAGAAGTCGTCGCCGAAGTTTCTGTAACTCTCCCACGGGTTCTCCCCGTCTAAAGCCACAACTATGACGTTGCTCTCATCAGTGTTTTCGGAAGCTATGCTCAGTAGGTAATTCCTTAAATCCTCGATAGCCGCGCTAGTCTCCATCCCCGAGTATGAGAAGCTTATCCTATTGCTTAGGTCAGGGTCTCTGAAGAACACGTAGAAGGATGAGGTGTTGAAGTCTATTCTCCAAGGCCTCAAGTAATTCTCCGGTTTCGTTACGTCAACACCGCTTAACTCTAGCACGTTCCTGTCAGTCACACACCACGAGATACCGTGCTCACTAAACACTCTCAGCGCTTCCTCGTTGACCGCCTGCTCCGCTGGCCAGACGCCTGAGGGGGTGTAGTTGAAGTAGGTTTTGAAGAGCTCTAACGACTTCCTAACATGTAGTCTTAGATCGTCGTACCAGCCTAGGTCGGCTAGGAGCGGAGCTATAGGGTGTGAGTAGGGTACTGGGATAAGCTCTGCCTGACCTGAGTTAAGCAATTCCCTATACTTAGGTATTATCTTACTCATTATCTCCACGTGCTTACTGAGAACCAAAGCTAGCTCGCTCTCAGTGTAGGAAGGGCTTGTCTGGGTTAAGGCTCTCTCCCTCAAAGACATTAACTCAGGGTACTCACTACCAACCACCTCCGGATCTATCCAGAGTAGGTTGAAGAGAGTCGCTAGATCTATGAAGTCCTGCCTAGTAAACTCGCTAACTACCTTAACCATCATATCCTCCTCAGGAAGACCCGAGTATTTTGTGAAAGCTGCTTGAGCTTTACTCCTCAACTCCTTGAATCTAGGCGAGAGCTCCAGTATGTTAGCCCAGTTAATGTCGAAGAAACCCCCCGGTATCCTCAACATCTCGAAAAGCTCTTTAGTAGTTGCTGTCCCGTTAACTATCTTCCAAGATATTATCTGCCTTAAGTCCATGACGCCGTTCACCGCGCTCAGCAACTGGTGGAGGAGTGAGCCGGAGAACGTGAAGGTTGCTTTGACTTCAGGATACTTACTCAGTATTAAAGCCATCTTATAGTAATTACCTACCGAATGCATTCTAACCCAAGGCAGAATGAAGTAAGAATCGTTGCTCCCGTAATACCATGGTTGATGATAATGCCAAACTATGATCACGTTAAGAGGCTTCCTCTCAGCCCTCACCAAACCTAACGGGGTTGAGAAGACGCTGACGAAGACTAAACCAATCAAAACCACTAACAAGATTTTCTCCTTCACCGCACACACCTTCATCATAGAATACTTACTCAAGGAAAATAAATCCCGCAAATATTTACCACTCCTAAACCATTACTTCAAGGGATTATCGTTATGGTTACTAAGCCATGTTATTTTGAGGGTGATGTTCGAGGAGCGTAGAAAGCTTTATAAGACTTCGTTGAGTTTACTATAACGTTTGTTGGCTTGAGGTGATTTTAGGTGAGGTTAAGTAGTAGGGTGTGCGGATTAAGTTTGCGTCATCCCGTGATGAACGGTAGCGGTCTTTTAGGTAGTAGTAGGCAGCAGGTAAGCATAATGTGTTCTTGGGGTCTGGCGGCGATAGTCACTAAAACGATCACTCGTTATCCGAGGGTCATGAATAAACCACCGAATATTCTATACTTGAGTGATTTAGGAGCGGTCATCAATTCTATGGGTTTGCCTAACCCGGGAGCTACGCATATCTACGAGTTAGTTCAGGAAGCGAGAGGTTGCGGCGTGCCAGTAATAGTTAGTGTTGGGGGTAGGTCGCTGGAGGAATATCTGGAGGTTTCATCCATAGCTGAGGAGGCTGGGGCTAGCGCCGTCGAGCTTAACTTGAGTTGTCCTACCACGTCAGGCTACGGACTTAACTCACTGACGGATCTGCAAACAGTGTATGAGGTGGTGAGAGGAGTCTCAAGCACTGTGAGACTACCTGTCATAGCTAAGTTAGGGATTGACTTCAGGAACGGCTTGATCCAAATGGTGGGGAAAGCTCTTGAGGGCGGGGCTAGGGCCGTGACCCTGATAAACTCCGTTAAGGTAGTCTCCATAGATCCTGAGAAACTCTCCTACAGTCTTTCATCCAGTAATATGGGTTATTCCGGGGCGCCGATACTCTACATCGGGTTAAGAGCTGTTCACGACGCTTACAAAGAGTATAAAGCGGAGATAATAGGTTGCGGCGGTATCAGGTACTGGAGCGACATAGCTTCCTACATACTAGCCGGGGCTAGGGCAGTCCAGTTAGTGACTTCTTTGATGACCGCTAGGAACCCTAGAGAACACGTGAGTAACTTGCTGAAGGAGCTTGAGAACTGGCTTGAGAGGAAAGGCTTCTCAACCCTGGAAGAAGCTGTCGGCTTTATTCACAAGCGATGAGCGTGAAGCAAGTATTAGTATAGAGCTAGTAGGTGAGGACCTAGGAAAACACGCGCTACCTCTAAATAGCCAGGTATGTAGACACGCTTCTTCCTAGACTTAACAGATTTAATTATCTTCTTAGCTACCTCCTCAGGAGACACACCACCTCTAACATCACTTAAGCCGGCTCTGGAGTGAAAGCTAGTTCTGACAACGCCTGGATAAACGCTGAGTAGGTGTATTCCCTTAGCTTTAAGCTCCCTGCGTAGAGCTTCTGAAGCATAATGCAACGCTATCTTCGTCGCGCCATAAAGAGGTAGCTTAGTCATTAAGACATGCACCCCCGCAGTTATTACGTTGACTACCGTGGACCCCCTCCTCATGAGAGGTAAGAGCTCATTAACTAACGCTAAAGGCGTAACGAAATTCACTAAAGTCATGCTAACAATCTCGTCAATACTTAAATCAAGTAAGTTTCTGTATAATCCGTAACCCGCGTTATTCACCAACACATCCAAAACCTCAAACCTCCTCGCAACCTCGGCGACGACGGACCTCACACTCCTAACATCACTTAAGTCAAGAACTAAGTAATCGAAACAATTATTGTAAGCGTTCTTAATTTCCTCAAGTCTTTCAACACTTCTCCCAACCCCTAAAACCTTACCACCCTCCCTACAGAACTCAATACTTAAAGCCCTCCCAATACCTGATGAAGCACCTGTAACCAGTGCGTTCATTACTAACCACCTAATAATGTTATATGTACGATATAATAATAACGTTATTTGACTATAGGGGGACCCACAATAATTTCGATACGGAATTAGCCGTGTGCGTAGAGCCAGCAAGCTACGTAATATCCTGGCTCAACTTCCGTTAAAGGAGGTTCTTTGGTTTTGCATATATCCATGGTGTAAGGGCACCTGGGGTGAAATCTGCATCCAGGAGGCGGATTTATTGGGGATGGTGGCTCGCCTTGAGGTATTACCTTCTTCCTGCTTCGGGAGACTAACGGGTCCGGTATTGGAATTGATGAGAGCAACATAACTGAGTAGGGGTGGAGAGGTTTTTCATAAAGTTTTTGCGAGTTTCCTATCTCCACTATTTTCCCTAAGTACATTACCGCTATTCTGTTACTCATGTATTTAACTACTGAGATATCGTGTGATATGAATATGTAGGTTAAGTTATGATTTCTTTGTAGATCCCTCAGCAATTCAAGGATTTGCGCCTGAACAGATACGTCTAGAGCCGAAGTAGGTTCGTCAAGCACTATTAATTTAGGTCTTAAGATTATGGCTCTTAATATCGCGACCCTCTGCTTCTGACCTCCTGAAAGCTCGTGCGGGTATCTGTATAGGTGTTCTGAGCCTAAACCAACACTCTCCATCTCCTTAATTAAATACTCTTCGTAATCGTTTAACTGGACTTTATGTTCCCTTAACGGCTCTAGCAAAGTTTCTGCTATAGTCATTCTAGGATTTAATGATGTGTGAGGGTCTTGAAAAACCATCTGTGCGTTTCTTCTGAACTCAAGTAATTTCCTGCCCTTCAGCTTAACTACGTCTAGGCCTTCAAATAATATTTTGCCGGACGTGGGTTTGTTAAGTAAGAGTATCGTCTTGCCTAGAGTAGTCTTCCCGCAACCGCTTTCCCCAACAATGCCCAGAGTTTCTCCTTTGAATACCTTGAGACTCACATTATCAACAGCTTTAACTTTAGCGAATAAGGAACCCCTCACCCTAAAATAGACTTTCAGATCAAGCACCTCGAGTAGAGGCGATGACATCTAGATCACCTCTTTAAATAAAGCCAACACGCAACCCTATGCCGAGGTTCCACCTCTATCATAGACGGTTCCTCACGCCTGCATACGTCGGTCGCGTAAGGACACCTAGGATAGAATCTGCAACCAGGGGGCGGGTTTATTAAGGAGGGGACCACGCCAGGTATAGACTCGAGTTTCTCAATCCTCTTGAGCGGGTTTGGGACAGACCTAAGTAGTAATTGCGTGTATGGGTGTAGAGGCTTGTAGTATAAGTCGGTAGTGAGAGCTTCCTCAACTATCTTACCAGCATACATTATGTAAACCCTGTCCGAGATTTCAGCTACTATGCCTAGATTATGTGTTATGAGGATCAAGCTCATCTTATACTTCGCTTGCAAGTTTTTGAGTAATTCGAGGATTTGTGCCTGAATAGTCACGTCTAGGTTCGTAGTGGGTTCATCAGCTATAAGTAGCTTAGGACTGTTAGATAAACTAGTAGCTATTACTGCCCTCTGCCTCATGCCGCCCGACAATTCATGCGGGTAATTCTTAACTCTTAGCTCAGGACTCGGTATGACAACCTCCTTTAAGAGTCTGATAGCATCCCTCAAAACCTCCTTAGCCTTAACCTTCCTATGATTGGTCACCGTCTCCACTATATGCGTACCAACGGTGTAGAGTGGGTCTAACGCTGACGTAGGGTCCTGAAATACGTAGGCTATCTCATTACCTCTAATATCCCTGATGACTTCCTCAGGAACCTTAAGTAGATCTACTACCTCATTATTCCTCCTTTTAAAGAGGGCTGACCCGTTCTCTATCCTCCCAGGATGTTCTATGAGCCTCGTTAAAGCTCTGGTGGTGACAGTCTTACCGCAACCTGTCTCACCAACTAGAGCGACAACCTCACCCTCATATACTTCAAATGAGATTCTGGAAACGGCGTTCACTACACCGGCGTAGGTGTAGAACTTAACTTCGAGATCCCTTACTTTAAGTACTTGACCGTCTTGAAGTGATTCCGCCACACCTACCCACCTTCCCTAAACTCTATGGATCTCCTAGTACGTGGATCTAGCACGTCTCTCAAAGCGTCGCCGAGCAGGTTCCATCCAAGAGCTATCACGAGCAATATGGTGCCGTAATACAGCACTATGTGTGCGGTTCTCTCGGGAAAGAAGTTTCCGGCCTTGGATATAAGGTAACCTAGCTCGGGAACAGGTTCCTGAGGCCCTAGTCCTAGGAAGGAGAGAGCGGCTGCAAAGAGGGTTGCAGTAGCTAAGTCGAAGGTCATCATGACTAGTATGGGGGATAGCACGTTAGGTAAGACGTGTTTGATGAGTATCTTTCTAGTGGGAAGTCCTACTAACTTAGCGGCTTCTATGAAGGGTTGCTCACGCACACTTAAAACACTACCCCTAACTATCCTAGCATATCCAGGCCACCACACAATGACCATAGCTACCCACACTGAAAGTATTGCGGCTAGCTGAGCGTATTCATTTGGTCTTAAACCAAAAATAAATGAGAGAAAATCTCTAAGTAATGTATTAGCTTCTAAGAAAGCTCTGATCCTCTGTGGGAAGACGGAAGCGAAAGCTATGGCGAGAATTAAGCCCGGGAAAGCTATGAATATGTCTGTTAATCTCATTATTACCTCATCTATTAAGCCTCCCTTATAGCCTGCTACAAGACCTAGTAGAATACCTAGTGGAGCGCCGAGAAACACTACGAAGAGCGATATAACGAACGATATCCTGAAACCGTAGAACGAGAGTGAGATTATATCTCTACCCCACTCATCCGTGCCGAGAAGCGGGTAACCCGAACACCACGGAGGTATGCACGGGGGGTGGTACCAGAGTTCAGGATCTTCCACTACCTTGTACTCCCAGTAAGGTTCCCAAGCGAGTAGGGGGCCGATTATAGCTAGTAACGTCACAACAAACACGATCATACCTCCTAGAACGCCAATTTTAGACTTGCTGAAGGCGTAAGCCATCAGCTTCCATTCCTTAACCCTTGAAGAATTTTTAGTGCTCCAGCCAGGACTTAACTTATCTCTAACTAGGACGTAGAAGTTTATCACTTTCACGAGTGCTTCGTATACTGCTTTCACGATACTCACCTTAATACCTTATTCTCGGATCTATTGCTGCGTACAGTATATCGACTACTAAGTTAGTAACTATGTAAATTATGGCGAAGAGGAAAGTCGCCGCTATTATAGCTGGGAAGTTGAGCCTGGTTATTGAGTCATACATGTACCTCCCCATGCCCGGGATATTGAATACGGTCTCAGCTATTACAGCGCCTGAGAGAAGACCGCCAAAGTTAATTCCTAGAACTGTTACTACCGGTATCATAGCATTCTTGAGTACGTGTCTCCAGATCCTTAACTTCTTCAAACCTCTTGCTTTAGCGAAAAGCACGTACTCAGAACCTAACGCGTCTAGAAGACTATTCCTAACTATCCTGGCTATGAACCCGCCGTTTAACAAGCCTAGAGCGAGTCCAGGTAGGTAAAGTCTTTTGAAAGTGTCAGCTACAACAAACCACTCGCCACACATAGCTGCACCGAACATAGGGACGGAACCTATAGCACTAATAAAGTTGCCTACGTAGGGGTAAGTCGTGGGTAACGAACCGATCCAGTCTCTGCAGGTTTGGGTAGGGTAAGGTATGCCGGCTAAGTACGTTGTGTGGGTATAAACAAAGAAACCTAGTATGAGGAAATAGTATAAGACAAAAGCAGGGAGGGAACTACCCGTTAACGCGAATATTCTCACAAAGAAATCTATGAAGGAGTCCTTCTTAACCGCTGCCAACACACCTAGAGGAATACCTATCAATACTAAGAATATGAAGCCTATGAGAGCGACCTCAACAGTGATCGGGAACCTATAAAACAGTTCAGTAAACACGTTCCTTTGCCTGACAGGATCCTCGAGTCGCCCGCTAAGAAGTTCCGATACTAAGAAAGCAAACTGTTCGTACCAAGGTCTATCAAACCTATACTTTTCCCTAATCTCTTGAAGTCTCTCAGGGTTCATTAATTTTTCCCCGACCCACGCCCTTACCGGGTCCGTCGGGACCGCGTACGCAATTAAGTACGTTATTAATAATACCCCGAGAAGAGTAGGTACGAATGTGACAGCTCTCCTCACCAAAAAGGTAGTTAAACCCATACTTACCCCCTAACTGACTAAAACATTAAAACTAAAAAATTGTTTTCGTTAAAAACGTGTTATACTCTACTACCTTGATCACGGCGACGGTTTATACCCGTAGAGTTCCTCCCATATCGAGGCGTTCCAGTAGTATGGGTTTATCTTCAGTAATATGTAGCTGTCCTCTTTATAATCGGCTACGTAGTAGGGTCCTGTTGAGACGGGATAATCTTTAAGTAATTTATATGATGGATCGTCCTCACCAACCTGCACGTATTGCGCCCAAGCACTCGGGTTCTTCCCGTTATTCGAAGCGCTTAATGCCTCACCATATTTAGCGCCGAGCGCGTACTCCATAGGTATTATGCTCGCGACTCCTGTAGTGAATATGTGCAGTATGGGTGGGTACTGGAAGTGCAACTTAAACTTCACGACGCCTGCAGTAGGTCCTGAATACCCGAATATGTTTAGCAGATCCTCCAAGCTATTTACGTCGTAACTCTTCCCTTTAAACACCGTTGATAAGCCCCCACTAGCTACGGTTCTGAATTCTTCCTCGCTTAAAACAGTTGAGGAGTTAACATCCATGAAGTCCGTGATCATCCAGCTCGCCGCACCCGGTAGGTTGACTCTAGCAACCCTCCATATACTAAAGAGAACGTCAGTCGCGTCTATCGGGTACTTTGTCTTATTCCAGGGATCATAAGCGAACACGTTACCGCGTATAACGAAGTATAGTTCTGTCCCATCCTTACTGAAAGCCCAGGCTACTGCAAGACCCGGCAGCGGTTCCGTCTCCTCGTATTCGTAGGTAACTAAGGTACTGTAAATTTGCTGGAATATCTCCCATCCAAACGACTCGTAAGACTTAGCTGGGTCGAATGTGTCCGGCCATCCGAAAGTAGCTATCACGAAGGTTTCCTGATCATTCTTTATACCTAATACTCCAGTATCTCTTACCGGAGCGTCAGGAGTCTCCCACACTAAATCATATCTAGCAGTGGTTGTTAAGGGATAATACATGTTTTGCACCCAGCTACCGTAGTTCCTGCCAGTAACTTGCTGACCTAACATTATCATCGGGGCTTCGTTGTTGAATACTATTACTGCCGCGTTAATCACCGCCTTACGCACCTCTGGATCTAGAACGGACCTAGACAGCTTAACTAAAGCGCTGACCGGCACGTCCTTCCATCCAGGAGCTCCTATAGTCACCATCGATATAGGCTCAGCCCAATTCTCATTTGTTTTCTCCTCATCTAACACGTAACTAACGACCAATATAGGCTTGTCCGTAGGTCCCGTGTAGGTCGCTCCAGAACCCTTAGGCCCTACTACGACGATGTAGTCCTCCGTAACCACAGTCCTCTCAACGACGCTTATGTAATTACCGACATTAGCTGGTGCTACGTTCTTATAGTACTCTAAATCCGTGAATTCCGCCCCACCCCATACGAAAGGCATTAAGTAGTTGTCCGGGTCTAGATAATCGGGTATCCAACCAAGTAACGCTACGTCGAAGTTGAAGTGGTCTACTTTATCCAGGTATTGAGGCCAGCTGTAAGTCTCCACGATAACCCTAAAACCTAGTCTAGACCAATAATTCTGCAAGAGTGCAGCTATCTGAGCTCTCGCTGTGTTGCCTGTATTATAAATTATGGTTATGGTATAGTTAGACGGGTCAAAACCCTCAATAGACCTCAGTATCTCACTAGCCTTAGTCTCATTAAATTCATACTTAATAATTCCGTATTCGGTATAACCGAACGTACCCTTAGGTACTATCGTGTAAAGCCTCGTGTAAAGCCCTCCGAAGATTTGATCCAGTATCGTGGTATATGGAACCGCGTAAGCTAATGCCTGCCTAACTTTCGGGTTGTCGAAGGGAGGTTTCATAGTGTTAATTATGATATGCTGTATAGTTAATCTAGGCTTCTGAGTATCAATAAGCAAGAGTAGCTTATGCCCGTCAACGGGAGTTAAATTAACGTCTTTCCACCTAGCCGGAGTCACGGCAGCGATATCAGCTACTCCAGCCTTATACATCTGAATTCTAGTCGACTCATCGTTCGATATTATGTAAAGCACTTGAGTATGTAATTTCTTAAGAATAGCAGGCGTTGTAGTTGGTGTGGTTGTTGGTGTTGTGGTTGGTGTGGTTGTGGGTGCGGGTGGTAAGCTAGTCATGTAGATTATGATTCCTGCGACAGCGATTAAAATCACGACACCTATAACTATGGCGAGAGTCTTACTAATACCACTACCCAAGCAAATCACCTCAAGAAAAAATACGACAACAAGCTTAAAAATTTACTGCTGTGGTTTCCTTTAATAATATGAAGGATGCTCAGCACAAAAACATGAATCCCTCACTATCATCGAGATAATTTATGCGAGATTAAATGAAAGTTTTTGTTAAAAAGGTAGTCTGTACTGACTCGTAACTATGTTGTCTATCCTTAACCTTTCCAAGATTCTTATCGGGACTTGAAGGGTTACTTGCGCTATGCCCGGTAACCTACCTATTTCTACCGCGCCACTGATAGTTACTCTGTTCCTTACTTCCTCTACGCTCATCCCGAATAGTTTGGAAGCTCTTAAGAAGCCTTTCATGACTGCTTCGTTTATTGTTGGTCCGGAACCTATTATCTGTACGGGGGCTACGGGCTCTACCTCTATCTTTAATCTTCTAGCTAGACTCAATACGTGGTCCCACTCATCCTTCCTCCACGGTTTAGCTAGCGGCGGTAAGTCTTCCTCAGGCGGGAGTAGTATTGGGCCTTCTAAACTCAGGTTCTTGATGACCGAGACTTCAACTACGCTCTTGGCTGAGACGTCCGTGGTGTGTCCGGCTACCTCGCCGTCTCCCTGCATTGCGTGAGCATCCCCGGCGTAGATCCCCCCACCATCTACTTTAACGGGCACTATCAAGGCAGCACCCTCCCTAACAGAGTCTACGTCTAAGTGCCCGTCAGTGAGTTTAGTCTCGTAGTCTTCCTTGGTGATAGCGTAGGGGTGCGGTGCGTTGACGAGGAACCAGCCGAAATCACCCGCGTTGTGTGAGTCGGGTATGTCAACCGCGGGAGTACTACCTAGCTGACCTAGGAAGGGCCTTATCCTCGTCGCTAACCCGACAATATCGCTCTTACCAAGTATCAAGACCGGGACCTGCTTAGAATTCCTCGGCAAAACACTCCATTCCGACACGTTCTTAGCTATGTCCTCAGCAATCCTCTTATTAACGGTGACGCCAACACCTAAACTTAAGTCGAAAACCATCGTGTAACCGTTAACCATTATGAAGGGTGATGCAGGGGCCCCGCACTTCCTACACTTAACGGCGTCACCCCCTATACCGTCCACGTAGAAGTCCGGCCACGGCTCGTTGCATGAGGGACACTTCTTCATTACGTACGGATCGCCGACGTAGCTGCCCGGACGCGTCGTGTCAACCCCTGAAGACGAAGCCTTAGAAAGCACCTCAACACTTAAAACACGTATGACCACTGCGTCACCTACCCTCGCCCCCTCCACAGCCACAGGAACATTGACTTCATGCCCTCCCCTAATGTTAGGGGTTATCATAGGACCCCAACAACCCGGGGAAGTGACGAACGTTATTCTACCGCCGTCCGCGACAGGCCCTATCATCTTAGTATGCGGTCCTATTATGCCGTTAGTCTGGATATCGTTATATACCTCCCTCTCAACACTCAATACAATACCCCAAATAAGATTCCGTCAAGAGGTATTTATTTATGACGGTAGTAAATGTTTGGTAGATCACCTCACGTTAATTACGGCAAATCCTTCTCAAGCTAGGTAAGGGATTGACCGAGGGAAAACGGCTTTAGTTTATGTTGGTTTATTATGGGGGGAGCCCCCCTCTTACTTGAGGGCCGTCTTAGCCACCGCCTCTATTATTTTGACGTAACCGGTACACCTGCATAGGTTGCCTTCCAGACTCTTCCTCACGTCTTCTAGAGTCTTTATTTTCTGCTTGACCATAGCGGCGTAAGCGGTGAGTAGGAAGCCTGGCGTGCAGAAACCGCATTGAATCGCTCCCTCGTTAACGAAGTTTTCAACGAGTTCCTTGAACTTCGGGTCGTTCTCTAAACCCTCAACAGTAATTACCTCTGCCCCGTCAACCTGAGGCGTTAAGATCAAGCAAGAAGTTACTGGGTCGCCGTTGAGGAGAACCGTGCAGGTCCCGCACTCCCCCCTCTCACAGCCCCTCTTAACACTCCTCACACCTAATTTCAGGCGTAGGGTGTCGAGGAGGATCTCGTTAGGACTTGCATCAACCTCGACTTCCTTCCCGTTCAACCTAAACTTAACTAACATTTAATCACTCACCTCCTTCAAACCCGCTTTTTCCAGAGCCTTCAGTAAGGTATCTTTAACTAAAATTTTGGAGGCGTGCTTCCTGTATTCCGCGGAAGCCCTAACATCACTTATTGGTGAGATATCGTTTAACACAAGCTCTGAAGCTTTCTCAATAGCCTCGCTCCCAACCTCCCTCCCCTTCAAGAACGACTCAACGCTTCTAGCTCTCACAGGCGTTGGCGCGACCGCGTTTAAAGCTATCCTCACGTCCTCGAAGACCCCGTCCCTAACCTTAAGAACCGTGGCGACAGCCACTACCGAGAGGGTGAAGGCGTTCCTCCTACCCAGCTTCACGTAAGAATAAGACTTAGCGAAATCAGCGTCGTAAGGCACTATCACCTCCTGCAGTAACTCAGTCTTATACATGGCGGTCTTCCTAGGCCCTACGAAGAATTCTGTTATTGGTATTTCTCTTGTTCCTTCTATGCTTGCTAGTTTTATTCTTGCTTCGTGTACTAGGAGTGGGGGTGCTGAGTCAGCAGCAGGAGAAGCATTACATAAATTACCACCAACAGTAGCCATATTCCTAATCTGCCACGAACCCAGCATCGAGACAGCTTCGGCGAGAACCGGCAGCTTCTCCCTGATAACGGGGGACTCAACAATGTCTTGCATCCTAGTTAAGGCGCCTATCCTAACCTTATCGCCCTCGTCAACTATGTACCGCAAGTCCTTAATCCCTGAAATATCTATCACTGTCTTCGGTCTGTACCTACCTATCTTCATATCGACTACTAGGTCGGTCCCTCCCGCCAGCACCTTAACATCCTCCTTCCTGCTCAAGAGTCTTAAAGCCTCGTCAAGTTCTGAAACACGTATGTACTCTATCTCAGGTAGCTTATAGAACACGCGGCCTCACCCCCTCACCTTACCCAGCAACTTAAGGATATTCTCTGGTGTTAGAGGTAGTTTAGTCACGTTAACCCCTAACGCGTTAGCTACGGCGTTGGAGAGCGTGGCAGGCATAGGTATTAAAGCCATCTCACCAACCCCCTTAGCTCCGAACGGACCGTATTTAAAGACGTCCTCCACGTAGACGGGCTTAGCTATCTCGGGAATGTCCCTTATCGTCGGTATAACGTAGTCTGTTAGATCCGGATTCAGTATCCTGCCCTTCTCATCAAATATTAACTGCTCCATCAAGACATAACCCATTCCTTGAACGACGGCCCCCTCCACCTGGCCCTCAACCTGTTGCGGGTTTATTATCCTCCCAGCGGCTAGAGCAGGCCATACCTTAAGCACCCTGACCTGCCCGGTCCACGTATCTACCTCAACCTCGCTCACTATGGCGATGTAGCTGTAGGCAGGGTACGCGAAACCCTGACCCACCATATCGTCAAACTTGCCCTTAGGTAGGAAGAAGTACCCGGTCGCGCTCAACTCAACACCTCTAGACATAGCTTCCTTAACCAGATCCTTCCAGCTCACGTATCTCGTAGGGTCGTTCTTAACCTGAGCTTTCTCATCCCTTAAAACCACGTCCTCAGGACTCACGTTAAGCATGCTGGCAGCCAGAGAAACCAGTCTCTCCCTAAGCTTCGCAGCCGCTACTAAAACGCCTATACCGCCGATGCTGGTCCCTCTTGAAGCGTGCGTGGCCCCCGCATCAGGAGCGTCAGTATCCCCGAAAACGACCTTAACGTGGTTAGGTGAAACACCTAGTAACTCGCAGACTATCTGTATGTGCGATGAGGTAGGGGATCCTTGACCTATCTCGGTAATTCCTGTGAACACGGTTACGGACCCGTCTTTCTCTATCTTAACGTATGAGTTAGACCAGTCTGGAACCCCTCTGGAAGTGCTTATGCCGTGCCAAGCAACACCTATACCTATGCCTCTCTTAAACCTATCACTCGCTTTGTTAAACTTCTTATAATCCTCGTACTTCCTCCTCCACTCCGAGACCTCGGCCAGCTTCCTCACAGCGTCGCCAACCCCTACGGAGTGGTCGAGGAGCTGGCCCGTTACGGTGTACTTGCCCGGCTCTAAGATATTCTTAAGCCTAAACTCTATTGGGTCCATACCCAGCTTATCAGCTAGTTGATCCATCTGCCTCTCAACAGCGAACTGTATTGACGCGTTACCGAAAGCTCTGAAAGAACCCTCATACACCTTGTTAGTGTAGACGGCGTACCCGTCCACCCTAGCGTTCGGGACCTCGTAAGGACCTGAGGAATGCATCGTAGCTCTCCACAGTATGAAGGGCGATCTATTGGCGTAAGCGCCTGTGTCGTGAATTATCGTTACCTCAATAGCTTGTAGTTTGCCATCACCGCTAGCACCACTCTTATACCTTATTATCGCCGCCTCCCTCTTCGGGTGAATAATTATCGATTCCTCCCTACTATACAAGATGAACGCCGGTTTCTTAGTCAAGTAAGCTACTAAGCCGGCCTTAGCGGCTGCTAGAGGGCCTTCATCATCCTTACCCCCGAAACCCCCTCCTACGTAAGGGACTACGACCTTAACGAAGCTTGAAGGAATCCCGAGAACTTTAGCGGTTATGTCTCTGGCTAGGTGCGGGTACTGAATACCTCCTATGATCGTTACCCTGCCCTCCATATCAGGTATGGCTAGCGCTGCTTCAGTCTCTAAGTATATGTGGTCTTGGTGATGCGTTCTGTACTCGTTCTCCACTATGACGTCCGACTTACTGAAACCCTCGACAACATCGCCTTTCCTAACCTTAGTCCTGAAAGCTATGTTAGAGCCTGCCTCCTCATGTATTAAGACGTCGGACCTCTCCATCGCCTCCAGGGGGTCCAGGATATGCGGTAAGGGCTCGTAACCCACCCTAACCTCCTCAGCCGCTCTCAAAGCTTTCTCATAGTCTGACGCCGCAACAAGAGCTACCACCTCACCAACATACCTGACTTTCCTCTCAGCAAGTAGTGGTTGGTCGGGCAACGCGTAACCAACCTGGTTAATCCCGGGGATATCGCTCGCGGTAAACACTCGAGCAACTCCGGGGATTCTCAAAGCACCTGACACGTCAACGCTTTTTATGATCGCGTGAGGCTCTGAGCTAAGGACCTGCTTAATGAAGAGCGCCTCACTCATCAAGTAATCCTCAGTATACTTAGCCGTACCTAAAGCCTTACTCAACGCGTCGATCCTGGAAACACTCTTCCCAACCACTAAGAACTCCTTAGCTTCAAGCCACTTGCTAATAAGGTGCTCCGGCCCCACGCTAGTATCTGACATAGTACTCAACCACAATAAACTTAAACAGCCATAGATTAATAAGTCTTTCAATTTAAAGACTTCAAACCCGGAAAAACTTAGGGTTAAAGTAATTAGTGTGGTAACATCCTCAGGAAGAGCTTCTCTTAATCCACATACCTTTGGGTTCCGCGGTCACTAACCTGCCGTTCCTAACTATTACGTGACCTCTTAACACGACGTACTTTATCTCTCCCCGTAATTCCCAGCCTAGGTATGGGGTGACCTTATGTTTATACTGTAGCCATTCCTCACTCACCAATGTTTTTCCGTTAGGGTCTACTATGACTAGGTCGCCGTCGCTACCCACCCTCACAGAGCCTTTACGTGGCCAAAGCCCGAAGTATTTAGCGGGGTTTTCCGACGCTAGCTTAGGTATCGCGGTTAGTTTTATTAAGCCTCTTAAAGTCATGTCAAGGATTACTGGGAAGAAGGTCTGGACGTTGGGGAAGCCTGCGGCGGCGTCCCACACAGACCTCATTTTTTCTTCTTTTGCGTGCGGCGCGTGATCAGAGCCTAAAGCACTTATCACTCCCTCATTAACTGCCTTAAGTAGTGCCTCCCTGTGCGGGTTACTCCTTATCGGCGGGTTAACCTTAATTAAGGTCCCGTACTTCGGGTAATCGTCGCTACTGAAGGTTAGGTAGTGAGGGCATGTCTCGCCAGTCACGTTCACGCCCTCCCACAAAGCTTCCTTAAGTAGCTCAACACCCTCTCTCGAAGACATGTGGAGTATGTGTACCCTGCCTCCAGTCCTCCTAGACATCAGTATTAGCTTCATAACAGCTAATTCCTCAGCTATTGGGGGTCTCGCGTCCTCATGTGCTTGCGGGTCCAGCCTGCCGGAACTCTTAACTAAGTTGGTAAAGTAGCTCACGAGTTGGTGGTCTTCCGCGTGGAAAGCTATGGTGACCCCCAGTCTCGAGGACTTACTGAGTATCTCGTAGAGAGAGCCCTCACTAGGCGGCGGTATGTTCCCTGTGGTAGGGCCTAGAAATACCTTGAACCCCACAGCCCCGGCACCCAGCAAATCCTCCATCAAGTGGGTGTTCGTGTCGTGTAACACCCCGTACAACGCGAAATCTACGTACGCCTTATCCTTAAGTAAGGCAGCCTTACTAACCAACTTCTGCGGCTCGTCCACGGGAGGTAGAGTGTTCGGTTGTTCTATGACCGTCGTAACACCGCCTAAGGCCGCGGCCATAGTCCCGTGAGCGAAATCATCCTTATACTCTAGCCCAGGCTCCCTCATATGGACGTGCTCGTCAACAAGACCTGGGAAAACGAGCAACCCGCTAGCGTCGAGAACCTCGTCAACGCCCGCGGGACTCAAGTCCTCACCTAAAGCCGCTATCCTACCGTCAACTACCTTCACATCAGCTCTGAAAACACCTTCAGGAGTGACTATCGAACCTCCCCTCACTAACAAACTACCTGAACTCACGCGAGACATCAAATCACCACACCACACTAATAAATAATCAAGCCTCTTAAAAAACGTTGGCTCAGCTAAACCTAACCACCTTGAGGAGACGTATTCGATTAAGACGTCACGACGCTACAATCCTATGCTCCTTAGGCCTCCTAACATATACCTTCGTCTTAATCAACCACAAACCAACTATGACAGCTATTAAGGAGAGAGCGCTAATCAATAAATCTACCGTGGTTTTCGAGATAACTGACACGTATATTTCCCGAACAGCCATTACCACAGCAGTCTCCATTAACACGATCAAGTATTCCTCACCTCTAACAGCCGGCACACTCCTCAGAAGCTCGGAGAATATGAAGAGGAGCAATATATAATCAACTACTAGTTTCAGCTCGTTAATCGTTGAGGTATAAGATATTAAAGTCCCTAAATCTCTGAATAGGTAATACGTCGTTATAGCTATCATGAACCCTAAGGCTACTAAGATCACTACGTCGATGATGTACATTATCATATTGATGAGTTTCCTGGCTTTCACATGCGTTGCTGAGATACCCATTAAATCACCTTAGAAATACTCAGGACAAAACTTAAAAACGAAAAAGTTTAGATGCTCGCTACTTGGTTTTAGAGGTCTTTAACTCGCTCGCTTTCTTAATCGCTTTGATTATGTTGACGTATCCCGTGCACCTGCAGAGATTCCCCCTCAAGTACTCCTTGATTTCGTCCTCGGTAGGTCTTTGTTTAATCCTTAATAGGTACTCACCCATTATTATGAAGCCCGGTATGCAGTAACCGCATTGAATAGCTCCTTCCTCAACGAAAGCTTCCTGAACCTCGCTTAAATCATCACCTTTAGAAATCCCCTCAATAGTCGTTACCTCCCTACCGTTAACGTCTACCGCTAGGGTTAAGCACGAGAGTATTGGCTCCCCGTCAAGCAACACGGTGCAAGCACCGCACTCACCTATGCCGCAAACATACTTAGTACCCGTTAACTTCAGCTTATCCCTCAAAACGTTTATTAACAACTCGTTAGGTTTGACGTCCAGGGTGACTGGCTCGCCGTTAACCTTGAACGTGATTTTCACGCCGTATCACCTCCTCAACCTCTCCAACGACTTAATGAGTGAGTCGTAGACCAAAACCTTCGACACCTCCCTTCTATACCACGCAGTACCTCTCACGTCATCTATAGGGCTTATCTCATTGACCACCAAGCTAGCCACCTCCCTTAACACCTTCTCATCAACCCTCCTACCAATCAACGCCGCCTCACACCTAATAGCCCTGATAGGTCGGGGGGCTACGGAACCTAAAGCGATCTTGACATCCTTAATCACGTCATCCTCTACCTCCACGTAAGTCGCCGCACTAGCTATCGCTAAGTCCATAGCCACCCTACTCACCTTAATAAACGATGACTTCCCCTTCTTCCTAGGTATTATTATCTCCTGCAGTAACTCGTGCGGTCTCATGACGGTCATCCCCGGACCGGTGAAGAATTCTGTTATTGGTATTTCTCTTGTTCCTTCTATGCTTGCTAGTTTTATTCTTGCTTCGTGTACTAGGAGTGGGGGTGCTGAGTCAGCAGCAGGAGAAGCATTACACAAATTACCACCAACAGTAGCCATATTCCTAATCTGCCACGAACCCAGCATCGAGACAGCTTCGGCGAGAACCGGCAGCTTCTCCCTGATAACGGGGGACTCAACAATGTCTTGCATCCTAGTTAAGGCGCCTATCCTAACCTTATCGCCCTCGTCAACTATGTACCGCAAGTCCTTAATCCCTGAAATATCTATCACTGTCTTCGGTCTGTACCTACCTATCTTCATATCGACTACTAGGTCGGTCCCTCCCGCCAGCACCTTAACATCCTCCTTCCTGCTCAAGAGTCTTAAAGCCTCGTCAAGTTCTGAAACACGTATGTACTCTATCTCAGGTAGCTTATAGAACACGCGGCCTCACCCCCTCACCTTACCCAGCAACTTAAGGATATTCTCTGGTGTTAGAGGTAGTTTAGTCACGTTAACCCCTAACGCGTTAGCTACGGCGTTGGAGAGCGTGGCAGGCATAGGTATTAAAGCCATCTCACCAACCCCCTTAGCTCCGAACGGACCGTATTTAAAGACGTCCTCCACGTAGACGGGCTTAGCTATCTCGGGAATGTCCCTTATCGTCGGTATAACGTAGTCTGTTAGATCCGGATTCAGTATCCTGCCCTTCTCATCAAATATTAACTGCTCCATCAAGACATAACCCATTCCTTGAACGACGGCCCCCTCCACCTGGCCCTCAACCTGTTGCGGGTTTATTATCCTCCCAGCGGCTAGAGCAGGCCATACCTTAAGCACCCTGACCTGCCCGGTCCACGTATCTACCTCAACCTCGCTCACTATGGCGATGTAGCTGTAGGCAGGGTACGCGAAACCCTGACCCACCATATCGTCAAACTTGCCCTTAGGTAGGAAGAAGTACCCGGTCGCGCTCAACTCAACACCTCTAGACATAGCTTCCTTAACCAGATCCTTCCAGCTCACGTATCTCGTAGGGTCGTTCTTAACCTGAGCTTTCTCATCCCTTAAAACCACGTCCTCAGGACTCACGTTAAGCATGCTGGCAGCCAGAGAAACCAGTCTCTCCCTAAGCTTCGCAGCCGCTACTAAAACGCCTATACCGCCGATGCTGGTCCCTCTTGAAGCGTGCGTGGCCCCCGCATCAGGAGCGTCAGTATCCCCGAAAACGACCTTAACGTGGTTAGGTGAAACACCTAGTAACTCGCAGACTATCTGTATGTGCGATGAGGTAGGGGATCCTTGACCTATCTCGGTAATTCCTGTGAACACGGTTACGGACCCGTCTTTCTCTATCTTAACGTATGAGTTAGACCAGTCTGGAACCCCTCTGGAAGTGCTTATGCCGTGCCAAGCAACACCTATACCTATGCCTCTCTTAAACCTATCACTCGCTTTGTTAAACTTCTTATAATCCTCGTACTTCCTCCTCCACTCCGAGACCTCGGCCAGCTTCCTCACAGCGTCGCCAACCCCTACGGAGTGGTCGAGGAGCTGGCCCGTTACGGTGTACTTGCCCGGCTCTAAGATATTCTTAAGCCTAAACTCTATTGGGTCCATACCCAGCTTATCAGCTAGTTGATCCATCTGCCTCTCAACAGCGAACTGTATTGACGCGTTACCGAAAGCTCTGAAAGAACCCTCATACACCTTGTTAGTGTAGACGGCGTACCCGTCCACCCTAGCGTTCGGGACCTCGTAAGGACCTGAGGAATGCATCGTAGCTCTCCACAGTATGAAGGGCGATCTATTGGCGTAAGCGCCTGTGTCGTGAATTATCGTTACCTCAATAGCTTGTAGTTTGCCATCACCGCTAGCACCACTCTTATACCTTATTATCGCCGCCTCCCTCTTCGGGTGAATAATTATCGATTCCTCCCTACTATACAAGATGAACGCCGGTTTCTTAGTCAAGTAAGCTACTAAGCCGGCCTTAGCGGCTGCTAGAGGGCCTTCATCATCCTTACCCCCGAAACCCCCTCCTACGTAAGGGACTACGACCTTAACGAAGCTTGAAGGAATCCCGAGAACTTTAGCGGTTATGTCTCTGGCTAGGTGCGGGTACTGAATACCTCCTATGATCGTTACCCTGCCCTCCATATCAGGTATGGCTAGCGCTGCTTCAGTCTCTAAGTATATGTGGTCTTGGTGATGCGTTCTGTACTCGTTCTCCACTATGACGTCCGACTTACTGAAACCCTCGACAACATCGCCTTTCCTAACCTTAGTCCTGAAAGCTATGTTAGAGCCTGCCTCCTCATGTATTAAGACGTCGGACCTCTCCATCGCCTCCAGGGGGTCCAGGATATGCGGTAAGGGCTCGTAACCCACCCTAACCTCCTCAGCCGCTCTCAAAGCTTTCTCATAGTCTGACGCCGCAACAAGAGCTACCACCTCACCAACATACCTGACTTTCCTCTCAGCAAGTAGTGGTTGGTCGGGCAACGCGTAACCAACCTGGTTAATCCCGGGGATATCGCTCGCGGTAAACACTCGAGCAACTCCGGGGATTCTCAAAGCACCTGACACGTCAACGCTTTTTATGATCGCGTGAGGCTCTGAGCTAAGGACCTGCTTAATGAAGAGCGCCTCACTCATCAAGTAATCCTCAGTATACTTAGCCGTACCTAAAGCCTTACTCAACGCGTCGATCCTGGAAACACTCTTCCCAACCACTAAGAACTCCTTAGCTTCAAGCCACTTGCTAATAAGGTGCTCCGGCCCCACGCTAGTATCTGACATAGTACTCAACCACAATAAACTTAAACAGCCATAGATTAATAAGTCTTTCAATTTAAAGACTTCAAACCCGGAAAAACTTAGGGTTAAAGTAATTAGTGTGGTAACATCCTCAGGAAGAGCTTCTCTTAATCCACATACCTTTGGGTTCCGCGGTCACTAACCTGCCGTTCCTAACTATTACGTGACCTCTTAACACGACGTACTTTATCTCTCCCCGTAATTCCCAGCCTAGGTATGGGGTGACCTTATGTTTATACTGTAGCCATTCCTCACTCACCAATGTTTTTCCGTTAGGGTCTACTATGACTAGGTCGCCGTCGCTACCCACCCTCACAGAGCCTTTACGTGGCCAAAGCCCGAAGTATTTAGCGGGGTTTTCCGACGCTAGCTTAGGTATCGCGGTTAGTTTTATTAAGCCTCTTAAAGTCATGTCAAGGATTACTGGGAAGAAGGTCTGGACGTTGGGGAAGCCTGCGGCGGCGTCCCACACAGACCTCATTTTTTCTTCTTTTGCGTGCGGCGCGTGATCAGAGCCTAAAGCACTTATCACTCCCTCATTAACTGCCTTAAGTAGTGCCTCCCTGTGCGGGTTACTCCTTATCGGCGGGTTAACCTTAATTAAGGTCCCGTACTTCGGGTAATCGTCGCTACTGAAGGTTAGGTAGTGAGGGCATGTCTCGCCAGTCACGTTCACGCCCTCCCACAAAGCTTCCTTAAGTAGCTCAACACCCTCTCTCGAAGACATGTGGAGTATGTGTACCCTGCCTCCAGTCCTCCTAGACATCAGTATTAGCTTCATAACAGCTAATTCCTCAGCTATTGGGGGTCTCGCGTCCTCATGTGCTTGCGGGTCCAGCCTGCCGGAACTCTTAACTAAGTTGGTAAAGTAGCTCACGAGTTGGTGGTCTTCCGCGTGGAAAGCTATGGTGACCCCCAGTCTCGAGGACTTACTGAGTATCTCGTAGAGAGAGCCCTCACTAGGCGGCGGTATGTTCCCTGTGGTAGGGCCTAGAAATACCTTGAACCCCACAGCCCCGGCACCCAGCAAATCCTCCATCAAGTGGGTGTTCGTGTCGTGTAACACCCCGTACAACGCGAAATCTACGTACGCCTTATCCTTAAGTAAGGCAGCCTTACTAACCAACTTCTGCGGCTCGTCCACGGGAGGTAGAGTGTTCGGTTGTTCTATGACCGTCGTAACACCGCCTAAGGCCGCGGCCATAGTCCCGTGAGCGAAATCATCCTTATACTCTAGCCCAGGCTCCCTCATATGGACGTGCTCGTCAACAAGACCTGGGAAAACGAGCAACCCGCTAGCGTCGAGAACCTCGTCAACGCCCGCGGGACTCAAGTCCTCACCTAAAGCCGCTATCCTACCGTCAACTACCTTCACATCAGCTCTGAAAACACCTTCAGGAGTGACTATCGAACCTCCCCTCACTAACAAACTACCTGAACTCACGCGAGACATCAAATCACCACACCACACTAATAAATAATCAAGCCTCTTAAAAAACGTTGGCTCAGCTAAACCTAACCACCTTGAGGAGACGTATTCGATTAAGACGTCACGACGCTACAATCCTATGCTCCTTAGGCCTCCTAACATATACCTTCGTCTTAATCAACCACAAACCAACTATGACAGCTATTAAGGAGAGAGCGCTAATCAATAAATCTACCGTGGTTTTCGAGATAACTGACACGTATATTTCCCGAACAGCCATTACCACAGCAGTCTCCATTAACACGATCAAGTATTCCTCACCTCTAACAGCCGGCACACTCCTCAGAAGCTCGGAGAATATGAAGAGGAGCAATATATAATCAACTACTAGTTTCAGCTCGTTAATCGTTGAGGTATAAGATATTAAAGTCCCTAAATCTCTGAATAGGTAATACGTCGTTATAGCTATCATGAACCCTAAGGCTACTAAGATCACTACGTCGATGATGTACATTATCATATTGATGAGTTTCCTGGCTTTCACATGCGTTGCTGAGATACCCATTAAATCACCTTAGAAATACTCAGGACAAAACTTAAAAACGAAAAAGTTTAGATGCTCGCTACTTGGTTTTAGAGGTCTTTAACTCGCTCGCTTTCTTAATCGCTTTGATTATGTTGACGTATCCCGTGCACCTGCAGAGATTCCCCCTCAAGTACTCCTTGATTTCGTCCTCGGTAGGTCTTTGTTTAATCCTTAATAGGTACTCACCCATTATTATGAAGCCCGGTATGCAGTAACCGCATTGAATAGCTCCTTCCTCAACGAAAGCTTCCTGAACCTCGCTTAAATCATCACCTTTAGAAATCCCCTCAATAGTCGTTACCTCCCTACCGTTAACGTCTACCGCTAGGGTTAAGCACGAGAGTATTGGCTCCCCGTCAAGCAACACGGTGCAAGCACCGCACTCACCTATGCCGCAAACATACTTAGTACCCGTTAACTTCAGCTTATCCCTCAAAACGTTTATTAACAACTCGTTAGGTTTGACGTCCAGGGTGACTGGCTCGCCGTTAACCTTGAACGTGATTTTCACGCCGTATCACCTCCTCAACCTCTCCAACGACTTAATGAGTGAGTCGTAGACCAAAACCTTCGACACCTCCCTTCTATACCACGCAGTACCTCTCACGTCATCTATAGGGCTTATCTCATTGACCACCAAGCTAGCCACCTCCCTTAACACCTTCTCATCAACCCTCCTACCAATCAACGCCGCCTCACACCTAATAGCCCTGATAGGTCGGGGGGCTACGGAACCTAAAGCGATCTTGACATCCTTAATCACGTCATCCTCTACCTCCACGTAAGTCGCCGCACTAGCTATCGCTAAGTCCATAGCCACCCTACTCACCTTAATAAACGATGACTTCCCCTTCTTCCTAGGTATTATTATCTCCTGCAGTAACTCGTGCGGTCTCATGACGGTCATCCCCGGACCGGTGAAGAATTCTGTTATTGGTATTTCTCTTGTTCCTTCTATGCTTGCTAGTTTTATTCTTGCTTCGTGTACTAGGAGTGGGGGTGCTGAGTCAGCAGCAGGAGAAGCATTACACAAATTACCACCAACAGTAGCCATATTCCTAATCTGAACACTACCCATAGACTTGACGGCGTCGTATAACGCGGGCACCTCCTCCCTCACCAAATCAGATCTCTCGAGATCCCGCCACGTCGTTAAGGCTCCTAAACGTATTGTGTCCTTATCCACCCTTATGTACCTCAGCTCCTTAACACGCTTAATGTTGATCACGTACTTGGGTTCGACGGCGCGGACCTTCATCTTAACTATCAGGTCGGTCCCCCCGGCGAGGACCCTTGCTTCACTCCCGTACGTTCTCAGTAGTTGAAGAACTTCCTCAAGACTTTCAGGCTCGAAGTACTGGAACTCGAAAGGTATTATCCTGGTATTCCTCAAGTTAATCGGGACAGGCCTTACCTCACGACCCATGACTCACCATCCCTCCCTCTCCTTAATAGCTCTCAGTAACTTGTCGGGGGTCATAGGTAGCTCGTAGATCCTCACACCAACCGCGTTATAGACCGCGTTCGCTATAGCCCCTACAGCGGGGTTCATCGCCGCCTCACCCAAGCCCTTAGCACCGAAGGGGCCTGTAGGCTCATAGGTATTGGCTATTACCACCTTAAAGTCCTCGATGTTCGGGATGTCTTGAGCCGTAGGAATCTTATAATCCGTTATGAGCCCCCTACTAAGTAACTCGCCTGTTTCAGTGTTGTATGGAGTGTCCTCGATGAACGCCATACCCCAAGCCATGGCGAAGCCGCCGTGTAACTGGCCCTCAACAAGATCCCTGTTAATGGGCGTGCCCACGTCCGCTCCCGCAACCACCCTGACAGGTCTTACCTTACCCGTCCACGTATCAACCTCGACCTCAACATAGTAGACCGTGAAGCTTGGAGGGGCTGACGTCGCTCTGTAAGAGACTACGGCGGCTATAGTCCCCCAATTCCTCTGCCAAGCCGTCCTAGCTAAGTCTCTGAGACTTATCTTAACGTCTGGGGAACCCTCCACGTAGATAACGGTCTGCTTGGTCTCCTCATCATACTTAATCTTCAAGGCTTCCGGATTGACTACCTTACCCAATATCCGGGTAGCGTACTCGAATATTTTTTGCTTGACTATCTGAGCCGCTCTCCTAGCGGCCTCGCCGCCAACGTACGTGCCTCTTGACGCGTGAGTGCACACATCGTAAGGAGTGTTCTCCGTGGTGGCTGTGGCAAGGCTTATCGACTCCGGGGGAACCCCGAGTTCCTCAGCTATTATCTTAACGTGCGCGTCAAGGGTCCCGCCACCATGGTCTTGAAGCGCTGTTATGTATTCTAGAGTCCCGTCCTCGTTCAATCTTAAGACAGCGCCTGAATAATCGATTACCTCACCAGATATAGGGCCTCCGGCACCGGAGGTGTGGAAACCTCGGCCAACCCCTATCCCCCTCCTAAACCTCCCTTTCTTGTCTTCAGGTCTCCCCCTCCTCTCCCACCCTATCAGCTCCCTACCCTTAGCTAGCAGTTCCGGAACCCCGTCGGACTTGATCACGGACCTAACCGTGGGTCCTTGACCCCAGAAGACATCGCCTAACCCCACGTAATTCTTCAATCTCAAGTCTACGGGATCGATGCCTAGCTTCTCAGCCAGCTCATCCATGATGATCTCTACAGCCCAAGTTACTTCAGGAGCTCCATAACCTCTTAGAGCGCAGCCAGGCACTTTATTCGTGTAGACAGCCTTACCTATGTATCTTATGTTCCTCCACTTATAGAGGGAGACAAACCAACCTAGTGAGGTCCCTAGTAAGGGGTATGGCTGGATCTGGTGAGCGCCTACGTCGAGAACATTTTCGAACTCTGCGCCAACTAAAGTCCCGTCTCTCTTAGCCCCCACCTTTATCCTGAAGTGGAAGGTGAAGTTAGAGTGATCAAGCATGTCTTCCTCCCTAGTGTACACGAGCTTCACAGGCTTCCCAGCTTTAAGGCATAACGCTACGGCTATAGGGACCAGAACGTTCGTCTGAATGCTTGACCCGAAGCTACCGCCTATAGGGACCTTAACGACGTTTATCTTATTCAGCGGGATACCGAATATTTGGTGAATGAGTATCCTGGTGTTATGTATTGTCTGTGTTGTGGTATATATGGTTATCTTGCCGTCGGCTTCGGGAACGCATAAGACGGCTTTCGGCTCTAACTGCATGTGGTACCTCTTACCTGTCTTAAAGAATCTCTCTATAACGATATCGGCTTCCTTAAAAGCCTTGTCGACATCCCCCTCAACGTAGTTCAGGGTGGCTGCTACGTTATTCTTTACCTCAATCCACTCATCACCCTTCATTATCTTCTCGTGAATCGGCGGGCTCTCAGCGCTCATAGCCTTAAACGGGTCTAGCACCGGCTCGTAAACCCTCTCAACCTCAAACCTTATTGACTCAGCAGCTCTCTGAGCTAATTCCTCGGTGGGGGCCGCGACAGCCGCTATAGGGTCGCCAACATATCTAGGCTTCTTAGTGAGTACGTAGTGATCTTTAAAAGTCACTTCATTCACGCTAACGAGTCTTGGGTTGAAGGGTTTCTGAGGCACGTCATCCGGCGTTATGACCACAGCACCCAACCTCACAGCCTCGCTAACGTCGAAACTCTTGATATCAGCGAAAGCGTAAGGACTCCTAACAATCCTGCCCACAAGCATTCCGGAAACTTCTAAATCATTCGTGAACTTGAGAAGACCCCTAACCTTAACGAAAGCGTCTTTCCTTAAAGTCCTTGAGTTGATGAAGGACGTCTTACTGCTCAACTCAAATACCCTCATGCTTTATCACTAACATGATTAAATAAGCTTTTCCAGCCGCCAAAACATTTCAGAACGCCTCACCTAGTCGGGGCATAGCCCCTAATCCACGCCAACAACGAAAGTGGGGCTTGGAAACACGGCCACTAAACGTTGATTACGGAAGAGCCCCTCTAACGGTACTTGGTGTTAAGTTTTTTTATTGGTTTAACTATATAATGATTCGGTGATTTAATTGATAGATCTGCCGACACTCATAATCCTCGGCTTGTTCGCGGTGATTGTTCTAGCGATCGTGTTAACGCATTTGAAGATAGTGCCTGAGTATAAGAGGCTCGTCGTGTTCAGGTTGGGGAAGATAATAGGGATTAAAGGGCCTGGACTCGTGTTTCTGGTACCGATAATAGATTCGGGGACGTGGATAGATTTAAGGGAGATGGTTTTAGATATACCTCCCCAGACATGCATCACTAAAGACAACGCGCCCGTAAACATAGACTTACTCATCTACATGAAAGTCTTCGATCCAGAACTCGCGGTTAAGTCAGTTCAAAACTTCGTCATGGCGTCCACGGGCATAGCCGTGACCACCCTTAGAGCGATAGTAGGTGACTTACTGCTAGACGATGTCTTAGCGCGCAGAGACTACATAAATCAAGCCCTGAGAGCTAAACTCGATGAAGTGACTGATAGGTGGGGGATAAAGATAACCTCCGTGGAAATCAAGGAGATAAAACCGCCGAGTGAGGTTCAAGAAGCGATGATTAAGCAGATGGCTGCTGAGAGAACTAAGAGAGCGATGATACTTGAGGCTGAGGGGAAGAAGCAGGCAGCAATACTTGAAGCAGAGGGTTATAGGGAGGCGAGGATAAAGAAGGCTGAGGGCGACATGCAGGCAGCAATACTTGAGGCCGAAGGAAAGAGAAAAGCGCTGCTAGAGATTGAGGAAGCGGCTAGGCAATTAACCCATAACACGCTACTCCTCAAGTATTACGAGACGCTTGAGAAGATAGCTGTAGCACCGTCCTCGAAAATACTGATACCTCTAGAAGTGAGTAAGTTCTTAACCAGAGTCAGCGAGTTCTTAGGTAAGGAATAAGACCCTGAAAAACTACTACCCGGGTTTTTCCCTCACCTAATGAATTCAGGTCTTAAGTAAAGCTTTAAAGACGAGCTACCTAGGTCAGGGTATTTGACCTCGAGACACGCTAAAGCACCCGGGCTTAAGTAAATCCTGAAACCACCTAACAATTCTTGAATAACGTCTTCAAGACTTGGTGAATGACCAACCAATAATACGACGTCCCTATCCTCAAGACCTACGGAACTCAGCAAATACTTAAGACTATCTAAATCAAAATACTCAGGCAGTAACTCGTTCCTCTGAAGGATTTCTTTAACACCTAGAGCTTCAGCAACTACCTCAGCTGTTTCCAGAGCTCTCTTAAGCGGGCTTGAGATTACGTACTTAGGTCTTAAATCAAGAATCTTAGCTACCTTGATCGCTTGGGCACGCCCGTCTTGAGTGAGGGATCTCTCATCATCTGAGATCCCGGGCTTCTTAGGTTCAGCCTCGCCGTGGCGCATGAAGAGGAGGAGCATGAGCCCTACCTCAGGGTACTGATCTCCGACCCTTCCTGACCACGCTATTATTTATTATTTTCTCCTATAGCTCTCCAGGTACCTCATTATCTCCTCGTAGGTAGCGCCGTTAAGTAATCCGTCGTTCTTCAGCGTGTTGAAGAGTTGGCGCGCGGTCATCACGTAATGATACCTCATACCTAGAGACCTAACCCTCTCCTCAGCTCCCTGCTCCCTATCTACTACGACCAGAGCTCCCGTAGGCACGGCTCCCGCACTCTTAAGTACCTCGTATGTTTTTATTATAGAGTCCCCTGTAGTAGCCACATCGTCAACTATGAGTGAGGTCCTCCCCTCCACCTCGCCCTCTACCTGGCTGAGCGTCCCGTGATCCTTTCTCTCAAGCCTCACGTAAGCCATAGGCTTATTAGTGACGGCAGCTACGAAGGCTGCGAGAGCTACTCCAGAAGTCGCCACACCTACTAGAACATCGTATTGTGTTAGGTCAACCCTCTTACTCACCTCATCAATTATTAACCTCATTATCTTCGGGTAGCTATAGATTCTCCTCATATCTATGTAGAACGGTGAGGTTATCCCGGAGCTTAAGACGAAGGACCCTATCTTGACGACACCCACCTTATATAGCTCGTGGATCAGCTCCTGCATTCCCTAACCCTCCTCTCCTGCTCGTAAATAATCCTCTCAAGAGCTTCCCTAGGATTCGGGGAATTAGTTACCGCACGCCCGACTATCTCGTAGTCAGCCCCGCAACATATGGCGCTACCCGGCTCAGCACCTTGAGCCCCGACACCGGGCGAGAATATCCTTAACTCACTACCCGCTAGTTCCCTAACCCTACTGATTACCTCCCTCCTAGTAGCCGGCGCTACAACACCCCAAACACGTAATTCTAGAGCCATGTTAACGAACTCGCTCAAATGCTTATCGATGAACTCTGTTGAGCCCGGGTGACTCATGGAAACCACCAATACAGGCTTAATTCCCAACTCCTCGGACTTCCTGACGAGAACGTCTAGCGCTCCACGCCTCCCCACGAAAGCGTGAGATATTACCGCGCTCACCCCTGCGTCAGCCAGGGCTTCGACCACGTACGCCATGATATCCCCTATGTCGGCTAGCTTAAGATCAGCTATCAAAGGCTTGCTACTCACGCTGAATAAGTCTCTCAACCTATGCACTCCCGTCCTCAAGACTAGCGGGAGTCCTACCTTAAACGACGAAGCTAGCTCATCTAAATAATCAACTCGTTCCCTAACCCACTTCTCTATCTCCGCCTTCGGCGGAGGGTCTAACGCTATCACTACTTTACTCAAATGCCCACTCAGAAAACTACAAAGAAGTTAATAAGCTTTTAGCTACGGGACCGGATCTTCGTTGAAAGCAATATATATTGCGTTAAGCTATTTTATTTTACGGGGGGCTAAGACGAGTATCTTAAGGGGTAGCTTAGGGTTTTCACTGATTCTCCTCGCAAGCTTCGTAGTGATTTCCGCGATAACCCCTGCGGCGACGCCGCAGGGTAGGGTAGGTGTTGTAGCCGAGCTAACGTCAACCATCGACGGCGGCGCTGTCGAGGTAGTTTCCCGCGCGGTGAACGAGGCTGTCAGCAAGTCGTCCGTGCTGATACTCTACGTAGATAGTTACGGGGGGTACCTAGCCGCGGCTGACTCGATAATAAAGATTGTTGTGGAGTCAGGGGTTACCACGTACGTTTACATACCTCCAGGAGGTAAGGCGGCTTCCGCAGGCGCTTTAATAGCTTTATTAGGTAGGAAGATATTCATGGGTGACGCCTCAACCATAGGCGCCGCGCAACCAATCCCTTCAGACGAGAAAACGGTTAACTACGTTGTGGGCAGGTTCAGATCCTTAGCTATCATAGCTTTCAACAATAACGAGACTTTAGTGAGGATTGCTGAGGAGTTCGTAACCAAGAACAGGGTTTTAAGCGCGGCCGAGGCCGTCGCGCTAGGTTTCGCCGAGCCCGCGAACAGCTTAGAGGAGGTGAAGCAACGGCTAGGTCTCGACGAGCTCGTGATGGTTGGCTACACTGTCTGGGATCACGTAATATCCGTGTTCTCAGCCCCTATAGTGAGTTCTATAGCTCTCATAATAGGTATTGCGTTAATATTCGTTGAGTTCGTTCAAGCAGGTTTCCAAGGCTACGCGATCGCCGGCCTCGTCCTGATGCTGATCTCCCTATACGCTATGTCCATAGTGCCCGTAAGCGTCTTCGCCGTCTCCTTACTCATAATAGGGCTTATACTCCTCCTCATAGAGATACTGACACCAGGATTCGGGGCTTTCGGGGTGACTGGCTTGATACTCATGTTGGTCGGGGTTTATGAGACAATAACCAGCGAGTCTTTCGGGATCCCCTCAACTCTGACGCTGGCTGTCGCTGCAGGTTTCGCGATGTTAGGCGGGTTAATAATCTACGTTGGTTATGAAGCCGGGAAAGCGAGAAGACTTAAATCAAAAACCCTGCGTGAGAAGCTAATCGGAGAGGTCGGGGTCTGCAAGACTAGGCTAACGCGTGATACGCCGGGCGTTGTTTACGTACTCGGAGAGGACTGGACAGCGTATTCTACGGACGAGGCGATAGAGCCTGGAACTAAGGTAAGGGTGGTTGAGGTTAAGGGTCTAACACTCTACGTTACTAGAGCCGGTGAGCCTACTGATGAGTCAGGAAAACCTAAACCGCAGGAGAGTTAGGGAGGAACTAAGGAGAAGAATCTGGGATTTAATGGAGGAAACGAACATAGCGAGGTTTCCTAGACCGGTACATGGCAGGATACCTAACTTCGTCGGTGCTGAGCAGTCAGCATTAAACCTACTTAAGCACGACGCTCTCAAGACCGTCAAAACAGTTAAGGTGAATCCCGACGCACCGCAGAGAATGGTGCGTGAGTTAATGCTTCGAACCCGCAGGAAAGTCGTGATGCCCACGCCCAGGATCTCCGAGGGCTTCCTACTGCTGGACCCCGATAAAATACCTGGTAACGCGTTCAGCGCGGCGTCAACAATACGGGGGGCCTTCAAGTACGGCGAGCGTGTTGACCCGCAAAACCTCCCGGAAATAGACTTGATCGTGACGGGATCCGTCGTTGTCGACGTGTTCGGTGGGAGACTAGGTAAGGGTGAGGGCTACTCAGAACTAGAGTACGGAATCCTAGTCGAATGCAAGAAGATCTCCCCAGATATCCCGATAATGACTACCGTTCACGATATTCAGGTAGTGACGGAGAGGATACCTCTAGAGCTCTGGGACTTCACGGTCGACTGGATAATAACACCGACGAAAACTCTGCGAGCTAAGGGCCCTAGGGTAAGACCTAAAGGGATACTCTGGGAACACGTGGATAGAGAGAAGCTACTGAGAATACCTGTCCTGAACTCGCTATTTAAGCGTGGCGGTTGTTGAATCCGGGCCCCTCCGGCTTTGAGGAAGTGCCTCACTAGTTAAGCGGTCTCTGAAGCGCGAACCTTAGGAGAGCTATAATCCCTCCAAAACCTTTCAACTTGACGGCTAGCGGGGATTCTAAGGGGATTATCCTGACCCTACCTCCCTTCTCCTCAACAATGTTGAGGATTCTCTCCACGCGCTCGTATTCGTCGGAAGTAAGCAGGTCTTCAGTTACTAGGAGAGTGTCTACGGCGTTGCTGAGTGCCGCGAACTCGACGTCGTTTAAGCCGTAAGCGACTCGTTCAGGGTCTGTCGTAAGAAGTTTTAAGAATTTATCAAGTATTTCCTCACCCTCAACGATCACGAACTCCTTAAGCAGGCCCTTAACGGAGTCCCTCCTAATCAACTCGTGTATTCCGGCCCTACCACCTACGGAGACCGAGTCCGCGAACACCCTTAACTTGCTCCCGGCACGTGCTTTAAGTTCCTTGACTATGGCTTCCCTGAGGACTGTCGGGGAACCCACTATCACGAAGTCCACGCCCTCAGACTCCACATACTTAAGTACCTCCTCAACGACTCGCTTAGCTAATTCCTCAACAGAGGATTCGTCCTCGCCCCCTATGCTCGGGAGCGTTAAGTCATTTAAGAACCTCAACCCCTGATCGTATAGGATAGCTAGGGAAGCCTCATCGAAATCAGCCGCTACCAACAAAGTCTTAAACCTCTTCCTACTCGTGAGTGATTCCAGCTTCCTCAGCAGGGATTGACTTAATGATTCCTTGAATAAGGTTACTTCACTCCCCACGTCAACGTTTAGTGTGTGATGCGAGCCTCTCAAGCCGTACTCTTCAGGACCCTCGACAATGATCCCGTGCACCCTCAACCTGCTCGCGAAAGGCTGGAAATATATTTTCTCGACCTTGATAGCCAGAGTCACCGGCAACCTCCTCTTTCCCTCACCCTCCATCTTCACGTCTCTTAAGGTCCTAGCCACCACGATATCCCCAACCCTAATCACGTTTTTCAGTATCCAGAGGTCGTCCACGTCCTCTACCCTGACCTTAACCCAGCCCTTCCTCAAGTCTTTATCAATAATCTTCAATTACTACACGACCCAAGTCTAATAGTCTTAAGGTAATATTAAGTGAGGGGTCTTGGATAGCGCTCCCGGCTCTAACCGCTTATAAGGTGGTCCATGTATTGAATATGGGGTGCGTAATGGGTAGCAACCTAGATTATTTCTTCTTCCCTGAGAGTGTCGCTGTGGTAGGCGCGTCTAAGACTCCGGGTAAGGTAGGTTATGAACTCCTCAAGAACTTAGCTGAGTTTTATAAGGGTAGGATTTACCCAGTTAACCCGACGGCTGACGAGATCCTCGGCTTTAAGGCTTACCCGTCGGTTAGTGCAATACCTGATAAAATCGACGTGGCAGTCATATCGGTTCCTGCGGAGAAGGTTCCTGAAGCAGCTGTTGACGCTGGTGAGGCGGGGGTTAAGGGCCTCATAGTGATCTCAGGAGGCTTCAAGGAAGTCGGGCATGAGGGCGCTGTGAGGGAGGAGAGGCTGGTTGAGGTTGTGAGGAAGTATGGGATGAGGTTGATAGGCCCTAACTGTGTCGGGGTTTACGTCCCTAAGTCCGGGATGAACACGTTATTCCTGCCTAAGACTAGGCAAGGCTTCCCACCACACGGGCACATAGCTTTCGTCTCGCAGTCAGGGGCTTTCGGGTCAGCAGTATTAGATTGGGCGGCTTTAAGAGGGCTCGGGATAAGCAAGTTCGTTAGCTACGGTAATAAGGCGGACGTGGATGACGACGACCTCCTAGAATACCTTAAGAGAGACCCCGATACCAGGGTGATAACCATGTATATAGAGGGCGTTGAGGACGGCAAGTCTTTCTTCAAAGCCTTGAAAGAGACCACCCCCGTCAAGCCGGTAGTTATTCTTAAGTCGGGCAGGACTGAAGCCGGCGCGAGAGCGGCCTCATCACATACTGGAGCTCTAGCAGGTCAGGACAAGGTATACGCCGCGGCATTCAAGCAAGCAGGTGTTTTAAGAGCTTACGGGATGGAGGAACTCTTCGACATGGCTCTAGCCCTAGCGCTCCAACCACCATCGCACGGACCCAGAATCGCGGTCTTGACTGTTGGAGGCGGTTCCGGGGTGATGGCTACCGACGCCTTAGCCGATTTAGGTCTTCAAGTACCGAGGCTGAGCGACGAGACCGTTGAGAAATTGAGGAGGGTCCTACTACCTATAGCTTCCCCGTACAACCCGGTGGATGTGACGGGCTCGGCTAGAGACGAACACTTAATTCAAGCAGCGGATATATTGATGAGGTCCGGCGAGGTAGACGCGATACTCTGGCTACCCTACTACATCGTGCCAGGCGTTACTGACAAGCTAAACCGGGAATTCGTGAGACTAGTTAACGAAATCAATAACACGCTGCAGTATCCGATACCTATAGTAGGGGTAGCTACTGGAGGTTCCTACACAGCAAAATACTCGGCAGAGGCTGAATCCATGGGCATACCGATGTACCTCTCGCCGGAGAGAGCGGCTAAAGCAGTGAAGGCCTTAGTAGACTACGGTGCCTGGCTAAAAACTGTGGGAACATTCGATGAATACATAGAAAACCTCAGGAAAAAACACACCACTAACACCAACCCAACATAAAAAGAATATGACTAGGAAGTCCTATTCTCCGGTAGTGAGCAGTCAGGGACGTTCGGCGGGCAAGGTGACGGACCGCTTAATTGACCTATCGTCACCACGTACTGAGCTACTAGAGGAACGTTCCCGAGCTGGCTGTAGGACGCGTTCACATTAGCGCCAGTGATCTTCACCACCCCGACAGGGGTTTCCTGAGGCGTTCCGGTTCTCCTCCACTGAAGCAAGAGTTGCTTAGCAGAACCGTAAAACGTCGTGTCAGCATATCCTATGAGGTTACTTAAGAACGAGAATAACGTAGAAGCTACTGGATTCCCGGTCAATGACCCGAGCAACGTACTCACCAAATCCATGAAAACCCCGAACATTACCGACGCTAAGGACTCAGGGTAATAAGCACTAACACGTGAATTATCTATGATCTCTCTATTCGGAGGTATTTGATAATGCATAACATCTCTTACCACTTCTTCGCTTGATTGAAGGGCTCTTGTCACGTTATATAGTAGTGCGTAGATATTACTAATGTAATTATACGTTCCCCAAACACGATTTCCTGACGCGTCATAATAGTCAAGACTCCACGATTCCGAGGAACTCCACGTGACCTCCTCATAGTATGGAGTGAGTATGGGGACCGGCATCGCTATCCAGTATTCTTGATCGTAATCCCCTATAACCCACTTAAAGATAAGCGCGTCATAATTATACTGCATTAAGGTGGGAACTACCAACGCTACGTGACGTATTCCCTGCTGCCAATCAGAGCTTAAGAATCCGATACTGTTCGTATCCTGTGTTATGTAGTATGTGGGACTACTAGAAATTAGTACTCCCAAGAACGTGAACCCTTGCTTTGTGTAGCCTGCTTCAGCCGCCCCATACACTAGATTAAACTCTAGTGGTGGTAGGTTTTGATAGTTTGAGACCACTGTTATCACGTATGGTTTATAAAAGTTGAAGAACGTTCCCGGCGCTTTCGTTTGGTTCCATGCGATGCTGTATGCTGGTGAGGGGTTTAGGCATGTACTCAGTATTGACTCGAAATTCACTAGATATTTATCTCTGGAGCACCACCCCCAGGAAGGACCGCTTAAATATTCTCTCACGTCCTTAGGGGTTGTGAATCTAGATTTCTTGAATAGATATGCTGACGCGTAGAGTCTTACGAAGTTTTGCCAAGCCTCATTCTCTAACCACTCTTCATCAACTCCCGGCGTTAACACGGAGACCTTATTCCTGAAGAACTCGGGCGGGGTTTGAGGGAATAGGAGGTAGTTCTCCACGTAAACAATATCTTGCGAGCCTGAGGTGATTGTCGGTTTCCGACCCCCTATACCTAGCTCCTCAATGAGTCTCCCCACAACAGAGGTTGAGTCAACCCTGACTAAGAACTCGCGTAGCGACTCTATCGAGGGGATTATTAGCGTGGGCCCCTCCCTCACCACGGCTAGCGGGTCTTGAAAAGCCTTCTCAAAAGCTTCGTGGTATTCGAGTCCTCGGCTCACGTAGTAATGTACTGACGTGAAAGCTTCGTTAAGTACGTACTCGTTCCCATCCTCATCAACCAGCCAGAGCGTTAGCGTGATCGCCGGTAAGCGCACACCACCCAGGCCACGCTCCCTAAGCAACCTAATTATCTCCCCGCCACTCATCCCCTCACTGACTTTAATGCCGAAGTAAGAATATAGGGATCTCATCCTCTCACCTTCCCTCCTCAAACCCTCACTAAAAACGAAGGTGACTCTACCAACCCTACCCAACTCCTTAACAGATACTACGTACGTCTCCCCACCAAACGATACTATGAGATCCCCGGCTACCTCCTTCCCGCCGAGAACGAGATCCCTGTCCTCGAAAACTATGGTCACACTACCCTGACCACCCTCACCTCCAGCGCTCACTATTACCGGGCCGAAGTCAACGGATTCCTTCCGAGGAATGAATGGTGTAACGGAGATAGCGGAAACTAAGATCAACATAATGATAACTAAGCCGGGGTAACCCTTCCTCATACTACCCCTCAAACTTGTTGAGGTTTAAAAGTTAATAAAGTTTACTCTAGAAATTAATTTGCATTAATTCTAGCTACCTATCAAGCTTAAGTAGTCTTCGCTTTATCTTATGTTGGGGTAGGTGTTGGTGTTTCAGCGCCGTGATGCGGAGTTTTTGAGGAGGTTTCTCGAGGGTGAGGGGGTTTGGCACCTCTTTCACGAGTTTCCCGAGCATACTGCGACTGTGGAGGCCGCGGCTAGGCAGTTAGGTACTAGTCCGGAGAGGATAATTAAGACGTTGGTGGTGGTTGGTGAGGGTGGTGAGCCGTTGATAGCGATTATTCCCGGCGATAAGAAGCTTGATTTGAGTAAGCTCTCCGCCGTGGTTGGTGGTAGGGTTCGGATGGCTAAGGCGAGGGAGGTGGAGAGGTTTACGGGGTATTCCGTAGGTGCTTTACCGCCGGTAGGGCATGGGTTGAAGACGTACGTGGATAAGGGTGTTCTGAAGCATGAGAGAGTGGTGGGCGGGGGTGGCAGTACGCACACATTGATAGAGTTGAGGTCGGAGGATCTGGTTAAGCTTACTAAAGCTGTAATCAGCGATATTACTGAGTGAGTTACTGGTTTCTTGGGGGTGGTGGTGTGGGCGGGATTTTCGGCGTTGTATGCTCTTCTCAAGTGCCTGCCGGGGTTATTAAGGAAGGGTTGAGGAGGTTAACGTACAGAGGTTATGATGGGACAGGACTTGCTTACCTAGGTAGGAATGGTGAGATAGTAATACGTAAATCCCCTAAACCACTCAACGAAGCGTCTAAAGATATCGACTTAGATAACGTCCCGTCAAACATAGCTTTAGGGCATGTGAGGTACGCTAGCAGAGGCAGACCCGTTTACGAGAATACCCACCCACTAACTGACTGCGGGAATAAGATAGCTGTAGTTGGTGACGGAGTCATAGAAAACTTCGAGGAGTTTAGGGAGAGGTTGGAGAGGAGAGGCCACGTATTCACCTCCAGAACTGACACGGAAGTCTTCGCACACCTGGTAGAAGACTTCGTGAGAGAGGGTATTGACCTCCTGGAAGCGATCGCCAGAACTGCGAGGGAGTTAAGGGGTATTTATTCTATAGCTTTGTTAGTTGAGGGTATTAGTAAGATATACGTGGTTAATAACGAGCAGTCTATAGTGCTCGGTAAGGGGGATGGATGCTATTACGTCTCAAGCGATATGCCGAGCCTATACGGTCTTTCCGAGGACGCCCTCGTTTTAGGAGATGATACCCTGGCTGAGGTAGGGGTTGAGGGTGTGAGGGTTTTCGACGTGAAGACGTTGAGTGAGGTTAGGGAATTCATACAGAAGAGGATTAAATACCCTCCCGGAGCTTTCGAGAAGGCCGGATACCCGCACTACATGCTGAAGGAAATCTACGAGATCCCGGAAGCCTTGACTAAGACTACGTACACTCTGATGGATAAGTACCTCAGGCTAGCCTCAATGATTATTTACGGGGCTAAGAACGTTTACGTGGTAGGCACTGGCACCAGCCTACACGCCGGCTTAGTGTCCGCCTACTACTTCAGCGAGTTCTCGGACATACCCGTCAACGTGATAAGCGCTGCCGAGTTCCCTTACTACGCGTTAGACAACGTATCCACGGGAACCGTCATCATAGCTATAAGCCAGAGCGGCGAGACAAGCGACGTCATCAAGAGTGTTAGGCTAGCTAAGCAGAGGGGGGCTGTCGTGGTAGGGATCACAAACGTTGTCGGCTCAAGACTCTCGCTAGAGTCTAACGTGTACCTACCTATCGGTGCAGGTCCTGAGATGGCTGTGCCGGCAACGAAGACGTTCACCTCAACCCTCGCTACCTCAGCCATATTAGCGGTGTACACGGGACTACACACAGGCTTAGCTGGGAAGAGTGACGTAGATAACTTATACAATAAGCTGAGAAACTTCGCTAAAGAATTATCGAGTGTGTTGCCCGCAATCGATAATAACGTCTCCACGATTGCGGACGAGCTAGTGGGTTGGGAGAGCCTCTACGTATCTAGTAGCGGCATAAACTACCCCATAGCTCTTGAAGGAGCGCTCAAACTTAAGGAGGCGGCTTTAGTGCACGCTGAGGGACTGCAACTCGGGGAGGTCAGGCACGGGCCCATGGTCTTAGTTAGGGAGGGCTACCCAATAATACTCATAAAACCTGTTGAAGAGTCCGCGCTAGATCTTTATAATAAGGTAGCTAAGGAAGCTTTAGCTAAGGAGGCTAAGGTAATCACCATAACGTCTGATGAGGAAGGCGTCGGAGACTTGGTGAAGGTACCGCACGTCGATAAAATAATATCACCTATCGCGACAGCAGTAGCTATTCAACTACTATCTTACAGATTAGGGAGCAGACTCGGGAGACCTATAGACACGCCTCCAGGACTCGTTAAAGCCTTGACAACCTAAAACCGAGACATCGCCAGAATTCACTAAGAGGGGCTGAGTGTTGGGAGGGGATGCGGTGCCTGGAAGTTAAAGGATTAGGTATGACCACAGTAAGGATATGATTACCTGCAGCGTTGTCGTTAAGAAAGCTATTTTAAGCCAGTAAGACCAATCTAGATGTATCCTGGCTTTATCACACATGCCAAGAGCTACTATGTTGGCCGTGGAACCTATCGGCGTGTAATTACCGCCTAAAGTACCCCCGTAAAGGAGCACCCAGAACACCGACTTAGAATTTGTGAGACCGTTCACTATCTTAGCTACCGGGGTCATCGCTACTATTACGGATAGGTTGTCGAGCACGGAGCTAAGCATCGTTGACAGGAGTAAGAAAATCGTGTTTAGGAGGCCGTAATTTATGCTGGAACCGCTGGCAACTACTGAGAGGCTTAAGTAAGCGATCTTAGATGCTGCACCACTCCAGAGGAGTGAGTGACCTAGCATAAATAACGCTATGAAGAATAGTATGGAAGGCCATTCAACACCTCTAGTTATGAAGATCTCTAGTTCCTCCGCCCTCACCTGAGTCAGCGACAAGACTATGAATATGTAAGGTGTGAAGGAGAGGAGTGAGTGCGGGTCTACGTAGAAGCCCCCTACCGACGATATTAGTTCGGAGAGAGGGCCGTTTAAAGCTATTACTATCAAGAAACCCGCGAGTAGGAAGATACCGAATCTAATAACTCTACGTTCCCGTAAGGTTAGGTCAGCGTATAATCTGGTCCTCATCGCTTCCACATCCTCCCTAAGTAATTTTGAGGAAAGATTCTTTAGGTAGTTCCTGAGTAAGGGGTACGTAAGCGAGATCATGGAGAGTAATGTAATGAGTGAGAGGGGGAGTGCTCTGCTGAGGAATTCGGTAACGGTTAATTGCGCTTCATAAGACACGTATATACCTATGGGGTTGCCCACAGGCAACGCCATACTCCCGGTGTTGGTAGCGAGGACGGCGAGTATTATTAAGGGCTTCACGTCATACCTGGTTATTTTCCTTATGTCGAGCACCAGCATCATCACGTATACTATGCTGGTAACTTCATCAACTGCTAGAGCCAGGAACCAGGCGAAGAGAGATAAGAATATTATTAGGAGGTACGGCGAGCCAGTACTCAAGCTCAGGATCTTAATAGCTATATGCTCAAACACTCTCAGCTTACGCAAAATGTAGGCGAAGGTCATGCTACCTATTAAGAAGAAGATCAATCTCCACTCAACACCCGATATTAATTCTTGCGGTGGGACGACGCCGGCGAAAACAAGTAAAGCGATTGAGAGAAACGCTGCGGAGTACCGTAACTTCGTGGAGATTACGGTGAGGCCCACAACCAACAGGAAGAGACCGAGTGATAAGACTTGGTGGTAAACGTTTGAGTAGTTTAACATTTCCTCACACGTGGTTAGGGTGTAATTGCCTCGGATACCGCACCAAAACTTAATTACCTCATCCCCCAACTTAGTGTGCGGTACCGTGAACAAGCTCATGAGTAGGTATGAGGCGAGGAACGTTGCTACAGCTAGCAAAAACACCTTGTAAGCGAGCCTCATCTATGGGGACGCCTCACTACATGATCTTTACTTGGTCGGCGGCCATTTCCTATCAAAGTAGATGTTCTTAGGTGTGGCTGAGAGAGGTATTCCGAAAACGTAGTCGGCCTTGATTAAGCCTAGCTCCTGTGCCGCAACCCCGGCCGTGAACATAACTCTATTATCTACGTTATGGAGTGACGCGGTTTTAACAGCGGATCCCACGGCTATGCCTAAATTCACTAAGGAGCATACTACGCTAGCGTTGATCCCCCAACTCCCAGGATTCTTAAGTCCTAAGTCCATGATCTTACCGCCTATCAAAACCACCGCAACACTGTTTCTCACGTTCTGCGCGTCCCTAAGGAAGAAGTCCCCGAATTCTTTCGAAAGCTCCTCCATCTTACTAGCTAATAGCTCCAGCTCCTCCCTAGTATTAAGTATCTTAACCTCGATGTTATCTATACCTCTAGCTTTAGGGGCTGTCCTAGCGGAAAGCACCATCATCTTAGCGACTTCAAGAACTCCGTCCCTCAAAGACTCCTCAAACTCGATCACCTTGAAACACCAATATTTAAGGAAAACTTAAAAAATTTAAAAGCTTGATTAATCAATATTCACACAACTATCATGTTGCGATACCTCGAACCAGCTCATCGAGTCGTTAATAAGCTTCTGACAACTCTTCATTAGTTGGAAGTAGTGGTTCGATGCCATGATTGAGGGCAGGCTGTATCAGTCACTTGGTGACGGGGAGTCAGTCACGTGTTTGGTGTGTGAGAGGAGATGTTCTCTGAAGAAAAACATGAGGGGTCTTTGCGGGAACTACATCAACCTAGACGGCAAGCTCTACTCGATAGGGTATGGGAAATTAAGCGCTATTGAAAGCAGACCGATCGAGATAAAGCCCTTCTTCCACTACTGGCCTAACAGCACTGCCTTAACGTTCTCCGGTTTTGGATGCAATTTTTACTGTCCTTGGTGCCAAAACCATTTCTTGAGCTTCAGGCACCCGGGCGATGAGCCCTTTATAGAGCCTGCATACCTGGTTAGGTTAGCTAAGTCTTTAGGTGATGAAGGTCTTTCAGCGAGTTTCAACGAACCGACGATTAATTATGAGTACTTAGTGGACGTGGCTATGCTAGCTAAGCGTGAGGGTCTTTACCTAACGATAGTAACTAACGGGTATCAAAGCGTGGGAGCTCTGAAGGAGCTTGTGGGGGCAGGGTTTGATGGCTGGAGCATAGATATTAAAGGGTGTCCCGGCATGAGCAGAGCGTTACCCAACATAGACCATAATAAAATCTTCAGGAACGCGAAACTAGTCATTGAGTCCGGAGGGCATGTAGAGATGGTTTACCTGGTAGTCACTAAAACTAATGACAGCGACGAGTGCGTGGATTGGATCCTAAACAAACACGTAGACGAGCTAGGGCCTGAAGTCCCCCTACACATAAACAGGTACTACCCGGCACATAAATGGAGGGAGGAGACCACGCCCCTGAAGAAACTACTAGAGATACGTGATAAAGCTAAGGAGAAGGGGATAGAATACGTTTACGTGGGTAACGTCGGGATCCCGGAACTTGAGACAACCAAATGCCCTAGGTGCGGCAAGACCCTCATAACACGCTACAACTACAGGGTGGTCGAGTTCAACTTATTGAGGGAAGGGGATAACTATAAATGCCCTAGATGCAATAACAAAATACCTATCAGGGGTGTCTACGTAAGAGGCAAGTAGGGGTAGTGAGTTAGGTGGTGTGTGTTGAGGGTGGTGGTCTTAGATAGGGGTTTTTCTTTCGGTCCTTCCCCGGATAGTAGTGAGTTGGGTTGGTTAAGTAAGGAATACACGCATGTGGTGGTCTTAACGTTTCCTCACGAGGTTAAGTACGACGTAGGTTTGCTGAGGGATTCCGGCGTTGAAGTGTTGGAGGTCCCGGTTCCTGATTTTAGATCCCCGCCACTACTCGACTTAGCGTTCATAGTTGAGTGGGTGTTAGATAAGGTGAGTTCTGGTGGTAGGGTGTATGTCCACTGCGCTAGGGGGTACGGGAGGTCGGCAACTGTGGCTGCCGCATACCTTATCCGCAGGTACGGGAAGAGCTGGGCTGAGTCAGTGGATCGAGTAAGGAAGCTTAGAGAAGGGTCTTTAGAATCTATCGAGCAACTCTCCGTGCTGAAGGCTTACGAGATTATGTTGAGGTACTTAAACCCTGCCGGGATCACAGGATTATTCGAGTGTCTGGATAAGCAGGTCAGGGATCACGTATCTAAGATGCTACAAATAGGTCTCAAAAACTCAGACGTCTTATCACGGCTTACTAAGACCTCTCAAGACCTCATCATCCAAGAACTCTTCACCAGCATCAATAAATACATTAAATCACTCAACAAGGAATGCAGCACCCTAAATCCCCAGGTAACGCGTGACGTAGATCAACACGTAAGCATGGACGTCCTCAAGACGTATACTGAGCTAGTCATGGCTGTCGACGAGCTGAAAAACCAGTGTGTTGAGGACCTAGAAATAAAGGTTAAGGAAAATAATTTAGTGGAGTCCGTTCTTTATTGTAGCGCTGATTTAATGTCCTCATGTAGCGTGATTAAGAAGCGCGTGGAGGAAGTACTCACCAAGATGTGTGAGATACTTAACTGCAGTGTCAAGACAGTGGCGTTGGGTTTCCTGAATATTAGAGCGAGGTTTCTCGGGTTACGTCAAGCCCCTCCTAAGTCCTTCGGCCCCGTTGAGGAATGAGTATGCCTTAAAACCCTTCTCACGTAGTTTTAAGGCTTCCACGTAGCTTACGTTCCCTCTATCACAGTAGAGAACCAACGTTTTATCCCTTAAATCTTCTAGATTAACGCTCTCGTAATGCAGAGCTCCTGGGTAGTGCCACTCAAGATATGAGTCTAGATCACGTAAATCCAAAACTACCGCGTCCTCAGGTATGTAATCAATTACCACGCTCTTATCAGGTATCACGTCCTCTAGACCGGAGCTTCGGACTTCGAGGATTTTGAGGGTGCTTAAAGCCTTTTCTATAAGGTCTCCAGGGAGTTTCGCGAACTCGTTACGTAATTCCTCCACAGTAACTCTAGTCCTGACGCGGGAGGGCGCTATCGAGCAAGGCTCTCCCACCATAGACGATATCTCGTAAGTGCCTACCTTCCTAGCAATACTAACTATTTCCTCCTTATCGAAACCCACTAAAGGTCTTAGGATAGGGAGTTGCAGACCGGACACTACCTGCGCGGCACTCAAGTTAGCTAGCGTTTGACTCGACGCTTGACCGATAGACTCACCGGTTACTACCGCCTCGTAATTCCCTGCAGCTATCTTAGAAGCTAGGTAGTACATCAACGTTTTCAGAACTACCTGCCTGAACTCCCACCTAATATTCACCCTGATATAGTTTAGGGCGTGAGTTAAGTCAATCAAGTAAAACCTTGGGTTATGCCCGTAAAACCAGTTTTTAGTGAGGGTTCTAGCTACCGTGAAGGCTAGGCGTGACGTGCTAGGGGAACCCATGAAGAAATGAAGGAAATCAACCAACACACCTCTCTTAGCTACGAGCCAGGCGGCCACAGGCGAGTCTATCCCGCCCGAAAGCAAGGATAGCGCGCGTCCCTCAGTACCTATGGGCAGACCCCCCACACCCTCAGCTAATCTCTTGTAGAGGTAGGTTACGGGACCCCTGACCTCCAAGATTATTTCAACGTCCGGGTTCTCAAGGTCTACGCCGGCAGAGTATGGTTTCAGGAAAGAACCTAACTCCCTGGCTACGTCAAGTGAGGTGAAGTTATGAGTGCCGAATCTCTTAACCCTAACAGCGAATTTCTTGTTGGCGACAAGACCCGCTGTCCGCTCACCAACCTTCCTAACAAGGTCTCCTAAGTCACTGAAACTTATTAAATCAACCTCACCCACCCTCATCACGCCGAAGACTTTACTCAAATCCTCTAACACGTCTATATCGGATTCTAGCAAGATCTTAGCGTCAACGATCTTGAAACTATAGTTGGTGGAACCGTACTCTCGGAGAACCTCACTCAAATTCTTGATTAAGATCTTATAAAATCGCGGCCTGCTCCGCCAAGACTTAAGCGGGATCTCGCCGGAGACTGTTATTAAGTATTTGTAAGGCATCTTTCCGCTCCTAAAGACTTAAACTGATTAAACACCTAAAACCTCCTTGAGTAGTGCGGCTCTAACGTACATACCGTTCTGTGCTTGCTCGAAGTATTTGGCTTGAGGTAATGCGTCGACGTCCGTCGTTATCTCCCATACCCTGGGTAGTGGGTGCATTATTATCGGGATCTTCTTATGCTTCTCCAGCATACCCCTAGTGATCACGTAGGAACCCTTAAGCCTCTCATATTCTTGCGGGTTCTCAAACCTCTCCTTCTGCAGTCTAGTGACGTAGAGTACGTCAAGCTTCTCAATCACTTCCTCAACGTTCTCGACTAAGTAGTAGTTAAGCTTACCCTCAACCTTCTTGATTACCTCCTCCCTCACCTGAAGCTGTTTCGGCGCTATATAGTAAACCGTTACGTCGTTAAACCTCGTCAGCATGTACGAGAGTGAGGGTATTGTCCTGCCATACTTTAAGTCCCCCATCATGCCGACAGCGAGGCCGTCCACCCTACCGAACTCCCTCCACATAGTGTAGACGTCGAGTAACGCTTGCGTCGGGTGCTCGTTAGTCCCGTCACCACCACTTATTATCGGCGCCTTAACGAAGTCTTTAACGCTGTGGGGGAAGAAGGGCCTGCTATGCCTTATGACTATGACGTCAGGTCCGTAACCATCCAGTATACGCATAGTGTCTTCCTCGGTCTCACCCTTCTTAAGACTAGACACCTCCTCTATGAAGTCGATGACGGTACCTCCTAACCTGGTCATAGCGAATTGAAAACTTATTTTAGTTCTCGTGCTAGGCTCGAAGAACGCGGTGATCATCACCTTCCCTCTCGCGTAATCTAAAGTACCTTTAACATCTATCTCTCTTCTCAGAGTCTCCGCAAGCTCAAATAACCTAATAAGATCTCCTCTCTCGAAATCAAAAGCTGAAACTATATCTTTTCCTTTCAGGGAACTCATGACGCATCACACATATGATAATCCTTCACAGATTAAAAGCATTAATTCCTTGGTTTAAGGCGCGTCACGGCGTGAAAGAACCTCGCTTTTAGAGCGGGTTGTGAATCGATGTTTAAGGTATGTGGAAGTACTTCACGTAAGATATGTAGTAACCAGCAACTATGGCAGTCCCTATCACTCCAGCAACGTTCGGTGCTAGCGCGTGGAATAGCACGTAGGTGGTGGGATCTACTGCCTGAGCCTCTCTCTGAGCTACCCTAGCGGATATGGGGACTGCGGAAACGCCTGCGCAACCTATAACGGGGTTTACCTTACCCTTCGTTACTACGTTGAGTAACCACGCGAACGCTATGCCGCCCACCGTGGACACGGCGAAAGCTATTAGGCCTAGACCGAGGATAATGAATGCTTTAGCTATGAAGGCTAGGTAAGCCTCAACTGTCTGAGCCTCAACGAATTGAGCTAGGAAATCGTAGGAGAGGGTTGACCCAACACCTATCATGGTTAGTATAGTCGCTGTGTCCAGGAGCGGGTCTGCTATAGTCTTACCATACCTCGCGACAACCTCGCTAATCCCGGATTCCTTCACGATATTGCCTAAAGCTAAGGCAGCTACTAAAGGCAGGGCTGCCGGTACTAGGAAAGCTATCACTAAGATCACTATAATCCAAAAAATCAGTATCTCGCTCGATGTTACTTCCCTAGGCCTAGGCATCTTCGTACCCCTAACTCTTCGAGGTACGAGAGCCCTGATTATGGGCGGCTGTATGACGGGTACTAAAGCTATGTAGCTATACACAGCTATGGTTAGTGGCCCTATGATGTTGGGAGCTATGTTTGTCGCTGTATATATGGTTGTCGGGCCGTCAGCGCCTCCGACAATACCTATAGCCATAGATTCTGGTAGGGTGAAGAGACCTGTGGAGAGCGCTATCAAGGTTACGACGGTGATGCCTAACTGAGCGGCCGAACCTATTAAAGCGCTTATAGGGTATGAGAGTAGTGGTCTGAAATCCGATATCGCCCCTATACCAACGAATATGAGTATAGGCCCTATCTCGGTTTTAACGATTAAGTGGTAGATCCACGCTAGAAGAGCTGTAGACTCAGGGGTGCATACCCTGATTACCGGTCCCGCACTAGTCGAAATATTGAGTACTTGAGCAAGCCCTGAAATCCCGCTTAAGCCGCTGCTCACGAACTCGCTGGATGTGAAAGTTGTGCACGCGTATCTAGCTAAGTGCAGGGCTGGGGCGTTAGCTAGCACCATCCCAATACCTAGGGGAATCATTAATAAGGGCTCCACCTTCTTAAGACCTAAGATAAGTAGGGCAAGACCCCAAATCATGAACAACAACCTGATAGCGAGCTCGGTGGGATTCCCTAACTGTAAGCCGGGCAAGATGAGCGAGAGATCAACGCTCATATCACTCACTAAAATAAGAATCAATCGTTAAGCTTATAAAAACATGCTGTTCTTTCTGAGACAAAAATCAAAAGAAGACAGCCATGATTAGTTATGGGCCCCTACTCAAGGACCGTTCTTGATGAGAGCTCTTAAAGAAACTAAGGAAGTTATCGTTATGGAGGCTAGGGTAGTGGTTAAGCCTCCTAAAACTATTAAATAACCGGAAGTCAGCGACCCAACCATGTTCGAGAACTCAGACACGATAGAGTATGTTGACGGGTTGCTAGCTAGTGAAGCCTCTATATACAGGGAATACAGCTTAGCATCTAAAGCTATGTTGAATAAGTAAGTCAGTGCTAGAGCTATTATCAACTCGTAACTACGCGTTAAGACGGAACCCACGAATAAAGCCATTATCAAGAGTCTTAACAACAACGTCGTGACGGCTAGCCCCCTCCCCATATGATTAGGGAAGAAACTTAAGGAAATAGACGCTAAGATCTTCGCGATGCCGTAGACGGCTAACACGAATTCGCTACTCATCCCTAAAACTCTGAGGAATATGAAGGCTAGGGGCGTGAAGAAGAAGGAATTACTTAACCTGAAACCAACAACGGACGTTAACACGTCACCTACTGAGAGAGTATTCCGTGTTTCCAGCATTCTTGAAAGCATTCTCGCCTTGGAGGGTGTGTATAGGGGCTCATAACCTATAGATGAGAGGATGCTGACGGTTGACAGCGACGAATCAACGTTCTTCTCCACCCTGAATAAGTCTCTGGAAAACGAGAACCTACCAGAAGGCATGAGGAAGAGCGTGAGGAGACCTATCGAGAGGAAAGCAGCTGAGAAAATACTTGCTGAGCCTATCAAGAAAGTTAGTGAGAGCGAGGAAATCACGTAGAGGAACACACCCTCGAAAAACATGGAGAGCTGGAAGAACATCCTATTAGCGGAGTTCCAATCCTCACTCTCCAAGCTATTAAGTATGGTTACCGAAACACTATTCCTGACTAAAGCAACGCTAGACGCGTGGAGTACTTGAGATACGACAATGTGGTAGAAGTCCCCGAACGAGAATAGGAAAGCGATGAGGGTTAGCGTTATCGGCATAGAAACTACTATCAAGGGTTTAGACCCCTTATTCTCGGCTACCCTGGAAGCAAGCCTTGAAACCACTGCGTACACGAAAACCCATAAGCTGGCAAGCAATCCTAAGGTCGCCGCGTTAACTCTATAGTAATTAACAGCTATTAAGTCTATGACTACGTCGATAAGGCCTAAAAACGCGACATACACCGACGAGAGTAGCAGCCACACTAGTTACGACTCCCTTAATAGATCTAAGGGGTCGTAAAACCTTTTTAAGATTTTTCCTTAAGTTAAAGGACGCAAGCTCAGCCCCCCTCATATAAGGGCGGCATTAACGTAACCTTATCACCTTCTTTTAAGGTATTACCCAACGAGGCTTCCTCATCATTTACGAAGACATGTATTAAAGGAACGGAACTCATGAAGGTCTTGAAGAACGGCTTCGTTAAACTCAAGAACTTAATTAACTCTCCTACAGTGATTACCGCGTTATCTGAAGATATCTCAATTACTTCGGTGTGGAGTCCTAGCGCGTCAGCTAGAGACCCTATGTAGGTCACCCTGACCTTAACCACCTAACTCCCTCACCAAACTTCAATTAATTACCGAGTCTTAAATCTCCTCCGTTGAGGATGCATGGGTTGAGAGACTGCGCGTGCTCAGTGCTCGAGTCCCCAATCACCTCTCAGCGGAGTTCAACTCATCACTGCATTTTAATTATCTCTAAGCACAAATTAATATTTTGCGATTCCTAACTCGTGAGCCCTCTGCAATTGTTTTGGGTTTTATAAGGGTTTGTAAGGTTTGGCATTATTATATGTTTTGGTGGGATTCCCTGTGAGGGGTGGAGAGCCTGCGGAGGCTCTCCCCGAGGGTATCTAAACACTCAAGATGTGGGGTCTCCGGGGTGGCCCCGAACGCCCCCAAGCCCTATGAAAACCCGAGCGGGATGCAGGGGAACAAAAATGAGGCAATGACCACAGAGAGCTGAACCCCTCACGTACCGGCTATCCTAACCTTCCCGAATTTTAGGGAGGGTGCCGAAACCCCGTACTCAATCCTCAAATCCCTTCCTATCGCCTCAACACGGTGTTTAAGTAGCTCGTAGATATTCGAGGTGATTACAGCACCTTTAACGGGCTTAACTAACTCCCCTTCACGAATTAAGTAGGCGTGTGTTATAGTAGCGTTTAAGTGCCCGCTTACAGGGTTTGAGAGCCACTCACCTATAGTATCCATTACTAACACGCCCTCCCTGACCTCACTGATTAACTCGTCCAGACGCGCCTTACCGGGCATTAAGCGTAGGTGGTGTGGTTGAGGCGTTGGAGCGGATGAGAAAGTCCTTGAAGCGTTGCCCGTGGATTCCCTTCCCTCCTTTAGCGCGGTATAGGTATCGTAGAGGTACGTCTTAAGAACCCCTCTTTCGAAAATCACGGTATCTTTCGTCGGATGTCCTTCGTCATCGAAAGGTTTAGAACCTAATGCCTCAGGCGACGTCCCCAAATCAACTACGCTCACGTCCTGGGAGAGTATCTCATCCCCAACCCTCCCGCTGAGGGGGGATCTACCTTGCTGAACGTTTAAAGCGGAGATCGCGGGGGTTATCATGACTGACAGTATTGAAGCGGTCACGCGGTTAAGCAGGATCAGCTCGTACACCCCGTTAGGGAGTACCTCCGCCTCAAGGAATTCCCTCGCTCTACTACCTGCCTCGTAACCAACATCCCTAGCCCTCAATTTCTTATAACTTCTCTGAATATCGTGCTCGCTGAAGGTCCCGGTCTTGCCTCCCTCATCAACCCGAGCATAAACGTGAAGGCCTGAAACCGTCTCAGCCCTGGTTAGAGGACCTCCGTAACAACTCACGTAGTCAATCTCGATAGACCTAGCCGTTACAGCCCCCCTAACCGGCTTAGCGTTCCTGTACCCCTCACTAACCGAGTCGAGAAGATCCACAGCTACCTGCTTCAAGTCTTCAGGGGTGGCGTAAGCGGTATCTTCGTCGAACAGATTGCCCACCCTAGTTTCCGTGATTCTCTTATTCATGCTAACCCAGTTAGGATCCGGGGGGCTAACCTTAGCGATAGATATAGCGGACTTCAAGGATTTCTCAACACCCTCGCGACTCAGATCCTGAGTGCCGACGACGGCCACGGACTTATTAACGACCACTCTTATACCTAGTGAAAAGAGCTTGGTGTACTTAGACGCTTCTATGACGTCCGATAAAGTCAGTAAAGTCTCGGAAGTCTTGGTTAGATATACGTCGACTTCCGAAGCACCTAACTCGATAGCTCTCTTAACTATCTTCTCTAAGTCCATGCTCAGCCACCACCAACTATCAACTCCTTAACCATTATGTGTGGCCCTCCATCACCCACCCTCACCATCTGCGAATCCTTACCGCAACCTCCGAAGGCAGACGTAGTTATTCTCAGGTCCTTGCCCACCGCCTCCACACCCCTCAGGGTCTCGAGTATGGAGCCTGATACGACAACCCCCCTGACAAGCCCGCCTAACTCGCCGTTCCTTATGAGTCTTGAAGGACCTGCTGAGAAGGTGAAAGTGCCCGCACCAGTATCTACTTGACCCCCACTACTTCCTTTACCGACTAGGTAGAGCCCTTCCCTGACTTCCTTAATCATTTCCTCAAGCCCCCAATCGCCCGGCATCATGTAGAAGTTTGTTTGCCTTACTATAGGCATGTGGGTGAAGTCTTGAGCTCTTCCATTACCTGAGACTGGTAGGTTGAGTCGTGCCGCGCTCTCCCTGTTAGTCAAGAAAGATTTAAGCACCCCTCTCTCCACCACTATAGTCTTCTTCTTAAGACTGCCCTCATCATCGAAAGGAACGTAATAACCTCCCTCAACAACCCCGTCATCAACTATCGTAACTAGCTGTGAGGCTATCTCCTCACCCAACCTATTCTTGAGTATTGAGGTACCTGAAGCTACTAGATCGCCCTCTGTCGCGTGACCGAAAGCTTCATGAAGTATTAACCCAACCATCTCGGGATCCGCGATCACGCGCGTTTTCCCCGCGGGCGGTAACGGGGCTTTAACAGCTTCCTTAGCGAGCTTGCTAACACTTTGCGTGAATTCCTCCCAATCCCTCCCCTCAACGAATTCCCAGCCTGACACGGAGGATTCTTGGTTAGAGACTCTCTCCATAGAGCCTGACTCAACAGCCACACTAAGTTGCGCTACCCCGACCAAGTACGACTCGTACTCAAGATCAGCACCGTCAGAACTCACCACGTATCTCCAATCATGCTGGATGCCTAGCCTGCTCACAGAAGACTTTATTCCGCCAACGCTTAGCCCTGCCTTATTAGCTCTAATCATTAACTCTGTTTTAGCCTCGTCATACACGTCTTCTGGTCTAATCTTCCAAGAAGACACATACCTACCCCTACTAGGTTCTCTCACACCTAAAGACTCAGTCTTTTTAGAAACCCGGGCAGCGACGATAGCTCTGGAAACAGCCTCCCTAACACTATCATCACTTAAATCATTGGTGGATGAGAACCCATAACACCCGTTGTAGAGAACCCTAACACCCAACCCAACCCTGTAAGTCTTCGAGAATTCCCTTAAAACCAAGTTATCCACAGTAATCAACTCATAAGAAAACAGCTGAGTTCTTACCTCAGCGTATGAAGCGCCTGAGGCCTCAGCCATTCTCAAAGCTCTTAAAGCTATATCTCTCAACAACTAAACTACACCAAAAATATTCTCAGTCTCAAGTAAATAAATTTTCGATTCATTAGAAAACTATATGAGGAAACCGTACTTAGTGACGTACACGTAGTACGCGATAATACCTAGTATTAAGAAGAAAGTGTTTACCACGTTACTGCTAGACCTGAAAAACCTTAAAGCCACAGGTTTCTTGATGAGCGGGTATAGGGGTCTGAAAGGCATCTTAGTTAGTAGATCGCACAGTAAGTGTGTCGTGAAAGCTATTATAAACGAGAAAGCAACTACCCTGAAGCTAAAACCTAGGTAGCTAGCTAAGTAACCCGCCGCTAAAGACACGATTATGCCGAAGAAGATATTATGCGTTATTTTCCTGTGAGGTAGCTCAAGTCTTAAATCTATGTCCGGTAACGAAGAAAGAACGGAGGATATGATTAAGATCCTGTTAGCTTCCACCCCAGATAACCCCATCATATAGAATAAGGCGGACATAACGAAGAGGTTAAAGCCTAGGTGACCCCTCCAATCCACTTCCTAAACACCGTCATCCCGAAGTGTTTTAGGGTAGGGAGGCGTTAACTCACCTCTCAAGTATTTCTCAAGTCCTTCCTTAACAGTGCCTCTAAAACCTTGAATAACCTCAACGCCGAGAACCAGCAGGTACGCCCTACTAAAATCGTCGACGGAGTCGCAGATCACTACACCGCCATTCTTCCTCCTCACCAACGACGCAGGGGACTCGTAACCCCCTACCTCAACGTAACTCAACTCGCCCACGTCCCCGTCTTCAAGTAACTCGACGAGCACTAAGTAACGCGCGTTCTTAAACTCCCCCTCTATTAATGATTGAAGACCTCTAAATTCGTTGACCGGGAATACTACCCTCAACGGCTCTCTAACCTCTAATAATTTAGGTTTACGAAAGCAATTTAATTTAAACAGTCACGTAGTTACTTCCCGTAGAAGTGGAACACGTTTTTAATTCCGTACCCCCTACATGCTTAGGGATGTGAGTGAGGATACTAATATCGAATGATGACGGGTATTTAAGTCCAGGCCTCTACCTTCTTGCGGAGTCTGTTAAGGACTTAGGTGAGGTAGTCATAGCTTCCACGGAGTTCCCTAGGTCAGCTACTGGGCGGGAGATAACCTTCAACAGACCGCTCAGATTCGTTAGGAAGAGATGGCTTAACTGGCACGTCTACGTGACTGACGGGACACCCATAGATACGCTACACTTAGTTGTTGAGATACTTAAGTTTAGGCCCGACCTAGTCTTATCTGGCGTTAACGTAGGTGATAACTTATCGCTTCAACACATATTCTACAGCGGTACGGTGGCTATAGCTATTGAGGCCGCTCTCATGGGCATACCCGCAATAGCTTTCTCATCAGACGTAGAGAGTTTCGACGACTTCGAGCAAGAATCTTTCAAGAAGACGTGCGTGTCGATAGCTAGGAAGATAGCTGAATACGTTATTAGCCGGAAACTACCTAACGACGTAGACGTCTTATCGGTTAATATCCCAGTTAGGTACAGGAACTGTATTCACGTGGCTAAAGCTACTAAGATTAGATGGGAGGCATCGTATAAGAAGAGTGTTGATCCTAGGGGCAGGGATTACTACTGGCTAGCCGGAATAAGAAGCGTTGCGGAGCCCGGGAGCGACGTGAGCTTATTTGAGGAAGGCTGTGTCACGATAACCCCCCTCAAGATAGACCTGAACGTCAGTAAGGAAACCTTAGAGAAACTGAGAGATCTAGAAGAAGTACTCTCAAAGCAAACTAGTTGATCTGAAGCCAGTCTATCGCGGCGAGATATCCAGCCCTTTAAACAGGGTCTTTACTTATAAATACTTGCTTTAAGCATAATTATAGGGTGGCCTAGGTTATGTTCAGAGGCATAATAACCCCTATGATAACTCCTTTCAATAAGAACTACGAGATAGATTTCGTAGGGGTTGAGTGGTTAATTAACCACTTAGTTAGGGGCGGGGTTGACGGGGTTTTCCCTAACTCGACTACCGGTGAGTCGGTCAGTCTATCGTTAGATGAGAAGAAGAAGTTGATAGGGAGGGTGGTTGAGCTTGTTAATGGGAGGACTAAGGTTTTGCCGGGTATAGGTGGTAACACCACGCTTGAGGTGTTAGAGCTCGGTAAGTTTGCTAGAGATGTGGGGGTTGACGGGGGCATAATCATAACACCCTACTTCTTCAAACCAACGCCGGAGGAGCTTAAAAAACACTACGGTAAGATAGCTGAGTCCTTGGACATGCCTCTCTTCATATATCATTTCCCGGCTTTAACGGGGGTCTCACTACCTGTGCAGACTGTTAAGGAGTTGGCTCGCGAGTATAGTAATATAGTGGGGATTAAGATAACTCACGACAGCCTCATCTACCTCAAGCAAGTAGTGTGGGAGGTTAAGGAAGTCAGGAAAGACTTCTCAGTGTTTTCAGGGCTGGATCAGTACTTCCTGATTAACTTGATGATCGGGGGTGACGGAGGGGTCGTGGCGTTATCTAACCTAGCTCCCAAGCTTCACAGGAGTATCTACGACACCTGGCTTTCAGGAGACATAGCTAAGTCTTATAGTCTCTACATGAAGCTCCTCAAGCTTTCCAAGCTGATAGAGTCAGGGACCTCAACTATAGCCGCGATCAAGGCAGCTCTCGCGTCTGTAGGAGCGCCCATAGAACCAGTCCTCAGACCACCACTAAGCGAGGAGAAGAAAGAACCTGAAAGAGAATTGCTAAAGGAGTTCATGAACTACATCTTCTGATTCTTGAAGCGAGTCGCGCGTCAAGACCTAATCTCAACGTATAGCCCCCCCCCTCAGACACCGCCGTCGTGAAACTGTTTTGGTTTTCATTAGGTTTGTTAGGGTTGGTGTTGTTTTTGTTGGGTCTGCCCCTGGATGCGGGGATTTCCCCACAGCGATGAACCTGAGAAAGCGATGAAGGAGGAGCTGTGGGTCGGGGTTACCCTGAGCGGGCGGAGCCCGATGAAGCGGATCCCGATGAAAAGAGATCCTGAGGGCTATGAAGCCAAGGGAAGAGAGCTTGGTATAAATAATAGATCCTAAAATTAGAAAGACTTGGTTTGAGTTTTATTTTAATTAAAAAATTAGCACGTTGTGTTGTTTATGTATGTGTTGATGTCGTTTAATAGGTTGTTGAGCCTAGCTCTAATCATGTACATGTTTTGAGGAATCGCGTTCAGTAATTCCTCTATGAATGACTTCATCGCTTTCAGTAGGTTTAAGTAGGTTTGACACGATATTCTCCCGCTAGTATGTAATAAGTTTAAAGCGTTTAGTGATTGCTCGAGCATTGTTACCCGCCAAGAGAGTTTGGCTTCCGTCGCTACGTAGATCTTAATTAGTTTACTTACGCGTTCCCTGACACGCTCCCTGACTCTCAGAATTAACTGCTTAGCTTCCTCTAACTCACTGTATTTCCACTTGGCTAGATTCTTTAATTGATCGAAGAGTGGCTGTACCTCATTCAAGGCGTTTGAGAGTATTGTGAGCGCTGTGTCTGGGTCTCCGTTCTCTAGGGCTGTCTTAGCGTCCTCGATGCTGCTATTCAATATCGTAGCGATCTGCTTGCTTAAGTTGAGGATCTGGTAGTAGGTTGACTCATTACTCACGTACACCTCTAGAGAAGTTACCACGCTTATTATGAATTCAGCTTTCTTAGACGCCGCGTTGAGGTGTTCTGTAGCGTTCTCGTAATCCCCTGCTTCTATAGACTCTGCTGATTCGTTAACTATGTGGATTAACGCGTTAACCTGAGCTACCAGAGCAACCAATGATCTCTCAGCGCATACGGCCTTAACCCACTTAACCCTCAACTCTGTCTTAAGAGCTTTAGTGACTTCCTTGATTATGTCGTCAACCTCCTTAAGGATTTCCTTAGCTTTAGTAACGTTGCCTTCAGCGAGTGCCTGCCTTCCCTCATCAATTAACTCAAGTGCCTTAGATATGTTGCTTAACACCCATTCAGGGACCTCCACCCCTCTCTCAACCAACCATTTCACGGTGGCGTTCAGGGATAGTACGACCCTCTCCCTCACGCGGAACTGCGCTTCAGTCCTCCTAACGGCGAAGTCGTCCTTAACTGTCGGGGGTAGTTTTTGGATTATGTAGACGTATACGGGGGTCACTAACCTAGCTGCCTGAAGTACCTTACTCAAAGCTTCAGTCAGGTTAGTATCTTTGAGTCCCTTAGCCTCGTTCAAGAGATTCTTAGCTTCATTAATGAGTGAGGTCATGTTCTCGTCTAGGGTTATGTTGTAGGCTTGACTAAAGCTTTCAATCCTGCTAATCAATAATTCAACCCTAGATATTAAGACCTCTACAGCGTGTTCAGGACCTCTGCGAGTCTCCTCGACTGGCTGAGTGGTTTGAGCTGTAACTACTGCCGCTACCGTCGTGATCGGGATTACTGAGGCCCCGATCGCTAGCAACAGAGCGAGTGCCGCGAGCTTACTCCAACCGATCTTCACTTATTCTCACCTCACTAGAGATCTCTACGGTATTTAATATTAGCAATACTGTGAAACACTGTTGCAACACGTTCCTACCCTTCCGAACCCCTCAACTCGTTAATCCTTTCCTCTATCTTCTTCACGCGTTGACGGAGAAAAGACAAGAGCTCCTCAAGAAACCTGACCTCCTCCTCCCTGCTCGAGAACTCAGGTATTCTAGGAGCTAGCCACCTCCAGTAACAACCTCTGAAAACCCATTCAGAACCTCCGTGAAGGAGTCTCTGGTTTGGGATGAATGTTTTAGGCCAGTAATTATATTTCCTCCAACCCATAACACCCACCCACGCAAGAACATGCCGGAACATAAACCCTTAACTGAGGCACCCTACTTAATTATCTACTGAAGCATTTTTATTTCTTTCGTAGATTGCGTTACTTGAAGTATTGCTTAAAAAGAACACGCTCGTATGCTTTAATCGGTGAAGAGTGAATGAACCCACACCTTAAACTAAGCGTTCTTTCAGGCCTCCTCCTCTTCTTATTATCAACTAACCCCGCGTCAATGAGCGGTTACGCCGCATTACGGCCTAGCGTGATTAACTACTACCTAAACGCTGACGGTTCAGTATTGGTTGAGATGGTTTTCTCTAACGTCTCAAGCCAGGTCTTGGAGGTTCCTCTGGAACCGGGTTACGACGCTTCAACCCTCTACGCTGTAGACTCTGACGGCGCGTCACTACCCGTTGATTTAGTAGGTGATGAAGCAGTCATTAACGTGATGAGTAGTGTTAAGTGGGTTAAGCTCGCGTACGTCGTCAACAACTCCGAGATAATTGATGGAGTAATTCTTAAGTTTACGTTAAGACCTCAGGGAAAGTGCGTCATACACGTGCCGGAGGAACTCCTACTACTAACGTATTCCGGGAACCCGGCGATAAGCATGAGTGATGAAACGTTACTGCTAGAATATGAGGATGCCGGCATGGTAGAGGTCACGCTAGTACTGCTCCAACCAACCACACAGACCACCACAACGCAGCAACCCGAAACTAGAAATGTTGTCCTGACCACGGCAGTTATAGCAGCTCTAGCAGCTATCCTCTTAGCCGTCAGCCTCCTCTACTTGAGGAGTAGGAAGCATAGGTAGAGGGTTGCTTAAAGAGTTTTCCGGTTCATCACAAGCTTTTGAGTTTAAGCCTCATGTTCAGGCCTTCTAGAAGGAAGAGGGTGAAGGCTACTAAACACAGGATCAGTAGTAGTAGCTTATCTGAGGTCACTGTTTTGTTGATTAAGACAACGTATGTTTGACTTAAGCTAACACCCAAGAAAAACAGCGAGTATATCAGTAGCCTCGGTATGAGTTTCCTCCCTAAGAGGACGTAACCCTCGAAGTGCACGGTCTTGGTGACTACGTAGCCGTCACCCCTCCTACCAACAATCTCTAAATCCTCTAATCGCTTGAGGTGGTAGTGCACGCTACTCACAGGCATGTTCAGCGCTCTAGCAATATCCCTAACGCCCTTAGGGTCTTTAGACTCAAGGAGGTAAAGGTATATCTTGAGAGCTGCCCTACTCAAATCCTCTGCTTGAGCAATCACCGGCTACCACTAAATATACTGCATTGCCTACACTTAAGAATAACCGATTGTTCCAACCCCTGAACACCGGAGTTCAAACCATAGAGTTATCTATCCCTTAAACTAAGGGATTAAGTGAGGTGATGTAATGAAGCGGGAAGTCTTCGCTTTACTAGCTATAGCGTCCTTAATCGTGGGCGCATCACTACCCTTCATAGTGAGCAACATTTACGGCGAGTCTTACAAGCCAATCACACCAACCTACCAGTTGAGTAGTCCTTACAGCGGGCAGCAAGTGAATACCTCCTTAATCAGTCTAGAAGGCTTAAAGAAATTCAGTAGTTACGAGGAATTATCCCAGTTCTTGAGATCTGTAACCAACTTGAGAACATTAGTTAATCAGCCAACCTACTACGGACCGCAGGGATTTTCGCTTGTAACAGTTATCACGCCTGTAGCAACCATACCGCTCGCGTCCGGCTTGAGAGAGTCATCACAAACAACCGCGACCTCCAAGACCAACGTTCAGGTTGAGGGTATTGACGAACCGGACATAGTTAAGGTGAGTGACGGGATAATAGCGGTTGCTTCAGGTAGTAAAGTGTTTATCGTGAGCGTACCCGGAAAGACTGTTTCAAGCGTGCTCGTGCTGGATGAGTACGTGCGAGGCTTGTTCCTCTACAAGAATAGACTAGTGGTTATTACGGAAACATACGTGAAGCACCCGATAGTCCCGGAAACAGAGTGCAGGTGCTTCGTAGTACCGTCCGGAATACCTAACGTGAACACCTACGTGTTCGACGTCAATAACGCCAGCAACCCATCCCTAATAAACAAGATCACGGTAACCGGCAGCATGCTGAGTTCCAGGCTCTCAGGGAACTACCTGTACGTAGTAACTAACACGCCCGCCAGCGAGTCCATAATACCCCTAGTTAACGAGAAGCCCGTACCCCTGGAAACCCTCGTGGTCGTGGACGTGATCCCCGAAGCATACACGATGATACTAGCTCTAGATCTCGACGAACTAAACTACACGACGTATACCTTCATGACGGGCGGCGGTAGCTGGCTATACATGTCACTCAACAACCTCTACATAGCTCGCGGGGCCGGGTTTAGCTATCTAGACGCGTACGTGCTGACTTTAAGAACATTCACTAACTACCTACCTGGGGACGTAGCGAGCAAGATAAGTGGTTTGATAGATGCAGGGCAATTAGACGCTGCACGCGAGAAGATCGAGGACTACCTCCTAAACATGAGTGAGGAAAGCCGTAAGGAGCTGATTACTAAAGTAGTTAACGAGGTCAACAAGGAGCCTAAACACGACTTAACCACGTTCTACGTGTTTTCCGTGGAAGGACTCACGATAAGTCTGAGGGGCTCGTTCAACGTCTCAGGACACCTACTCGACCAGTTCGCTATGGAGGAAACAGGTAACTACTTCATAACCGCTACGACGGACAACAACTACTCTATAGCGGTGTCTTTCGTACCCGCCCCCTACCAGATATATGAGACAACCACTAAGAGATCTAATGAGGTAGTTATTCAGGAGTGTTCGGCTGACGCATGCGTAACCAAGAGTTTTCCGGTAGTTGGTGACTGGGATCAAGCCCCTTACTGGTATACTAGGCCCAGGCTCATAATATACGTGTCATTCACCGGGGAGGTAAGTAACAACGTTTTCATAACGAACTTAACCGACCTCAGCGTAGTAGGTTCTTTGAGGGGTCTCGCACGCGGGGAGAGAATATATTCGGCTAGGCTAGTAGGAAACGTCTTCTTCCTAGTCACGTTTAGGCAGGTAGATCCTTTATTCGCTATAGACGTTTCAGACCCTGAGAATCCTCGAGTATTAGGCTTCCTCAAAATACCTGGTTTCAGCGAGTACCTACACCCCTTACCAGGTAATAAGTTGCTGGGCATCGGTCTTGAGGACAGGTCTCTCAAAATATCCTTATTCAACGTCACGGACCCGACCAACATAAGCGAGATCGCGAAAGTTCTTGTGTATTCCGCTTGGTCTCAAGCACTTCAAGACCACCACGCAGTAACGATATACCCTGAAAAAGAGCTGGTCATGATCCCTATCACAAGCTACTCAGCAAGCTACGTGTCTAGCGGAGCTCTAGTGGTGAGATACGGCAACAACGAGTTGAAGGTTGAGGCAATACTGCCTCACGAGTACTGCATAAGGATAGCCTACGTAGGTAACGAACTATACACCATATCCTCAAACCTCATAAAGATATTCAACGCGAATACCTACGAGGAGCTAGGGCAAATAATCCTTGAGAAGTGAATTAACGTTTTTAATTTAATTTCATGTAAGTCTCCCTCACCTAGCTCATTAAGATCATCTCAACCAACCAGAATCAACCACAAAAAATTAATACAACGTTAAGAGTGGCCATGAAAAATTGAAACAGTCCTCTTACACGCGCTCTACCAAACCCTGAACTTATTTAATATTCTCTATCAAGATTCATTGAAGAGTAAACAGAACCGGTCGCCGAGAAACGATTGTTTATAATGTTTCCTGAGCATATAGTTTACGGGGGAACGTATGAGTATGAGTAATGCGTCATTTGAGAAGATGAGTAAACTTGAAAAAGAGTATTCTAAGAAATTAGCTGAATCCGCTAAAGACGTTAAGAACCCTGTAGTTAGGGTAGTTATAGTTGCGGTAGCTCAGGATTCTCTTAAGCACTCAATGATATATGATGCGATGACTGAGTTACTTAAAGGTGAAAGACCTTTAATAGGTGAGGTCGAGCTAGATAGGATTGCGGGGGAGATCGAATACCATATAAGAACTGAAGAAGAAATGATTAGGTACTTGAAGGAGACGCTGGAGAAGGGAGTTGATAATAAGGCTATCAAGTTCTTCCTAGAGACGCTCTTGAGAGACGAGCTATACCACCACACACTACTTAAGAAAGTCCTTGAAATGATCGTGCGGAGAGAAGCTTTCACGGAGAGCGATTTATGGGATTTAATCTGGAAGGAAGCAACATTTCACGGGACTCCCGGCGGTTAAGAACCCCTTTTCAACATTCAAGTCCTCACGTGCTTAACTCAACCATAGCGAAGCCGGGAAGTCTAGTAATGAGTTTGTCTTCTAGTTCCCTTTCATTTTAAGCTGGAGTGTGGGTTCTTATAAGTTTGTGATGATTCGTGAATAGCTATGAATACTCTCAAAGAATCTTATAACCTTCGTGATGAACCACCCGCCATATGACCACAAAACACAGCGAGTAGCGAACGCTCTTGATGAGTTCGTGAAGATTTTAGAGTTCGACATCGAGATTAGCGTCGTGTTTTAGCTCATTACTATTACGACAAGATATAAAAACCCCTTTTAGACAATTGTTGTGGTGGTCGAGTTGAGGAATAAGAGTAAGGTAATTGATTCTCTGAAGGTTATTAGGAGGTTCTATGATAGGGTTGGCTGGAGAGATAAGGTGGATGAAGTAGATGAGTTATTCATTAATTCTCTAGCGGAGTTTTCGTATTAAACGACTATAAGGTAACGTCTATATTACTTAACATGTTTTTTAGCAGGGGCTTACAACCCTCAGGTAACCAAGAATTAATCATTTCTTCTATGGTTGTTTTAGAGTTTAACACTATCTCCTCCACGTCCTCGTAACCTGTCTTGAGGTAGCGTATCCCTTGAAGATACGTTGCTAGAACGTCCGAGAGCTTCACTATTCTTGCTTCGAGGGTATGACCCTTACTCAGGTCATCAAGCAAGTCTACGTAGCTACTTAAGTTTAGTTGTTGCGCCACCTCCAACTCAATCTTAGTGAAGAGTTCTGGGGCTCTCGCCTTAACTAGCTTCACAACATCCCCTACCATTACCTCAGGCACGTCGTGCAGTAAGCTCATCTTCATGACCTTCTCGACATCAACATCGGCACACCCTCTCCTCAGCCCGTCAGCTAGGTACATACTAATCAACATTACCTCGAAAGTGTGGGCAGCCACCGTCTCAGCAACAGAGTTCGGAACCCCTCTTATCACCCACCCACTCCTAACAACATATTTTAGATTCGCGATCTTTTCTAGATTCATCCACACACCACATGAATTCCTGAAAACCGATTAAAAACTATCTACTCAAATAACGAGGTATGAGACAATGTACGAGGTAATCACCGCAATTAATAAATAGAAAAACATCACGACCGCCACCTCCACGCGCGATTCAGGCATTTCCTTACCTATAAGGATTCTCACAGGGTAGGTAATCACGTTACTCAAGACTTTAGGTACTAACATGATGAACGGGGTTTGCTCTGCGTAGCGAAGATACTCAACACCTAACCTCCTCCTCAACTCAATCTCCTCAATCAGCGCTACGCCAAGAACTATTGAGACAGCTATCAGCCAGGGCAACCCTGGCGCTGGCGGGGACCACCCCCTACCCCCCTCAACCACGCTGGCTAGGGATAGGAGGCCGTAACTCCATATTATGAATCCCAAGTATTGGGGATGTCTTGAGAGCCTATACACCCCCCTAGTACTCAAAGCCCTGTGCCTTAGCTTGTCGCTCACCCACGTCATCACACCTAAGAAGAAGATTGCTAGCCCAACCACCATGAACGCGAAACTTACTGGGACGGAGAAATCCCCGCTTAATTCAGGCATCACCAACCTAGCGATCCACGCGATCACGGAGTTAATCACCCAAACAGGGACGTAAGTAATTAAGCCTAGTCTAAAGAAGATTTCCGAATCTATGAACGGAAGCCATAACAGTCTTAACACACCGACACCAGCTAAGAAGAACATGGTGAAAGCGAAGTACCCTATCGTCGGTAGGTAGAGAGCTAGAGACCCTAGCAAAGACAGCTTAGTCTTATTGAGCAAGAATCCAACGCCCACCACAACAATAATAGCCGCCAACCCCGCGTAACCAAATATTCTTAAACCAGACTCTAGCTCCTGACATCTGGGAAAATCCGATAAGAGCACGCAGTCGGGAACGAAGCCAAGCAACCAACTATTAACTATCCTGATAACCTCAAGCGAAACGTAAACTAAAGCCAGAGAAAAAAGCACTGAGAAACCTACAGACACTAACAACCTATACCTACTCAACTAACTCTCCCCGCCCTCCTAAGAGCGAAGCTCCAGCCATAATATCAACTACGATAAAATTTAAATATATACCGAACTCCCCTCTACTCCTGGATCCGGCTTCCCTCCAATGCTGATGGCTCCCCGCCTTGAGGAGCGGGGGTTCTGCACCCTCTAGGGCTTTCCCTCATCTATCGGGTGCCCCTCACGGGCGCTGCATCATGCTTCAGCCCCCGCCGCCAGCTCCGGGGAGGCGCGGGCTCATCGCCTGCTAAACTCACCCACACCCAACACCAAACACATTAATGAAGCAAAAACATATAAGCCTTCCACACACCTACCCACCCTAAAAGGAGAGGCATCCAATCGTGGTGATGAGGTTCTCGTTTCTCTATGGTGTGTGGCTTGTTTACAATCATTTTTAACTATGTTCCTCAAAAATATATTGAGGGTGTATTGAGTTGGGTTTTGATGAGGATCTCTTGCGTGAATTGATTGATGCGGGAATCGCTGTTGGGGCGTCTTACGTGGAGGTTCGTTATCAGAATGATCACGGAATATCCGTGTCTATGAGGAATGGTAGGGTGATGGGGGTTGGGTCTGTTAGGGAGGAAGGTGTTGGTGTGAGGGTCTTGATTAACGGGTCCTTAGGGTTTGCGGCGACTAACGACTTGAGTAGGGATGGCTTGATGAACGCGCTTGAGAAAGCCGTGAGTAGAGCTAGGGCGACGGCGTCGCTTAGGAGGAACGCTATCACGTTCGCTGAGGAGAGGGTTGGGAGAGCTTCCTATGAGGTGGTACCTAAGTCTAGACTAGAAGATATTCATGTTGAGGATTTAACAAGCTTGGGTAAGGAAGCTTACGGGGAACTACTCAAGACGGTTAGTCAGGTCAAGCTACCTGTATGTGTCTTCAGCGCTGAGACCCACATGCAGGAGAAGCTGATAATGACGTCTGAGGGAGCGTACGTTAGGTCAAGAATCCCTAGAATCTACGTATCACTTAATCTAGTACTCCTACATCAACAGAGGGGGACCCTGCAGAGAATGAAGGAATTCGCCAGCTCCGGCGGTGGCGAGCTCCTCAAGGAATGGAAGCCTGTTGACGTAGTCTCGGAGGAGGTTAAGAATTTAGAGGTCGTTTTACTGAAGGGTGTTGAACCGCCTAAAGATCCTGTCGACGTGGTTGTTGGGTCGGAGATAATAGGGTTGTTAGTTCATGAGTCAGCCGGCCATCCCATGGAGGCTGACAGAATACTGGGGCGTGAGGCCGCGCAGGCAGGGGAGTCCTACGTCAAGCCTGAAATGATAGGGAAGTACAGGATAGGGAATGAGTTAGCTACAGTGATCGAAGACCCTACAATACCTGGTAGTAACGGATTCTACCTCTACGACGACGAAGGGGTTCCGGCAAGGCCTAGATACCTCTACAAGGAGGGAATCATCAACGAAGCACTCCATAACAGACACACCGCAAGCATATTCGGTGTTAAGAGTAATGCCGCGGCCAGAGCAATGAACTACGCTTCAGAACCTATAATACGTATGAGCAACACGTACCTCAAGCCAGGTAATATGAGCTTCGAGGAACTCATAGATGACGTAGGTTTAGGGGTCTTCATCAAGTCGTATATGGAGTGGAACATAGACGACATCAGGTGGAATCAAAGATACGTAGGCTTAGAAGCCTATCTAATAAGAAACGGGGAGTTAGCCGAGCCCGTCAGAAACCCGGTGCTAGAGATAACCACTCAAGGATTCTACAGCAACATAGTGGCGGTAGATAAGGAGTTGAAGTTCTATCCAGGCACTTGCGGTAAGGGGGAACCCTCACAAGGAGTTCCTGTATGGTTTGGTGGTCCGGATGTCAGGATCTCTAAGATTAGGTTGGGGGTGATCGCTTAATGACCGGGACTATAGAGTTGGGGAGGGAGGTAGTCAATAAGCTGAGGGCTAGTTACGACAACGTCGCGGTCCTCATAAAAACTCGTGACAGGGTTATGGTGAAGCTATGGAATACGGAACCCTCAGTAACTCAGAGCTGGATAACCACGGAAGTGTCCTTGCTGTTAACTAAATCGAAGAGGGTTTTGATACTGGAGTTCTCCGTCGGCAGGCCTGAAGAAATCCTTAAAGCTGTTGAGAAGATCTCGAGCGTGGTTGAGAGGGTTGAGGAATCAGAACTCTACGCCCCCCTACCAGAACCTCAGGAAGTGAAGCTGGTTGAAGGGTCTTTCGACGCGAAAGTAATTGACGCGATGAGAGATCCCGGCAAGCTAACCAAGTTAATGATTGACGCCGCACTATCCGAGGGGGCTGAGAGAGTTGCGGGCACTCTAACCTTAAGTAACGATGAGAGAGTCCTGGTTACTAGTAAGGGGTTCGAGAACAGCGAGAGGAGAACGTTGGTTGAGGCATACCTGAGAGCGTTTAAGAAAGAGTTTAGCGGTCAGTGGGCTCACGGATCGACGCACGTGAACGAGAAAGAAATAGAGGAAGTCGGTAGGAAAGCCGGCTTATACGCCTCGATAACCAGTAATAAAGCGGACCTACAACCCGGTAAGTACGACGTAGTCCTCTCACCACTCGTGGTAGGTAACTTAATGAATTACGTGTCTTTCATGTCATCAGCGCTAGCGGTCTTAATGGGTTATTCAATGTTCATGAAGTTCAGACCCGGCGATAAGATAGCTTCAGAGAAGCTAACGCTGGTGGACACGCCCAGGGACCCCACCCTACCTAACGTAGCTTCATTCGACGACGAGGGGGTCCCCACCTACGATAAGCCTATAATAGAGGACGGGGTCTTCCACAACCTACTCCACAACTCCGGCACTGCAACCAAGCTCGGGGTTAAATCCACGGGCAACGCCGGGTGGGTGATGCCGAACCCCTGGAACCTACGCATGAAGCCTGGAGAACTGAGGGAGGAAGAATTAGTTAGTGAGTTAAGGAACGGGGTCATAATAACCAATAACTGGTATACTAGACTGCAAAACTATGTTGAGGGCACGTTCTCGACGGTAGCGCGTGACGCGGCTTTACTGGTTAAGAACGGTGAGGTGGTGGGCAACGTCGGTAGGGTGAGGATAGCGACAAGCTTCCCTCAACTCCTCAACAACATTGAGGAGATGACTAGGCAAACATACGATATTATGTGGTGGGAGGTCCGGACACCTACTAGAGCGCCGTACGTGCTGGCCAGGAATGTTAACCTGACCAAACCCTACATATGATTTTTCGTCAGAAAGATTCTGGTTGTCCGTACTCACCCGAGAATTCATCACCTATTTCCTCGGTCCTCCAAGCGTTAGGGCATCCCTTACCATATCTTATTATAGGTCCTTCAAGCCTAGTTAGTAGCACGACCCTTGATGGCGCGGAGTACGACGCTATCCTATAGCCCGTCTCAACCGCTAACTTCTCAGCGAAGTTCAGGACTTCATTCATTGAAGGCATGTTATCCCTGCTTAATCTCTCGGTAGAGCCGCCTACGTGCATGTAAGCCTTAGGCTCTACGTAGGTTGGTGAGGCCTTATCTATCAACCTAGCAAATCCCTTAACGTCTTTATCGCTCATGTTGAATTCCTTGATTAAAGTTATTCTGAGGACGGTAGGTGATGAGAAGGACGGCAGTAACTCTAAGGTTTCTAAGGTTTTCTCCCAACCCTTACTCACGAGGGGTCTATTAAAGAAATCGTACATTTCTTTATTCCAGGTCTCTAAAGACACGTAGAGTTGAGTAGGTTCTTCCTCGAGCGACGCTAAAACCTCAGGCCTTATACCCCTAGTCACCAAGAACGTGGTCAAGCCTTTCTTATGGAACACCTGAATCAACTCACTCAGCCTGGGGTACAGGGTTGGCTCACCGGTGAGTGAGATGGCTACGTGTTTAGGGTTCATCGCCTCCTCCCACATGTTTTTAGGAGCTACGTTCCTGTACCCGCTAACGGTTCGCCGATGCTCCTCTATGGCTAGGTCAGCAATCACTTCAGGATCGTCAACGCTAGGCAACCTCATCAAGTCTTTATCGCTTAACCCGAGGTCCTGCGGCCTCACCCTCCAGCAATGAAGACACGCGTTCCAACACCAAAGAGTAGCGGGAGTGAACTGCACACACCTATGCGACTCAATCCCGTAAAACTTACACTTATAGCAAAACCTGCCCTGAGTCAACGCGTTATGAACCCATAAACACTTCTTAACAGCCGAGTGCGAACCTACTAAATGGTATTTCTGATTCTTCAACCTACTCATAACTATGGTGAGTGGTTCAGCACACTCAACCTCGACAGGCAATCTCACAGTCCTTCTTATCCTACTCACCAAGAACTTGTCTGTTAAGCAACTAATATTTTCGTTTGGCTTCACTCCCCTGTTTAGCGGCTACCCAGTTCCTTAAATAAGCGTTCAGTGAATTACTTATTCTGTGCGGGTCTAGGTAAAGTTCACTCGCGTTTAGCCTCCTAAGTATCTCGAAAGCTTTCTCAAGTATGTTGTTAGAGTCTTCCTGCCTAGCTAGCTCAAACAGTGTCTCACTGAAAGACCACGGATAATATATCCAGACCCACTTCTCAACACGCTCAACGTAGTAATCGGGTATGAAAGAACTGGAGGTTTTGTAGTGTAGTACGGCGGTCTTAACCTCACGAGCTCCTAAACTATTGACTAGCCTGACAATCCTTGACATGGTGGTTCCTGTGTCAACCACCTCATCAACAACTAAAACCTTCTTATTCTTAAGCTCTATCCCGCCATAATAGCTGATCTCCGGCTCCTCCAATATCTTGCCTCCAACACCCCAGAACCTGGATCTCACCACGTGGAAGTCGTCCACCCCTATCACATCACTAACTATTCGTGCGGGAACCAGCCCGCCCCTCGATATGGTTAGTACGGTAGTGAAGCTCTCTCCTGAATCAAGGATTATCTCAGCCAACCTATAACACATGCTTAAAGCCCTACTCCAAGGCAGGTAAAGAATCTCCATTAGGACCCCCTCAGCAAGGCTCTATAGTGCTCGGGGGCTTAGACGTTATAGCGTACGTTACGGCGGTAACCCTGCTCAAACTGGAGGTTATCCTCCTAGACATTACGTCGAGAACCTCGTGCGGTATCCTAACCCAATCAGCGGTCATGCCGTCAGAGCTCTCAACAACCCTTATCGTCAGAATATATCCTTGATCCCTCTCATCGCCCTTAACCCCTACCCACATATCATCACCGACGACTGCGAAAGCCTGCCATACTGAGTCGTAAAGCCCGTACTCCCTCAACGTGTCCTCAACTATCTTAGAAGCTTTCCTGACAATCTCTAACTTCTCCCTAGTGAAAACACCGATCACCCTCACCGCCAAGCCGGGTCCGGGGAACGGGTGCCTCCTCAACAAAGCTTCAGGAAGACCTAAGAGTCTCCCGACCTCCCTAACCTCGTCTTTGTAGAGATACCTCAACGGCTCAAGTATCCTCATCTTAAACCAGGGGGGCATCCCCCCGACGTTATGGTGTGTCTTAATCTTGCTTGAACCGCTCACAACACCGCTCTCTATCACGTCAGGGTAGGTAGTCCCCTGAACGAAGTACTTGATTTCCGGATCCCTCTCAATTATCTCCTTGAAAATCTTAACGAATTCCTCGCCGATCAGCTTTCTACGCTCCTCACAATCAGAAACCCCCTCAAGCAACTTCAAGAATCTTTCTTCAGCGTTTACGTAGAGCGGTTCTATCCCTAAACTCCTTAAATTACTTAAGACTTCCTCAACCTCACCCTCTCTCAAAAGCCCGTGATTAACGAAAACAGCGACTAGCTTATCCTTAAAAACCTTCTTAGCTATCAGGGCAGAAACCGTGGAATCTATCCCGCCGCTAACAGCGACCAAAGCTTTAGCGTTCGTGTCAACCTCGTTAATCATCTCTTTAATTATGCGGTCAACGTAGTCGCTGAGCGACCAATTCCTCGCAACACCCGCGATACTGAGGAAGTTCTCGAGCAATCGCGACCCCTTAACTGTGTGCTTGACTTCCGGGTGGAACTGGACACCGTAAATCACGTTACCCTCATGAAGCACCTTGAAAGCCGCAACACACCCGTTCTCTGATAAAGCGAGAACCTCCCCTAAGCCTGAAAGCGAGGTAATGCATTCGTTATGACTCATCCACACAAACTCGAAATCCTCCCAACCGTTGAATATAGGATCGCGTTTCAGTATTCTTACCCCCGTACGACCAAACTCCATCCTCCTCTCTACACTACCCCCCAACAACCTAGCAAGTAATTGATGACCGAAGCATATGCCGAGAACAGGCTTGCCGCTACCGAAAACCAACTCGCTAAACTTGCTGAGTTCCGCCTCATCAAGCTCACTAACGCTTAAAGGACTGCCCGACAAGACTAAAGCGTCAAACCTTGAAAGAATTGATTTCTCTAAAGATTTGTACGGGATAACACTAGCGTAAGCTCCTAACTCCCTAAACCTCCTAGATATTAAGTGCGTGTACTGACCCCCTAAATCCACTACGAGAATCCCGCCAAGAAACTCCTCCCTCAATCTAACCCCCGACATAAATAATTTCATGAACGTATTAAATATTTATATCTAAACACAACGTAATGCCCTCAAGCAATTAACATGAATAAATTAATTATGATGAATGAAGCCATCATAACCTTCTTAACAAGACTTAGTGAAAACATCCTTAAAGACTCTGAAGTATTGCCCTACCGGCAATAACCCCCGTAGCAGCAGCTATGTTTAAACCTCTTGAAAGACCTGCACCGTCACCTGCCACGAAAATATTCTCTACACTGGTCTGTAAGTTCTTGTCTGTCTTGACTCTTATGCTATAATACTTTATTTCAGGCGCGTAAAGTATTGTTTGCGGTGAGTAGAGACCTGGGTAAAGGATATTCAATCTCTTGAAGGCTTCAAGTAAGTTAACTATGATTCTGTAAGGGAGGACGACCCCTATGTCCCCGGGCGTCACGTTCTTTAAGGTAGGTGTCACAATACTCCTCTCTATCCTCTCCCACGTACTCCTCCTACCTTTCTCTAAATCACCTAATCTCTGAATTATTGGTTTACCCACACCTACTCGAGTAGCTATCCTAGCTATAGACTTACCTAGCTCTGTGGCATCAGAGTAAGGATCCGTGAGCTTTAACGTGACTAATAACGCGAAGTTGGTATTCCTAGACTTTAAGTTCCTGTAACTAACCCCGTTAACCCCTATGGTACCGTCCTCATATCTCTCCTGTACTACGAACCCGCGCGGGTTCGTGCAGAAGGTCCTGACTCTATCGTCGTAGAATTTCGTGTAGAGAACTATTTTAGGGTCTGGGTTCACCGTGGTGACGTCCTCAGCTACGTAAGACGGGACCTCTACCCTAACACCCACATCCAGAAATCCTGGCTCGTGATCTATGCCTAGATCCCTAACCACTCTCTGGAACCACGTAACCCCTCCCCTGCCGGGCGCTAGGAGTAGTCTGCGGGCCGTGAACTCCCCTCGAGTAGTACTTAACTTGAAGACGCCGTCACCCCTCAACACCTCAACCACGCTCGTTTCCGTGAATATCCTCACGCCCTTCTTCTCTAAATAGGTACTCAAGTTATCGACAACCCTGATCATGACGTCCGTTCCAACAATTCTCTGAGGTGTCGGTATGTACTTCGCGCCGGCCTTAGCCGCAAGCCTCTCAAGCACAGTTATTTTCTCCTTGTCTGGCACGTGGAGAGTGTCTTCAGGCACTCCGAAAGACACGAATATTCTGTCAACGTACTTCACTAATTCCTCAGCGTAATTCCAGTCACCGACTAGCTTATCTAGGTCTCCCCCCACGTCGGGTCTTAAGTTAAGTGTCCCGCTACTTAACGCGCCAGCACCCCCTACCCCGTAGGTCACGTTACATACCTCGCAGTTTAAGCACTCCACCCTATTGTTTAAGACGTGGGAGTTCACGTTATTTGTTTTAATAGCTAACGGACACTTCCTCTCAGTGACTCTCCTCCCCTTATCAAAGACTGCCACCCTTAAACTGCCTCCCGAGTTATTCACTATCTCTAGAGCAGCCATTAGCCCGGCAGGACCCCCACCGACTATTACGACGTCGAAATCCCTCATCTCATAACACCTAAATCTTTCCTCCTATCTATCATGTGAGTGACGTCATCCCCGGTACCTATGAGCGTTACCGGAATCCCTATCACGTCCTCCAGGTCCTCCACCCATCTCTTAGCTTCAGGAGGTAACTTACCCCACTCCCTTACTCTAGCTGAGGGCGGGAAAACCTTGTCAAGACATGTTAAAGCCGCTTGAGTCGCTGAATTAAGTATTACGGCTCTTCTAGCTAGATTGTAGTCGAAGGGTGCTGCCCTCCTCATCCTCCCGGTAACGGAAGCTTTCTCTAACCAACCTCTATTAATGACTTCCTCGAGAGGTAGCTCGCCGGGCAGGGGACCGCTCCCAACCCTGGTAACGTAAGACTTAAAAACTAGGATGACCTCATCCACGTGCTTAGGCCCTAGACCTACTTCTGATAAGATTCCTGAAGCTGTGGTATCCCTGCTAGTCACGTAGGGGTACGTGCCGTGATATAGAGATAGGTAAGTGCCTTGAGTACCCTCAACCAACACGTTACCTCCCGAATCAAGAATCCTCCAAAGCTCGTCAACCAAGTCCACTAGGTACGTGCTTAACTCAGGGAAGTCTCTGGCGAGCTTCAACCTACGCATCACCCTATCAACCATGGCCGCTCCAACACCTTGGAGGGTAGAGCCTATGGAGTTCCTGAGATACTCGTCTCTCGCCTCAGTCTCCACGTGCTTATCCTCTATAATCCCGGCGTTCTTGTCCACGAAAACCCTCCCAGCAACACCTAAAGTAGTGACTTCCCTAAAGAATACGTCAAGCCTTACTAAAGACCCGGCACCAATATAAAGCTTGCAGCCACCATTCACGAAAGCTGAGGGAATTATCCTCAACTTAAACTCCTTACCACCCCAAATCACTGTATGCCCCGCGTTAACGGAACCCACCCTCACAGCCGCGTTTACTTCGTCGTTGAGAGCTAGGTAAGCGACTACCTTACCCTTACCCTCGTCACCGAAGAACCCCCCGACAACCACACTTAACATCTTATTCCCTGAATTAATTTACATTAAGCAATATAAATATTTTGCTCACCTAACCGGAGGTCAGTCCATGAATTTACATTAAATGATATAAAAAGGAGGACGGCGTCAAGAAAGCGATTCCTTCTTTTAAGTTAAAAACCCGTATTACATAGAGTCTAGGATAGCCGGCGATGAGTGTTGAGCGAATAACTAGAAGGTATTACAAGCGCTTGAGCCTACTGCCCCGGAAGAGGTTTTTAATAGCTATATATGTTTCTCTGATTTCGTTAGCGGGCATAGCTAACGCGAAACACTATAGTGTTGAGGGGCTTTCTGCTTCAATAAGCGCGTACTTCCTACTCGGGTGTGTGTTAACCTTCATGTACTCGCCCTTAATGCTTACGAAGCTCTTTAACTTTAAGAGGGTTCTCGGGCTATCCCTAGTCACTTTCGCCACGTCTTTAATCGCGGAACTAATTCTTTACAGGCTTGCCGGACTGAGGGGATTAGGTCTTGTGGTTACTTCAGGTTTCGTGTTAGTGATCCTATCCGCTTTCACGTCAGTGATTCACGCTTTAGCGGTCTCCCTCACGATACCTATACTAACCCTCGCAGTAGTCAATAAAGTCTTCTTCGAGCAGAGCTTAAGTTACGCGCAACTAGTTAGTGCTTTAATAGTTGAGTTTGCTTCCGTAGTTTTAGGGATTCTACTCTTGCGGTACATCGATAACAAGGGTAGGCAGTTAAGCGGTGTCTCACCTATAGTGGCTTTAAGAGCCTTCCTCAACACGTGGTTTACGGGCGAACCCGAGAGTCTTGAGGCACTCTTCAATCACATAGGTTCTCAGAAAAGCGTTGAGGTTAAGTGCTTGGTTATTAAGCGTGAGGTAAAACCGAACATAGTGATGGTATTCCCTAGAATCCATTTCGGCCCGTTTAACAACATAGGTTCTTCTAGGTTCATACACTACGTGGATAGTTTCTCAGAGCCTGACTTCAAGGCTTTCACGTTTCATACTGCCGGATCACACGAGCACAACCTAGCTAACAATAAAGATGCTGAGAGAATCGCTCGTGAAGTAGTCACTAAGGCGAGAAATTCCTTAAACGATTCTCTCAAAGAATACTTGTGCGAGCCGTACAGGATTAAATTAAGTGATGGCTGGGAAGCCCTGACGTTACGGGGTGAAGACTTCATGACGCCCTTCATAATTAATAAGTCGCTAGGTAATGACGACATACCCTATAATGCGTGGGACTACCTGAGTAAGCACCCTAAAGCCCCCGCGAACGTCATGTTGGTTGACGCCCACTCGTGTAAGGGTGATAAAGTTAAGGAACTCGAGGAACTTAAAAACCTACTGGATAGGGTGGCTGAGGCTTACGGGTGTTCAGAGCCGAGCAAGTTCCTAGTTGGGTATGGGGAAGCCGCAGTCACTAAAGCTTGCGTGGGGTTGTGTAACCCGAGAATAAAGGCGTTGAGTATGCGAGTAGGAGATAGGAGGTATGGGCTCATCTACATCTACGGGAATAACATAGACAAAAACTTCCGGCTTAAGCTAGATAACGTGATTAGGGAGAAGACGAACCTAACAGACTTCGAGGTAGTGACGCCGGACGATCACTCATGCGCTGCATCCTTAAAAGAATCACCGTATGAAGTGGTTAACGAGTGTGACGGGCTTGTTGAAGCGGTACTAGAATCTCTTAAGAAAGCGTCCGAGAATGAAGTACCCGCGTCCTACAAAATAGTAAACCTTGAGTTAAGCGATGTAAGGGTTGTTGGGGAAAGAGTCTTCACGTTAATAGAGAATCTTCATGTACTCGCTAGGAAGACGGAGGTAGGGATACTAATGATTTTAGCGGTCTTGAATACCTTAATGCCCTTACTATACGTGTTTTTCGCGACATACCTTACTTGGTAGTAACTCAAAATGTGCTTGAGGTTGTTTAAGTCTCTAAAGCGATTATCTCTCTCCTCTTAACTACTTTGTCAGGATATATGATCACTCCCTTATCCGTTATCTCGAAGGGATGTCTCCTTAAGTCGTGCTTGGTTCCACGCATCTTCCATATTAGTATAGACCTAGTTAAGACCCCGTCTAGCTCGTCTAGATCTAGCCTTATTATGCCGTCAGCAGCATGCTCAACTCCCGGCCCCCCGAACCCTCTGTCGGTGACGCTTACTTGAGATACTAGAAACGTCGTTACGCCAAGACCTGAGAGAACCTTCTTCAACTGCATTAACACGCTCCTAGCTATCGAGGGTTTAGTGAGGTATAGTGTTGAGACCGAGTCTATTACCGCTCTCTGAGCTTTCGTATCCTTCAGAGCTTGCCTTATTACGTCGATGAACTCCCCGATATCGTCAACGCTTTTAACCACGTATTTCTCTCTCTTAGCTGCTTCACCTATCCCGCCAGTGAACGCGTCCACTATAGCGAAGAGCCCCTCATCCTCATACTTTTTCACGTCCCAGCCAAACTCACTCATCTCCCTCCTAATCTGAACGGGGTGTTCCTCCAGAGTCACCAGAACTCCTGGCTCCCCGTAAGTCAGCCCAAAATAAAGGAATTGCTGACTCAGTATGGTTTTCCCGGTGCCTGGACCACCCGAAATCAAGACCACGTTTCTCTTAGGAATCCCGCCGAAGAGTAGCTCGTCTAAGCCCGGAATACCGCTTTTCACCTTCTCAACCATGTGAGCCACCTAAGATTATTCCCTACTTACTGCTTTAAATGGTTTCAATCAGGAAGGCGAGGTTTGCCCTAAAGCACTCCTTAACTCGCGCGACGCGTAACTTAAGATATGTACTTCTTTTATTGAGGTATGACGTGTCGTGAAAGTTTGCGTAAAGTTTATTAATGATTCCAACGGAAGAATATTTTGAGGTATTATTATGAAAGGGATCTCGAAAACAATGGTAGCTATAGTGGCGGTGGTAGTGGTCATACTGGCTGTTATTCTGGGTTATTATGCTTTAACCCCGCCGGCACCGTACAAGATCACCATATACACTGGGGGTACTGGAGGGGTCTACTACCCGCTAGGGGTTAAGTTAGCGGATCTACTGAATAAGTATGCTGGGGATAAGATAACTGCTTCAGCATCTTCGAGCGGTGCTTCGGTAGCTAACGCCAGAGCTTTGGGGACGGGTGACGCGAACCTGGTATTCATACAGAACGACATAGCTTACTACGCGTATAATGGGCTCTACATGTTCTCTGATGGTAAGATAGGTAAGATAAGGGGGTTAGCGACGCTATACCCGGAAATAATTCAGATAATTGTGAGGGCTGATAGCGGGATAAAAACAATAAGTGATTTAGAGGGGAAAAGGGTTGCGGTGGGTGCGGCAGGGAGCGGGACTGCCGTGGAGGCGGAGATAATATTAAGAGCTTCCGGTGTGTGGGATAAGATAACTGTTCAGAATCTGGACTTCACGCAAGCTGCGCAAGCACTCAAGCTAGGTCAGGTGGACGCGGCCTTCGTGGTAGCAGGTATTCCGACCTCCGCGGTTATGGAGTTAGCGGCTACGACCCCGATAAGCTTGGTTGAGATACCTGACGAGCTACTCAACACCCTCAAGCAGCAAGGCTACCTATTCTTCGTGCCGTTCACGGTACCTAAGGGAACGTACACGGGTTTGGAGAAAGACGTGAAGACCCTTGCTGTGAGAGCGATGCTAGCCGTAAGCTCAGACGTACCTGACGACGTGGCGTACACCATACTTAAGGTCATGTTCGACCATCTAGATGAGTTAAAGCAAGCACACTCAAGAGCTCAAGACATAAGCTTAGATAAAGCTCTTGAGGGATTACCGATAAAGCTACACCCAGGAGCGGTCAAGTACTACCAAGACAAGGGAATCACAGTACCTCAAGAACTTAAGCCATGAGGATAAATGAGTTTGGTAAAGAAGAAATACTTTTTCCCTCTAATAATAACCACCGTAGCGTTAATAATCTTATTAACATATCCGGTAATAGAAGCGTGTAAGGTAGTGATTGACGGGACTGTATACGTGACCAGCCCCAACACAAGAGTGAGCATAAGACTAGAATACGAACACAGCGTTGAGCTATCAGAGATAACGGAAGTGTATGAGGTAACGAACTGTGAGATAAGGTTAGCGGAGTTTGTGTGGGCGGGGTATGGGGCAGGACTACCTTCAAGACCGGGTGATGCGCCGAATCAGTCGGTAAGCGTGGGCGGGAAGTACGTAGCAAGGAATATGATACTAAATATCACGACATTAAAAATAAGCATGAGGTACAGAGTCAACCCGGAAATAACTATCAACGGCGAGGAAGTAGTGAGTAAGGAAGAGATAGTGGTCGAGGCATGCACGAAAATCTCGGTGGTGGAATGGGTGTTTAGTCAGAAGCTGCGATAGCTATTAATACTTAAATTGACTGCCTGTTAATATCTTCTTGTTGAGAGGCGTCCTAAATTGACTGAAGCATTAACTATTGAGAGAGCTAAGTCAGGATGGCTAGCTAAGCTCATATTAGTTCTGGGTGTCGTGTTCGCTCTATACGAGCTATTTTTCGTGATGGGGCTTAACTTCTCGCTCTACACCATATTAAGGAGAGTGGGGCTAGACGTTAAGCTCTTGCTTTATGCTCCGGACATACAGCAGAGCATGGCCTTCCTGCTAGGCTTGCTGATGTTGGCGGCCTACATAGTATACCCAGCGACAAAAAAGGTTAAGACAGACAAGATACCTGCTTATGACTACGTGCTCGGCACGGCAGCCCTGATCTCAATGCTTTACTTAGTGATCATATACCCTGTAGTGGTTCAGTACGGGTATGTTGAAGCAACACTCCCTAACGTGTTAATGCCTCTGATAGCTATAATACTCCTCTTAGAAGCTTCTAGAAGGTCTTTAGGTGTGGCGTTGCCTGCAATAGCTTCGGTAGTTATGTTCTTAGGAGTTACTTACGAGGGATTTAACATTAGGAGATTCATTAACCACATGTTCTATGCTAGGGAGGGGATATTCGCTATCCCGCTATACGTGATGGTCTCATACGTGTTCGCGTTCGTCTTCTTCGGCTCGATACTAGAAAAGATAGGGATCGGAGACTACATAACGAAATTCGTGATGTCTTTGGTAGGGCATAGGTGGGGAGGTCCCGCGAAAACAGCGGTAGTGGCTAGCGCTCTCGTGGGGACTGTCTCAGGAAGCTCGGTAGCGAACGTCTTAACGACGGGCACTTTCACAATACCTTTAATGAAGAGAGCTGGTTACCCGCCTGAGGTAGCTGGAGCTGTCGAGCCGGCTGCATCAACCGGAGGACAACTAATGCCCCCGGTTATGGGGGCCGCGGCGTTCGTCATGGCTCAATTTCTTGGGAGGCCTTACAGAGACATAATAATAGCTGCCGCAATACCAGCTATCCTCTACTTCACCTCGGTATATATCTTCATAGATAGAGTGACTAAGAAGCTTGGGATAAGGCCTATCTCCAGAGAATTACTACCTAGTTTTAAGGAGTTAGCTCGCGGGATATACTTGCTTAGCCCAATACCTGTGGTCACGTATCTCCTGCTTTCAGGTCTTGAACCACAGTATGGTGCTTTAGGCGCTATAGGGGCCGCGATTATTTCAGCCTGGATCTATCAAAGAACGATAGGGGTTGTACCTAAGCTACTAGTCACCGGCTCGATAATCTTGGTAGGCGTGATCTCCTACTTCCTAGGATTACCTGTTAGTGCGGCAATATTCTTCGCTGGGGTGATCTCCGTTTTCGTAGCAATACTAATAGGCTACGCAATAAGAGAGAGTCGTGAGATGACGTCAGCACTACTTAAAGCGTTTGACTCAAGCTTCAGGAGCGCTATGACGGTCTTCTTCGCGGCGTCATGCGCGGGATTGATACAAGGAGTTCTCACGATGACTGGGTGGGCCACGACCATAGGGTATCAGTTAGTAGAGATATCCGGCGGCAACATATTCGTTTTAATGGTTACCGCGATGTCTATAAGCCTGGTTCTGGGCATGGGCGTTCCTACGACAGCTAACTACATAATAACCTCTACGATAGTGGGTGCGCCGATGGCTAGAGCGATAGCAGGAATAACTGGCGTAGATCTGGAAATGGCTAAACTAGCGGCACATATGTTCGTCTTCTACTTCGGTATACTAGCTGACTTAACACCTCCGGTAGCGCTAGCTTCGTATGCTGGCACACTACTAGCTAAGTCGGAATTCTGGAAAACAGCTTTTAACGCTACTAAGTATGCGTTGGCTGGCTACTTAGTGCCGTACATATTCGTCCTGGATCCCGCGTTACTCATACTTCCGGCGGGCGGGATAACTCCTTACGTGATTTACAGGATCGCTTACGGCATAACGAACACGGCGCTCTCAATACTGATGCTAAGTGCCGGCATAGTTGGTTGGCACGGTACGCACATAGGTAAATTGCAGAGAGGGTTGCTCATAGCGCTCGGAATAGCTAACTTAACGCCATACGAGTATATAACACCTATCCTAGCAACCGCTTACGTAGGGCTTTACGCGTACAACGTGAGGAAAGCTAAGGTGTTATAAACTGAAAACCTCGTTGTTCACGGCTGGGATAGCGGGAAAGACTTTTTAAACTGAGTTAAGTTTTTGGGATGTTCCCTCTACGGAAGGAAGTTCGTGTATGCGTGCGTAAGCATAGCCCATGCCTTAATGAGAGGCATGGGATGAGGGGGTCGTGAGCCCCCCAAACCAACAGATGAGGCTGGAGGCGCGAAGCCCCAGCTAAACGCCGGAAACCCCACCCTTTAGAGCGGGGTAGCTCACAGACCGGGCTTGACGCAACTCTCTCTATTAACGACTGTGTAGGGTAGCTTACCCTCCTTAAGGAACCTCACAACCTCCTTAGCGACGAACTCGCTTGTTCCTCTGAGTGCTTCGTAAGCGAAGCCGGCGATATGCGGTGTGAGAACGACGTTCTCAAGCTTCGTCAACTCTGAATCTCTTGGCAGGGGCTCGATCGTGTAGACGTCTAGTCCTGCACGCACCCTACCCTCACTTAACGCCTTAATTAAGGCTTCCTCATCTATCACGGGACCTCTCGAAACGTTAACTATGATGGCTCCCGGCTTAATTAGTGAGAGCTCTCTATGACTTATGAGTCCCTTAGTCTCGGGTGTGAGAGCGATAGTAACTAAGATCACGTCCGAAGTCTTCAAGAGCTCCTCGAAATCCACGTACTTCACGTCAAGACCGTGCTCGACCTCGGTCTTCCTAGACCTACTCCAGTAAACGACCTCTGCTCCAAGGGCTCTGAAAAGCTTAGCGGCCTCGGAACCAACCCTGCCTAACCCGACGATACCGACTCTCTTACCTCTTAAGGTGGTGGTGATGAGGTTTCTCTGTGTGTCAGGCCCCCAACCACCGGACCTCACGACCCTATCACCTCTTACCACGTTCTTCATGACTGCCAGGACTAGCGCGAGAGCGTGTTCGGCTACTGCTTGAGCTATGGCGTCAGGCGCGTTAGCTACGCACACACCCCTCCTACTAGCTTCCGCAACATCAACTCTGTCAAGTCCTGAACCGTGAACAAACAATAACTTAAGGTTGGGAGCTAAATCCATCAACTCCTTACCAAACGACTGCCAGGGAGGGATCACGACGACCACAGCACTCCTTAAGTGTTCCTCAAACCACTCTCTAGGAGGTGTTTGACCGTCGAAATACTCGAACTCAACACTCTCACTACTCAGAACGTCGAAAGCTATCCTGTTGGGCTTGAAAGTGAAGACCACTAAACCCATACACACACCTCAGAAAATAACGACGGAAGCAAAATAAATGTAAGCAAGTATAAGGCGTGAGCGACGTGAGTGAGTCAACGTTAAGACGTTGGGGGAGAGGGGTAGTTGCGTTAAGTAGACGTGAAATAAATAAAAATCTTAGAGAACACCAACTAAGGTGGTTAGAGTGGGCGGTGTTAAAGCGTACGTGCTGGTGACTACTAGTATAGGGCTGGAGTACGACATAGCTGAGGAAATAATGAAGCTCGAGGACGAGAACGTTAAAGTATCCGTAGACGTGGTGTTCGGGGAGTACGACCTGGTAGTGACTGCGGAAGGTAAGGATCTTAAAGACATAGATAAGCTAGTCACTAACATCAGGAGGATAAGCGGCGTCACGAAAACGGTAACGCTAATATCATCAAGAGGTTAAGAAACTGAATGAGTACCGAAGTGGACAACCTAGTGAGAAGATTGCTGACGAGGAGAGAGGAATTCTTCGATAAATCAAACGTCCTGAACTCGGATGGTAGGCGCCTCCTAAACAAGGTAATAAGGATGGTTTTGAGTGAGTACCCCGAATTACGTAAGTTAGCGAGCAAGACTAGGAAGAACCCGACGCTAGAGAACGTAACTAGATTAGCCGAGGAGATAACGCGCGTGCGTGAATTAAAGAAGTCACACGCTTGATGAAGCCCGGCGTTCCCTCAGGTAACTAGGAACTGAAAGCCGGTATACAAGTAACGTTCCTCTCTCTGCAGATTTTCTGAAGTCTTTCCTCAACGGACCTACGCCATGAAGTGAAGTCACGGCCCCTAACATATTTTTCAGGGGATAACCCCAGGGTCTTGAAGAAGTTGCTTATCTCTTCCTTATATCTGAGCCAGTCGTAGTAAAGCGTTGAGTTAGTCTCACGCGCTACCTCAACAACCCCCTCGATAGTGCTTGAATCGTCGTTAAGTCCTGGAATTATGGGGCCAAAGAAAACCCATGTCTTAATACCTGATTCGCTAACTCTTGCTAGAGCCCCCACCCTCGCCGTAGGTGGAGGGGCTCTAACCTCAATTCCTCTTAACGCGGAGTTATCTACTGAGGTTATCGTGAACCCAACCTCAACTAGGTCACTATGCTGGGTCAGGATATCTAAGTCTCTTAAGACTAGAGGAGACTTAGTCTGTATGACGACCTTGAAGCCTGCTCTAAGAAGGACTTCAAGAGACGCTCTAGTTAACTTAGTTAAGGCCTCTATAGGTTGGTAAGGGTCTGTAGTGGTTGAGAGACCTACGGAGCCCGGGCGAACCCTCCTAACCTCAGCCCTCAGCAAGTCTACCACGTTCTTCTTAACGTAGATCACGTCACCCCAACGAGTCCTGGGTTCTTCAAACCTGCAGTAACTCCTCGCATAGCAGTAACTACATTTATGGTAGCACCCGATGTAGGGGTTTAAAGCGTAGTCTAGGTCTGGTAGTCCGGACTTGCTGAGGGCTGTGGATGCGTGAATAAAGACGTACTCTACCCAGCCTTTACGTACTCTTCCTACAGAAAGAGTCAAGCGTTCTCACCCTCCCGTAATTTCTTAGGATGTAAGAGTACCTCACGATCTCCTCTACGCTGACGCGTGTACGACCCTTCAGGAAACCCAACACCTCGTTTAAGTCGCTAAACCTCGCCGGCCTAGACTCAAACAACTTCCTGATGTTCTCTCTGACGAACCAGACCCCGATAGGTATGTTGAACCCCTCGTAGATCTCCCTGTACAAGAAGACCGTGGCTTGCCTTCCCAGCCTGTGGAGGAGGTGCTCGGCGACTCCTAAGCGGGCAGCGTAGTAGCAACCTCCGGTCAACGCGTATTCAGACTTCCCTGAAGGACCTTCGTGATCGCCCCCGATCGCTACCCTAATCCCTGAGGGGTTCCACGTGCTGCCAGGGAACCAAGCCTCAACCCACTCATAACTCCAAACACCTGGTAGCAGAACCGCCACGAAGAGATTCTTCATGTACTCCCTCACATAGACCAAGATCTCCCCGAGCTCCGGTAAACCCCTCACTTTCTTGATTAAAGACCTGGAGATGATGTCGTCAACCGCTGTTATGGACCACCTAGTGGGGACTAACCTCCTGTCCGTGAACTTACCTAAAGCACCTACAGAGAAGATCCTCTGTATTCTGGAGACGGGGACGCCTTCCTTATAAAGTAGTAAGACGGCTTCAACAGCTTTTAAGTCCGTGTCACCGAAGACTTTCTCAACGGGTCTCCCGAAGTACGGATTGCTAACCACTCTAACATCTCTTAACAAAGCTCTCGGACCGAAGGGCGGGACCTCCTCACCGAAGAAGGGTTTCCTGAAATACTTCTTGTCTAGGAGGACCTCAACATCCACGGGCTTCTCGGAGAGAGCGAGTTCCTGAATCTTGGCTACGTAATTGGTTCCTACGTCCCGGACCTTGACTTGAGTAACTCCGACGACCATGGAGAGTCTCTTAACGAGTATGTCTTCTAAGGATTTACCTATCCACACTTCAGGCAGTTCGTATTCTTTGGTGTCGCCTACTTGAGGGGGTAGTGAGGGTCCTACGTTGACTTTAGGATAGCCTACCCTCCCAACAAAGACGGAGGGTGGTGAGGAACCCTCAATGAGGTCGCTGAACTTAACGAGCTTCACGCTGACCCTACTGTAAAACTCTACTAGTAGTGGGCAGTAAGTGAGCCCGCATAAGTACCTAGACCCTCTGCACAGACTGCAGATCTCCCCTCTAATCAATTCCTCAAGCCTAATATTACTTACGTTAATACGAGTATTAAGAGTTAACACGTGCGTTACTCTACTGAAACCTTGCTTAACAACCAAGTCAAATCAGAGGTTCCTAGCTTGCTTCTACCGCCACCGCATAAGGTCTTTAGAGAGTCCGGCGCGTCCTCACTGCACGCTATGCTCCTAACCCTGCTTAAGACGTAGCCTCTCCGCTTAAGTCTTGGGGTGATCTCCCAGTAATAAGTTGTTAAGATACCCTTCCAGGGTAGGAGACGGCCGACTATCGTGAGTGAGAATATGAGTGAAAGAATTAGGGAAACCATGCTTAAGCTAACTACGCCCGTGTTCTCGCTGAAAGTTAGTAAATACCTGAAGGGGTTAGATACCGCCGCCGCGAAGTATGTGAGGTTGCTATTCATTAGCTCCGCGGTCGTCACCGGCTTCAGCCCGTACTTAGAAGAGTCTAGGTAGATCGTCCCGCCAAGACATATAGAGTTGAGGACTTCCTTAACAAGCTTGACGTAGGGGTTGTCTGGGGATAGTGATGAGAGGGCTGCGTTAGTCATTATAGAGCCGTCGCCGAACACGTATGCCGGGCTCCCGCCAACGCTCACCTTAACCCCTAAGACCGCGTCACCTCTGTAAGCTACTACCACGCCCTTACTTGACACTACTCTCGACGCGTACGCGAAGTATATTAGTGTGTCAGCCCCGCTAACGTTCACTATGCCGTGGAAAATTTGGGAGCCCCCGAAACTCACGTACTCCCCTAAAATCCTCGCGTCAATACCTAAGGCTTCTAAGACGGCGTTGCTGTAGGTTCCTTCATCAGCTATGACGAGGCCTGAGCCACTCCTAACTAACCAAGCTATCGCGCTCGTTTCCTCAGGCGTAAAAGGCTTCTCAGGCGATACTATGAGTATTATGCGGCAAGATCTGGAACTCGGGTAGAGCAGGGTTAGTGTCCAGGAGTCCACCAACCTAACCTCGTAACCTAGCTTCCCCAACAATTCCCTCAACCTTGAGGTACCCTCGTAACTAGTGTTGTGGGGTGAGGCACCGCTTAAGACTACCCCCGCGGGGAACGGCTCCGCTAATAGAGCTATCAGGAAGACAACCACTACTAGCTTACCCAGGTCCGCGTTCCTCACACTCACTCACCAAGCTCTTGACGTAGCTGAGGAGGGCTAAGCCTGCTATAAGGGATGTTAAGGAAGCCACATACCTTTGAGAGAGAGCTAGCACGACAGAACTCACTAACAGGGTGTAGCTTAAGTATAGTGTGAGGGGTTTTAAAATATCCTTAACCAAAGTACTTCAACACCTCCTCAAACAACTTCACGGATTCTTCGAAGAAACCTAACAACCAGAATGCGTTGGTGAGAATCAAGAACGTAGTCGAGGCAACTACCAAGATGAGTCTCAAGCCAGGACTACGGGTAAGGTACCACAGCACGATGGTGAGGGAACCCGCCATCGTGGAAACGAGTAGGGATTGGGTGAGGGCTAGGCCGTAATGCAGTAACGTGATGAGTGTGGACGAGGAGAAAGCGAACGCTACGTAACTAAGGATAAGTAAGTTAAGGAATGTTTCAACGTTGAGTAATCGAGTCAAGGTGAGTTCAGGCACCTCGAGACCGGTGAACCCGTAGCTAATCAACTCCTCGAAAGCCCTTAAGGAATATCCCGATATGAGAGAGACGCAGCAAACGAGTAGGTAGTGGAGTGGGGGCACCTCGATGATCGGGTGGAACAATACTGTGTAGATCAAAGCAGGCGTTAAGAAGGGGATGAAGATAAGGTGTGGTCTCCTCAAGTAAATCAAGGATCTCACTATCAAGACTAGGGGGTAGTAGGCTATTAGGTGTGCTGTGTAAGGCCCTGCAACCAAAATCTGGAAAGGTAGTGAGAGAAATAAGATTATAGAAGCTGACAACACGTGCCCTGCCAGAATCATGTACGTGTACGTGACTAACCCGGCTACGGAGACGAGCGTGTAGTTACTTAAGTATAGGGACGCGATTAATGAGATCAGGAAGACGGTAGCGATTAACGCTTCAGGAACCCTGCCCCCACTTAAGTACATGCTCCTCGACCCGTTTAGCGACAGACACCATCACCTCATCCTCGCTTAAGTTACCGAACCTGACTAACTCGTAATACTTCGTTAAATCGTTAAACAACTTAGTGAGTTCCTCCCCTGCGAGCACCTTAATCTTAGGCAGTAATTTGACGGCGATTTCCCTATGCGTTTCATGCTTACCTAAAGAAACTTCGAAGAACCTACATAAACTCTCCACGACTGACCAGAACGCCCTCACCACGTAGGAAGTAACGGCCTCAGTTGGCGGTGCTTGTTTAACGTGAGGCACCCTACTCACTAAGTCGCGTCTGCTGACTGAGGAGAACTTCAGGAGGAGTATTATGCTAGCCGCTGAAGACGCGAAAATAACGAGTAGTAATGGCGCGTAAGACTCTAGCATAACCCCTCTTGCGGGGGGTGGGCTCACTCCTTGACTAGGTTCGGGAAAACCGGAGCTACTTAAGAATGCTGGTTTTGAGGAAATCAAGTACATGAGAGAGCTTAACTCGCTTGAGAACCTGTAAGTGATTTCCGAACCCTTCTCGCTGCTGACCGCCGTGAAAACCCGAACTACTAGGGATGAGGTTCTAGGTTCCGAGCTAGTGATTGACATATTATACCTCCTCTCCCTCACGTACTTATTAATCTCTTCTACAAGAACCTCCTCATCAACTTCCTCAAGCCTGTTAAGATCGCTCAACAACCTGTTAAGGTCTTCCGGCGGGAGTCTCTTAATAATCTCAATTAACGGGCCGCTGACATTGGCTCTCAAGAGCGTCTCAAGAACCTCGCTAATAATCGTTGAGTTGCCTAGAACGTTGCCGGACCCGCCGAGCAACTTACTTAACGACGCGTATTTAGCGTAGGAGGAGGCTATTAAGTACATGCATGAACCGATCAGCATGGAGGTAGTGTAGGAGACGTTGACCCCGAAATCAGCGGCTTTCTTGAAATCCCCTGCCTCAACGTAGTCTAAGAACTTAAGGATCTGAAGCCTTAACTCGTTCCTCAAGTCCTCACTCACTACCCTGACTTTAGGTTCCCTCATTAAGTAAATCATGAAGTACGATAACTCGTTGTGATCTCCGTAACTCACGAAACCTGAGAGAATAACTAGTAACACGTTAGATAGTGTGGAATAGTCTGTCATGTTTAAAGATCTTGTCGCGTGATAAAGTAGCCAACCCAAGTCATCGTTATTCACGGTCAAATCATCAGATTTATTAAGTATTTTGAGAGCCATGACGTGCTTGCCGCCGACGAAGAAGGCAACTGGGTTATCACTAGCTAAGTACTCATAAACGCGAGTAATCACCAACTTCATTAATGTTTGGTTGTTTGTTGAGATAGCCTCCTCCAGCAAAGCCTTCAAATCTTCTCTACCGACCCTGCTCAACCACTCACTCAGAACTTTCGGAGCTTCTAATAACTCCTGCGACTTGCTCTGGAGGTCTGGTGAGTGTCTAGCCTCAGCGACCGGGCTGAGAACACTAAGCAATACTAAGAATAGGATTAACGTAGGAGTCAGCGCTTTGAGAAAGCAGGATATTACAGCGAATCCCATCGCCCCAAAGAAGTTAGTCTTCGGAGAAAATAAGTTTCAGCATGATCAAACGGGTAAGCTGTTTTGGAAATAACGGTAATGTTCGTTGGATTGGTTTAGTAGATATTAGGTTATTGGAAGAAATAGTGGTGGAGATAGAGTTGAGGTATGTTGAGGCGATAGTTAGTAGGGTGGTTGAGGCTTCTAGGGAGGTGTTGGTTGAGAGAGAGTGGGATGTGAAGTTGTTGGTTTTGTCGGTGATTGCCGGGGGCCATGTCTTGATTGAGGGAATACCCGGCATAGCCAAGACTCTAACAGCTAAGACCGTCGCTAAGTTGCTTAATCTGAGGTTTAGTAGGATTCAGTTAACGCCTGACTTACTGCCGGCAGACATAGTGGGTACTAAGGTCTTTAATCAGAAGACAGGGGATTTCGAGGTTGTGGTAGGTCCTGTGAACGCTAATCTAGTCTTAGCTGACGAGATAAACAGAGCGTCTCCGAGAACTCAGTCAGCGTTGCTTGAGGCTATGCAGGAGAGGCAGGTAACTATTGAAGGTGTGACGATTAAGTTGCCGGAACCTTTCACGGTCATCGCTACCATGAATCCCGTGGAGCTGGAGGGGGTCTTCCCCTTGCCTGAAGCACAGTTAGACAGGTTCTTCCTGAAGATAAGTATGAGGACTCTGAGTAGGGAGGGCTTGATAGAGTTGTTGAGGAGGGGTACGCTGAAGATAGAGGAAGCCTTCGCTGAGTTAAAGCCGGTCGCTAACGCTGACGAGATACTTGAGGGGAGGAGGGAGATAAGTAACGTGTACGTCGATGACTCGGTAACGGATTACATGCTGAGGATATATGAGTCAATAAATAAGCACAGGTATGTTAGGTTAGGTGTCACGCCTAGAGGACTCATAATGCTTCACACTCTAGCTAAGTGCTTAGCGCTTTCTGAAGGGAGGAATTACGTGATACCTGACGACGTGAAATCCGCGGCGGTACCTGCCTTAAGCCACAGGGTCTTGCTTAAGCCGGAGGTCTTAGCTGAGGGTTTTTCATCGAGAGATGTCATAGAAGAGGTTTTGAGAATCGTGGAGGTGCCAAGACCATAAGAGTGACGAGGACCTCGGTAACGTACGTTAGTTATGGCGGGCTCTACCTACTAACACTTACTTCAGTACTCCTTTCATCAGTGCTGGTGGTTTTCGAGCTACATCACTACTTAGTGATTAGTGTCGCGGGCTTTCTGCTGGCAGGTTATGTCGCTGGAGCACTACACTCACTTAAAAAGCTGGGTAACGTCCTCGCGGATTACCCGACAGACTTGAGGGTTATCGAGGGCGAGACACCTGTTCTGAGCTTAGTTGTTAGAGCGCCTCATCTAGAGTTGCTTAAGGTGGTTAAGGCGGATCTCGCTTGTGATGCTGGCTTGAAACTCTCTGATTACTCGGTAAGGAAGAACGGTCAGGTACTGGAAATCAGGATGGGTCTTAACGCTAGGGTGGGGACGCACAGGATAAACACGTTGTTTCTTCGATTCGTTGTTCTCGGAGGGCTTGCGGAGGGGTTGATGAGCCTTGAGATCTTCACCGAGGTTCAGGTGCTGCCCGGGTTCAGTATTGGTGTTGTCCCGTACACGATACCGGGCTTCAGACACTTAGGTGTTGGCCCTTCTAGGGTTAGGGGGCCTGGCACGAACATATTCGAGGTGAGGGAGTACATGCCGGGAGACGAGTTCAAGAAGATAGATTGGAAAGCGACGGCAAGGCTTTCAAGACTAGCTGTTAAGGAGTTTGAGAAGGAAATGCATAGGGATGTCGTGATATCGCTCGTGCTTAGCGATAAGTTTTTCTATCCGGGGAGTAAGGCGCTTGAGAACCTGTTACGGGAGGTATGTAAGCTAGCTTTAGGGCTTCTTTCTAACGGTCTTCACGTCAGGTTACTCGTGGTTACGGAGAGGGGGTTCCTACTAAGCAATAAGGTAACGTCAATTAGTAAGATAGGTGAGTTGCTGGGGGTTCTCTCCAGAATTGAATGGCCCGACAGACCCTTAATGACCTACTCAGCGTTGAGGGTTGCTTCATGGCTACTGCTCCCAGTAGTGGTGAGTACTTGTTCCGTGCCGTGCGCGGTAGTCAACATAATGTGTCTCGAGGACGTGAGCGACGTGGAAGCGGCTTACCGCATATTTAAGAAGCTTAAGACACTAGCTCACGACGTGGTGTTCGTGGTCACCGCCCCAGCACTCATAGACTTAAGGCAAGAGGAGGTAACTCTGGAGGACTTGAGTAGCGCGTATCAAGAAGTGGAAAACCTGGTTAAGCTGTCTAGGAAGCTACCTAACAGCGTCGTAGCACCGGACATAAGTAGCGTTGCTCTTAACAAGGTCTTAAGCATGCGTGCGACCGCTTAAGACTTTAATTTTCACTATCTCTTAATTGTTGAGTGTTGTGGATGAGTGAGGAGGCTGTTAAGGTCACTAAGCTAGCTAAGAAGTACTTGACTAAGAAGAGGAAGGGATTGCTGAAGAGTGAGAAGCTAGTTGTTGAAGCGCTGAGAGGGGTTAGCTTCACAGTCAATTACGGCGAGGTCGTGGGGCTTCTAGGACCTAACGGCGCCGGCAAGACAACCACGATTAAAATTCTCTCAACCCTGCTCTTACCAGACTCTGGGGAGGCTAGGGTAGGGGGTTTTGATGTGGTTAAGGAAGCAAGTAAAGTCAGGAAGTTGATCGGCGTTATGCTGAGCGTGGAGAAAGGCTTCTACGGCAAGTTAACTGGTAGGGAGAACCTTATCTACTTCGGCTCGCTTTACGGGTTGAGCGGGGCTGATTTAAGGAAGAGGGTTGATGAGGTAATGGAGCTTGTTGGGTTGAGTGAGTTAGAGGCTGAAGATAAGCTTTACGAGGAATACTCGACCGGTATGAAGGCTAGGCTCTCACTAGCTAGAGCTCTCTTGAAAAACCCGCCGATACTCTTGCTTGATGAGCCGACGCTAGGTCTTGACCCGATGAGTGCTAGGAAAGTGAGGGACTTAGTTAAGTCTCTGGCGTTGAGGGAGGGTAAAGCAGTGATATACACCACGCACAACATGTTCGAGGCCGAGCTAGTTTGTGACAGGATCTTATTAATTGATAAGGGGTCTATAGTCGCTTCGGGAACCCCGGAAGAACTGAAGAATAAGATAAGTGACATAAAGACGGTGATACTTCAGGTTAGGAGGGGGTCCGGGAACCTGAACGCGTTCTTGAGTAAGCTGGCTGAGGTAGCTGTAGGCGACGTGGCGATGGAGGAACTCGGCGTGGACTACTTAGAAATAAAGTTTAACGTGAGATCCGTGGAAGAATCCCTCAATAAGGTGATGAGGTTGCTGACCGAGGGAGGGTTAACGACGAATTCGTTTAAGGTAGTTGAGCCCACGCTTGAGGACGTATTCATATACTTCACCGGAGGTAAGGCGTAGTGAACGTGCTACCATTGATTAAGTCCGAGATGTTGTTGGTTTACGGGGAATTGCTGAGGAGGAGACAGGCTTTATTCACTTATGTTGCCTATCCTTACATAATGACTTTCTTCATAATATTCGTCGGCTCCTCCGTAGGGTCGCTGGAGAATTTCGAGGTCAGGGTTGGTGTGAACCCCTTCCTCTTCTTCATAGCCGCATCGTTCAACTTCCTAGCCATACTCGGCATAGTAGATGATGTTTTATGGAGCCCTATATACGATGATAACATAGGTACGTTGCCTTACGTGCTCTCAAGCACTACGCCGTGGTTCTTGAGGCTTCTCATAATACCTATACCGCGTTTAGTCTTAACTATAATACTAGGCTTCACCAGCTTAGTCCCGCTCTTCACGTATTTCGAGGGTGTTGAGGGGTTCCTTACCTCGCTCTTGCTGATGGGTTTAGCTTGCCTTGCAGGCTTGCTCTTATCGACGTTCGCTATCTTCTTGGCGTGCAGTGTGTCGATGCTGATGGGTGAGTCTTGGAGACTGCTAAACATAGTTAGACCTCTCATGATGATATTGCTGGGTATTTACTACCCTAGAGTTTTAATGCCTTTCACGATCCGCGTGATATCTTACCTCCTGCCGTCATCGCATATTGTTGACTTAACGCTTTACACGTTGGTAGGTGGGGGAACGCCTGAAGTCTTGACGGTCCTCACGATGCTCGGCTTAGGTATCGCTTTAGCGATAGCTTACGGGCCTCTCTCATACGGTAGCACCAAGTCTCTGGAGATGAAGAAGTTGAGGGAGGGGGTTAAGACGTGAGCTCGTTTAGTAGAGCGCGTTTATTCATGAACTCAGCTAGAACTGTGTTCGTGAGTTATGTTAAGGCTGAGCTCCTGAGGAGTAAGGGGTTTTTCTTAGGCTTAATATCGATGTCTGCTTGGCTAGCCATCCTCATGCTCCCGATGACTCTCTTCAGGGACCCGAGAACACCTGCCGACACCATCTCCACCTACATGTTCATCGGTATAGCTATTTTCCAAGCATACTCAGTGAGTACCTGGGATTGGGGTTGGGAGTTGAGGGACTCCCTCTTCAGAGGTGTTTTAGAGAACGTGATAGTTAGCGGGTCAAGCATCTTCGTCATGTACGTCGGAATAATACCGATAACTATTAGCTGGTTAATGCTTTCGCTAGGCATAACCTACTTAATGCTCTCAGTCCTAGTAGCTCCGCCATCGCTTCAGGTCGCTGACCCAGCCCTATTCTCCTTAGGTCTAATATCCTTAGCGGTGGTTCTCTTCGCTTACGCGATGATCCTAGGGTCGACCCTCATATCTTCCGGGACCTCCGGCGCTGTGGTAGAGTTTATTTCGTGGATACTCCCTATAGCTACGGGCGGCATAACCCCCCTAGCCAACCTACCGCCCTCGATGAGGTTCATAGCGTTATTAACCCCTTTCAGTTACCCGGCGGAACTCCTCAGACACTCACTAGGTCTCGCAAGCCTCGTATTACCTGAGGAAGTCATGTTGGTAGCCTCCGTGCTATACCCAACTGCTTTCCTAGCTTTCGGCTACTTCTATTTCAAGATTCAGCTACGTAAGCTACTTAAGGAAGGAGTTAAGACTGTCTCGCTTTGGTAAACACTCCCTAACCCATCACGTATTAAGGTAACGAAGGCTTTCTGAGACTTACCCGATTCCAGGGTGTGAAATATAAAAAGCTTCTTAATAAATATTTTTCAGCATGTCTAAATATGAGGTGCTTCAGTGAATGAATCTAGGGTTGCACTTAGAGAGTTTATTGCCTGCGAACACCGTAGTGGAGGCTGGGATTGCTACCGTGCTCTTCATCTATGTCCTGGGAGTGGTTTACGGGACTAGGTACACGTACGATTTAATGGTTAAGAAGGGGCTCACACACAACGTAGCCGTATATTTCAACAGGAAGTTGATACACGTGCTAGCGGGGGGTGTGGTAGCTCTTATAGTGCCCTTCGTGTTCACGTCACCCACAATACCTTTTATTTTAGCGCTAGTGTTGGCTCTCATAACCTGGATACCGCATAAGAGAGGGAAACTCCTGACTTGGTTTCAGGTACCGGATAATGCTTACGAAGTAAACTTCTGCATAGCTTGGGGAACCATATTACTAGCTTCATGGCTTATTTTCAACACACCCATATACGGTCTAATACCCGTGCTCTTCATGTCTTTCGGTGACGCCGCCACGGGAGTGGTCAGGAACCTAATATACAGGAGGAGAACAAAGTCTTGGTGGGGTAACTTCGCGATGTTCTTGGTGTGTCTTCCTATAGCGTACTACTTCGTAGGGCTTTGGGGGATTCCTGTAGCCGCGCTGTCTTCATACATAGAACACTACGAGTTCAACCCGATAGACGATAACCTGTTAATTAGCGCTACCTCCTTCTTATCACTCCTTCTACTCTCATACGCGGGATTGATAAACATCTAGGCTAGAGATTTTTAGGTTTTAAATCCAGCCACGAAAACAGTGTTCGGTTCTTGAGCGCGCTACTCCAGGCACTTAACGTCTAGGATCTCGCTCAATCCTTTGAGGATTGCCAGAGCCTCAACAGCCACCTCATCTCCTCCCCCAACCCTTTCTCCCAGGCTACCCCCATACTTTTTCATCAATAAGCATACCGTAGCTCTAGTCTTCCAGAGGTTTCTGAGGGCTGAAGAGCTCATGAAGTCTTTCAACACAGAAACGCTTTTCTCAGCGTTCCTTAAGACACTCAAGTTATTCAAGTCTTTAACAAGCGAACGTAGTTGATTGGAGATCCCGGTATCTAACTCGCTCACCAAGTTAGGTATCTCAACACCGAACTCTTTAATCATCGTGAGGACGTCGCTTAAGCTGGAGGGGTCTAGTAACTGCTTATTAAGTAACTCACGTAGCTCGTAAGTCACGTACAATTTAATAAACTCCTTGAAGTAATCGAGAAACGGCGCCCTAGAGAGGACGGCGCTCCTCGCTATTGAGTAATTGGTTGTTAGTATTTCCTTAACCCTCCAATGAACCCTATCGAGTAGGTTGCTGAAGTAATTACTTATGATGACGTCCTGGAAATCTCTACGTAACTCACTAAAATTCTTGACCCTACTAAAGCGTTGCAACATGAACTTCTCGAGCCCTGCGAGATCGTTGCTACTAACGTGATCTCTTAAAGCGTTATGCATAGCCCTCAAATCAAGTCCCTCAGGAGTTGTTGAAGCCCCGATCAAGACACGGCCGTTTATTGAGTGGGAATAATGAACGCATTCACTACTCTCCAAGGTCGCTAGGAACGTGATCCGAGCCTTACCGAAGGAATACTTAAGACTTCCTAAGACGTGGGACTCACTACCTAGGTCTTCAATCAAGTAACCGAAGACTCTTCTAACGCGTTCTGAGGAGCCGTTATTCAGGTTCAGCATAGAGTGTAGTATGCATACGTCGTGAAAGTCCACGACGGCTTTCTTAACGTAACGCTCGTATATGTCCGCACCGTTCCCTAAGTCCCGTATATTGCTTCTAGCACCCTCAAGAAACTTCAAGTACTTAGTTTCTAAATCCACGCCGGCTAACTCCTTAGCTAGTTGCATGGATCTAGCAGCGTGTTTCATGACTTGAATAGACTCAATATTAGATATATCGTCGAAGAACCAGCCGTCGCTGGAGAGGGCTAGGTAAGCATGCCTCATCATCTCCAGGAGCTTAAGCGCTCTTACCATGACGTCCTTGGTGACGGGGGCTTTGATTAACTTGCTTAAGTAATTAATTACTGATTCTTCGGACCCGCCCATAAACGACGCGTAGTTAAGTAAGGCGTTAAGAGGGTCTGCGAAGACCTCACGAGATTCCTTGAAGAAGATTCCCTTGACTTCGTTGAGTAACCAATCCATAGAATTCCTGAGAGGCTTTCTCCACTCCTGACTCCAAGCCCTGTTGACGTCTATCCTGCACCCACAGTTACTCCTCCACCTCTCGATTCCGTGCACGCAACTCCAGGAAGTATTCTCGAATATCTTGACTTCCCGCCTGGGCGGGTTAAGCTCCAGAAACTCACCGAAGTTAGTGATTCTAGCTAGTTTCTTAGCGTTAAGATCTCTTAACGCGTAAGCGAGCGCTAAGTGACCGTACTTCTTGTGGTGCCCGTACGTCTCCCCGTCAGTAGCTATAGTGACTAGCTCTACGTCGCCTGAGTTGCTGAAAGCCTTAAGAATGTTCTTGGCGAAAGTATCCCCATTACTCAGTAAATCACCGAACGCGACGCCGTGCGAGAGTCTTGCGTCGTAAAAGAATAAAACGATGCTTCTCCCGGAAGAGGTTTTGTAGATGTATGGTTGTCTAGTGTCTACCCTGCCACCACTCACATCTACCCACACACCGTCAGGCCCCCTCACCTCACGTGCTTGATGCGGTGCTAATACAGTGAATTTAATGCCTAGCTCCGCTAGCACGTCTAGAGTTTCATCATCTACGGCGGTCTCAGGGAGCCACATACCCTCAGGGTACCTACCGAAAGCCTCTTTAAAGACCTCTATCCCCCAGTAAGTAGCTACGTACTTATCCTCCCTACTAGCGAGAGGCATTATCATGTGGTTGTAGACTTGCGCGATGGCGGACCCATGGCCTGAGAACCTGCTCCTGCTGATGTGATCAGCTTCCACAACCGCTTCGTAGACGTCAGGTGCTTTCTCCTGAAGCCACTTAAGCAATGTAGGCCCTACGTTAAAGCTAATCCAAGAGTAGTTATTGATCACGTCGATTACTCGGCCTTCACTATCGATTATGGGAATTAAGGCGTTAGGCCTATAACACTCCTCGGTGATTCTCTCGTTCCAGTCGTGGTAGGGGTAGGCACTCTCTTCTTGAGGAATCTCGAAAAGCCACGGATCCTCTCTTGACGGTTGATAGAAATGCGCGTGAATCACCACATACTTACTCAAGCTCGACATCTCAAGCACCAGATAAACCACACGGAATTCTTTTTAATTCTTAACACCTAAGCAGCATTAAGACCGGAATCGCGCTGACGACTTCTCGCCTTGAATGGCGGGGGTTCTGCGCTCTCTAGGGCCGTGCATCATTGATTATGGCCCCTCAAGAGCGCGGCATCATTTTTCAGGCCCCGCCGCCAGCTCCGGGGAGGCGCGGGCTCATCGCTCGCTAGACTCGCCCACACCCAACACTAAGAACGATTGTTCCTCAACCTCTATACTTGAGGAATAGGACGGCTAACGGAGGGAGTGTTAATACTATCGAGTGGGGTCTTCCATGGTACGGGACTTTCTCGGTCTTTACGCCGGGCGCGTTACCGACTCCTGAACCGCCGTAAACTCTTGAATCGCTATTCAGTATCTCTTCCCAAAAACCTTCCTCCGGCACGCCAACCCTGTACACGCTTCTCACTACCGGGGTGAAGTTAAGTATTACTAGTATCACGTCACCTCCAGAGCTCTTCCTGAGGAATGATATAACGCTCTGGTCCCTGTCCCTGAAGTCAACCCATTCGAAACCCTCGGGTTTGAAATCGAGTTCGTGTAACGCGGGTTCTCTTCTATACGTGTTGTTGAGGTCTCTCACCCATGCCTGAAGTCCTGCGTGCTCAGGGTATTTGAGGATGTGCCAGTCGATACTCCTCTCGTGGCTCCACTCATCCCATTGAGCGATCTCGTTACCCATGAACAGCAACTTCTTGCCTGGATGTGCGTACATGTAGCCGTAAAGAAGTCTTAGATTCGCGAATTTTTGCCAGTCATCGCCCGGCATCTTATTTATCAAGGACTTCTTACCGTGCACTACCTCGTCGTGAGATAAGGAATTAACGAAATTCTCGTAAAACACGTACCAGACATTAAACGTCAGTATGTCGTGATGGTACTTGCGGTATATCGGGTCCTTAGACATGTAGTAGAGTGTGTCGTGCATCCACCCCATATTCCACTTCATGTCAAACCCTAACCCGCCCTCGCTGACAGGTCTCGATACTTTAGGCCACGCACTAGATTCCTCAGCTATGGTCAGAACCCCTGGGTAGTACTTATGGACTGCCTCGTTGAATTCTTTAATGAACTCTATAGCTTCTAGATTCTCCCTACCGCCGTACACGTTAGGCACCCACTCACCCGGTTTTCTAGAGTAGTCTAAGTAGAGCATCGAAGCAACGGCGTCAACTCGTAACCCGTCGACATGGTATTTCTCGATCCAGAAGAGAGCGTTGCTTATTAGGAAAGACTTAACCTCACCCTTACCGTAGTCGAATACGTAGCTACCCCAGTCAGGATGCACCCTCTTCCTCCAGTCCCCATACTCGTATAAGTGCGTGCCGTCGTAGAACGCCAGCCCGTGCTCGTCGGTAGCGAAATGTGAGGGTACCCAATCAACTATCACCCCGATACCGCACTCATGAAGTCTCTCAACTAAGTACATGAAGTCCTGAGGTTTCCCGTACCTGCTAGTAGGGGCGTAATACCCTACTACTTGATATCCCCAAGAACCGTAGAACGGGTGCTCCATCACCGGCAAGAACTCGACGTGCGTGAAGCCCATGTAACTCACGTAATCACACAACTTCGCCGCGAGCTCGCGGTAGGTCAAGAACCTATTACCTTCTTCTGGAACCCTCATCCACGAACCTAAGTGAACCTCGTATATGGATATGGGGGCTTCGTAAGAATTCCTCAACGCCCTAACACGCAGCCACTCATCATCCCCCCACTCATAACTTAAGTCCCAGACGATGGACGCAGTCTTAGGGGGTACTTCCCACAAGAACGCGTAGGGGTCGCCCTTAAAAGCTCTGTAATCCCCGAATCTGGAGACTACGTAATACTTATACCTATCACCTACTCTAACACCCCCCACGAAACCCTCCCAAATACCGGAACCGTCTTTACGCGGGATTAGCTTATGTGTTCCCGGCCTCCAATCATTGAAGTCCCCGACCACGTGTACTTCAGCCGCGTTAGGAGCCCACACAGCGAAGTAAACGCCTGAAACCCCGTCAACAACTAGCGGGTGAGCACCCAACTTCTCGTAAATCCGGTAGTGTTTTCCTTCTCTAAACAAGTACACGTCGTAATCAGTAATTAAACTATACTCAACCACACCATCACTCATAGGTCTTTACACTCTAGGCGAGTCTGTGTTTATGCGTGTTAATGATGTTAGAAATCCTCACTCGGTTAATCCAATCAATTCCTCGAGGGTTTTAACGACCTCGCTTAACTCCTCAGTACTTAATCTCTTAGCTAACTCCTCATCCCCTAAGACGTTCTTAACCCACTCAGAAACATACCCTCTCCTCAGATGCTCTTTCAACACCCCCTCAGGCACTAAACCATACTTGATAACTACGTATAATTGTTTTAAGCTCTTGATCTTGAGGGGGACAGGGACCCCCGTGTTAGGATCGGTTAACACGTAAGCTTTCTCCTCACTGACCTCGGCTAAAACACTCTTAAGTGATTCCTTAACTCTCTTACCCTTATCAGTTAACGCGTAGACACCTCTGGAAACCTCGATCACTAACCCCTCCTCAAGCAACTCCCTCACATACTTCCTCAAAGTACTCTTGCTAAGACCGACCAACTCACTCAATTCGTCGAAACTGACCTCTCCCTCAATCTTCGCGAGAATCCTGAGTAGAGACTCTCTCACCAACTCACATCACTTCTTAATATTATTTACTGAAGACAAAGTTAAAAACGTAACATGCATCATTGACATGAAACCATTGTACAGAAAACCGGTCACTAACTCTTAAAGGGTTGATCCACCTTAACGGCTTAATACGAGAATTTACTCTCCAGGTATTTCACGAAATATTCTGGGTTGTAAGATTCGTTGAATGATCTGAGAAGTAGTTCCTTCGGTGTGTAGACCGATCCCCATCTATGTATCTTCTCTCTTAAGTAATCCTTGATTTTCTGGAAATCCTTATTGATTACGTGTTCGTAGAGCCCGTTTAAGTCTCTCTCCATGTAGTGAGCTATTTGAGAAGCAAGTAGCGTTCCTAGCGTGTATGTCGGGAAGTAGCCTATAGAACCCATGCTCCAGTGGATGTCTTGCAGCACCCCCTCTGAGTAGTTCTTGGGTTTAACGCCCACTAACCTCTCCATCTCGTAATTCCATAGCTCGGGTAGGTCAGCAACCCTCACCTCCCCGGAAATCATCAGCTTCTCTAGCTTGAACCTGAGTATTATGTGGAGGTTGTATGTCACCTCATCCGCGTCCACGCGGATCAGCGAAGGCTTCACGGTATTGAAGTAAATGTATATGTCTTCAGGATCTCTGTTCCTGGCCGGGCTCACGTGCCTGATCAAGTCTATGAACGCGTGGACAAACGCTCTGGACCTGCCGATCACGTTCTCCCAGAATCTGCTCTGAGATTCGTGAATACCTAGCGAGACCCCGCTACCTACGGGGGTGTACCTGAGTTCCTCGTCTATCTGTAGCTCGTAAAGCGCGTGACCGAATTCGTGTATCACGCTGAACAAGGTTCTCTTGAAGTCGTAACCCTCATACCTCGTGGTTATCCTGACGTCCCTCACACCCATGTTTATCGTGAACGGGTGTGCGGATACGTCGAGCCTCGCCCTCCTACCTAGAGGGAACCCGAAAGCCTCAAGTATTGCTAGGTTAAGCTTCTCAGCTTCTTCCCTCAAGTACTTCTCCTTCTCTAAGGGGTGATCCACCGAGTATTTACCATCACTTAACACCTTATCCAACACTCTCCTTATGTTAGGCTCTAAGTAGCTGAACATCGTGTCCACGTCTCTGGTAGTCATCCCCTCCTCGTAGAGATCTACCAACGCGTCGTACGGGTGCTCCTTAAAACCCAGGTAGTTCGCTTTCTCTTTAGTTAAGTCAACTATTTTCTCTAAGTATGGCTTGAAAATCCCGAAGTCGTTCTTTTCTCTGGCCGTCTTCCACGCCATCCTACCCTCCTGAGTCACTCTAGCTAACTCCTCAACGAGTCTCGGGGGTAGAGCCTTAGCGATCCTGACCTCTCTCTCAAGAACTCTTACTACGCCCTTCTCGTAATCATTCAATGATTCCTGCTTAGAAGCTCTCTCAAGTGCTTCGAGGAATTCTTTGCGGAGCAGTAGTTCCTGGACCATGAGACTTAATTCCGCGTGAGCAACGCTCCTCTCCTCAATACCCTCAGGAGGCATGTAAGTCTCTAAATCCCAGCCCATTACAGACATCGCGTGCGATAAAGCCCAGACCCTCCTGTAAAGCTTTAAGAGGTCTTTAACTGCTTCATTCACGAAATACATTAAACCACCTAATTAAATGATGACGTAGCATTAATATAAGCACGCAACCCGCTCCCGAGGCCTGGTTAAGCGGGACCTACTTTAATTTGGTGGTGAACAGCTTTTAAATCCTTCCTTGCTCTCATATCGGTGTTGAGGTTGCTGAGCTTTGGGTACGCACTGATTACGGCTCTCTTATGGTCTCTTAATCCGGCCTTCATAAGCAGGTACAGAAACTCCCTTCAACCCATCCTATTCACAGGGCTTAGAGCTCTGCTAGCATTACTTCCGGCAGTTGTGTTCTGCTCGCTCGTAGGCTTCAACGCTGAGGTAACTTCCTACAGCTTAGCGTTGTTCGTGGTATCCGCTCTAATAGGGCCGGGCGTGGGTGACGCCGCTTACACCAAAGCTATTCAAATCCTCGGCGGCGGGAGAGCTGTGGTGGTAGCTTACACCTACATATTCGTCGCTCAAGCTCTTTCCGTGATAGCGGGTGAAGCTCTGAAACCGGGCACTGTGGTCGGCGCGGTTCTGGCTTTCCTAGGACTCTTTATATCGACCCCCAGAAACTCCGGTGGGTCGAGGGCTTCTTTAAGAGGTTTTGGTTACGCGGCAACCGCCTCAGTGTGTTGGGGGACGGGAACCGTGTTGAGTACTATGTCTCTCCACTACTCAGACCCTGTCTCGCTCTTGGTGATTAGGTTAGGGGTCTTAGTATCTGTCTTCATACCTGCGGGGCTGTTAAGCGTTTACGTGAGGAGGGATTACGACATACGCAACAATATAAGAGGATTAGTCGTGTGCTCGGGCCTGACAGGGTTTATCGGATGGTTTGGCGGGATGTACTTCTTCCTAATGTCTCTAGATATTGTTGGCACTGCCTCAACAGTTCTCGCGACCGCGCTGACTCCCATACTCTCCATGATCACCACAAGTAGTGTTGCGGGAGAATCCCACAATTATAGGCTGGTCTTAGGCGCTGGGTTAACGTCTCTGGGCATAGGGACTGCAGCACTTCTTAGTTGAGCAGGGGTTCAGCTCTCTGTGGTCATTGCCTCATTTTTGTTCCCCTGCATCCCGCTCGGGGCTTCATCGGGCTTGGGGGCGTTCAGGGCCACCCCAGAGACCCCACATCTTGAGTGTTTAGACACCCTCGGGGAGAGCCTCCGCAGGCTCTCCACCCCTCACAGGGAATCCCACCAAAACATATAATAATGCCAAGCCTTATAAACCCATATGAAAACCAAAACAGTTTCACGACGGCAATATACGTGGAGAACGGCTTAGCGAAGCTAGTTAATGGAAGACCTTTGAAGGCGATCTCCCACTACTGGAGGGTGAGGATTGCTGAGTATCAATTCACGCTGAATAGGTATGGATTGAGGACGTCTAGAAGACTCAGGTCTATGTATTCCAAGTGGAGGAGGCGGGTAAAAGCCTATATTGATTCAAGGGTTAGACAGGCAATTGAATGGCTATACAATACTGGAGTCTCTATTATAAAGATCGGCTGCCCGAAGAACATTGCCCAGGAGAACGGGAACTTCAACAACGTCCACGTTTGGACGTATGGCTACTTGCTTAGGAGGGTCTACGAGGTTGCAGAGGAGTATGAGATAGCAGTGGTCTACGTAAACGAGGCATACACATCATCCAAGTGCCCGATTCATGGAGAGAGGTGCGGTAGTAGAGTCAAGCGTGGACTATTCAAATGCACAAGGCTGAACAAAGTATTCAACGCAGACCTAGTAGGAGCATACAACATACTCATAACCCCAAGTCCCGCCTGGGATAGGGGTAATGGGCTGGAGACCCAGCCCGGGATTGAACCCTCGGGAAGAGGGAATGTAATCCCAAATCTCCCCACACTAGCGGGAACCCCCGCACTTTAGGACGGGGAGGAGGTCAGTTCCTCAGGCACCCCTACGAGAGCCATCATCGAAGGAAGTAAGAAGTAGGTAAGTAGCCCGAAAGGTATGCCTAGGAGTAAAACCATCAATAATAGCTGTCCGGCAGCACTCATGGCCGATTCATAATCCTTAGCACCCCAGTACTGAGAGACTAGAGATATCCCGGCTTGAAAAACTCCTACCAGGCCCGCAATCACTAAGAACACGACAGGCCACGTAGCGTTAACGGCTGCTAGAGCTTCCCTACCCAGCCTCCCTAACCAGAACATGTCTGTTATATTGTAAACTACTTGAAGTGCTTGCATCACACCTATAGGGAGACCTAACTTCAGCATAACCTTAACTATGGGTTCTCTCAGCACCCAGTCCTTATCATCCAATCACGGCACCTACTAATCGATCTAGCAACGACCACTAAAATAAGTCATGAAATCGCTTGAGTGGTTAACGAGTGGTCAAAGAATCACTGAGTCTAAAGTCAGGTTAGGGGGGACTTAGTTAACTCATCTACCACGAAAACCTCATCAAAAAGAGAATTACTAATCAATACATCACGTATATTCCTAGCAATAGTAGTCCATAAAGTATGGTTTATGAACTTGCAGAAGGGACAGCCGGGATCACTGCTTGAGAAGTTTAAGTAAACGATTATCTTCCTCCCGTCCTTAGATATCCTGAATCTGCTCACAACACCTGAGGAAATTACGTCGACGTCAAACCCGGGAACAGTGACCTCCCTCAACAAATCTTCAACTAACCTCAGCTTCTCTAGTAGGATGTCCTCACCCAATCACCACACCCAACTAGAAATAAGTAACTAAGCTAATAAAACTGCTAGCGAATCACTTTAGAATAATTATGAGATTGCTTAGATTAACTAACAAGCACCTCAAGAAATCTATTTTCAAGAATGCTGAACGTTTTTAGGCATTGTTTAAAGATTATGTAGGTGATGCATAAGCATGGGATCAAGTCTATCTAAAGAAGAAGTCTTCTCACTACTTAAGAAGCTCTCCGAGGGTATAGGACCCTCAGGTAATGAGGGGATTATTAGGGAGTTAGTCATAGATGAGGTTAGGAAGGTAGCTGACGAGCTAAGAATCGATACATTAGGCAACGTAATAGCTGTTAAGAAAGGGTCTAGGGGTAGTGGTAAGCTAATGCTTGCCGCACACATGGATGAGATAGGGTTGTTCATATCACACATAGATGATAGGGGATTCTTAAGGATATTACCCATAGGAGGTATTCCGGAGAGATCACTAGTTTACCAGAGGGTCGTTATCAAGACTAGAGATGGGAGGGTCTATAGAGGCGTTTTAGGTCTGAAACCCCCTCACGTCATAAAGCCTGAAGAACTCCGTCAAATACCTGAGATGAAGGAATTCTTCGTGGACGTGGGTGCTTCCTCGAGGGAGGAGGTCCTCAACATGGGTATCAGGGTAGGTGATATAGCTGTGTTCGACAGGGAGTTAAGCCCGCTGATTGGTGATAGAGTCACGGGTAAAGCGATAGACGACAGGGTGGGTCTGGCAGTCATGCTAAAGTCTTTCGAAATCATTGAGTCACCGGAGCTAGACGTGTACGCGGTGGCGACGGTTCAAGAGGAGGTAGGGCTTAAGGGCGCTGAAGTAGCTGCTTACTCGATAACTCCTGACGTAGCGCTCGCTCTCGACGTAACCGTAGCAAGTGATTTCCCGGGAGTCTCAGAACATGAGTGGTGTACCCAGCTAGGTAAGGGCCCCGCTATAAAGGTAGCTGACGGCAGGTCGGCTTCAGGACTCATAGCGCACCCCGAGGTAGTCAAGATGTTGATAAAGGTGGCTGAAGAATCCGGGATACCCTACCAGGTAGAGGTCCTGGCCGGAGGGACGACCGACGCTTCAGTAATAGCTCTGAATAAGGAGGGGGTGCCGGCAGGAGTTATCTCAATACCTTCACGCTACATACACTCACCTGTTGAGGTCGTAGACCTCAAGGATGTGTTAAACGCTATCAAGCTAACCAAGGCGTTCGCTGAGAAAACTACTTACGAGTGGGTAAGCTCGCTGAAAGAACGCAGGATTAAGTAAGGAGCTTAGAAAACATCGAAGAGTTTTCATTTTTAACTTACTAACTTTTTAACTCACTAACAAAAACTTCTCAGGTGTTTCGTAATGTACGGATTTATCAAAACAAAGCTGCAGGGCATGGTCGGGTACGCTTTAATCCCGGAAGGTCTTGAGACTTACCCGGGGCTGGTCGCTCTACACGCTTTCAATCAAACACCTGAAGCTATCTACGAGATAGCTAAGGGTTTCGCCGAGGCAGGGATCCTGGTCTTTGCTCCAAGGTATACTGACGCGAGTGACGGGGTCGTGATCTCGGTGAACGCTTTAAGGAATCTTAAAGCGTTTAAGGGTGTTGATCAGTCAAGGGTAGGGGTTTTCGGCATATCGCTCGGCGGTACCGTGGCTCTGCTAGCATCCACACAGGAACCAGTTAATTTCGTTATCGACGTCGGTGGTTGGGTAGATTTAGCAGATCTCTACAACCACCTCTCTAAATTCCCTGCGGGAACGCCGCAGAAATACATAGCTGAATTAGTCAAGTCAACCATAGGAACTCCTGAAGAGAACGCTGAAATATACACGCTCTCAAGCCCCATAACCTACGTCGAGAAAGTTACCGGTAAGGTCTTGATAATACACGGCGGTAAGGATACGATGGTCCCCCTAACACAATCCCAGAAACTACTTGAGAAGTTAAGAGAACATAATATTGAGGCTAAGCTAGAGGTAATCGAGGATGCTGACTACCTGTTTACAGGTAAAGAAAAAGAGCTGGTAAGGGTTTCCCTAGAATTCCTGAAAACACATAAAATAATCTGATCATGCGGATATCACGAAGAAGTGAAGGCGGGCCTAGCTCTTTAGCGTGAAGAGGTTATGGAGATGTTTACATATGATAACATAATTATTTTTAGCTGTTTAAACTCATTATTCATGAGGTGCTACATGAGTTGAAACCAACCACATTAATGGCTGTGTTAGTCGTCCTCATAGTGGTAGCTGGTTTGGTAGGCTTCTTAGCGGGCCAGATGTCTGTTCCTCCCGGCGGGGTCGTGACCACGACCCAGACAGTAGCGCAGACAACGACCAAAACAGTGACCCAGACAGTTACGTCTTACGTGACGACGTCGCCCACACCCACCACAACCCCGGGCTTCATCGGCACGATTAAGATAGGAGCTCTACTACCGCTGAACTTGCCGATAGGTCAGATGATGCTTAACGCTATTCAGATGGCGGTCGACGAAATCAATGCTGAGGGTGGTGTGTTAGGCTATAAGGTAGAGGTAGTCACGTACGATACTGAGTGGACTGGAGATAAAGCTAACGCCGGCTACAAATACCTTGCTGAGCAAGGGGTGAAGGTGGTTGTAGGGGTCTTCGGCTCGCATGAAGCCCTAGCTATAATGGATTTACTTCAGCTTTACGAGGTCCCCGTCATCGCTTCAGGAGCTGTCAGCGACGCGATAGACTCTATGGTTCTTCAGAATTACAACGCGTATAAGTACTGGTTTAGAGCCTACGTTAACGCGACCTCGCAGGCAGCAGCTACTTGGGATCTGCTAGCTTACCTTTCTAGGAGGTTCGGCTGGACTAAGCTAGCTTGGATCTACGAGGATTTGCCGTGGGTCATACCGCACGCTCTCTACGGGCAGAACAGGTCTGTCCAGGAAGGCGTGAGCATAGTTTATACTAAGGGAGTTCCGACAGATGTAGGGTCGTTCACAGACATATTCGCTCAAGCAATCGCTTCAGGTGCTCAGTACATAACGTGGCAATTCTCAGGAACTGAGGACTACGTGTTCGCCAGAGACTATAGCTTGGGTCAGGTACCGCTCCTAGCCGTCGGGGGAGGCACGTTCGCAATGCTTGACGCATTCTACAACCAGACATTCGGTGCTGCGGAAGGACTCATATGTATTTCTTGGGGGTTCCCAATACCGATAACTGATAAGACCATGAGCTTCTACAACAAGTACAAGAGTGCTTACGGTACTGAACCAATATTCACTACGTGGTACGCTTACGACTCAGTACATATATGGGCTGAGGCCGTGAGGAAGGCAGGCAGCTTCGACGTGAACGCGGTGATCAACGCGCTAGAAACTAATGTCTTCGTGGGAGCGGCGGGGGTTTACGAGTTCACTAAGAGCCACACGTCGGTCCTAGCACCTAACAGGATATACCCGATATACTTCCAGTGGCAGGGAGGGAAGAGGGTAGTCGTATGGCCTTTCAGAGTCGTTGAAACCGGGACTAAGCTACTGCTACCGGAGATAGTTAACGGGACGAGGGTTTGGAGAGCCATACCATGGCCGTAGGCTGGTTAAGATGTATGTTGACATATATAAGTATATATTACTTTTTAGCATATTTCACTCCTCAACCTACCTAACTTTTTCTCTAGGTTTCTCGATGTTGTTCGGTGTGGCTAAGATACCTAACCTAGCTTACGGTTCTCTCTACATATTATCCGCATACGTCATGTACGCTCTCACGACGTATATAGGTCTAGAACCTTTAGTAGCTGCGTTGGTAGCTATATTGGTTGCCGGGCTCGCGAGCTTACTGATAGGTGAGGTAGTGGTTAAGCCGGGTTTGAAAATGCCTGTAAGCGTGTTCATAACTACCTTATCAGTCGCGTACATCTTCGAAGAGTTTTTCCGTATTGAGATGGGTTTAAGACCTATAACGCTCCCCGTATACCCTGGCGTGACTTACGTTCTAGGAGTGCCAGTAAGCAATCACTGGTTCCTAATCCTCTCAGCTAGTTTACTCATGTTCCTATCATTAACTGCCTTCCTGAAGTACGCGGTGTTAGGGAGATCTATAAGAGCCGTTGCTGAGAGCTGGGATGAGTCTAGACGTCTAGGCATAGACCCTCTGAAAGTTTTGAGAGTAGCGTTTTTTGTGGCAGGAGTTTACGCAGGTGCTACAGGCGTCCTGCTAACACCGCTTAAAGCGCTAACGCCGACAGCTGGTTGGGGTCCTCTGTTCACGGCTTTCGCCATAGTTGCTTTAGGAGGGGTGGGGAGCGTGACAGGTACTTTAATAGCTTCCTTCATATACGGGTTCTTCGAACAATCAATGACCTACGTCTTGGGGAGTGGCGTGGCCAGCATCTCACCACTCATACTGATAGTACTAGTGTTGGTGTTCAGGCCTCAAGGCCTTATGGGGAGGGTGGAGTGAGCGTGGTCTTCGCTAAACGTAGTGCTAAGGACTTGATCGTCGGTAAGATACCTTTCCTCATAGCGTTAGCGGTGCTGACCTTACTGCCCCTCCTGAACGTCGGGGGTTTCTGGCTTGACGTCTTGACTAAGGTGAATCTATTCTTGCTAGTCACGCTAGCGATCGACCTGTACTCGGGTACGACCTACTACCTCAACTTAGGGGTTTCCTTCACCTTTGGATTCGCTGGCTACTCCCTAGCTTTACTAAACGTTTACTACGGCATACCAACAGAGTACTCCATGCTCTTAGCAATACCTATATCAATATTCTTTAGCTTAGCGATCCTATTACCGAGCCTTAAGATAAGGGGGGTTTACTTCGCGATACTATCCTTGCTCGTCCCAATAATTTTCGTAGGGATAGTTACCGCGCAGCCGTTCTCCCTCTACTTAGGCGGTGAGGGCGGCCTGAGATTCAAGCAGTTATTCCTAGACTTTGCCAGGAGCTTACCACCCGGGGTTAGATTAACGTTTCTGCAATACTCTTACTACTACATCTCCTTGGCGGCGGCGGTGGTCGGGTACGTAATAGCTTATAAGATAGGATTCTCCGATTTTGGCTTTATGTTAAGAGCTGTGGGTCAGGACGAGGAGTTAGCTGAGGGTACAGGGATAAACACTCTTAAAGTGAAGGTGATAGGGTTCTTAATATCTAGCGCTTACGCGAGCGTTGCTGGAGCGCTCTACGCGTCTATGAGACCCCCGGTAACGGTAGACCTCGTCGTGCCAGCGAATACGTTGATACCCCCACTCACGTCAGTTATAGTAGGGGGTTTAGGGACCTTGATAGGGCCTGCCATAGCTAACTACCTACTCCTACTCACCTACGAACTCTTGTGGGGGCTTATAGGGAGGTGGAGGGTGATAGCTTACATGCTCCTCCTCATAATCATAATAACGATTAAGCCACAGGGAATCGTTTTCAAGGCTTACGTGGAAGCGAGGAAGTTTTTGAGAGGTGTTTTCAGTGAGTGAGATACTTGGGTGCGAGAAGGTGACGAAGAAGTTTGGAGGCCTTACAGCGCTCAATGAGGTAAGCTTAAGCGTTGTTAAGGGGGAGATATTCGGCATAATAGGGCCTAACGGCTCGGGCAAGACCACCCTACTCAACGTAATCGCAGGTCTTATAAGACTTGATGAGGGGAGGATCCTGCTAGACGGTAGGGACATAACCAAGCTTAAACCGCATGAGAGGGTTAAGTTAGGTATTGCGAGGATGTTTCAAGGGATGAGGGTATTTCCTTACCTCCCAGTCTACCTCAACGTAGAGCTCGTAGCCAGGTCTATCTACGGCGACGTTAGGTTAGCTAGGGCGAGGACCTCTTGGGCGCTCACAATGAGCGGGTTACTTCCTGAAGCTGGCGAGCTACCTATCAGGTTAACACCGTATAAGTTGAGGATGCTTGAGTTTGCTAGAATCTTAGTCTCCAACCCTAAAATAGCTCTACTTGACGAACCGTTCGCCGGGCTCACGCCCGATGAGGCTGAGGCTATGATAGGCTTGATAAGGAAGTTCAACTCACTAGGGGTGACTTTCGTGATAGTAGAGCATAAGCTAAGGTATTTGATGAGGATAGCTAATAGAGTCGCAGTCCTTAATCAAGGGGTGAAGATAGCTGAGGGGAGACCGGAGGACGTGGTCAGGAACCCTCAGGTCATTGAGGTGTACTTGGGGGTGAGTTAGTGAGGTGAGCAACGTCCTCGAGATAAAGAACCTTAAATCCGGGTACGGGAGTGTTCTAATAGTAAATGACGCGAGCCTCCTCGTAGGAGTCAACGAGGTCGTTGGAATAGTAGGGCCTAACGGTGCTGGTAAAACAACATTGCTTAAGACCGTATTAGGTTTTTTAAAGCCTTGGAGCGGTGACGTGATCTACTTAGGTAAGAGAATAAATGGGTTAAGCACTGAGAAAATTGTGCAGTTAGGCATAGGTTACGTGCCTGAGAGAGGTGGGGTATTGAAAACCCTCACGGTAAGGGAGAACGTAGAGTTAGTTACCGGAATGTTTAGAGAGGCTTCCGAGAGGTTGAGAGAGCTCCGCAAGCTCTTCCCACTAATCGATGAGAGGGCTTCCCAGGTAGCCGGGACCTTGAGTGGCGGTGAGCAGAAAATCTTATCCGTAGTTCTAGGGTTGCTGACAGCTAAGAAACTGCTTGTGATGGACGAACCTTCCGCCGGGCTGGCCCCGGTAGCTAGGAAAAAACTCTCGAACGTACTTAAGAACATCAAAAACAACTTAGGACTCTCGCTACTCATCGCTGAGCAAGACCCCAGCTTAGTAACGGACTTATCAGACGTCGTGTACGTTATGGAGAGAGGAAGTTTCGTGCGAAGCGGGAGACCTGACGAGATCGTGAGAACGGAGGTCTTAAGAGAGCATTACCTCGGATTATGAAATAATCACCGTAGCTAGAACTTAGTTTACTCTGTTAACGTTAATTTACTTTAGGTTTAGTATCGTTATTCTTGAGGTGAGTTAATGAGGGAGAAACACGTTAAGATTGCTTCGACAGGTATTTACGTCCCGCCGATAATAATGACTCCTGAGGATTTCGAGAAAAAGACAGGTATTAAGGTAGATCCTACGTTCATAGAGAGGACGGGCCTTAAGGTGAAGAGGGTTGCTCCTCCTGAGGAAACCCCGGCAACGATGGCTGCTAAGGCAGCGGAGATGGCTTTAGAGAGAGCTAAGATGTCTATAGACGAGATAGATTTGATAATAGTGGGTACTGACACTCCAGAGGCGATATCGCCGCCTACCGCGCCTAAGGTTCAGGCCCTCCTCAACGGTAGCAAGAAGGAGATACCTGCTTTCGACGTGAACGCTTCTTGCGCGAACCCCGCGTACATGCTTGAGTTAGGAACTTCAATGATTAAAGGTAACGCTAAGTATAGGAACGTGTTACTCGTAGGCACGTACGCTATGACTAGGTTCTTGAGATGGAAGTTTATGTGGGAGTGGATATTCTCTGACGGTGCTAGCGCGGTGATACTTTCTGAGTCTGAGGAACCAGGCTACCTAGCGAGTAAGTTGAGGGCTGACGGGACTTTCTGGGATTACTGGGGTATCTTCATGGGTGCTTGGAAACCGATATCCGAGCAGGTAGTTGATGACACACTCCCCTACCTAGACTTGAGGAGGGCTTACCCCCCGGTCAACGACCAGTTCTGGCCGATACTAATCAAGAACGTCATGGAGCAAGCTAAGATATCTTTAGATGACATAACGCAGATAATTTACACTCAGGTAAGACTTAAGACCATACTAGACGTAACCAAGTCCCTGGGCTTGCCGGAAAGTAGGACGCATTGGGTAATGGATAAATACGGCTACACGGGCTCAGCATGCGTGTACATGGCCTTACACGACGCTCTAGAGCAGGGTAAGGTAGAGAAGGGTAAGGTCGTCATATTAGTTGCCTCCGGAGTTGGTTATCAGCAAGGCGCTATAGCTTTCAGGTGGCTCTAAACAATAAGTGTTCGAAACAGTCCACATTTTTAACGATTGAGGGGGCGGAACCAGGAGTTAACAATGTTAACTATTAACGTTATCTAGTGCTGGACTACATTCTTTAAGGAGTGAGTAAAGGATGTTATCAGATAATGCTTTAAGTAATATTATTAGGGGTAGCAAGAAACCCGTCCCTACCTTAATGCCTGAATCCTTCGGTCCTTTAAGTGGTGTGAGGATAGTCTCTTCAGGTATTTTAATAGCGGAACCTTTCGCGGCTTACCTAGCGGCTCTCTGGGGGGCTGAGGTAATACATGTGGAGAGACCGGGTGGGGACACGTACAGGTACTCACCGCCATTCATAGAATATGAAGGGAGGAAAGTGAATACTTGGTGGGCTCAGGAAAGACGTAATATGTTCTCGATAGTCGTGAATCTGAAGTCGGAGCGCGGGAAGGAAATATTCCTTAAGTTGTTGAAGCAAGCCGATATATGGATGGAGAGTTCTATGCCGGGCACGTATGAGAAGTTGGGAATAACTGACGAAATCGCGCATAAGATCAACCCGGAATTAACTATAGTGCATATCTCGGGCTTCGGACACTGGGGAGATGAGAATTACTTGGGCCTACCAGCCTATGACGCTATAGCCGCTGCATTCAGCGGTTGGATGAGCTTAAACGGCTTCCTGGAAACACCCCCGTATAAGCCGTTCCCCTACACTGGAGATTACCTGACAGCTCTCCACGCGTTGTCAGCTGCTCTCGCAGGATACATACACGCTAAGAAAACCGGTAGAGGGCTTTCCATAGATGTGGCTCAGTTCGAGGCTATCGCGAATACTTTCGGCGGTCTCTGGATACAGACGATCGAGCTCGGTGACACACCCGCTAGGAGAGGGAATAAAGATATCTACTTCCAGCCCTACGACATATTCAAGACGTCGGACGGGGAGTATGTCTTCATAGGTGCTTTAGGCTATGACGTCTTCAGGAGGTTGTGTGACGCGCTCGGGATTAATTTCAATGAGTGGAGGGACGTCCACTACGCGCCCGGGATGCATACGGAGAAGGGGAAGGCATTCGATTCGTTATTGAGGGATTGGGTAGCGAGGAAAACCTCCAGTGAAGTGATCGAGATTCTTAAGAAGCATAACGTGCCTTGTTTCAAAGTCTACACCCTCAGGGATGCCTTAAGCGACCCACACTATAACGCTAGGAAAGACTTCATAGAATGGTTTGACGAGAGCATTAAGAAAAACATTAGGGGATGGGGTGTAGTACCTAAATTCAAGATGGAGGAAGAACCGAGGGTTTGGAGAGGTTCGCCTAGACTAGGCCAGGACGCGAGGCTAATCCTAGATAAGCTACTTGATTACACTGCGGAGGAAATAGAAGAATTAATTAAGAATAACGACGTGTGTTGTGAGTGAGATGCCTTACGTGAGAATAAACGGGGTAGACATCTACTACGAGGATCACGGGTCCGGAGAGCCCGTCGTCTTACTTAACGGCATCTTCATGAATACTAAAAGCTGGTACCTACAGCTAAAGTCCTTAGTGAGCGGAGGTTACAGGGTAATATTACATGACATGAGGGGTCAGTGGAGCTCGGGGAAACCTGATTGCGTTGAATGCTACAGTCTAGAAATTCACGCAGACGACCTCAAACACCTCCTAGACAAACTCGGCGTCAGGAAAGCGCACGTAATCGGGACTTCATACGGTGGTGAGGTTGGGATGTGCTTCGCGATCAAGTATCCTGAATACGTGAACGACTTAACGCTAATAACCTCCGTTAGTGAGATACATGAAGAATTAAAAATTACTGCCTTAAGGTGGTTGGAGGGCGCGCTAAGCAACGATCCCAGAAGATTCGTTCTCTCCTGGATTAACGACGTCTATTCCGACTCGTTCATAGAGAAGTCAGGACCGCAACTACTTGAAAGATTGGTGAGTATATACTCAAGCGGATTTGATTTTAAGAGCGCCGCGTACCTTCTCAAATCATTTCTTAAGATGGCTGAGGAACCACTAACCCCTAAACTAAGAAGTATAAACAAACCGACGCTAATCATCGCCGCTGAGAAAGACAGGGTTAAACCCCCTAAATACTCGGAAATAATAGCTAAGAACGTAACTAACTCAACCTACGTAGTAATTAACGACGCCGGCCACGCAGTAGTAATAGAGAAACCGACAATCATTAACTACTTAATAATAGGGTTCATACGTAGTCATCCGCTAAGCACTACGTGATTATGCACGGTTCCCTAGCAGTTAAAATTAGCTCTGTTAAGGTAATTGAGGTTCAGCCCCGAGAACTTTATTATAGGAATTAACCACCGAGGAGTTGCTCACGTATTTAATTCTTTAAAGCCGTAACTTATTTTAGGAGTTGATGCGGTAGTGAGTAAAGACCTTGGCTTAAGTGTTTTCACGTTGCTTCTCATGGTCTTATCCTTGCTAACCATTACGTATTCGTCGTTGCGCGTTAGCTCCACCTGCTATTCTTCAGTAAGGTATGTTATGGTCTCCCGTTTTCCTGAATTAAGTGATTACGTGAACTTAAGTAACTATAGTGTGGCGAGCACTAACCTCAATTATACGGACTTGAAAATACTTGTTTATAAGTGGGTTTCCCGCGGAGTCTCTGTCGAGGTTCAGGCTACTGAGGGGACTTGTGACGTGGTACGTTTTGAAGTAGTCGTTGACTCGAGGAATATTAACGAATCAATCCTCAACACCTTGCTGGACAGGCTGGAAGCAGATGTTAAGGATTGGTATAGCGACACCAAAAACCTCATTAGCGCTACTTCAATAGCTGAAGTTCTTGGGGGGCAGGTAGTGATTAATGACACGCCGATTTACTTCCTAGACCCTACCTACGTCACGATAACCCCGATCACCGTTAGGTATTTTGTTTATCCATCACCTCCTATAGTGATCTACTCGTTCGTTAATTACTTCCCGACAATCAAGAAATTACTCGCTCATATCCCCGGCTTTAACTTAAGTGAGGAATACGTGAAGGAAGTACTTGAGAAAAACCTAAACATCACTGAGTATAAGGGAATCACGAAGTCTTACGTAGTACTCTACGGGGTGCTTAGACCTGCATACGTAGTTGCTGTAACACCCTACAGGAACGTGGTTATTCTAGCAGATGATGGGGAGATTCTAACTCAGAGGACAGCTACCGGCACGCAAACAACGCCAGGAGGTAATCAAACAATCGTAAACTTAGGACTAGCGCTAATCTTAACAGCTTTCTCGTTACTGATTGCTTACGTGATTTGGTTGAGGAAGCGTCGTGACTAATTAGCACTACTTCCTCCCGCACTAAAGACCTGTTTTTCAGTTATGAAAAACGCTTTATGACCTACTACTCATACCTCAGAGCAGTTGCTGGAGGTATCTTAGCGGCTCTGTAAGCGGGTAGTGTCCCGCCCACAACGCCGACGGCGACTGTTATTAAAACCGTGGTTAATATTAAGTCAGCAGTTATTTCAGGGTTAGCTACTATTATTAACCCGCTACTGCCGGCGGTTATGGTGAGGCCTCTTGATGAGAGGATGTGAGCTCCTATAACGCCGGCCGCCATCCCTATAGCGCCGCCTATCAAAGACATTATTATCGACTCAGCTAGTATCATGATGACTACCTGCTTGTCCGTGAAGCCAAGAGCTTTTAAAACTCCTATTTCACGCGTTCTCTCAATAACTGAGGTTATCATCGTTGACGCTGTGCCCGCTACGGCCACGGCGAAAGCTGAGAGTGAGGCTGAGAAGACTATGAAGTCCAGAGCAGCAGTGACTGAAGCGACGGTCCTAGCTATCTGCTGGAAAGCTACTACGGTCACCTTGTCTTGATATGTTTCCCTAATCTTCCTCGTCAACGCGTCAACGAGTGAAGGGTCTTTAGCTACTATGAAAATACCTGACATATCCTTCATATTAAGTATGGAAGAACCGCTCCTTAAAGGCAAGAAGATCGTTTGATCCGGTGACACGAAGGCCGCGCCACCAAACTCTTTGAGAACTCCCTTAATCCTGAGCGAGATCTTCCTTAAATTAAGTTTGCCGCCACCTAACACCTCAACGATGTTAACCGTGATGACGTCCCCGACCTCGTAAAGCCTGGTGTTCGAGGCGGTTGAGTAAGCTATTGAATGACCTATCACGCAGTAAGTAACCTCCGTGTCGAGAGGGAAGTCACCTTCCTCAAGCTCTAGATTACCTATAGCTTTAACTAAGATTGAGGAGTCTACAGCGTATATGAACACGTTCCTCCTCCCCTCAGCTGTCTGCACGTAGCCTTGCGTTGTGTAGAAAGGCTCGGCCTCACTAACTTCCTCTAAACTCCTTATGTAGTCTAGGTCGCTGCTAGTTAGCTTGTACTTCTCGGAAGGTAGTATGACGACAGTGTTCTGCCCTAAAGTCAGTATCGCTCCCTCCACGTAGTTAGCGTAACCCCTCACGGTGGAAGTCATCATTACTAGCGCTAGAGGTCCTATAGATATACCTATAATCGTTAAGACTGCTCTAAACTTCTTCTCTGTCAGGACCTTCATAGCGTACCTGAATACGTCTCTAAGCACTACTACTCCCTCACCTGGGGGACGGGGTGGGTCTTCAAGTACCTGTAGAGTAGGAAAGCCACGACGCTTAAGAACACTACCACGGCAATAATTATGCTGTACCTGAGCGTGTCAGGGGGTTGTTGCGGGGGTGTCGTGGTTGTCTGAACAACTGCGGGAGTTACGCCGAACTCCTTGCTTAAGACCTCGACCTCGTTATACGGGTTTCTGTAACTTAGTAATAATTTAACGATGTCAACGAAAGTCCCTGTTTCAAGATAGACTGCGAAGCTAGTCTGTGAGGAGGGGTCTAAGTCCCCTATGAAGACTTCCTCACCCTCCTTACCGCCGCTCACCAGCTTAGCAGTTATCCTCTGTGCTTGTGCGTTGCCTACGTTTATTAGGGTGCAGGAAAGCCTCACCAACCCGTTAGCGTACGATACTTTAACGTCAGATAGCATGAACTTAATGAATGGTTCGATGCTCACGGTGAAGGAAGTGTTAACTACTTGTCTTAACCCGTTAGACGTGGTGTATACTACTGTAGCCATGAAGGGTATGTTACCGTAAGTTATTGGGATGGGGACCTGGGCTGAGGGCAAGGGATTCAGGTAGACAGACACGTTAACTGACGTGATGACGCCGGGTTCTAGTCTGCTAATGTAGATCGGGTTCGTTTTAGGGATGAGTACGTAGCTACCGTACGGGTACACAGCTAAGTACACGTTGTAGGCGGGTGCAGCGCCTAAGTTAAGTATCTTTAAGGTCATGTTGACCTCCCTAGAATCCTTGAAGTTTAAGGAGCTCTCACTCCATACTTGAATAAGTATGGGCGAGCCTAGAACACTTATGGGGAACCTCAGCTCCTGTGTTCTGATGTTGTCCCAGTGATCAACGAAGGATAAGATCATGTCGGCGTAGTAGGTGCCTGGACTAACGGAAAGCACGTTGACTGGGATTACGAAGTATATGAAGTCTCCCTTGCCGAACTGAGCCTGAGTTGGTGTTTGAGTTCCTAGCAACTGGGTGTAGTATCTTAGCAAATCTTGCACATTACCAAGCTGTTGTACGGGTATTTGAGGCAGGGACGACGTCGCGGCTATCCTAACCCTACTCTCGTTATTTAGTGAGGAAACAAAGCCTTCAGGCAACGTCACGTCAGCTACGAGTCCTCTAATCGACGGATACTCGGAATTCCTCACAACCACCGCTAACACGTTCCCGTAAGTCTCGGGTTCCGCAGGCTTCCCAACCCATGAGATACTCACCAACTCTAGCCCAGTGGCGACGTCGTTGACTAAGATAGGTAGCTCAACCTCCTCCGCTACCCCTAATCCCTCACCGCCTGAGTTAATTAGGTAGAAAAGCCTTAAGAGACCCTCATACCAACCCGGCTTTACATCACCTACGTTCAGGGTGAAGCTTAGCTGGAGAACCTGGTTTGAAGGTATTGGGCCCGCGACGTAAGCTCTGTTAACGCCTTTACTAGCCGAGAAACCTTCAGGCAACACTAACTCAGCGTAGACGGAGGATACTGTGTACGGGTAGTGGTTTATGAGGTATACTACGTAAGTAGCGTTCTGTGTGTCGGGATATACGGGATTATTGTTCGCCCACCCGAAATTAATCAAGCTCAACCCGCCTAAAGAACTTGGTGGGTAGGTATTGAGCGGTACCCTAACCACGTAGTTTGTGGTAACAGGCACGTAGGAACCATACATCGTTATGTAGTAAGTAACTTCAATGCTTAAGGCTAGCTCGTTGGACCCAGCCCCGCTTAAGCTTACGTAGGGAACTAACCTACATGAAGTCCCTGGGCCCAGATATGTTGAGCACACGCCTTCACCGTCGATAATAGTCACGTTATTATGTGCGGTCACCCTTAAATAAACGTAGCTAGCCCCATACCTACCTAAGTTCGTCAGCTCCACGTGTAGCGGGTAAAGCTTCTCCAAACCGTAGGAAGTGGCCGGGGTCGTAGCCCCCCACCAAACCTTGCTCAAGACTAGGTTCGCTGCGTAATCATACGGGTTTGATATAGGGATCTGGAAATCTAGAACTGTAGTCCTGTATAAGATCGACGTACCTACTCTAACGTCGTAAGTCAACGTTATCGCCGCGTCGTAGAAGCCGGGCTCCGCTTCCGAATCCACGTCAACTATTAATTGGAGAACGCAGGTACTCCCTGGCTGCACCCCAGCTAAGCAAGTGCCCTCAATAGATTTAACTTGTACGAAGTCCGGGAGTGTCGGACGTACATCCACCAACGTTAAGACGTCTTGACCGAAATTACTTAATCTGATATTCAAGGTTACGTCTCTTGATGAGGGGAGTGCCTCGGCTGTACCCCCCTGATAACTCCACTCAACTCGGCTAATCCTCAACACATCTTCAGACACTAACGTCACGGTAACGTTTAAGGTTAGGTTAAACCAGAACTCAGACCCTCTGTAAGTAGCTAAGCCCTCAAGGTAGACTTCAGTAAAGATGGTTTTCTCCGGAGTGTCGGACGCATTAATTACTATATTATCGAAAGTTAACGTAGCGATACTGCCGTAACTCATGGGGGTCTCGAGAGTTGCTATCACATAGTCTCTGCCGTCTCTTGACGTGAAACCTCTTGGGAGCTTAAGCACCGCGGTAAGGGAATTTATTGTCGGTAAGTCTCTGTTCTGTAGCGTTACGAAAATAGTTGCTGAGCGGCTCTCGCCATACGCGACGCCGTAACTCCATCCGCTATCAACAACCACTATATTCGGTGTTTCAGGCGTGTTAACAATCACGGCAAAACTCAGGTTAGTTTCCTGCTCGTAGGTAACCCCGTCCTCGGTTCTGGAAGTAACGTTAATCCTAATGAATCCTTCATAGGAACCTGGACTCGCTGTCGGCGGGACGTCAACGCCGTCGACTACTAAAACGTAAGTACTGTCTTCCGGAATCGTAGGTATTTCGATCCTGGTCTCCTCAGGCTTTAGAGGGGGTTGAAGCGTTAAGATCCCGTAACCGCTCAGCACTTCTGAATCGCCGGAATTCTTTATGCGTATGTTCAGCGTAGCACCCTGTGTTCCGGGGAAGACTTGAGAAGACCACCAGACATCGATTACGGATAGCTCTACTACAGGGTAGTTACTCACGTTAACTTGTACAGCGAACTCCGCGTGATTTAAAGTCTCGTTAAACCCGTTGGAGATCCTGTAAGTAACGTTAAGTCCTAAGCTATAACTACCCGGTAATACGTAATCGTCTACGTTGAGCCTAGTTCTCAGCAAGAAAACCTCTCCTGGAGCAAACTCGTAAGCCCAAGACCCGTTGACTGAGTAAGCGGGGACGCATGACTGGAACCCGGCTGAGAAGTGGAAGCCTTCAGGCAAATTAAAACATCCTTGAACACCTCTTATATTAAAAGACTCATCGTTCCTTATCTCTACAGAAATCTCAACGTTTCTGCTACCGGGGTAGACTGAGGTGCCGCCCGCCGTGTTACGCTGTGTTACGGCTATGGGGGTAAGTCCCGGCGAGTCTCCCGAAACGTTTAGAGTGAGTAACAGACCTGAGATAATCGAGAAAGTTATCAAAGCTAAAGGCACGCAAGCGTTGATTAATACCGATTTCCTCACTCAGGCCACCTCAAGTAGTTACCTACAATTATAAAGTTAAAAAGTGGTGATTAACGGTGCTTGTGTGATCGCTTACTTAATCTCCTTGTTTAAGAGGCACTCACTCTTGGAAGGTGATCTCAAGTCTTTGATTACTCCGTCTCTTATTAGGTATATTTTGTTAGAGCAGTTAGCTACCTCAGGATCGTGCGTTACTACTACGATGGTTTGGCCCCCGGCGTTTAATTTCGTGAAGGTTTCTACGACCGTTCTAGTCGCTTTCACGGGGCATACCTGAGCGCAGAGGGTGCATGAGACGCAGAGAGTGGGGTCTATGAAGGCTTTCTTAGCGTTCTTATCCCAACCTATAGCTGGGCAACCTAACTGAACGCATAGTCTGCAACCCACGCATCTACCGGTGTCGACCACGTAGTGGGTTATTACCTTACCTTCCCTAGTAAGCCTCCTGACTACCTGCAGAGCGCATTCCCGCCTGAAGATAACTAAGGTGGTTTTATTCTCGTTCACGGTCTTGTCGATCGCTTTCAATAACGATTCCTCAGCGCTCTTCAAGTCGTACGGGTCAGCAACCCACACGTCATCCACGCCTAAAGCTTTAGCGATCTCCTCGATCTTGTAGACCCTGCTCGGCGAGCCCGTGGCGGTAACCCCGGTCGTCGGCGCTGGTTGATGTCCCGTCATGGCCGTCCAAGAATTATCTAACACTAAGAAGGTTATGGCTGCTTTATTGTAGGTTGCGTTGAGTAGTGCGGGCATGCACGCGTGGAAAAACGTTGAGTCCCCTGCCACAGCTACTATAGGGCCCTCCGAGTAACCGGCGTGGTACTGCCCTTGAGCAACGCCTATGCCCCCGCCCATGATGTAGTTAGTATCAAGTATTTCGTACGGGTTATCGAAACTCACTCTCTTGGTGACTTTCTCCTTTGAAGGCTCTATCTCCTTAGCGAAGAGTCCGTAACCCCCCATCTCGTAACAACCTATGTCGCCGTTAACTATCCAAGCACCCTTAAACCTATCCCTATACTTGTTGACCGTCTTATGTAGAGCGAACCTAAGCACCCAGTAAGTCCCTAGGTGAGGGCATCCAGCACACATCATCGAGGATCTCGGGGCTATGATCTTCCTTACCTCGGCTTTAACCTTCCTCCTCTCATCACTAGGTTCATAATATTTAGAACCCACCAAATTAGAGACAGCTCTTAAAACTTGCGCGAGCCCTAACTCACCGAAGCTCCTTATAGTGCCTGATCCCCTACCTAACACCTTAACCTCAGGACAGCAATCCTTGCTTAGAGCCCTGACCTGCTCCTCAACGAGAGGGTCCCCTTCCTCAACGACCAAGACCTCCCTTAAGTTACTTAAGAACTTAGATAGTTTCTTGGTCGGGAGCGGGTAGGGAGTCCCTACCTTGAAGATCCAGAGCTTGACGCCGCTGTCTAGCCTCGCTAAAGCGTCCTTAACGTAGGAGTACCCTATACCTGAAGCCACCACACCCACATCCACGTTGCCTTCCTCAACCCAGTTAAGAGGCACTTCCTCAACGAATTCCTTAATACTGTCTAGTCTTTCCAGCTGCCACGCGTGCTTAGCCGAGGGACCTACCTCACCCCCATACTTGTAGGGGCCGTAAACGTTGTACCTGAAGGGCAGCCCGTAATGCCTGTTAAAGAAGACCTTATTCCTCTCCCTCCTAATCTCGCCGAACGTCACGTCACCTGTTGAGTGGCTGATCCTGGTCACAGACCTTACGAAAACCGGTAACTCAAACTTTTCTGAGTAATCAAAACCTAGCCTCACCATCTCCTTAGACTCCTGCTGATCGGCAGGCTCTAATATCAACACACCGACACTCCTAGCTAAGGGTCTCGTGTCCTGCTCCGTGGAACTGTAGAAAGCTCCTGGGTCGTCAGCCGCGTACACTACGAGACCTCCGGGAAGTCCTCCGTAAACCACCGTAGCAAACATATCCATGTACCAGTTAACCCCGGCGTTCTTAGCCGTCACTAGAGCGCGAGCGCCAACACTAGCAGCACCGACAGCGACGTCGAAAGCTACCTTCTCGTTAACCGACCACTCCACGTAGATGCCGTGATCCTTGGCTATCTCAGCTAGTGTTTCGATCACCTCAGATGAGGGTGTGCCAGGATAGCCCGTAGCTACTTGAACCCCTCCCTCTAAAGCGCCTCTAGCCACTGCCTCGTTTCCTTGAAGGAGGAACCTGCTCCCCGGCTTATCTAAACCAACAATATGCACTACCACAACACCACAAGTAAGTAACGGATTACCTACGTTTTAAGCATGGATTAATCCATTCTAGTAAACTATTATCAAGGCGTGCAGGTGACGAGTGGGTGAAGCTTTAATAAAGTCTTATGAAGCTTGATACATCCTTAAAAACCTTGTGTAGTCTACTAAGGCCTTCACGACCTTAACCGCCCGCTCAGGAGTCTTGAACGTAGGGATCCGGGACTCATGCATTCTCCTCCTCTCAACGACTTCCACAGAACCCCCGCCTATGTATACGGGAACTATAGTCTTCCCCGAGTTAAACCATTTCTTAATGACTTCACTAGCTCCCGGTATCGGGTCGCCGAATATGGTTAGGATTACGTCTATGTTAGGATCCTTAACCAAAACCTTCAAGACTTTATCATATCTTTCCGCGTCAGCATCCCCCGTAAGATCCAGCGGGTTACCCACTATGCAGTGGGTCGGTAACTCACTACGTAAGCTCTCTCTAGAAGACTCTTCTAGGCTAGCTAGCCTCAGCCCGAGCATCTCAGCGTAATCCACGGAGACTATCCCTGAACCACCTGAGGAAGTGACTATCTGAATCCTCTCACCGTCTGTCCTGGGCAGTAGGGCCAGGCCCTTAGCTATATCGTATAGTTCTTCTATGGTGTCGGCAACTGCTATGCCCGCCTTCCTGAAAGCTGAGTAGTAGATGGCGTAAGAACCTGCTAGCGAGCCCGTGTGTGAAGCTACCGCCCTCACACCTGAGGGGGTCCTGCCGGACTTGAGGACTACCACAGGCTTCTTAAGGCTGGTCTCCGTAGCCACCCTCAAAAACCTCCTGCCGTCCCTAACGCTCTCTATGTACATGGCGATAGCTCTCGTTTCGGCGTCATCCCTCAAGTACTCCAGTAAGTCGGTCTCGTCCACGTCTATCTTATTCCCTAACGCCGCCATCTTACTCACCCCGATACCTTCCTCCTCAGCCCATAACTCGAAAGCGGCCGCTATGGTACCGCTCTGGGAAACTATGGCTAGAGGCCCTCTACTCCTTATCAACGGCCACGAAGCGCATAACCCGACGTGCGGGTTATTCACGCCCTGGCAGTTAGGCCCTAAAACCCTTACGTTATTACTGATAGCTTTATTCTTGAGCTCCTCCTCTAGCCTGCGACCCTCCTGAGTCCCGGTCTCCCTGAAACCGCCGGAGATTATCACGGCCGCCTTAACCTTCTTAACACCTAATTCGTCGATTACGCTAGGCACTAACCTGGCAGGGACTACCACGACGGCTAAGTCTATGTTTTCAGGGACTTCCAGAACAGACTTATAGCATTTCAGGCCTAGAATCTCGCTGGCTGAGGGGTTGATTGGGTATATCCTCCCCTTATACCCTCCCTCAACAATATTCTTAAGTATCACGTGACCCGTCTTCGAGGGGTCTCTGGAAGCTCCTATGACTGCCACGGACTCGGGCTCGAAAAACAGTCTTATTGCTGAGCTCATGCCTAACCTCTCGTAATCTAAGCTTTAGCACTCTTAATAGATTCCTCCAATATCTCGACAGCTACGTCAACGTGTTCTTCCTTGATAACGAGAGGCGGCTGCAACCTCAGTGAGGAGGTGCCAGCACCTAACAGTATTAAGCCCCTCTTAAAAGCTTCTTCTATAACCTTCTCCCTGAACTTCTTGTTAGGTTCTTTCGTCTCCTTACTCTTAACGAACTCGACACCGACCATCAACCCCTTACCCCTCACGTCCCCTACCTCCTCATACCTGTCCTTGAGTTCGTTCAGCCTCTTCATCAAGTACTCGCCTTGCTTAGCAGCGTTCTCAGGAAGCTTCTCCTCTAAAATCACGTCCAGGACAGCTATCGCGGCGGCGACCACTATAGGGTTACCGCCCAACGTGTTCTCGTGCGCGTCCGGCTCCCACTCAAGCAACTCAGCTCTAGCGACGCAGGGGCCGAAAGGTAAGCCGTTCGCGGCCGCCTTAGACATGGTCATCACGTCAGGTATAACGCCGTCGTAGTGTTGCACTGCCCACAACTTACCTGTCCTGCCGAAACCTGTCTGAACCTCATCTATTATTAAGTAGAACCCGTACTTCCTGCTCATCCTATAGAGTTCCCTCAGGAATTTCTCAGGTGCCGGCACAACACCCCCGGCACCCAGTATGGGCTCAATTATCGCTCCAGCGATCTCATCCGGCGGGACCACGTGCTGGAATAAGAAGTCCTCCATGTAGGATAAGACAGCGTCAACACACTCATCGCCTTCAAGTCCTTTGAACGGGCACCTATAAGTGTTGGGGAACGGCACGTGCACGGCCCCCGGCATGAACGGGAAGAACCTCCTCCTAGCGCTGAGCTTAGTCGTGGTGAAGGATAGGGAACCCATGGTTCTTCCGTGGAAGCCTGGCACGAAACCCAGCACGTACGGCTTGCCGGGGGAATGCCACTTAACAGCCTTTAAAGCACACTCCACAGACTCAGTTCCTGAATTACCGAAGAAGACCCTCTTCTTAAAATCCCCGGGCGTTAGCGGGAGCAGCTTCTCAGCGTAAACTACCTGTAGGTGGCTATAGAAATCGCAGGAATTCGTGTGGTCAAGTAAGTCAACAACCTCTTTTATAGCCTTAACGACTCTCGGATGCCTGTGACCAACGTTCGTCACAGCTATCCCGGAACCGAAATCAAGGAATACGTTGCCGTCAACATCCTTAACCCAGACGTAACCAGTCTCCGCAGGAACCAGGGGGGCTGTCCTAGTCAAGGAAGTCGAGAGCAACGCCTCATCACGCTTAATCCACTCAAGAGCTTTAGGACCGGGAGGTGGGACAACTATCGAAGGCCTCTTATAATCCCACAAAACTTAATCACCGAATCTCCCTACCGTAAAGGATTAAAAACATAGAATTTACGTAAACAAAACAAAAAATCCACCGTCAGTCCGTACGTCAACTAAGCACCACCCTCAAACACTTAATTATCTCTAATGAAACGAAATACGGGTATGCAGAAACCTGAGTGAGGCCCAGTCACTTAAACCTGACAAGCTTCCTCTTATCAAACTTAGGATGCTTCACGTAATCGAGCGCGCTCCCCTTAGCTTCCGTAACACGCATGTGGTTAATTAACCCCCTGAAAAAGCCGCCGGCCACGCCGTCCCCAACCAACGCGTAGCCCTGCGCGGTCTCCTTAGTTATTTTAGCTCCCGGCAGACTCCCTACAGGCGCAACCCTCACGGAACCCAAAACCGCGGAGTCTTTAATACTGCTTATCAGTAAGTTCCTGATGAGATTGATTCTAGATAGTCTTCCAGAGTAAAGCACTTCCTTAGGCACCCCCACACTGTACGTTAGGGCGTGAACGGCTTTCATGATCCCGTCAACCATAGCGTTTAGTAAGTCAAGGCATTCGGGCCTAGTAGTAGAACACTCCGCCAGCTCCTCAGGAGTCCTACAACCGGAAACGTAGGAGAGCCCGCCGGTAAACACGTCTGTCTTCGACCAGTTCCTAACTAACTGAACCAATTCTAGGTCGGCGCAACCCATCGATAAGAAACCCGGGCCGGGCATCGTGGTCCCGCCGAACGCGTCCATAATAAGACCCTTACTAACCCCCACGACGGCGTTGTATCCGAAGCCTAGCTCGGATAAGATGAAGGAGACCTCGCCGTAAGGTATCCTGAGTCTCTCAGCTTGTAGGTGCGTTGCGAGGACGGCGACCGCCAACTTATCCGCTGTCCCTAAATCAATCTTGTTCAGCTTCTTGAATCCCTGCACTGTGGGGAGGTTTATGATGCCGGGTATGAAGACTACTGGAAGCCGGCGTTTCTTAAACTCAATCATCGTTTTAGCCATCGCGTAGTAAATGTAGGAACCTACGTCTCCCTCAGCAACGCCGCGCTCGATCTCCTCCTTAGTCGTTAAGAGTATGTAGGTGTAGTACCAATCCTCGAAAACGTCGTCAGGTATTTCATCAATGTAGGTTACCTCAACTCCGTAACCTGAAGGACCTACGATGAGGTCGTAAGGAGATAACTTCTCAACAGCTTTCACAAGTAGCTCAGGCTTAAACGCTACCTCGCTAGACTCGAGGACTACCTCGCTCTTAACCACCCCATCCTCCAGCAAGCATAGATCCATAGTCTTGGTTCCCGGGTCAATCCCCACAACACGAACCAACTACACACACCGAAAACACTTTCGTCTCGTAGTCATTAAAATAATATTTTAGGTAACCATACTTACGGTAGGGTTTAAGAGTGTTGTCGAGTGTAGGGACTTCGGGTAAGTTGTTGGTTGGCGTGATACACCTCCCTAGACTGCCTAGCACCCACTACGTTGGTGAGGTAGGGGTGGAGGAAGTTGTTGAGAGAGCTGTTAAGGAATCTAGAATACTTGAGGAGTTAGGGTATGGCGGGATTATAGTGGAAAACTTTGGTGACGCGCCTTTCCTGAAGAGGGTTAGGGACCCTCTAACGCTGGCGGCGTTCACGGTCGTAGCTAGGGAAGTCGTTAAGTCTGTGAGGATTGATGTAGGGATTAACCTCTTAAGGAATTCAGGTCTTGAAGCTTACTCCGTAGCCTTAGCCACGGGAGCCAAGTTTATTAGAGTGAACTCGCTGGTTGAGACATTGCTAACGGATTCAGGGGTTGTGGGGCCTGAGGCGCCGAGGCTTAGAAACGTCAGGTTTAACTATCCGGGGGTGAAGATATTCGCTGACATCGTTTGTAAGCACGGGAGTAGCCTGAGTTACCTAGCTTACAGAGAACAAAGCCTCGTTAAAGGCGGTACGGAACCTCTGGAAGATCTAGTCGCCGATGCCGTGGAGAGGGGGAGAGCTGACGCGTTAGTAGTGACGGGGACTAGAACAGGGGAGGAACCTGACGTAGAGTTCTTAAGTAAGGTGAAGAGTGTTTCACCCGTTCCCGTCTTAGTAGGTAGTGGCGCGACGCCGGAGAATCTAGAGGCATTGCTGAGGAGAGCTGACGGCGTGATAGTCGGCTCATACATTAAGGCGGACGGCAAGGCAGGCAATCCCGTAGATTTCGAGAGAGCTAGGAGATTCATAAGCAAGTTTAACGAGGTGATACGGAAGCTGGGATAGATCCCTAGCTTAGTCTTAGCTTCCCTTCCTTAGCTAACCTAGCCAGAGCCTCCTCAAAACTCTCCCCGATCTTTAACACGTACTTGAGGTATGTCCCGGTCCTGCCGACCTCGTCTCGCCTGCTGAGAAGCCTAACCCTCTCATTAACTACGTTTATTGAGACCCCCAGAACTGAGGCTACATAACCCTCGTAGTTAATGACGGGCGCCTCAAGATGTCCTCTCTCAGTCGGGATGATTAGCACCAGGTTTTTATTCACGCCCGGCTTCCTAACGTTTCTCCTCAACTCTTCGAGAGTCACGAGCCCTCCGAACTTATAGAATTCCCATTCCGTCGGGTTGGTCTCCTTGAGAGGGAAGGACACCACCTCCCTACCCTCCGGATCCAACTCTATGTAGGCTTTAGGGGTTGAAGCAGGTGTTGCCTTAACTATGTACTGCTTATGTATGATGTAGTTAAGTCTCTCTAAACAGAACACGATCCTGTAGGGCTGTGTTAGATACGTTATGACCACGTCTATGTCACTGGTCGGGGTTACGTCCCCTCTTGCTAGGGAGCCGTGTACGGCGGCGCTCACGCCGCAACTACCTAAATCCTCAACTATTCGGGTAGCCCTCGACCTCAGCCTAGCTAGTAAATCCCATCTCCCCTCATCATAAACGACCTCCCTGAACTCAGGGATTCTCTGGATCTTGTGGCGCGGCACGGGACCCACGGCCATCACCCCTTAGTGAGGAGAGCGTAGAAGAAGCCTGTCGTGTTATGTTTGTGGGGCCACGCTCTCATAGTGCCAGGTAGGAAGCCCTCCTCGTAGGGTCCCTTAATAGGCACTATCTTAGCTTTCTTCTTCTTGATGACGCGCTGTATCACGTCCTCACCCTGTTCTCTAAGGAGTGAGCACGTCGAGTATAGTAGGTACCCGCCGGGCTTAAGCATCTTCAGACCAGCTAGTAAGAGCTCGTACTGGAGTTGCGCTAGCTTAGGAACCTCCTCTTCCAAGAGTCTCCACCTCAAGTCAGGGTTCTTCATCAAGGTTCCGTCGGAACTGCACGGAGGGTCTACGAGGACTCTGTCAGCCACGTTCTCACCAACTATTCTAGGCGCTTCCCTCCCGTCCCTCTCGTAAATCTTAACTATAGTTATCCCAGCCCTCTCAAGCAATCTCCGCATCCTACTAATACGTTTAGCATCCACGTCGAAAGCGTGGATGACCCCCTCATTCCTCATTAACTCACCGATGAGTTCCGTCTTACCTCCGGGAGCTGCAGCTAAATCAACCACTACCTGACCTGGTTTAGGATCAAGCAGTATGGCGGCTAACGCGGCTGACTCGTCTTGAATAACTATCTTACCCTCTCTTAAGAGTCTGGACCTATCGAAGTTGTAAGGCCCTTTAAACTTTATCACCGTAGGAACTACCTGAGATACCTCAAGATCCTTAACCTTGCTTTCCTCAAGTTCCTTAAGAACCTCCTCGACAGTGGCTTTCAGAGTGTTTACCCTCACGGATATTTTAGGGGTCTTTAAGAAGCTCTTGAATAGCTCTGCCGCCTCGTCCGCACCGATCAACTCACTTATTTTCTTGATATACCATGCCGGCAACAAGTACTTCAAGGTAAGCTCTTCCTCAGGCGTCTTAGGCCTGTACTCGAAACTCACTAACCTATCTATCAAGTCCCAGAACCACATACCGACGAACGGGTGGGAAGCTTCCGAAAGATATTGGGAAACCTTATTCTTGATCTTATCGAGATCCCTGAACCTAACCCTATCCCTGCTGAAGACCATCAAACCAATAAAGACTCTGAGAGCTGCCCTGAGATTAGCTTCCAGGAGTAGCGGGTTGGTAACGCCTGAGAATTCCTTGATTAAGTTGTCTATGATACCCAGCCTCAACATTATGTTGTAGAATATGGCGGTGAGAGGGGGGTCACGCCTAGTCCCGAGAACGCCGAACTCCTTGAAAGCGTTCCTCTTAGCTTGCTGTGAAGGCTTGATACTCTCAGCTAGCTTCACAGCCTTAATCAAAGCAGCTACGTCCACCCACTCAAGCTCGTAAGGCTCCTTCACCATACCATCCTAACTACCTACACACCTATATTAACAGCTCAACTATTAACTTTATGACCGAGGACTAACAAGAACTCTGTTTAAAATACCTGAGTCTAGTATAATGTGGGAGGTTAGGCGAGTGACTGGAGAGGAGAAGAGGGAAACCCATAAGAACAAGATATTCGAACCCTACGAGAACCACAGCAAGTATTTGATGCAGGACCCGCTAATCGAGGTGAGGGAATACTCAGATCACGTAAGGATACTGGCGGAGGTCTCGGATCAAGACCCTAGCTCAGTGATTGTACGCCCCGTCGATACTTCAAGAATAGAGATACTTTTTAGATATAGGGGGCGTAATATCAAGAAGCTAATAACGCTCACGACCGACGTCAGCCTAGATAATTACGAGATAAAGGTAAAGAACGGCGTCGCGAAAATAAATCTACGTAAGAACCCTAAGTGAGTGGAGTAGTTTTCCGCGGGTTTGGGAGCTCATAGCTCGCTATGCTCACACCCAATACCGTGAATGCTTAAAACACCTCCCTACCCCAGGGAAGCGTGTTACCGCATATTAAGTTGTTTCTTTAAATTCTGGAATTAATCTTAGGTTTAGGGGGTTAAGGGAGTTTGGATATAAGGGGTAGTCTCAGGTATTTAGATAACGTGCTGATTCTAATGATTGTTTTCTCCCTTGCTTTATTCTCCCTCTTCCTCATACTGCCCTTAGCTGACATGATCTCACTCCCACTAGCTTTCACGCTGGAGAGATTGGTTAGCGGTACTAAAACAGGTTATTCACTTATCGAGTTATTCAGTGATCCCAGACTCTTCAGGACGTACTCAACCACGGAGCCGGTGAAGATTTCTCAGTTGAGTGGTTCCACGCTAGTTAATTTCATAGGATGGAATTTCGGGGTCATACCTAACACTCTAATAATAGCTTCTCTAGTCACGTTAAACACTACAGTGTTAGGCTTGGTCGTGGCTTTCATAATGGCTCGTTACGATTTTAGGGGTAAGATGCTCATGCGTGTCCTAGCTTACATGCCGTTATTAATGACCCCGTTCGTTAACGCGTTCGTCATAAAGAAGCTGTTCTCGTTTGACGGGCTCTTCTCATACATCATTAACTCGGTGATCGGCTTGCCTCTCAAGATCAACGTGGACGGGATGTTCGGCGTCGTATTAACTCAGTCTATGGCTTTCTGGCCCATAGTATACTTAAACGTGTACTCAAGCATGATGTTGATAGATCCGAGTCTGGAGGAGCAGGCCGAGAACTTAGGGGCTAGGGGTTTTAAGCTCTTCAGGAGCGTCACGTTACCCCTCTCACTACCCGGTCTAGCGGCCGGTGCTGCGGTGGTCTTCATTTTCTCTATGGAGGATTTGGGCGGCCCAATAGCTTACGGCTTCTACGACGTGCTTTCCTACAGCATCTACAGCAACATTAAAGCTGCTCAAAACATAGGTGAGGTCGGGGCTTATGTCGGCGCCTTATCCATAGTCTTGCTGGCTCTCGCGCTAGCCATATTCTTCGGGATTAAGAGGTACGTGTCGCTGAGGCAGTACGCTATGTTGAGCAGGGGCGGTAGGTGGATACCTAGGGTTAGGAAGCCTAAGCTAGTCGGTAGCTTGATAATATACTTGGTAGTGCTCCCCGTGATGGTGTTCACCGCTATGCCGCAGATCGGTGTTTTCATAACTGCTTTCAGTGTTAGGTGGTCTAGAGCGTACCCAGAGGGCTTCACCCTAGACCACTTCGCGAGCATACTCAAGAACCCGGACGTGATAACGGGCTTAAGTAACAGTCTCAAGTATGCGGCGATTGCCACGACCATAATAACGGTGTTAAGTCTTTCATCAGCTTACGTTGCTGCCAGGAGCAGGCTTCAGACACTGAACGAGGTCTTAGACATGATCAGCACATCACCGCTAGCCATACCGGGGCTGGCGATAGCTTCCGGGTACATAGTAATGTTTACTTCATGGCCTTTCAAAGACACTTTCCTAGACCCCCTCTCAATTTACGGTCCGTGGTTGCTGGTCGTCCTAGCTTACACGGTTAGAAGATCACCGTTCGCTACTAGAGTGATTTACGCGGGCTTACAGCAAGTACACGTGGCTTACGAGGAAGCAGCGATGAACTTAGGTGCTTCGAGGCTGAGGACCTTAGCAACCGTAGTCATACCGCTACTAGGTCTCAACATCCTCAGCGGCGCTTTACTAGCCTTCGTGTACTCAATAGCTGAGACAAGCGTTTCAGTTACTGTGGGGGCTATAGTAGCAGGTCAAAAACCCCTCACCGCCGTCATGCTTGACTTCCTGACCGGCGGGCGCTTAGCAGGGCTTCAGTTAGCTGCCGCCATGGCTGTCTTAATAGTGGTGACGCAATTATTAATAATCTTCGTGACCAATGTATTCTTGAAGCAGAGGTACGCGTTCATAGGTGTGTGAGAATGACTAGAGTCAGCTTGAGGAGGGTTGTGAAGAGATTCGGTAACGTGTACGCGGCTAAAGACGTAGAGCTAGACATCGCTAAGGGCGAGTTCTTCACGTTGTTAGGGCCCTCAGGCTGCGGCAAGACAACCACTCTAAGAATAATAGCTGGTTTCGAGTACCCTGACTCAGGACAGGTGTTTTTCGACGAAGAGGACGTCACGTACACTAAGCCTTACGAGAGAGGTACCGCGATGGTTTTCCAGAACTACGCTTTATGGCCTCACATGAGCGTCTTCGACAACGTAGCTTACGGGCTTAAGGTTAGGAAACTACCTAAGGAAGAGATTAGGAGGAGGGTTTTAGAGGTTCTCGACTTAGTTGGTTTGAGGGGGCTGGAGGATAGGTACCCCCTACAACTCTCGGGCGGTCAGCAACAGAGGGTTGCGTTAGCTAGAGCTCTCGTAGTAGAGCCTAAGGTCCTCTTACTAGACGAGCCTTTGAGCAACCTTGACGCGAAGTTGAGGATTAGGATGAGGGAGGAAATCAAGAAAATACAGAGAACGCTGAACATAACGACGATCTACGTAACGCATGATCAGGAGGAAGCCATGAGCATCTCCGACAGGGTTGCAGTCATGAATCAAGGGAGGATACTCCAGGTAGGGACTCCTCAAGACATTTACTTTAGACCCAAGAACATCTTCGTCGCGACATTCATAGGTAAGTCAACCCTACTCCAGGGTAAGGTAGTCAAGAAAGACGCTGATAGAGTGGTGGTGGATGTAGGCGGTGAAGCGAGGATTGCCGGGAAACTAGCGAGTGATTCAGGGATTAAGGAAGGGGATGACGCGGTGCTCGTCATCAAGCCCGAGGACTTCACGGTGGATCCCCCTGGGGAACCCTATAACGCGATCGAGGGTGTGGTGGAGTTCTCCATGTTCCTAGGCTCATTCACTCAATTAAGGATGTCGGTCGCTAACCAGAACTTGAAGGTCTTCATCGACCCGAAGAAAGAGGTTAAACCAGGCAGTAAATTCGTTATATACGTTAAAATAGATGACGTGCTGGTGTTCCCCAGGAGTGAGGAAGTTCTCGAGGTAGCATAACCACTTATTTTAGCTTCCTCGAATATAGTATGTGAGGGGTCCGCTTTGAGGAAACTCACTTCAATACTGGTAGGTCTCCTGATTTTAAGCGTTCTAATACAGCTTGAACTACCTACTACGAACTTAAGCAGAGCGTATTTCGATACTGGAGCGCCGCCAGACATTATAAGGATTGATGACCCCACGTACTGCCTCCCGGCAGTGCTTACGAAGGGTTCAACACTCAAAATATCCATGAAGTATTCGGGTCAGGAGATCCAGGTATTGAGTGTTAGGTTGTACGGTGTGGGCAAAGAGTACGAGGTAGGTAACTTAACCGTTACTACAGGGCCTGGCACAGCAACTATTGAGGCGTTACTTCCGGATATGGAGTCAGGGCTCTATACAGTATTGGTTGAGGCGTTGGTTGACGGCACTAAATATGAGGTGGTCAGCCCTAGGAGTTTGTGGGTTGTTGACGAATACCCCGCGTCGCTTAAGATAATGCATCTCAGCGATATCCATATCGGCATATCCATGGATAATTGGTGGGCTTCCGACAGGTACGAGAGGTACGTGGCTCTAGCAAATTATATCGAGCCGGACATAGTCTTAATTACCGGCGATATCGCTGACGTGGGTAGCGACGTATACTCGTACAGAGACTTCATGAGGATCACCAACAAATTCATGAAACCGACCTTCTGCGTCCCCGGAAACCACGATTGGTCTCAGGTAGGTAGTTTAAGCAGTTTCTACAAGCTTTACGGCACGTACGTAGGTCCTCGCTACTGGGTTAGGGAGGTAGGGAACTTCGTTTTAGTAGGGCTGGACACGGGTTATGGCGGGGTTCTAGACACGGAACAGCTGACCTGGCTTAACACTACGTTAAGCGTCTACAACACGTCCGAGAAGAAGATACTCATACTAATGCATCACCCGCTCTTCACAGGTTTCGGCATACTATCAGGCAATTCCTCGAGTTACCAGTCATTGCTGGGTTCTATGTACTCTAGCTGGCGCGAGAACTTGGGTGTGGCGCTCGCCTTCCTTCAGATCATAGACCGCTACCCCAACATCATAGGCGTCTTCTCAGGACATATACACGCTGACTCAACGCGCTTATACGCTTACAGGACGTGGTTCATGACCGTGACAACGGCTGACGGCGGTACGTCTCAGTACAGGGGTTACAGGCTTTACCAGGTTTACGTCAACGGCACTGTGAGAGCCATTAACTACGGTGGGGGAACATACTCCGAGAACGCTTCATACCCCGCTGACGGCTTCAATCTTAAGGTGGTTGCTGACGCTAACTTAACACTATACGCTAACCTAATATCAACTACTTCACAATTACCGCTCACAACCGATAACTTCACACTCTACTTCTTCTTAAATAAGACGCTTGACATGCCGTCATACAAGCTCTACGCAAGATATAACACGACCAACGTAGGCTGTGAGCACACAACATACGGAGACTTATGGCTAGCTAAATGCAGCGTGCCGTTGAAACAGAACATGAAGCTATACTTGATTTACTCATCATACCCGGACGAGACACCGCCCTCAGTCCAAATAACGTACTACACCCCCACAAAACCTATCTCAGGAAAAAGCGTGGTGACCGTATACATAACCGCGTCAGATCCTGGCTGGGGTCTCGACACAGTCAAGCTACTCTATAAGAAGCCCGGAGACCCTGAATGGAGTGAGGCAGCTGTTCAAGAATCTCAAGGAACCTACATAGCTCAAATACCTCAACTAACAACTAATCAAGTAATAATAAAAGCAGTAGCTACCGACATAGCCGGACACGTGACAGAGACTCAGGAAGTAACCATAAACTACGTGGAAGTAACGACAACACCTACAACAACACCAACAACCACCCCTACGACCACAACACCTACAACCACGAGCCCGACAACAACCCCTACTACCACACCGACCACAACCACACCAACTACAACGCCCACGACCACTCCTACGATAACGTCTACAACCCCTACTACCACACCGACCACGACACCGACAACTACCTCACCCACGCAATTGCCGGGACCTGTCATTGAGTGGTGGTTGCTGGCAGGAGTTCTGATCGCGGTAGTGGCCGTAGTAATTATCTTAGTAATGGTTAGGGGACGTAAATAACCTAACTACTTAGGTTCCCACCTGAAGTCTAGGGTTGTTTTTTATGTTGAAGGTATGTTAAGACAGCCACCCCTGCATTATATAACACGATGTTGTATAGTTCTAGCAAGGCTATGGAAGGCCACTTGATTAGGAGTGATCCGCCCAAGCTGAGAATGAAGAGCAGTAGGAGGGAAGCCCCACACTTACTCATCCCCTCCGCGATTAGTGAGATCCCTATGAACAGTAGGCTTATAGTCATTAAAGCGAAGAACTCGTAGGAGACAAATCCGTGAGGTTTCGTGCCTTCCGGGAAGACACCTATTAGTAGTAGGTGTAGGATAGCGATTAAGAAGATGCCGAGACTCATGAAACCGATCCTAGACTTAAAGAAGTCTAGCAAGCTCGGTATGTACGTTAGTGCTACGAGAGCGGCGAGTATTAAGCCCGTGTTAAACACGTAATTGTTTTCGAGGCCCACCCTACCTAAGTCACTTAACGCGTTCTTGAACACGTTGAACCATGGGTTGATTAAGATTGAAGCGAATATGAATACGTACGCGATAATGAAAGCTAGTAAACCGTTGTAACGGAGGTATTTAGTAAGGGATTTGCTCAGAGTAGATCCCTCTAAATTAATTAGCTAGCGAATATAAGCTCTATTCAATGCGTCCCTCTTGCGGGGAATGGCGACGTCGAACGTAAATAAGTGTGTTTACGTTATGCTTATTACCTAAAATAACTATGTTAACTAGGTAAATTACGCTGTTGGGGGATTCAAGTGTTGCTAAGAATACTTAAAGCTGAGGAAGCCGTCGGCAAGATTCTCGCGTACGACGTTTCTCTAGTGACTGAGTCTTTTAAGGGGGCTCTCCTGAGGCGCGGACACGTCATAACTAGCTCGGACGTTGAGGTGCTTAAGAAAGCAGGACATAACTACGTTTACGTTTACGATAGTTTAGGGAGCGCGGTAAACGACTTGCATGAGGAGGAGGCGGTGGTTGAGCTCGGTAAGTATTTAGCGGGCGGTAACGTTGAGGTTTCCTTAGGTGATGAGGGTAAGGCAATCCTTAAATCCACCGTCCGGGGCCTCCTAAAAATTAATAGTTCTTGCTTGGAGAGGGTGAACTCCACAGGGGTTTTCGTGGTCGTTACTAGGCGTAAGGGCGTGGCAGTTGACGCAGGCAGCGTCGTCGGCATCGTTGACTTAATACCGCTCACCGTGCCTAAGGACTACTTAAGCAACCTACTCGCGGAGTTAGGAGGTTGCAGACCGGTTATTGAGGTAAGTCCTTTCAATAAGTTGAGGGTGGGTGTCGTGATCACTGGTACGGAAGTTTTCGAGGGTTTGATAGAGGATAAGGCTTCGCCAGTGGTTAAGAGTAAGGTCTTAGAGTATGGTGGGTTGGTATCGGAGATCGCTATAGTTCCTGACGACTCGACACGGATTAAGGAAGCCATAACAAGGTTTTTAAGAGAATACGACGCTGTGATCGTGACGGGAGGGATGAGTGTGGATCCAACAGACCTAACACCTAAGTCTATCGCTGAGGTAGCTGATGAGGTCGTTATGTACGGGATACCCATCAAACCCAACACCATGAGTATGGTAGCCTACGCTCAGGGAAAGCCGATAATAGGGGTTTCTTCGGCGATAATATATTATAGTAGGTGGAACATACTGGACGTGTTATTACCTTGGGTGATGGCTAAGGAAAGAATAGATAGGAAATACTTGGTTGGTTTAGGTGAGGGTGGTTTGACGGACGAGTTCCTTAAGGGCAGGGGTTGGCGTTGAGTCCTTCACCAATCCTTAAAGACAGGTACGGGAGAGCCGTAGACAGGTTCAGGGTGAGCGTTACCCAGAGATGTAATCATGCCTGCATATTCTGCCATAGGGAAGGGATTTTCAGGTTTGAGGAGGAGGCCCTAGATCCGGGTGATTACGGCTTCCTAGCGAAAGTCTCTAAAGCCCTCGGCATAAGTAGGTATAAGTTGACGGGCGGCGAGCCCCTAGTAAGGAACGATATAGCGGAGATCGTCAGGGAGTTGAAGTTTTACGCTGACGAGGTCTCGCTCTCGACCAACGGCTCATTACTTAAGGATAAAGCGCGCTCCCTAGCGGATGCCGGGCTAGACAGACTTAACATAAGTCTCCACTCATTCAGGGATGACGTGTTCGCCTACATCGCTAGAGCGCCTTTAAAGCCTGTTATGGAGGGTCTTACCGAAGCTCTTGACGCAGGACTTAACGTGAAGATAAACTTCGTCGTCATGAGGTCCAACGTTAACGAAATCCCGAGACTACTTGACTTCGCGACTAGCTCGGGCGTTTCCGTGAATCTAATAGAGTTAATACCTTTAGGAACCCCTCAACACGTGTATGAGAAAGAGTATGTGAGCCTTAACGGGGTGGAGGGTCTGGTGGAGCGGAGAGCCGTCAGGAAGTACTATAAAGACTTCCAGAATAGACCGACCTACGTGTTAGATAACGGTACGGAAATCACTTTGATTAGGGGTTACGGAAACCCATACCTCTGCAGTGGGTGTACGCGCTTAAGACTCACACCCAGCGGGAAAATCAAGATATGTATTTTTAGGGAGGATGCGTTCGTTGATGTTAAGGACGCTATAAAGAACAGGGATTCCGCAGCCTTAGAGGAAGCGCTTAAGAAAGCTACTTTATTAAGAGAGCCGTATTTTAGGTAGGGGGTGCTCGCGTTGAGTGTTAGGATGGTCGACGTCTCCTCCAAACCGGAGGTGTTCAGGGAGGCTGTAGCCGAGGGCTTCATAAAGCTTAAGAAAGAGACGGTGAGGCTCGTTAGGGAGGGCTTGGTAGAGAAAGGCGATGTTCTGACGGTCTCTTCAGTAGCTGCTTTACTAGCCGTTAAGAAAACACCTGAGTTACTACCACTAACACACAACATACCGATAACACACGTCTCCACCTCGTATGAGGTGCTAGATGATGGGGTAAAGGTTACTGTGGTGGTGAGAACCACAGCGAAGACAGGGGCTGAGATGGAGGCTCTCGCAGGGGTTATGTCAGCACTGCTAAACATATGGGATATGGTTAAGAAGTATGAGAAAGACGAGAACGGTCAGTACCCTGAGACAGTAATAAGTAACGTGAGGGTTGTTAGGAAGACGAAGGAGACTTAATCAAGTCCTCGGTCTTCTTATTCTCCGCCCATCACCTAAGACCCAGAACTCCCCGTCACTCCTGACCTCAAGCTTTGATATAGGTACCTCGTGCTTAACCCTCTCTAACACGTACTCAGCTGCTTTAAAGGCCTCACCCCTACTCTTAGCGGTGACGAATATGTATATTGTCGGGTCACCCGGCCTTAAGTTACCCACCCTATGAACCACTACCACATCCCTAACCCCGAATTTCTTGACAGCCTCCTCACCGATCTCCCTCATCTTACTTAACGCGTAGTTCTCGTAGGCTTCGTAAATCAGCTCGTTAACGGATCCCTCACCAACCAACCCCTTAACAAAACCCATGAACATGACTAACGCTCCGCAACCGTCTCTAGAAGAAGCCCTGGATAATTTCTCGAGATATTCGTTAACGTTTAGCTCACTCCTCGTTATTAACGCTTCAACAACCATCTCGTTAACCACCAGCGGCTGGCGGTAATAAAGTAACCTCATCCCCCTCATTAAGTAGGTACTCCTCGTTAACTAAGTGATCGTTGACTAATATTATGATTGAGATGTTAGCTTTCTCCACATTCTTAAGAAAATCGTTAAACCAGCTGAGCTTACTTGATAAGAGGTTCAGTAATTCCTTAACCTTCACAGAACCCCCTAACACGACGTCCACAGACTCAACCCCTGCGAAATCTCTCAGTATACCGAAAAACCTCACCTTCATCTCGATTACCTACGTAGTAATACCGTAAAACAGTAATAAGTGCTTAGCTATCATAATGGTTTTATTAATACCATAATAATATAGTTATCGTGGATGGGCAGGATGCTGAGGGTTGATGTGAGATCCGCTGGTTATAGGGTGGGTGAGGCCGTGCTGAGAGAGACCGGGTTTGATGGTGGTGAGGGTGAGTTAATACTTGTCGGCGGGGCTTCAGGATCCGGCAAGACCACGCTACTACTCACTATTTCAGGAATCCTCTCTTCTCTTCTGGGTGGCTGGGTCGATGGCTCAGTGTTTATCGGGGGTGAGGACCTGCTTAGAGGGGATTCTCCCGCTTCAAGACTTGTCGGCCTAGTACTTCAGGACCCGGAGAAGCAGGTCTTGATGCCTACCCCGTTAGACGAGGTTCTCTTCACGCTGGAGAATTTAGGGTTTGACGAGAGTGAGGCCCTGACTAGAGCGACTGAGTTATTGAGGAGCTTCGGGCTCTTTGATAAGAAGCTTGACCACGTGGAGACCCTATCAGGGGGTGAGAAGAGGAGGCTATCTCTTGCTTCAGCGATATCTCATAAGCCGTACCTAGTCATGCTCGACGAACCCACGGCCTCCATGGATCCCTGGGGCATAAGGGAGGTTAGGAGGTTCGTGACTGACTTAATTAAGGAGGGTAAGACTGTCTTGATTGTTGAGCACAAGATTAAGTATTTCCTAGACATGGCTGATAAGCTAGTACTATTGAGTTCGGGTAGGAAGGTCTCAGAATATTCTAGGAACGAGCTCGCGTCAAGAGATCTGCTCAAGAAACTCAGGGGGGCTGGCCTAGACGTTGAGCCTGTTCACGAAATGCCTGAATCACCGGGCTGTAAGGAGCGGAGAATCGGTGAAGTCATACTCACTGTTGAGGGGCTTGAGTGCTGGCATGAACGTAAAAAACCTCTCCTCAAAGACGTTTCTTTCGAGTTGAGGAGGGGTGAGGTCCTAGCTTTAGTAGGCCCGAACGGCTCGGGTAAAACCACCCTACTTAAAACTATAGCAGGGTTTCATAAGGGTTACTCGGGGGAGATAGTTTTTCGTGGCGGCGTTAGGAAGGCCTTCTACGTTAGTCAAACGCCTGATTACATGTTTCTCGAGAATAGCGTTGAGGGAGAGTTGAGACTAGCCGCTTCTAAGACGGGACGCAGTTTTGAGGTGGTGACGGGTAAGGTGCCTTTTTATGAGGAGAGGAAGCACTACCCCCCGTACAGACTGAGCCTGGGTCAGCGCAGGTGGCTAACGCTAGTTATTGCGTGGGCTCATAAGCCTGACATAATATTGATGGACGAGCCTACGGCAGGACTGGACTTAAGCTTGCTTAACTCCCTGTTCGAGCACGTGAGGGGGTTGAGTGAGGGAGGTGTTTCCTTCATAATATCCACTCACGACCCGAGAGTCCTCTTAGGGCTAGCTGATAGATCCCTAGTAATTGAGGGTGGCAGAGTTAAGGAGTTAGAACCCTGTAAAGCGGCTTTAATGCTTGAGAGTATAGCGGGTGTTTATTGATGAGGGCTAGGTATAGGGAATCAACGCTATTCTTATACGCTTTAGGAGCCTCACTACTAGCGTTCGTAGCTAACTCCGTGAAGTCGTTAATACTTCCTTCACTAATTAACGGAATCCTAGGTTTCGCTTTAGGGAGTAAGAAGATACCTCAAAAACTGTTGGCGGCGCTCTTAGTGCTTAACGCGTGGGGAGCGTTCATTAACGGGCTCTACTTCCACAACGTTGGTGATGAGATCGTGTCTATTCAAGCAGTAACTATCAGGAGTGGCGCTGTGGAGTCCTTCCTAATACTTACCCTGAGATTCTTTCTTATAGTTGGCTCCACCCTACTCATGCTAGGCTTAGTTAACGTGAGAGACTTAATAAGATCGCTGGAGAGGGATTTGAGGGTTCCATCAGGAATAGCTTTCTCGATAGCGTACGCGTTCAGGTTATTCCCCTTACTGAGTAAGGATTTAAGCGAGATCCGCATCGCCAGAAAGGAACGAGGGTTTACCTCAGTAGTGTTGAGCCCTAAACACTTAAGAAGCATCCTACTCCCGATGCTCAATATAAGTTATGAGAGAGCTGTGTGGGGCGGTATCTCCGCAGAACTCAGAGGCTTAAGACTTAGGAAGGTGTCTGGGAGGAAACCCCTGGGGCTCGGGGACGTCATCATATTGTCGGCCCTAGCTCTGCAATGGGTTATCTCCCTCTACTCCTGACGTCGGAGGGGTGTTGCCCTGATATTACAAAGCTATAAATATTTTTATTCTCTGATTATAATAGTATAGCGGTGAGGTCATGTGAGGGCCTCTAGGTTTACGAGTATAGACTTAGCTTTACTAGCGGTTGCAGGGGTCATAAGCGGCGTCATATTCACTGCTGCTTGGACTATATATAACGTGTCGGAAGTCCTCGCAGGACCTGTGGGAGCTAGGATAATTAGCTATGGTTTGTGGTTTATGGGAGCTCCTTTAGCAGCCTCACTCCTGAAGAAACCTCTATCAGCTTTCTTAGGGGAGTTCCTGGGCGCTCTAGTCGAGACCTTAATAGCTCCTGCAGGCGGTATCACGAACGTGATTTACGGGTTCGCTCAAGGACTTGCTTCAGAGTTAGGGTACCTCACGTTCAGGTATAGGCGCTGGGACATAATCTCAGGAGCTCTTGCCGGGGCGTTAGCCGGTCTCCCTGCGGTAGGCTTGGACGCGCAACTCTTCGGCGTGGTAGGGACACCTCTGGAAATGAGTTTATGGGTTATAGCCGCGTGCGTTAGCGGAGCTATCTACGGTGCAGTGGTCTCGGCCGCGGCCCTAAGCCTGAGAAAATAGTTTTTGAATGCAGGGTTTGGAATCACTCAACGCAAATAAGAGCTTTTTCAAGAGCTTTAATAGCGCTCGTCGAAAAAACGTAGAGTACTGGTTCTATGCCTAGCCCGCCGGCGTCAGCTATCACGTCAGGTTCTTCACCCAACTCTGAAACGACCTTCTCTAAGGATTTGAAGAATTCATCAATTGATTTATGAGGGCCTGTCCTCACTACTTTTAGATTAGCGGAACTCAACTTATTAATGCATCTCTCGTCGTACTTGATCGCTATAGCTGACCTAACCTTCGGGAACTTGCTCATCACCTTAAGTAGTACGTTGGCCGTATGCTTACTACCGCCTTTAATAGGCTCCCCGGCCGCGACCACCCTATTATCCGACTTGACTATCCTCCCGGAGAAGCCGGCTACGTCTCGAAAGCTTTTCGCGTTAGGAGGTGCTGAGACTATGTTCATGCCTACCTCAGGGATTATCTCAGAGGCTTTGGGGTGGAGGCACAGGATCTCGTAGGCCGCCCTAACCTCCTCCACGTAAGGATCCCTAACCTCCTCGAACAGCTTGAAGCAAACGTCGCAGTTCGCCGGGACCGTGGGCGATACCCTCTTATGAGTCTCGCAGAGCAAGCCCCTCCTCAAGATAGAGTTTAGGAAGCTACTCAACAACTCTAGATACTCGCGTTGGTTATTGTTAGCCAGCTTCTCCACTAAAATCTCAACAACCCTTGAAACCTCGTCCGCGTCTAAGCCTAGTTCCTCAAGCCTCTTCAGATATTCCGTGTGGCTCACGCTCATGTACTTACTTATCATCGGTTGAGAAATGCCTAGTAGCTTAGATATGCGTAATTGGCCGAAGCCCTTCTCACTTAATTTATGAGCTAGCAAACCCCTCAGCTCAGGAATCACGAGCTCGCTAACTAAGTCGTGCGGTAGCAACACCATCCCCGACAAAAATAGGTTAAACAACTTTAAATGGTGTGTGGTAAGGTCTTAAGTGTTGTTCAAGAACTCTCGCAGCCTGTCTTAGAAGGAGGTAAGAGTAGTGAGGGGCACTCCATACAACCGCTCTCTAAGTGCTTCACGTGTATACAGCACGTAGCAAAACCCTCATCCCTCTCGTTAACAAGCTTTACGTAGAGGTACTCCCCCCTTAAGTCCGCCTCCACCCTAGCAACATTTTGAGTAATTCTGTGGAGACATAAATCATAGCTCCTCCCAGCATACCTGACGGAAAGCGTTACCTCATACAAGCCCTCAGACTTCTTAACCTCCTTAATACTCACCCCAGCCACACTCCCCAACTCCAACCCCCTAACAAAATCCTTACCGGAGAAGATAAGCTTAACTTCCCGGAAAGTTAAGTTTCTATTATGAGGATGGTGGCGTGAACACGAGGATAGTGGTGTTCGTGGGTCCCGGCGCCTCAGGCAAGACCTCCCTCACAGCAGCTTTCAGTGATTGGTTGGTGAGAGAGCTTAACGCAGACGTCAAAACAGTAAATCTGGACCCGGCGGTGGAGAGGCTCCCCTACGTTCCGGACCTTGACGTGCGTGAATTAATAGATTTCAGGAAGTTGATGAGTGAGGAAGGGTTAGGCCCTAACGGGGCGATGATTAAAGCCGTCGATATGTTAGCAGGGAAGAGCAGGGACCTACTCAATAGGTTGAGGAAGCTGAGAGCTGATTACGTCCTCGTAGATACTCCTGGATTGAGCGAGTTATTCTTGCTACGTGATTCAGGACCTAAAGTGATTAAGGTGCTTAAGAGGGTGGCGTTGCCTTTAGTCATCTACTTAAACGACGTGACGGTAAGCAAGTCGGTAAGCGAAACCGTAGTGGCTTACTTGATGAGCTTAGTAGCGCGTTTAAGGCTTGACGTTCCGGTAATCCCTGTCCTCAGTAAGTCAGACCTTCTTAAACGTCAATTAAAGAAGACGTTCCTGGACGAGGTGAGTAGCTTGGTGGGGAGGACCGGCCAGGGCGGGCTGCTCAGCGAGTTAACGAGCGAGCTTGCTAAGATTCTGGAGATGTACGCGATACCGACACGCATGATAGCTGTGTCGGCAGTAACGATGGAAGGTTTCCAATCCCTCTACACAGTTATTCACGAGGCATTCTGCGCGTGCGGCGACTTAACCTGAGATTAGCCTGAATAAAGTGTTTCTGATATCAGCTAATCTAACGAACGTCTTAGCGGCGTTCACGGAAATCCTCAAGTATTTCTCGGGCTCGCTGAGGTACATGCTAACCACCTCACTTAATTTCTTGCTGAATTCCTCGTATTCTTCCTCATCCACCTCGTCGGCTTTAGGGTTAGTGTAAATATCTATGAACTCGGAAATGTCTTTCCCGAAAAGCCAGCCGTTATACCCGTCCTTAATCATCTCCAGAACCGCGCCGTCCCTAGACGCTAGCGTGGGAGTTCCGTTAATCCCTGCCTTCATGAAGCTAGTGCCTGACGCTTCCCAACCCGGGAAGGGCGTGAATAGCAGTAAGTCAGAGCCTCTCAGCAAGTACTTAGCGTCTTCTAAGCCGTAGTTATTCACGTACACCACGTTCTCGTACTCCCTAGATAATCTGAGGAATTCCCTCGCGTACATCTTCCCGTAAATGTCTTGGGGGTGGGGCTTGCCCCCTAAGACGTAGAATGCCTTCAAGTCTTTGTTATCTTTTATAAACCTCGTTATGAAGTAGGGTCTCTTATACTTAACCACCCTCCTAACCCAAGTGATTATGGGGGTTCCGGGCTCGGGCAATTTCTTAACGCCTAACTTCTTAAGATACGTGATTAACTCTTCCCTAAGCCTCCCCCTAATCTTCGCGTATTCTTCGAGATCCTCGCTATCCCTCAAAACGTAGTTGAGTATTTCCTTATCACACCACCTACTCAAACTAACCCCGTTAGTTGCGTCGACGAGCCTCTCAGCAACGCTAGGTAATACGTTCCTCATTATCCTCAACTGCTTCTTCGACACAACATAGCTCTTAGGCACTAACTTGATTATACACTCAGTTAGGTTTACGTAGTTGTCCCCGACGCAATCCTTAAGTCTCTCCAAGCCGAACTCTGAAATCAGCCACTCCTTATGAACTACTGGGTGTGCCCAGGGTCCGGGTGAGTGTGTCACGAACTTGACCTTAGATATGTCTTTGAGAGCGAAGGCCGCCATACCGGCGAAACTCTCCTGAAGGTGTATCTCCTCAACACGCCCCAACAGTCCAGACTCGATTAGTTTCGCCGCACCCTTACTCAAGATGAGGTATTTCAGGAACATTTCCTCAGCGTTCTTATCCACGTACAGCTTCTTAGTAAGCTCCACAGCCCAGTGAGGCTCCAGAACCCTTAGCAAGACTAGTTTAGACCCGGATACCTCGAACATCACGGACTCTAAGGATACGGGCTCCTTCCTCACCTCTATAGTGAAGGAACCTAACCTACTCCCACCAGATAAAACCCAGTCATCACCAACCTCGGCGAGATCCCCGTCACTCACCTCATACGAAGCATAACCACCGGGGTGATATAACGTGATCACGGCGTAATCTATGCCCATAGACCTAGCCTCAATAAGCTTATCACCCTCAAGAACCCCTAAACCGCCAGCAAACTTCGTTAGCCCCTCAACAGCTATTTCAGGAGTCACGCTCACGTACATAAAAGTCCCTACCGGATATACTGAGCGTTAATAAAATAAGCTTTACGAAACGTTCAGCGGGTCGCGCCACCTCCCCGAAAAATCTTAGCCGCCGCGGAAGAGCCTGAAGACCAGGAGCTCGTTATAGGAGCACACGTTTTCAGAAAGCTTCAGTGTTCTAGACCCGTCACTCACGGATATAGCTTCTAGATTCACTTTAACCCCCTTCAGGTCGAAAACCCTGGTTATTAAGTCTCCCACGCTAACGCACTCCTCCACCTCCAAGCACACGGCCTCGTCGAGAATCCCGATCGCTTTAACACATACCTTATGCATTAGGGGTGACCCTGCGCTTAATCCTTTCAACTTCTTTAGCCAACTCTTCTATTCCTAGCCTCGATAAAGTTTCCTCCCTGGGTATCCCCAGTTCATCCCACCCCAGCTCCTCGTAGTAACTGATTAAATCTTTCCTCACCTCTTCTCTCTTAGGTGCCTCACCCTTCTTAGGTCCTGAAGTGAGGGGTTCGTAAAACCTTTCAGGATTCTCATCGTGTTCTCTAGGATCCCAGAAGACGTCGGGTCCTCCTAGTAGTAGGAGTACTCGTTGAACCGTCAGTATCCTCGCACCACCCATATACACGTCTTCCTCGCTAAACCCCCACCCAGTCACTACGTTGAGGTAATCCACTAGCTTCTTAGTGTCTACGGTGTTGAAGAGGCAGATTACGGCGCTGTCTAGGAAGGCGGCGAATGCCTCAGACTCTGTTGACTTAAGCGGTCTGCCGGCAGTCGACGTGTGATCCCCTCCTTGAACAGACCCGGCGTAAGCGATTTTCTGAGGGTAGTCTAAACCGCTTCTTATGCCGTGAGCCCCTACCGCCACACCCTTAACTTGAACAGCGTACTTCAGTAGGTCGGTCCCGGCTCTCTCACCAAGCTTTAAGGCCGCTCTGTAGGTCCCCTCAGCTAGCACGGCCCCAATACCTTGTCTGTAAGCTATGTCGTGGAGTACCTTCATGATGCAGTCCGCGTTCCCCCACCTAAGATCACAGCCTACATCGGCCTCAGTCAAATAACCCCTCTCGAAAAGCTCTATAGCAAACCCTAACACATTACCTGTCTGAATACCGCAAAGACCTAGCTCGTCAGCTAACGCCGATAGCTTAACCATGGATACCGCGTCAAACACCCCTAAGTTACTCCCTAAATAAGCCCCCATCTCGTAGTCAGGCCCGTCAGTCACGTAAGACCTCACGCCGTCGAAAACCCTGCTCACCTTCATGCATGAGGTGGGGCATCCCCAGTCACTCCATAAATTCCTGATCCAACACCTCCTCTCAACCTCCTCATGCGTAAATGTCCTCACGTCATGCCACTCCTCCGTCCAGTTCCTCACAGGCTCCGAGCTAGTGACGTAGCCCGTGTACCAAAGCCCCTCAGTCGTGCCCCAATACCTGAATACCCTCATCCTATTACTAAGCTCGCTCAGCACCTCCTTCCTCAACTTAATGAACCCGCTCTCGTCACTTACCTTAGGTAAGGGCCCGTACCCCTTAGCTACTATAGCCTTAACCTTCTTCGACCCCATCACCGCACCGTAACCCCCGTACCCGGCGGCGTGCGCGAGCTTACTCATAACTACTGAGGTTCTGACGAGGTTCTCGCCAGCAGGTCCTATGTAGATATAGCTAGGTAGGGTGTCAAGGCCGCGCTCAACCCTGACGTCCTCGTAAAGCAATCTGTTTAACTCTTTAACGAGTTTAAGACCTCCTAAACCCCATAGAGGGGTGGCGTCACGTATCTGAACCCCTGCGTCGTCCACGTAGATATATACGGGGCTCCTGGAGACACCCCTCAATATTAACCCGTCATATCCTGCGGACTTAAGCTCAACACCTAGCTCGCTAGATAGCGTAGACCCGACTACACCGTTGCTTTGAGGCGACTTACCGGAAACAACTATCTTTATTCCCGGGTAGTAACCTGTGAGAGGGCCTGTGAGGATCAGGAGTAGGTTTTCAGGACTTAACGGGTCGATGAGTTCCCACCTAGACCCCAACTCCCTCCACAATACCCAGGTAGCGAGGCCCCTACCCCCTATGAATTTCTTGAAGACCTCCTCAGGCACGTCAACCACTCTCGTAACACCCCTACTCAAGTCTATGTCGAGGAGCTTCCCCCAGAAACCGAACATCTAGCGACACCCCCTAAAACACGCATAGTTTCCTAGCTAAATCCTCCGAAGCCTTGACTGGGTTGTTTAAGTATGCTTTAACGACCTCCCCGCCAGGCTTACGGACTAGTCTCAACGCGTTAAACCCTGCTGACTCACACGCTTCAACGCACGCCGGATTCCCGCCACATAAATCACATATTATGACGGCTCTCTTACCCTCCACCATCCTAGGTATTCTTCCCGGGCAAGCGTTTATGCAGGAACCGCACAGTATGCATGAAGACTCATCCACTAATACCGCGCCGGACTCAGCAACGCTTAAGGCTTTAGTAGGGCATGAGGCCACGCAAGGGTAATCATCGCACTGAACACATGTGTAGGGTATCGGGAACCCGAACACGGACTCGTAAATCCTTATCCTTGAAGCCGCGGGCCAGACGAGACCCTCATGCCTCAGCGAGCACTCGATCTCGCATAGCCTACACCCTACACACCTAGAATAATCTCTTAGTATCCATATCTTCATACAAACCCCCAATATCTTACGGGAGTAAGGTTAAAAAAAGTTGGTCTATGTTTGAGTTTGTTTCCTTATGACTATCTTCTGGCCTACTAGAGCGGAACTAGGTATTAACACCAAGTTACCGTCTTTCCTCTTAGCTATCGTGAAGAGAGTTCCTATATCGGTCACGACCACCTCGCTCTCCCCGGCAGCGTCTATCACATCACCTATCTTGAAGGGTCTTGCGAGAAGCAGGAACATCCCCGCAACAGCTTGACCGAGAACTTGCTGTGTAGCGAAGCCTATGACCAACCCTATGAAACCTCCTAAAGCTACGCCGGCAGCGCCGCCGGCAACCCCGCCAGCTATACCGGCTAGCAAAGCGCCTAAACCCAAGATCTTAACGAGGCTCCTTACAGCGGCCGCTGCGGAGGGGCCGTAGCGTGGGGAGAGCAGGGCGTAGAACATCGAAGCTATTGAGGAGACAATCAGCCAACCGATCACCAGCGCTACTAAGACGTACACGTATGGTTGGTAATCTTTCAATACGAGCAGTCCTTCCAACGCCTTATTCTTCTCTACTAGGTCGGGTATGAAGTAATTGAAGAACCAGTTAAGAACTCCTAAGACCACCACGGCGATTATTATGTAGATTATCAGCTTCCCTAAGATAGACCCGAGGCTGTCCTTACTCGATGACATTGTTTAACACCAAATATATTATGACGCGGAGATTAATAAGTCTTGCACGCTTCTGCAAAAATAGAAAATCACTTCTTACCCTTAGCTTTCTCCTGGGTTTCGGTGCCGGTACTCTTAGCTTTATGAGTTTCTTTAGACTCGCTAATCATGAAAAGCGTTGTTCTCTGCCTGCCACCCACTCTACTCACCTGCTTTATAAATCACTAGGAAGATTATTAAGTTTTTAATCTCTAGATATTTATATGGTGTTAATGGTGGATGAGGGCACTAACTTATTGTCTAGCGAGCCAATCATCATGATACCCATATACATAACCCTATCCGTCACGTACGTGTTCTTGATCGCCGGGTCGGTAGGGTATATGGTTTACAGACCTAAGAGGAAGTCCTACAAGAGTGATAAGGTGGAGTTTGTCTTAGTAACCGTGGCGAACAACAAAGTTAAGAACGCTTTAAGAGAGTCTTTAGAGAATCTGCGCAGTAGGTTTAGAGATTACCTAGTGTGGGTCGTGGTGGATGAGGGGGCTGAGCTAGTGGATTACTTGAGTGAGATGAGTTTCTCGGATCCTTATCTAAGGCTCGTAGTAGTTCCTGAGGAATACGCGAGGTTTCGTAAAGGTAAGGCGCGTGCTATGAAGTATTTCATCGATTACTTCGTGGAACCTGATAACTGGTACGTTTTCTTAGACGACGACAACATAGTTTTAGATGATCGTTTTCTTTATGAAATACCTTACTACGAGGAACTCGGTTACGTCGCGTTCAACCCCGTGCTAAAGCCTAGGAAAGGGAACTCGGTCGTGGCTTACGTAATCGACTGGATAAGGTATTTTAACGACCTAACCTTATACAGGTTTTTCACGGGCTTCCTAGGAAAGCCTCTCCTAGGACTACACGGCGAGTTACTGGGTATCAAAGGTCATGTCCTGAAGGAACTCGACATCGACTTAACGTCGATTGCCGAGGACTTCAGCTTAGCCGTTGAGTTAGTTAAGAGGGGTTATAAGACGTGGCAGTCGGAGACTACCGTAAGCATTAAATCACCTAACAGCTTAAGTGATCTCCAGAAACAGAGGGCTAGGTGGTTTAAGGGAGTCTTAAGAGACTTGAGACGTGCCCCAAACCTGATGAAAGCTATAATAACTATCAAGTCCTTCCTCTGGATCGCTCTCACGTTAGTGATCATTACGGTGGTGATGAGCGGTTACTACAACTCATTAGTCATTTACCTCATAATCATCAACTCACTATATCACTGGCTAGCGTATATGTACGGAGCCTACAAATCAGGGAAGTTAAGATACTTCCTGGTAACTCCCGTAGCCTGGTTAATCGAGGCCACATCAATCCTCAGAGCACCCACTATAAAAGACTTCTACGTAATCGACAAGAACTAATCAGTTGATGTCGGACACATCATTGACTCAGGAAGGGGAACTCTCATCACGTCCTCAATACCCGCTCCCCGACAAATCCATGAGTGAGGGAGCTTATAAGTTCTGAGGCCGTGTTTTCAAGCAGTCTTGAACTCAGCACAACCCTCATCAAAGCGTTCCGGCCGTTCTGAGAGTTCTTTAAACCTTAAAACGTGGCTAGCTTTACTATACTGTAGTGATGAGGGATCAACCGTCTGAGGGGTGATGTTCCCAGGAGGTCTGACAAGTTTTCAGCCTTTAACACCCATCCTAACTGCTTCTCCTATGAATCTCTGCGCCGTCATGTACATGATTATTATCGGTATTGCGTAGAGGATTGCCGTAGCCGCGAACATATTCCAGTACGTGGTGTACGCTCCCACGTACTTATACATTAAGACAGGCAAGGTCCTGAAGCCGAAGAGGTTGGCTAGGATGAACTCAGACCACGCGCCCATGAAGGCGAATATAGCTAGCACTAGTATTGGTGCTTTAGAGGATGGTAGGATAACCCTGAATATGAGTGTCCACCAACTACTGCCGTCTACGAAAGCCGCCTCATCTAATTCTCTAGGTATGTTATCGAAGTAGTTTTTGAGGAGCCAGGTATTGAAGGGGACCATGCCTGAGACGTACAGGAACGGTAAGACGTATATGCTGACTAAGTTAAGCTTACCTAAGAAAACGAAGAGAGCTACTAGTGACGCCACCCCGAAACCGCCGCTAACCTGACTGAATATCAGGTAGGAGTAAAGCGCCGTGCTCTTACCTCTAAACCTGAATCTAGAGAAAGCGTACGCTGCCGGCGTTATGAAGAGCAACGCTAAAAACACCGTAGCCCCGGAAACCAGAGAGCTTAGAATTAGTGAGTTCCTGAAGTCTGCGTCGTTGATGACGGACACGAAATTCTCTATAGTGAAGTATGAGATATCGAGTGATAGCGTGGGCAGTCTCGAGAATGCGGTGAGGAAAATGTAGACCACTGGGTAAAGCAGTGTAGCGGTTATGGAGAAAGCTACCGCCGTTAAAAACAGTTTGAGGAGGTAGAGCTTGAGTGTTGCCATACTCACTTACCACCTCTCTGGAAGACGAACTTAAACCATATGTATACGTATACGGAGAGGATCATGACGACTATCAAGTAGAAAGCCGCTGCGTAACCCCACTCATAATCTCTCATAAACCTGTGATACCCGTAGAGGAGTAGCAAATCATTACTGGAGATTAATTTACCTGCGAAGATCTTCATAGGACCTCCGTCGTTGAGAACGAAAGGTATTAGAAACGCTTGTAAGGAAGCGCCTGACGTAAGGACCGCCACGAAAGCCACCGTCCTCATAATTAGGGGCAAGACTACCTTAGTGGTTCTTGAGAACACGCCCGCCCCGTCAACTATGGAAGCCTCAATAATCTCCTTAGGGATGCCTGAGATAGCCCCGCCTACCACAGTCATTACGAATGGGTAAGCCAACCACATCTCTATGATGTTGTACGCGAGGAAAGAATCCCATTCATTCATCGTCGTACCTACTGCCTGAAAAGGCCTCCCAACAATTAACGAGAAGAACGGCGTCATAGGCCCGTATCTAGGGTCGAGAGCACCCCTCCATATCATGACGGATAGTATGGCGGGCAGAGCCCAAGGCGTTAGCAGTAACCCCCTCATCACCCTCTTCCCGTAGATCAGGGGCGATGAGAAGAGGAAAGCAAGGCCTACCCCAACCAACATCTTGAGAGGGACTGAAGTCCCAAGAAATAGCAAGGTTTTCAGTAGTGAGTAGTAGAAAGCCGGGTCATTAAATAACTGGACGAAGTTGCTTAAGCCTATGAATCTGAGCGGTCTAGCGGGATACTCCGGGTTGTACACGTTTATTTGATTAGCGTTAGTGAACGCTAGGTATACTGAGAAAGCTATCGGCCATATATTAAAGAATATGAAGAGGAAGAGCGACGGGATCGTGAGGAGGAGAGCTATTTTAGCGGGAAAAAGAAGTTCTTCTTTACCTTTAGGTTTCGCCATACCCTTAATTCACCCTACCCTGGAAGCTTCTTAAGTATTTCTGCTTGAGCGTAATTGAGCGCTTGCTCCACTGTCTGCACGCCCTGGTTTATAGCGGTTAACGCGTCGCTGACGGGACCCCACACGTAGTTCATCTCAGGGCTGGAAGGCATAGGAATACTTCCTTCCACAGCCCTAGCGTAACCATATACTACAGGAAGTCTGGATAAGCCTTCCCACCCAAGAACGGCTTTAAGAACTGGGACAAAGCCGGCTGTCTCAGCTAGTTTCTGTATGACCCTATTATTCAGCGTGAACCATAGAGCGAAGAGTACTGCAGCCTCCTTATTCTGAGAGTTTGGATTAAGCCATATTAGCTTAACGCCTGAATAAGGCTTCGGCACCACGGTCTCAGATATTTTAGGTAGCGGCGTCACGGTGAAGTTTATGCCTGCATCCTTAATAGCTTTAATATCCCAAGGACCGGTCACTATACACGGCGTTTTACCGTTCAAGAATAAGTTTAGTTGCGCGTCATGCCCTAAGTCGCCTTGATATAAGTACACGTAAATATTCTCGTAGAAGAACTTTATCCCAGTCACCGTCTCAGTTAAGTTAACCCCCGGCTTCTTGGTGGTGTCGTTAAAGTAATAACCTCCGAAGGCGTGAGCCCATGCGGAAACGAAGTAAGGATCGACTTGGTAGGAAATACCGTACATGTCTGCGGTAGGTCTATAGTATTGCTGCATTATGCTCTTTAACTCATCAAAGCTTTCCGGGATCTTACTCACTAACGCGTTATTACATACTAGAGCGACTGTCTCAGCTGCCCAAGGCAAGCCCCATATCTTGTTATTGTAAGACGCCGCCTTAAGCGCGGAGTCAACGTATTGATTCAGTATATCGGTAGTTAAGTACTGGTCTAAGGGAACGATCATGTTAGCGTCAGCAAACCCTCCGGTCCAGTCATGAGCCCAAGTAAGTAAGTCAGGGCCTTTCCCGATAGCTACTTGAGCTTGGTAAACGTCTTTCATACTATCCTGGTGGACTAAGTTAACTTTTATACCGGGATACTCGGTAGTGAAGTTCGCGATAATATTCCTAATCACGTCTTCCTCGAAAGGCATCATAGAAACCCAGAAAGTAATTGTAACGTCTATCTGTCCATTCTTAGCCTTCTGAGCCACCTCGTAAATTTCCCTAGTAACCGTTACCTCCAAATCACCAAACTTCAACTTATACGTAATAGGTGTTGTCGTGGTAGGCGTTGTAGTTGGTGTGGTTGTTGGTGTTGTGGTTGGTGTGGTTGTGGGTGCGGGTGGTAAGCTAGTCATGTAGATTATGATTCCTGCGACAGCGATTAAAATCACGACACCTATAACT
>Ga0078972_1000562_pt1 | contig 153170 bp, 113 predicted proteins | sample YelNatPaOPGAMG01_FD_67568 | JGI IMG/M metagenome (GOLD analysis project Ga0078972, IMG submission 67568) | Hot spring thermophilic microbial communities from Obsidian Pool, Yellowstone National Park, USA - OP-RAMG-01 (SPADES assembly) (version 2) | ecosystem: Environmental > Aquatic > Thermal...
GCAATGATTGTACAAACTGGACACGCAGAGACATAAGAGTTTGCTCCTTCCAAGGCATGGCAACCTCCTTCATAGTAGGTTACCATGGTTCGTGTCTGGTTGTTACCTATGTCCCCGAACAAAGTGTTACCCATGTGTCCGGTCTATACAAAGCTTACGGGAGAGGGGCCAGGGGTGAGGGGGATTCTGGAAATGGTTTGGAAATGAAGAGACGTGTCGGAAGAAGGGCCGAGGATGGGGGCTACAGACCAAAAGAAGGGTTTCGAGTAGCGGCGTTCAGAACCTTGAAAAGCTCCGCTCGCTTTCTCCGGCGGGTTGACTCGACCGAAGGCCTCGGCGTATATTGGCCCTTGGCAGATAGCGCTGGCTTTTGGGCTGACAATAAAGATAGGAGCGTTTGTATGCCGGAGTTTACTCGAAAGGTTATCGGCGAGCTGGATAACTCCGATTCCGGAGCGAACATGAATACGTTTTTCACGGTGGCGGATATAAACGCCGACGGCTGGCCGGATATAGTTGTGGGCGGACGAGACGGCAAAATGGCTTGGTTCGAGAATAAGAACGGCGGCCTGGCCTTCCAGCGCCATATAGTGGCAAGTGTAAACTGCCAAGAGTGCGGTGGCACGGCTTGGGACCTTACCGGTTCCGGGCATTTGGACATTATAAACGGCGGAGATTGGCGCTCTGATGAGCTTTCATGGTGGGAAAACCCGGGTCCCAACAACGGCACCTGGCCCAGGCGCATTATTGCGAAGACCTCGCACAACCAGTTCCACGATGTGGCAATCGGCGACGTAACCAACGACGGCCGCATCTCTCTTGTTTTCTGGAACCAAGGAAGCGCTTCTCTTTACTGGGTACCTCTTCCCGGCGAACCGAGAAGAAGCCCCTGGCCTGATATAAAAGTCATCGCCAGCGGGATGAGGGAAAACGGCCAGCCGGAGGAGGGTATAGCTATTGGAGACATCGACGGCGACGGAAAGAACGAAATCGTGGCGGGTACCCATTGGTACAAATACACCGGCAGGTCCGGAGCCGAGTGGGAGGTCCACAAATTTGCACGGGGGTACATAACCACCGTTTTAGCTATTGGAGATATCGACGGCGACGGTCGCAACGAGATAGTGCTTTCCGAGGGGGATCCATGCATTTACGGGAGGCCCCAGGGTGGAAAGCTTGCCTGGTTCAAACCGAAGGGCGACCCCAGAAACCTTTGGGAAGAACACGTGCTGGCTGACGGACTGCTTGATGCCCATTCTCTGCAGTTGGGCAACATCTGCGGCAGGGGGCGGCTTGATATTCTTGTGGGAGAGATAGGCGTTGCAGACAGGCTTAAAGAGCGCCCTCCCCGATTGATGGTTTACGAAAATCTCGGCGGCGGAAGCTTCAAACAGCACGTCATAGATGAAGGCACCGGCACCCACCACGCCAGGCTGGCGGATTTCCGCCGGAAAGGGGTTTTGGACATCGCCTCCAGGCCTCTGCACGGCCCCGATAAGTGGAAGGTGTTCGTGTGGTACAACAACCTCGGCGGCCGCGTGTGATTCGGTCCTCCACGGCTGTTGGAACTAGAGGCCGAGCCCTATTCTTACCCTTTTCGAACCACGTGAAGCCCCGCTTCTTCATTGCTTTTTGCGGTGAGGGAAAAACCAAGGGGTGGGGGCAAGCTTGCGGCTCGCAGGGGGGCGCTTGTTTGCGGCGAACAGTATTTTGAAACCCTCTCAAAGACCGCGAAGAAAGGCGACGATGAAAACCGTGGGAATAATGCTTCTTTTGCTAGCCGGAGGAGCGTTTGCCGGCGCCGACCCCGGACGCACCGGCGGCTCGCTTACCCTTTGGTACCGGGAACCCGCACCGCTTGACCCCCCTACCTCCAACACCTGGCAAACGCCCGAGGGCTGGGCACGCGCCCTTCCCATCGGAAACGGCAGGCTGGGTGGGATGGTCTACGGCGGGGTATCCCGCGAGCGCATTCAGCTCAACGAGGACAGTTTGTGGTCGGGAGGCCCCCAAGATGCGGACAACCCCGAAGCTCTTCGCTACCTGCCGGAGGTGCGCCGCCTGCTTTTCGAAGGCAAATACTCTGCGGCGCAGGATCTGGCCCTCCGCAAGCTCGTTTGTAAGGGAGAAGGTTCCGGACACGGCAACGGAGCACGCGTGGCTTTCGGGTGCTACCAGACTCTTGGCGACCTGCACCTCTCCTTTCCCGGGCACGATGCATACACTGATTACCGCCGCGAACTGAACCTGGATACGGCGGTTGCGGCCGTTTCATACCGCGTGGGGGGCATTCAGTTCCACCGCGAGTATTTCTCGAGCGCGCCTGACCAGGTGTTGGTTATCCGCATCACTGCCGACAAGCCACGCAGCATAACCTGCACTGCCACCCTTAGCCGAATGGAGTGCGCGGAAATCTCCACCGAGGGCGGGGACCTTGTGATGCGCGGTCGGCTTTGGGACGGCAAGGGGATGAAATACGCGGCCAGGCTTCGGGCTGTGCCGCAGAACGGTACGGTGGAGGCAGATAACGGCGAACTGCGCATCAAAGACGCCGACGCGGTAACTTTCCTTTTGGCCGCCGGAACCGACTACCGCGGTCGAGATCCCGAGAAGCTCTGCTTGGAGCATCTGCGCCGCGCCGAGCGCAAACGCTACACAAGCTTGCGCGCCGCTCACATCAGAGACTACCAGCGTCTCTTCCGGCGCGTCAGCCTGCGGATAGGCGGCGAGGACCTCTCGCACCTGCCGACCGACGAACGCCTGGAGCGGGTTCGGAAGGGCGCGGAGGACCACGGGCTTGCGGTTTTGTACTTCCAGTACGGTAGATATCTGCTCATCTCCAGCTCCCGCCCGGGCGATCTTCCGGCCAACCTTCAGGGCATCTGGGCGGAGGGCATCCAGACCCCTTGGAACTGCGACTACCACACCGACATAAACGTCCAGATGAACTACTGGCACGCCGAGGTTACCAACCTCCCGGAATGCCACAAGCCCCTATTCGAGTTGATAAACTCTCTGCGCGAACCCGGGCGCAGAACCGCACAGGTTCACTATGGGGCGCGCGGTTGGGTTGTGCACACCGTGACCAACATTTGGGGCTTCACCTCTCCCGGGGAGCATCCTTCGTGGGGGCAGTTTCCAACGGCGGGGGCGTGGCTTTGCCAGCACCTTTGGGAGCACTACGACTTCAGCCGCAACCGCGAGTTTTTGGAGTGGGCATATCCCATCATGAAGGAATCGGCCCAGTTCTTTCTGGACTTCTTGGTGCCGGAGCCCAAACACGGATGGCTTGTTACCGCGCCTTCTCACTCTCCGGAGAACGCCTTCCGCACACCCGATGGACAGGTTGCCAGCCTTTGCTACGGCCCTTCGGTGGATACGGAGATCATTCACGATCTGTTCACCCACGTTATCTCGGCCAGCCGTATTCTAAACCGCGATGCGGAGTTTCGCGCCGCGTTGGAGTCCGCTCTGGCCAAACTTCCTCCTCTGCAGATTGGCAAGCACGGCCAACTTCAGGAGTGGATAGAGGATTTCGACGAGCCGGAGCCGGGCCATCGACACATGTCGCACCTCTTCGCCCTGCATCCGGGCAGTCAGATAACCCTTCGGGGCACGCCGGAGCTGGCGCGGGCCGCGCGTGTTTCGCTCGAGAGGAGGTTGGCACACGGCGGCGGCCAAACCGGATGGAGCCGCGCGTGGGTTGTCAGCTTTTTCGCAAGGCTGGAGGACGGTGCGAAAGCTTACGAGAACTTGCTGGCCCTCCTTCGCCAATCCACACTGCCCAACCTGTTTGATACCCACCCTCCGTTCCAGATAGACGGGAATTTCGGGGGCACTGCCGGCATAGCGGAAATGCTTCTGCAAAGCCACGCCGGCGAGATTTCGCTTCTGCCCGCTCTGCCTCCGGCTTGGCAAGACGGCGAGGTGAAAGGCCTCAGGGCGCGTGGCGGCGTTGAAGTTTCCATGACCTGGAGGGGAGGTCGGTTGACCGGCGCGGTTCTGAAGGCAAGTGTTGATGGTACGCACCGGATACGTGTTCCCGAGGGGCAAAAGGTGAAGGCGGTGCTCTCCGGAGGAGCAAAGCAGGCGCTTCGAGAGGAGGGCGGGGTTGTTGTTTTGGATGTAAAAGCCGGGGGAGCATATCGTTTGACGGTTGAATAGGACGCAAGATACGTAAGAGGCCGCCTGCCCTCGCCCGCTTTTGAAAAGCCCTGTCCGCACGGCCGTTTGCCTTGACGGAGCGCTACTGCGCTGGTACACTGACGTTTGGTGCACCATGAAAGAAGGCTTGAAACTGCTCTACGAACTGCAGAAGATCGATTTGGAGATTGACCAGACGCATAAGGCACTGCGAAGCCTGGACGGCGGGGCATCTGTGGCGGCGGAGGTTGCCAAAGCGCAAAAGGAGTTGGATGCACGCGAAACCGAACTGCGGAAAGCCAGGGCCGAACTGCGCGACTTAGAGCTTGCCCTAAGCTCAGCGGAGGAGAAGCGGAAAGGCTACAGACTCAAACTGGAGAGCGGTCGCGTTACCAGCCATCGCGAGCAGGATGCCATACAAAGAGAGATCGATGCGCTGAGCCGACAGATTGGCGAAATAGAAGAGAGAGCCCTCCTGCTGATGGACCAAATCGAGCCGCTTGAGGCGAAAGCTCAGGAGAGCCGCCAGTTGGTGGAGGGCCTTCAAGCGCGGCTTGCTGAGGTCCAAAGCCGGCATGCACAGGAGAGAGAACGCTTAACCGCGCGCCTAAAAGAGCTGGAGTCCGCCCGAACCGCGGCGGCGGCCTCTGTTCCGGAAGAGCTGATGGAGAAGTACAACAATGTTCGCAGGCGCTTCGGCCCTGTAGCGGTTGCGCTGGTTGAAGGCAATACCTGCAGCGCCTGCCGAATAAGCATCTCCGTCTTTCTGCTTCGACAGCTCCGTGAGTCTGACGGCATCTTCATGTGCGACAACTGCGGCCGCATTCTGTACCTACCGGAAGAACACTGATGCGTTTCTGGAAGCTATTCGCCGATGGTTCTTCGAAAGGCAACCCCGGCCGCGCGGGAATAGGGGTTGTTCTTGTCAACCCGGAGGGCCGTACCGTTGTGTGCGCGTCCGAGCCGATTGGGGTTGCCACCAACAACATCGCCGAGTACAAAGCTTTAATACGCGGTATGGAGATTGCCTTAAAGAGCGGCGCCGAATACTTGCAGGTGTGCGTGGACAGCGAACTCTTGGTGAAACAGCTTACTGGCGAGTACAAGGTGCGTGCGCCCAACCTCCTGCCCCTTCATAACGAGGTGCGGCGGCTTCAATCGCAGTTTCGAGCGGTTGAGTACCGGCATGTGCCAAGAGGCGCAAACGAAGATGCCGACAAATTAGCATCTCAAGCGGCGGAAGAGGGAAATTAACCGCGAAGAAGCTTTTCGCGAACGCCATGTCCGCGCCCGGCGCAGCAACTCCCGTTTATCCGGCAAACTCGACAAGTACTGGCGTTCCCTCGCGCACTCCGAAGAAGTCTGCGGCACTGCCCTGGTTTACGGCCACCTCCAAATGCCCGGAACTTCCGAATAGAACCAGCGGCTTCCCCCGCGGAACTTCTGCGTAGTACCCGGAAATTCCCCTCAGCAGTACTCCACCAATGCTCACCACGATATCCTGAAGCGGCTTCGCGCCCCGCCACGATTCGAAAGCCGACTCCGTGATGTTTGTTATCAGGTTGCCGAAGCGGTCGGTGTGAATAACCTCTCCGCTGATGCCGCCTTCGCGAACGCGGGCGAAGAGGTTTTCCGGGAAGACGGGGTCTTCCACCTGCGGGCCGAGGTCAGATGGTTCAGCGCCGAGAGCAAGCTTTGCCGCGGCCGGGGCGAACAGGTCTCTGCCGTGGAACGTGCGGCTGATTTGGCCTGCCGCAACGCTTTCCGGTTCTATTGCGTAAGCGCGCCAATTTCTCTCTTTGGAGAGCACATAGCCAAGAATACCGTTGTCCGGCGCAACGAAAAGCCATTTGCCTGCGCATGCGGCCAGCGGTCTGCGACTGCTTCCCACCCCCGGGTCAACCACGGCTATGTGCACGGTGCCCTCCGGCATATAAGCATAAGCAGAGCCGAGAATGTAAGCCCCGCCGATGATATTCTGCGGGCTTACGTCGTGAGAGATGTCAACTATCTGCGCATTCGGGCATGCGGAAAGCAGAACACCTTTTACGGCCGCCGCATAGTGGTCGCGCGTGCCGAAGTCGGTTAGGATGGCGAAGATCGGATGGTGTTTTGCGCCGCCCATGGCTTGAACCCGCCGAGCAGTTTCAGCGCATTGCAGAGCGAACCGCTTCCACCGCCCACACAACTGCAGGCGCAACCGCAAGAGAAGGAAGCATATTGGCCACCCTAATCTTCTTAATCCCCAAAAGCACCATGCCAAGCCCCAAAAGGATTACACCGCCGGTGGCGAAAAGCTCTGCGCGCATCTGCTCGGTTAGAACGTGCTGGAGTATGCCCGCGGATGCGGTGAGGGAGCCCTGAATGAGGAAAACGCACACCGCAGATAGAGCCACCTTCCAGCCCAACGCCGCTCCGAACGCCATGGATGAGAATGCGTCTAAGGTGCTTTTGGTTGCCAAAAGCGAGTAATTCCCCGTTATCCCTTCCTGGATACAGCCCATCAGCGTGAGCGGCCCAACGCAGAACAGCAGTGTGGGACCAACCACAGCCCTAACGAAATCCCCCTCGCCGAAGGAGGAGAACCGCCTTTCCACAGCGCAACCCAGGGCGTCCAATCCACCTTCGATATTCACCAACTCACCGATGGCGCTGCCCAGCATCAGCGCTATAAGAACAACGGCTTCGTTCTTGGTGCCCCAGGCGAGCTTCATGCCGATAAGTATCGTAACCAGCCCAATTCCGTCCATTAGGGTGGATTGCACCTTCTCGGACAGCCTTGCACCGAGAATTGAGCCCACCGAAGATCCAACCAAAACAGTCGCAGTGTTCAAAAAGGTGCCGACCATGTTCAGCGCTTTCGATTTTGCTTTTAGAGCCTACCAGCTTTCCACCGTTAGAGCCATTATCCTCACAAGGGGATTGTTTGGAAGCTTCAGCGCGTTCAATGTGCGCTTCGAATCCGCGTTCAGTTCATAGTGGACCAGATAACACGGCACGTTTTCAATGCCGGCGGTTTTGGAGTGTCTGTACGGCGCCCAGAATGCCACATGCCCTCCGAAGCGCGGCTTGCTGTCCCATGCGGTCATGGTAACCCGCTGCTCCAGGGTTGTGCCGTCGTCGAAAAGTAACGCGAAATCAGCGTCGGTATCCCTCAAGGCCGCCGCCAAGATGTGAACTTTACTGCACCGAGGAGCGTTTAGGTTAAGCGTCTGTCCGCGGCAGATGATGAAATTCGGGGCACCGTCCCGCTTTTCCGGATACTGGAATACTATGCGTCGGCTGGAGTCCAGGCCCTGCCCCTGAGCCGAGGTGAGGTATCCGCACGGATAAACGTTGGACTTGACGTTTGTGGCTGCCACTTCTGGCGGCAGGAGCTCCGCGGGGAATGTGTGGCCCTGGCCGTCGAAATCGCCATCGTCTGGTGCGGTTTCGAAGGATACGCCGTCGAGGTCAAACTGTTCCTCCAAATGTGCGGGGAGAAAAGGCCCTTTCCGCACGAATACGTACGCCAGCCCCAAATCGGTTCCCCGAGAAACATCCCCCTCGGAGGCCCATTTTCCGCCGCGCAGGGCATCAAGAGCCAGCACGAAAAGGCCTGCAAACGGCGGGGTGCGAACAGCAACGCGAACCAACACTTCCTCGCCGGGTTTCAGCTCTCCCATCGGAAATTCAACCGAGGATGCCGGCCCGTTCCCGATAAGCTCCAGCCCGTCCCAATAGTACCAGTGGTAGCCAACTTTCACTTCACCGGGCTGCCAGGTATCCGGACCTATATTGCGCAGAACGGCTTTTACAGTGTACAGTGTATCCGCATCCAGTGTGGAACCCACTCCCGGCGCAAACGGGAAGTGAACCCCTGGGTCGTTCTGTATCACATACACAGTCTCTTCTCCGGCGCGAAGCCGTTTGCCGTCCGGGGTTATCACGTCCCAAAGCAGGGTGTAAGCGGTGTTTTGGTTCAGCGCGCTTGGGGGCAGAGGATGGCCGTCTGAGCCGCTTGCCGCGACGGAGGCTTCAACTGCTGCCACTCCTCCCGGCTCCAGATCCACCAGGGCCGGGATTTTCGACACATCCGCCTCGCCGCCGATTGGGGTTCCGTTTTTCGCCCATCGATAGGCAACATACCACAGACCTTTGGGCCAGCTTTGCGCGCTTCCGTTGCGGATGCGCAGTTCCGAAGAGTACGTTTTGCCACTGCCCATAATGCACGGCGTTGACGAACCAGCCAAGTATGCCCCTTCATCCATGCCCTCGCTTTTTACCTGCACCGGCAGTGAAGCAAGAGGAATTGGGTTTGCTCCGGGAGATGGAACCAATTCGAAAGCGAGCTCATATTCGCCTTCCGGCAGCGGCTCTGCCGTTCTGTTTACGGTGGCCACTCCTATGGAAAGCGTTTCGGTGCGCCTGGGCTGAACATCGCGTTGTACGGCAAGCTGTCCGGATGCGTCGATGGGCTGGCCGTTCTTCCGCCAGATGTACCTAAGCGCCGCGCCGCCGCGAATCCAGGTGCGCGTGCCGGTGTTGCGAATACGCATCTGGACCCTGTTTACGGTTCTCGGGCGCATGTATTTTGGTGCTTCCAGGCTCAGAAGCCTCGCCCCGAAATCTCCTTCTCTGTTCAACGCGGCCAGGGCGGCCATAACCAGGTTCTGCTCGCGGTCGCCGTGTTGACGGGAGGGTGCCACCTCCGTTCCATCGTGGTATCCGTTCCAACTGTTGATGATTACCCAATCCGGCGGCGATTTGTACAGCGAATTCCAGCGCTCAATCATGGAACGTCCGGCGTTGCGCGGTTTAAAGCCGGAAGCGTTTTCGGCGGCCTGAGGGGAATTTGGGCTTACCACAGCGGTTGTAAACAACCCTGCGGTGCCGGTTTCGGATGCGTTTTTGGCATCTAGGGGAACAACGGCGTCTAGCTCTGCCCCCCGTTCAACCCATTCCTGGGTGCCGGCAACCACCAGCGGGTGCCCAAACTCTTGTAGGAACTTCCGCTTGATGTCTGCCGTCAACCCGTTCGCCCGGCCGTTGGCGGTGTTGGCGTTTCCCAAAACCACCACAGCCGCGGCATCTTGGGGAGGTGTGTTGGGCAGCGGCACCCTGAACCTCAGGTCCGGCGGGACCAACTGGAAGAACTCTTGTATGAATGTATAAAGCAGGGCTTTTCCGGCTTCGGTGTTCAAGTCCAGTTTTTGATCCTCGGGCAAATTCAGGTCTATGTAAGCCGAAATAAGCGGATATTCCCTGCGCAGAGAGCGCAGTTCTTTCAGCGCTTGAACCATGGCGGCCAAGCCGGGCACACTCCAAACCTGGGAATCCCTGCTCGGGCGCCACACCACAAGCGCAGAGTCAGCCCCAACTTTCCCGATCTCCTCCAACTGCGACCGATGCCAGGATACGCGCGTACCGCTGAACCACGGTCCTATTCCCTCCGGCGGGGTGTGAACCAGTAGTGAAGATCCGTCCTTGGCGCGCACATTTAGGCCGGGCGGTTGGCGCTTTGGATCCCCTTGAAAGTGATAATAGTACAGCACAAAGCTAACAACCGGTTTGGTTTTTCTGCCTTCGTTGGAGGCAGAAGCTGTTTGCTGACCTTGCGCACCGTATGGAGCTAAAAGAGCAGCACTTAATAAGGCGGATGCCAGTATTAACGATCTCAACAGCGTTTGAACCCCCTCAAGATTATTCCTTGCGGCGAAAAAGCTTCCCTTCCGCCCATAGATAGGACGCAGGCAGGCACCAGATGGGTGCACGCACACGGGAAGCAGGCGTTTTTTAGAATTATGGAATAAAACGTTAACATTCACCCTATAAGCCTAAGCACCACCGCGAGGGTAAAAAAGCTGGCAATTGTGGAGCAGAAAACCGCTCCTGACACAAAGCGCGGCTGTGCGTTGAACTCGATCGCCAGTATGCTGGAGTTTACAGCAGTTGGCGTTGCCGAGAGAAGCAGTGCAACCTTCGCGTTGATACCCTGAAGCCCAGCCAGCGGAAGCACCGCCAGCCCTATAAGCGGGGAAACCGCCAGGCGCAAAAAGCTGGTTTCCGCAATTCTGCAAGCGTCTGCCTTTATATGTGCCGCTGTGCGCGAAAGCTGAACCCCCAACAAAAGTTGGGCAATGGGTACCATCGCCAACCCCAGAGAGTGTATGGGCTTCAGCACATACTCGGGAGGGGCCACGCCGAACAAGCGCATGGTGCTCGCCGCCAAAGCAGTGTAAATGGCCGGCATCTTGAAAACGGTTTTCAAAGCGCCGATGCGGCCGCTTCCCTCGCGGGCCGCATAGTATATAGCCAGCCACCACAGGCAGGCGTTTTGCAAAAGCACCCATACCACAGCGCGGTCCACCGCCTCTTCACCAAAGGCATAAAGGCACAGCGGTATTCCGTAGTTGCCCGCGTTCATGAAAAGCGTGGACAGCATGAACGAGGCTTCTTCAGCACTTCCCATGCGTCTGATTCGCGCCCACGCTTTGGCAATCAGCCACATGACCGCGGTCAGCATGAAAAGAAAAAGCACAAAGCCGCCCACCTCGCGGCCGGTGAGTTTGGTTGTGAGAATTGAATGGAACACCAGGCACGGGGTGAGTACGTATATCGATACCTGCGAGAGGCCGCGCGGATCAACCGGAAGCGAGCGTTCGAAAACAAACCCTATGGCGATGTTCAGAAGGATGGGCAGGAGAACCCAGAGGACTATTCGGGCCAGGTCGCCGTCTGCTGTTGCGAAGGGAGCGAAAAGAGGGAACATCGCGGTTCCACATCACTGCCGCTTACTTGGATGCCGTTAGGCGACAGTTTATAAGCTGGTGCGGCTCGAACAGTGTGAGGGCATTTCTCGGGTCGTTTGGCAGGACAAACGATGGCTTTATATTGATAACCGCCCCGGCTTTCAGAAGAAGGCCTGTTTTCTCGTTCCTGGGAACGGCAAGCTCGAACACGTATCCGCCGCTTTTCCCAGCGGAGGCCGAGTGAGCGCCCAAACTCCCTACGGCCACCTTCAGGTCTGATGGCTTCACTTTCTCCCTGTTCCAGTACACGTCTCCCTGCGGCTCTGAATAGAACCTCTCCCAGTCGAATACGGCCACATCGACCTTTGGGAAGGTTTCGCCGTTTTGCGGCGGCGCCACGCTGATTCTGTAGTTGTCGCTTCCGGCGAACCACCCGTTGTTGGCGGCATCTATGTCTAACCTAAGCTCAACGGGCCGGTTCGTTTGCGCCGCGAAGTAGAGGTATTCTTCGTCCCACGCCGCAAAGGTGCGGACAACCAGCCCATGGCCGGAGCCCTCTGCGAACACGGGCCACTCACTTTGGGAGAGAACCCCATCTATGACAGGAGAGGCTTTCTTCAACAGATTAGAAACGCGGTAAAGCGGATATGGGTCTCGTCCGTCGGGTATGCCGTCTCGGTCGGAATCCGGGCTGCGCGGATTTGGCTTAAATATTGGGCCCAGCATTTGCTCGTCCAGGCCATTCCATATTCCGGACGTAGCGGCCATCTCGTCTAGGTCGCTCAGGCCATCGCCGTCCGTGTCTTTGGAAGCCGGGTCACTGCCGAAGCGTTCCTCATCCAATGCAACATCCGCGCGGTCCGGCAGGCCATCGCTGTCCGTATCGCGGGCCACCACAAGCCTGCCCCAGCGCAGGCCGCCCCATTTCCAGCGCGGCCAGGTGCGCAGTATAAAGGCGTTCACATCGAAATGCTCCCCAAACACGCCCACCGGCTCCTTCGGGGTTGGATGGTTGAACGGATATTCCGGATAGCCAGACGAGTGAAAAAGGGAATCGAGCTGATGGTGGTATTCGTGCAGGACCACCCAAGTGATATGGGCATTGTGGTGGTAGTGAATCCAACTGTGGGGAGTGTTTTTGAACTTCCACGGAGCGTCGGTTCCGTAGGTAAGGCCGCCAAACGCTTGACCGCGGTACAGCGTGCGCCTCTTGGCTGGATCTGCGTATTCGTCCCATCCGTACAGGAAGATGACTCCGGTGTAATCCTCCACTTTCCTACCCAAAAGCTTAACGGCTTCCTCGAAATCCTTCTCGAAGACGGCTTCCACTTCCTCATCTTTGGCGGAGAAGGTGCGGTTCAGGAAAGCGTAATCGAAGACCAAATCGAGGCATCCGCGGGAGTTTCGCCAGAAGAAATCGCGCACTTCGGCCATGTGGCTTCGAATTTGCGCAATATCGGATGCGGACAGATTCTGAGGCAGGCTTGCCAAGGGCCTTTGGGAATCCCGGTAGGTGATGGGCGTGTATATGACGACCAAAACCGGCAGGCGTACAAACTGCGTGCGCCCCGGGCCGGGTGTTGTTGCCGCAGTGGCTATTCCCCAGGCGCCGGAGGGCATTTCCACAAAGAACACATAGCGCGTGGATGGGCTGAGGCCGGATACTGTAACCCTGTGGTATCTGGCCGGTTGTTTCTCTGCGATGCGGTTTTGCCTGGCCTGATCCCTCAGTTCCGCCAGCAGAGGCGGCGGCAACATCCCGTCGGTTTCATATGCGCCGAACCACACGGCCCCCGCCTCCGCGGTTTGGGTTTCCCAAACCAGCGTTATGGAGCGGGGGGTTGCCGCCGCCACCTTTATCCGGAGCTCAACCGCGGCCTGTTCGCCTTGAGCGCAGGCCCCGGCGGTTAGTGCAAACAGCGCGGCGATACCCAAAAGAGCGGCCGCACCGAGCGCTTTCCGCCCTTGACCTTCGGAAGCAGAAGCCGGCATTACCAACCTCTTACCGACAGCAGTTCCGACTCCGGCATGGTGCGGACGTCCAAGCCGGGCATTGGCTCTCCGAGGCCTTCGGATATTTCGGCCAGTATGTCGGGGCGGTCGTAGTAAGTAACGGCGTCCACAATAGCCTTTGCGCGCTTGTAAGGATCGGACGATTTGAAGATGCCGGACCCAACGAACACCGCTTCCGCACCGAGTTGCATCATCAAAGCGGCATCTGCAGGCGTGGCAATGCCGCCGGCCGAGAAGTTGGGTACAGGAAGCTTGCCAGTTTCGTGCACTTCAAGCACCAGTTCGTAAGGAGCACCCAAAGCTTTGGCCTCGGCCATCAGCTCGTCGCGGCGCAGGCTCTGCAGGCGCCGTATGCCGCTCATCACCGCGCGCATATGGCGCACAGCCTCCACAATGTTGCCGGTGCCGGCCTCGCCCTTGGTCCGAATCATTGCCGCGCCCTCTGCAATGCGGCGAAGCGCCTCCCCGAGATCGCGGCACCCGCACACAAACGGCACTTTGAACTGGTGCTTATCTATGTGGTTCTGCTCGTCTGCCGGGGTGAGAACCTCGCTCTCGTCGATGTAATCCACCCCCAAAGCCTCGAGGATTTGGGCCTCCACAAAGTGACCAATCCTCACCTTTGCCATTACCGGAATGGTTACAGCATCCATTATCTCTTTGATTTTAGCCGGGTCAGCCATTCTGGCCACGCCGCCCTGAGCGCGAATGTCAGCGGGAACGCGCTCCAGCGCCATAACCGCCACCGCGCCGGCTTCCTCGGCGATGCGCGCCTGTTCCGCGTTGGTCACGTCCATTATCACGCCGCCGCGCAGCATCTCAGCCAGGCCGACCTTTGTCCTCCAAGTGGATTTCTCCATCATAAAGCACCTCCTAAGAGTGGGAATGAATATATTTCAAACCGCTTTGCGAGTGCCGAAGCACCCATTGAAGAGCGACGATAGGATTATACTCGAAATCTGCAATCAGGTAACTTTTCTGCGCCCCGCTATAGCCTGGATAAGCGTGGCTTGGTCCGCGTAGTCCATATCTCCACCGATGGGCAGGCCGTGTGCTACTTGGGTTACTTCCGGGACGAGGGGACGCAATAACCCGGCAAGGTACATGGCCGTGGCATCCCCTTCAACGGTGGGATTGAAGGCCAGGATAACCTCTTTAACCGTGCCGCTTTTCAAACGCTCGAGAAGCTCGCGGATTTTCAGTTGTTCCGGGCCGATGCCCTCCATTGGAGCGATTACTCCGTGCAAGACATGGTAAAGCCCGCGGAAGTGACCCGTTTTCTCTATTGCGATAAGGTCGCGCACCTCGGCAACTATGCAGATTACGCTCCGTTCGCGCCGCGGGTCACTGCATATTTCGCACAGCTCTCGGTCGGTGAAGTTGAAGCATTCGCGGCAGAGGCGGATGCTCTCCTTAACCTGCACGATAGCGTCGGCCAGCATTTGGGCCTCTTCGCGAGGGACGCTCAGCAGGTGAAACGCCAGCCTTTGGGCCGACTTGGGACCAATGCCGGGAAGTTTTTCAAGCTCTCCTATAAGGCGTGCAAGCGGTTTGGCGTAGTACAAATACCCTCACCTCAGAGCTGGTCGAGCATTCCTGGCAGCAGCCCCGATAAAATTTTCTCGTCCCTTTTTTCCGAAGCTTGTTCCAGAGCATCTTTCACCGCCGCCAGAATAAGGTCCTCCAGCATCTCAACGTCATCGGGGTCAACTGCCTCCGGGGATATCTTTATGGAAACCACCTGCCCGGCCGCGTTGGCCGTAACCTTCACCATGCCGCCACCGGATGAAGCCTCCACATAAGTGTCTTCAAGCTCTTTCTGGACAAACTCCATCTGGCGCATGGTTTTTTCCATCTCTTTTTTCAGCTTGTTGATGCCCGAGGGTTTTCCCGTTCCTCCAAAACCCTTAGCCATTTTTCTTTTCCCTTTCCTCAAAAACGATGTCGCCGTCAAAAAGTTTTGCCAACTGCGCAAGCTCTGGATCCGTTTCTTCGGGGCCGGGCTGCGGTTCAGCTTCAGTTTCTGGAAGGTCCGGCATATCCCAAGGCGCCGGGATATCCGGCTCGGTTTCCGGGAGCGGTACCAGAGCTCCCGCAGCAGCTTCCTCGTCGAAGTCCTGCTCAAACGGCTGTGCAGAACCAATTTCCGCTTCCACAAAGCGCAGGCCCAGCGGCACGCCGAACAGGTTCCGCACCACATCCTCCAGTTGTTTCCGGTTCTGCTCTCGGTTGAGCAAGTTCAGTGCAGACTTGGTGGCGCCGATTTTCAGCATCTGGCCGTCCACCGCCAAAGGCCGCGTTCGCTCCAGCAAAGGGTACAGCGATTTGGAATTCTGCCTTACCAGCTCCCGCACTTCGTGCCACCTTGCAAGCACCGCTTCCAAGGAGATTCTTTGCTGAGGCCGCACGGTGGTTTGCGGCGGTTTTTCCAGCGCCTTTGTCTGTTCAACAGAGGGCCGGGGTTCGATTTTGGATGCGGCCGGCTTTGCGGAAGGCGCTTCCTGCTGAGTGCGCACGGCTGGTGGCGCCGTTTGCTGTTCCTGACCGCGGCCGTCGACCTCGTATGCAAGCTTCAGCAGTGTCAGCTCCAGAAGCAGGCGGTGATCAGCGCTCCACTTAAGCTGTGATTCCGCGGTTTGCAGAGTCTCTGCCGCGTGCAAAAGGAACTTAGGGGGCACTTTCTGGGCCTGCTCTCTGTACTGGGCGGCCAATTCCGGCCCGAAGCGCTCCACGGCATGCTCATAAGCGGCAATAGTCAGCATCAGGTCGCGGAAGTGCCCGCCCAATGCAGTAAGCAATCGCCTTGGCTCTTTTCCTTCGCTTACAAGCCTGTCGATGGTAAGGAAGACCTCGCCGGGGTTTCTGCTGGCCACTGCATCCGCCAATGCGAAAAGCGCCGGAAGCTCCACCGAGCCCAGAATGGCGTTCACCTCCTGGGCGGATATTTCTTCATCGGAGCTGTAAGCGGCGACCTGCTCCAAAAGCGAAAGGGAATCCCGCCAGCCGCCGTTTGCAGCGCGGGCTATAACCCAAAGCGCTTCTTCAGAGATTTTGATTCCCTCGGCGGAGGCAACACGGCGCAGGTTCTGCATCAGGTCCTGAACCGTGGCTGTGCGGAAATCGAACCGCTGGCAGCGCGAAACGATGGTCTTCGGCACGCGGTGCGCCTCGGTGGTGGCGAGAATGAAGTAAACGTGCGGAGGGGGCTCTTCCAGCGTTTTAAGCAAAGCGTTAAAAGCATCTGCGGAGAGCTGGTGCACTTCGTCGATTATATAGCACTTGTACCGCTCTTGGGTGGGGGCGTAGCGAACCTGCTCCCTCAGCTCTTTGATGTCGTCTATGCCGCGGTTGGATGCGGCGTCTATCTCGATAACATCCATGGAACGGCCTTCTGTGATGCGGATGCACGGTTCGCACTTGTTGCAGGGGTTATCGGTGGGAGCGGCATCGCAGTTGAGGGCCTTGGCAATGAGGCGGGCGGTTGTGGTTTTTCCGGTGCCGCGCGGTCCGCAGAACAGATAGGCGTGCGCCACTTTTCCGGTGCGGAGTGCGTTTTTCAAGGTTTGGGTGACATGGCGCTGGCCCATCACCTCGTCGAAAGTTTGAGAGCGGTACTTTCGGTACAGTGCCAGATAGCTCATAACCTGCTGATTACGGGCCGAAGGCCGGGGTTGCGCCCCCGACCTCCGGCGGTGAATGATCGTGCACCCACCGTCGATACAGCCCTCCCGGCGGCACCCACAGCATCAAGCTCCGGCCAGGCTATCTCGCGGCACCCGATGGATACCACTTACCGTTGCTTCCTTCCGGACCTGGCGGGGTTCGTGGGCCACCGTTGCGCGGGACCCAGCCATCAACGCCCTCTGCCGTGAGTCAGTCCCGAGGGGACGGCACCTCGGGTGGGAATTCGACCCCGCTATAGCGGATTGCGGGTACAGGGCACCGCTAGCTCCCCGTCTAGCACGATCAAACCTTTGGCTCTTGCACTGCCCAACTCCGGAGGCATACCTCCTGGCTTTCGCAATGCTGAGAGAGCCGCTTACACGCTAGCCTTTCAAGCTATATCTATAATATATCTTCTCGCCTCAAAATGATAGTCTTTTCTACCTTACGAACACCCCTTTTGTCAATAACCAAATAACGTTTGTCGGTAATACCCTCACCATTATAGCCCAAAAAGTCTCTTTGGAACTCCCCTTGGTCGGTTGGGTCGAAGGTTACAGTAACCTCGTACTCCGGTGCTTTAAACGGGAACAGTTTTTCAGGCGGATGCCCCATATCCTCCGGATCTTTGCTCAGGTCCAATTCGTACTCGAAATCCGGTTTGCCCCAACCGTTGGGATCCGAAGGGAAGGCAAGATCCGGGCGCTCACGGAGCGTGAGGTTATCCCTCTGCCACTCCCAATCGTTTTCGTGAGCTTTGTAGCGCTGTTCGTAGTTGCGGTCGCGCAGGCGCAAGCGCAGGCGGCAGTAGGTTTCGCGCTCTCCGCGCCTGAAATCCGGAAGGTATATTTTGCCACGCACAATAAGCTTTTTGGGCGCCACGCGCTTCACAGTGAAGTCGAACTGAACATCGTGCTGATGGACCTTTCCGTCGCCCACATAAACCCAGCGCGGCGGCTGTGCCTCCCAATCGAAGACATATCCTGGCTGTCCGGCTCCTTTTCGGATGAAGTTGATGCGCAGGAGGGTTACGTTCAAATTGCGGCTTCGGTTGCTCCAATCCAGTTGGGCGCTCTGCTCTGAGGGCAGGGGCGGCACCTTCTTCCAAACCTTGGGGCGCAGAATAGGCTGAAGAAGCCCGGGGTCCGAAAGGATGGCTTCCACCTCGCTCCTGCTGACCCTTTCGTTTCGCAGTGCAACGCCAAATCCCTCCACCAGCGCCTCAGAAACGGCCTTTTCCACCACAGCTTTGTTGTTGGGCTGGGTAAGCAGTTTGGCAACCTCCGCAGAACCAACCGCAAGGTCCAGATACCTGCCGTTAATCTGAACCGGATTGGTCCGCCTAAGCACGGCCTTTAATTTGGGGTCTTGTATGCGCTCCAGAACTTTATTCCAGTACAGCCAAAGAGTGGCTTCGGCAACGTTTTCCTCCCACTGGCGGCGCATTTCGGCTATCTGGCCGTTTTTCTCCATATAGTGTGCCAGCATCTGCTTCACGTAGGCCGGGGCCGGATTGCCGTCGGTGCCGGGTCTTTTAGCCGCTTCTCTTGCCCAGTAGATAGCTTGGTCGTAATCCCGGGTTTTTTGGAAGTGGAGGAAAGAAAGCTGGAAATACAAGTCCCAAACATTGGGGTTTTTGCGGATGCCGTCCAGCAAGAATTTTACACCCTCTGGGATGAGGCGCTGGTCGCCGAGGTTGTAGGCCAGGTGCCAGGCGCCGGTTGCGTAAACATCCAACTGGTGCGGGTCGAGCCAAACGACTATATAGAAGAGGGGGACGATATCGTCGTAGCGGCCGGAGTGGAAGTAGTCGTCGGCGCGCACCCAAAGCAAACCGGCGGCAACTTCTCGGAATCCCAGAAGGGCGCCTCCGAAGAGCTCTTTAGGTATCTGGGCAAGCTCCTTCGGGGTGGCTTCGGCGGTTGGGTCCGGGCGAAACCACCGGCGGTCCGGATCGATATAGCTTTGAAGCACGGCGCAGATAACCAGCATTACCAGCGCCGCGGCCAACCACAGCGTCCGAAAGTCGCGGCGAACTCCGCCCACCTTACACCTCCTTGCGCTCGAACACTATGGATGCCAGGATAAGCAAAAGCGCGGTGTAAAGTATGCCGTACGCCGCCGTTTTGGCAACGTAGCCAGCGAAGTTCGGGATTTCTTGCATTCGCTCTGGGTGTATAAGCGGGTTGGCCATGTTGAAGTTGTTGAAATTCGGCACAATGAGGTGAACCATCCTGGCAAGGAACTGTATAACGGGCTGTTCTTTGGCCAAGTTTGCCACAGACTTCCAATACTCCGAAAGCGTACCAACCACAAACACGAAGAACGTGAGAGCTACGTTTATGTTTTTGGTGAGAAAGATGGAAAAGAACACCGCCACCGCGCCCAACAGCACGAACTGTAAATATATCATCAAAACGCCGACAAGAAGCTCGGGTTGAAAGGTTTTGGCCTTGTAGGTAACAACTCCGACGAAGAAGATGCCCATCAAACCGAGGTTGAGCGCCAGTGTCAGAGCCGCTCCCAAGAATTTGCCGGCCACATAGTGGTAACGCCTAACCGGTTTGGAGAGAATGGTGTATATGGTGCGGTGTTCGATGTCGGTTGGAATGAGGTCCATTCCCAAAAAGATACTCATCACAAGGCCGGCGAGCACTATAACTCCCAGGCCCATACTGCGCACAACCGTGAGCTCCACGCGGTTGCCCTGCTGGGGCGTGGTGAAGAACGCAAAAGCGTTGGACAAAATTATCAGAATGATGGCCACAAGAAGGAACACATTCAGCACGCGTTTGCGCAGGGCCTCTCCGAATGTGTTTGTTGCAATAACCCAAGCGTTCACGTTTGATCCCCCCTGACCGTTTCGAGGAAGATGCTTTCCAGCGAACGGCGCTGAGGTGTCACAGAGATAAGGCGAACCTTTCTCTGGCGCACAATGTCTATCATATGACCGATAACGTTTTCGTCGCTGTGGTAAAGCAGGAGTCTGGTTTCCTGGGGAACAGCCCGCAGTGCCAGCCTGCGCAGTTCTTCGGCTGTGCCGTCGTCCGGAGACTCCACCACCATTTCGATTTCAGTGCCGGCGCGCAGCTCCTCAACGTTGCCGATCTTTACCAGCTTACCCCGATTGAGGATGGCAACCCGATCGCACACCATTTCCACATCGGAAAGCTGGTGGGAGCTTAGGAAAACGGTTTTGCCCTCTTCGCGCAGGCGGAGAATCAGGTCGCGAATATCGATATGGGCTATTGGGTCCAAACCGGACGTGGGTTCGTCGAAGAAGAGGAGCTTCGGATCGTTGATGAGTGCCTGGGCGATACCCGCACGCTGAAGCATGCCTTTGGAGAACTCCCGAAGCGGTTTGTTGTCTTTCGGCAGACCTACCAACGTTAAAAGCTGGTCTATCTTTTTCGCCCTTTCGCCGGCAGGAATACCGAATAGCCTTGCGTAGAAATCCAGAAGCTCGGCGGCACTGAGGTGTTCGTAAAAGTATGGGCTTTCCGGCAGGTAGCTGATTTGGTACTTAACGGATATATCTCCTATGGGCTTTCCCAGAATCCATCCTTCTCCCTCTGTTGGGAAAATCAAGCCCAACAGCATTTTGATGGTGGTGGTTTTGCCGGCTCCGTTCGGTCCCAAAAAACCGAAGATAATTCCCTCCTCCACCTCGAGGTCCAGGTGATCAACGGCAACAACCGTGCGCTTTTGTCCGAACACTTTGTAAGTTTTGGTTAGACCGTTGGTCCTGATTGCCAGGGCCATAAGCGCCTCCTGGGCCGGGGTTTTAGCAGAGTAAACCGAGCCGCTCTAAGCTTTGCTCGCGTAAAAACCAGAAAAAGACAAATCCTTACAGAAATATATCTTGCCCCGGCGCCGCTTCGAGTATAACAGCGGTTATGGAGAGTGTCAACCGAACATGCAGGCTCAGGGCGTGTTGCCGAATATCCGCCGCTGTGGTATCATTGTGCAAAACTATTGGGGGCACCGAGCTTATGGTTGGTCTTCGCAAGGAGATTGTAATGTTGGGAGTATCCATCGCCGCTTTGTGCGAGGTTGGGGGCGCGTCTGCGGCGCCTCCACAGACCGGTTTCCTTCTTAAAACCATCGATTACCGCGGAACGCAAACGCGGTATGTTGTTTTCCTGCCGCCGGACTACACGCCCAACCGCAAGTGGCCTACCATCATATTCCTCAACGGATATGGAGAATGCGGAACCGACGGCTACAAGCAAATCTCCGTGGGCCTTGGTCCGGCTATTATGACCAATGTGAAAGAGTGGCCTTTCCTGGTTTTGTTCCCTCAAAAACCCAAGCACGAGGACTCTTGGGAGCAGTACGACGATATGGTGATGGCGATTCTGAACAAAACCAAGCGCGAGTACAGCGTGGACGAAAACCGAGTGTACCTAACAGGCCTTTCTCAAGGCGGTTTTGGCACGTGGGCCATCGCGGCCAAACACCCGGATGTTTTCGCGGCCATAGCACCGATTTGCGGCGGGGGCAGACCGGACGAAATGGCCCCGGCCCTCAAAAACCTCCCGATCTGGAGCTTCCACGGCGATGCCGACCCCGTGGTGAAGGTGGAACTCTCCAAAGCGATGGTTGATGCTGTTAACGCCGCCGGCGGAAACGCAAAGCTTACCATATATCCAGGAGTGGGGCACAACTCTTGGGATAAGGCTTACCGCGAAGAGAAGCTCGGCGAATGGTTCCTGCAGCACACAAGGAAAGCCAAATAGAGAGCGCTTTGGCCAGGGGGATCGGTTTCACCAGGCGAGAGCTTTTGTGCAGTGCCGCGGTTGTTTTGCCGGCGTGGTTGCTGGCGCTCCGCGGCACTGCTTTTGCCGCGGGCGGAGGTGCAAGAATGGCCAGACCAAGTGCTTCACTTGTTTTTTCCACACTTTTCACTGCCCAGGATGTGAACAACCTTCTTAAAGACGACGCAGGCCGCAGACAAGCCGTTGATTTCTGCCGCGGTTTGCGAATAACCAAGGTTTACCTCGAGACTTTCCGAGGCGAGTACGCCCGCGAGGAGCTCCTTACTGCAGCAAAAGAGCTTTTCCTGCGCGAGGGTTTTCAGGTAAGCGGGTGTGTTACCACCGTTAGCTTCGGGAAGAAATCAACCGGCTGGGACCTCATCTCTTGCTACACCAGCAAGGATACCCAGGAAAAACTCGAGGAGATATTCCGCTTCACCGCACGCCTTTTCGATGAGATAATGATAGACGACTTTTTGTTCACCGACTGCGAGTGCGAGGAGTGCCGCGCAGCGAAGGGCTCTAAATCCTGGGCCGAGTACCGGCTTGCTTTGATGCTGGATGTATCTAAGTCGCGCATACTGAAGCCATCGCACGAGGTAAACCCGAACGCCAAGGTTATCATCAAGTATCCCCAGTGGTACGATAACTTCCACAACCGCGGCTACGGGGTGGTCACCGAAACAGCCGCTTTCGATCGGATATGGGTTGGCACCGAAACCCGCAACCCAGATGCCGTGCGGTGGGGGGCCAAACAGCAGTACGAGGCGTACTTCATTTACAGGTGGCTGTCGGCCATCGGCGGGGCAAAAACCGGCGGCGGTTGGTTCGATACGTACGACTGCAGTCCCGAGGTATATGTAGAGCAGGCATATCAAACGGTGCTTGCCGGCGCTCCGGAGGTTTTCCTCTTCCACTATGGAGACCTAATAAACGAGAGGAACCGGCCGCTGATAGACCGCCTGAAGTCGCGCCAGGAACTGCTTTACAGCCTGGCACCGATAGCGCGCACCACACCCCTCCGCGGCGTGGCGGCATACAAACCGCCCAACAGCGACCCGCAGGGCGAGGATTACATTTTCGACTTCATTGGAATGCTCGGGATACCACTGGTTCCCACGCACCAATTCCCCGGGCGCTTTGCGGCGGCGTTCTTTTCCCTGCACGCACTGCACAACCAGGAAGCTTTGACAAACCAACAATCACCTGCTGAACGCCAAACCTCCTTGAAAGGATTTGCTTCGAAATTCTCCGACTACCTGAAGCGCGGCCGCACGGCGGTTATCACCAGCGGTTTGGCGGAGCGCCTCCGGAAGGTTGAAACCCTCTCCCAGGTTCCGCTGGATTGGAGCGAGGGCAGAGCCCAAGTGCACAAAACGCCTTGGGGCGGGTTTGTTATCGTGTTGCCGGTCAAGTCTCCGTTTACCTCTCTTTACAGCCTGCCGCAGGACGATTTAGACCGTGTGCGGAATGTGCTGTTAAAGGCGTCTGCCGGCATCGAGATGTTTGCTCCGCCGCGGGTGGCGCTGTATCTGTTCGGCAACCGGTACGCGGTGGTTGAGAACTTCAACGACAATGAAGTGGAGGTTAGGCTGGATTTCGGGCCGGGAGCAAGCCTTAAAGCCGTTTTGCCGAAAGATGCTCACCAACCGGTAAAGAATGGAGAAACGTGGCGCCTTTCGGTGCCGGCACGCGAACTGGTTGTGCTAAGGAGTTAGCTTTCAGGGCGCCAAGCGAACTCACCGGATTCCACATCCCAATCCGCGCCGAAGAAGCCGGCGGCCAAAACGCCGCCGGTTCCTTTTTCCAGCACCTCCGGCCCGAACAGAACCCAATCCGGATATCCCACTCCAGCCGTGAATACGGGCAGTCTGTTCGTAAGCCTCATGCCGACGATATCGGTTCCGGAAATCACGGCAACGCAGGCTGTACTGCTGTCTGTACGCGGCCGAATGAAGAGGCATGCAAGGGAACCCTGCACCTCGCGTGAGGAGATGCGCACACCGCCGCGCTTCACCTGCACGGGGCTTGCACCGAGGAGCACCGACCACGCCGAGTTGGTATCGGCGTTGCCGTACAGCACCACATCGCGGTCTTTGTACCTTGCCGGCTGGAAAGCGGAGTCCGGAACCACATCCACAGAGCCGTTGCCCCGGTACCAGAAAGTTTCCGCATCGTAGCGGGCTTTGGCAAAGGCCCAGGCGTTCTCTTCGGGGGTTCCGTGTGTTGCATATACGAAAAGTATGCCCCGGCGCAGTGCATCTTTGAAGGGCCCATATCTATGTGGCCCCTTCAGCGAGCTTGGCGGCGGTCCCGTTACGCTCCACCGCTCCCCTTCTTTGGCAAGCCATATGCAGGTTTGCCCACCGCGCCGCGGAATACTGTTGATCTTCTGCCCGTCAAGCTCCACCGAAATTGGGCCTCCGGGCGGGAGGTGTTGTATGCTCAAACGCAGGCGCAGGACGTTTTCCGTGGACCCGAAGAACCGCCTGCGCTGTGGATCGCACTGCAGGTCAACCGTGCTGGGTTTGAGGGGATGAATTTGCGCTTCCACTGAGACCCATCGGCAGGAGGAGGAAATCCCGGGGTTAACAGTGGTGAAGCGCACGCGCCTAATGCTTCCCGGCTCGGGGATGATGTGGTGGGCAAACATGTCGAACATCGGCGCCCAATCCACGCAGTCGGCGCCGGGCTCATCGGATAGGTCCCACCAGTGCCCTGCGCCCGGCTGTTCATAGTAGGTGAAATCACGGTGGAACTCTTCAAGCCGCCTTCTCATGGCTCTTGCTTCGGTAACTGGAACGTTGTCGTCGGCTTCTCCGTGAAGGATGTACACCCCGTGGTGAACGTAGTTCCCCGAGAGGGCCAGCGTATCACTGGCGGCGGTGCTGCGCTGAAGCAGTTCCTCGATTGGGGACGGCCGGGTTTGGCGGGGGGCACCTCCGTAGGACCAGAAGCTTATCCATCCGGCGCTTGGTCCTATGGCGGCGAAGAGATCCGGGCAGTTGGCGGCCAGATTCCACGTGCCGTGACCGCCCATGGAGTGCCCCGTAAGGTAGACCCTACGTGGATCAGTTCCGAGGCTCTTTTGGGCAAGCTCCAGCACCTCCAGGGCATCTAGGCGGCCCCAATCCTCCCAGTCGAAACCATATGGGCGGCGGTTGGTGGGAGCAACGATATGGGCCCAGCTTTTGGGGCTGTAAGCTTCGGCTTGGCCGATCGCTTCCACCGCCGCTCCGTGAAGGGAAAGCACCAGCGCCAAAGGCCCAGAGCTTTTGGAAAGCGGTTTGGCCGGTGTTAACGCGTAGTATTGAACACTGTTGTCGATGCGACTGCGGAAGGTGATTTTTCGCGGTTGCTCGGGCCTGCGAACGCGCAGTTCCAGAGATGCAGCGTCCAAAGCCTTTTGGGTTTTAGCGTCTATAAGCCGCAGGCTGAGTTTTACAGCCCCCGAACGCTTTTGCGGAGGGGCAAACAGTTCAAAGCCGACTTTTCGTATTGTAAGCGCCGGTATCGGCGGAAGGGCAGTGGTGCGCAGTTCGGCTCCTCCGCAGGATGCGCTCAAAAGCAGATGGTTTGCAGGTTGCGCTTCGGTATTAACAACAACCACGGCGGCCAGGAAGTTGCCCCCTTGACCAACCACCAGGTCTGGAACCGTGGCGTCGGACACATCCAAAAGCACTGGTGCGCGCGGCTTAACCAGCTTGGCCCTGAATTGGCCCCTAGCGCAGTGGAAAAGGAGTTGGTTGGTGCCTCTACGCAGTTGCACTGGAAGCCGAACATACCCCGTTTGGTATGGATCGCCGGTGCGCGGCTCGCCGTTTGCGTACACCATGTTGTGGCCGGAGGCCTCCAGAAGGACAACGCAATCCTGGTCGGAGGCGACCTGCGCGAAGGCATAGCCGCCGCGGAGGAGCGGACTGCGGAACCAGCCGTCCTGGTTTGCGGTTAGCTCCTGCCATTGCAGTGTGCGGCCGTCCGGAAGCACCAGTTCGGTGCCGGCGGACGGGCCTGTCCAGCGCCCCAGAACGATGCTGGCCTCGATGGGGTCGGCGGTGAAAGGAGTGCGGCCGTAGCGACCAACCGGTCCCACCGCCAAGCAGTTCGTGATTTGCGCCTCTTTGAGCGAGCGGACAACCGCCAATGTGGGCGCTTCTGCAAGGGCGTTCCGGCATAGAGCCGAAGCAGCCGCCATAGTAAAGCACAAAATCAACCGGGTCCTCACGGTTTCCACCTGTAAACGATTATTTTTGCCTTCCAGTCTTCTTCCACAAAGATTAAGTACTCGCCGTTTCTGCGCCTGTAAGCGCGTATGGCATCCGGGAAATCCACCCAGCCGCTTTCGCGGGAAACCTCCGGACCGGGGGTTATCTCGCCGAGTTTGCGGCCCGTGTTGCGGTCGAACACGTGAACCTTTGCGCTGTGGCATTCCACCGCAAACACAGCATCACCCGCGGTGCAGAAGGATTTGGTGAACAGCTTATCGGCCTCGTAGGGCAGAACTGCACGCCATTTGGGCTTGCGGTTGCCTTTCATCCAGCCGTCGATGCGCCATACTTCGGTGCCAACAATGCCCCACTCCCCGCCTTTCTTCGGGCGCTCATCCGTGTAGCCGGTGAGGAACATTGTATCTGTTTCAGGCCAATATTCAATGCGGAGCAGGTGGTTCATTCCGGGAGGCAGGTCGAACCTCTGCGCTTTCCTGCGGCTGTATATGGGGTTGCCGAAGCGGTCAATCCCCAAAAGCGGCAGGTAGTGAATGGGCTTTTCCCCGGTTTGATAGCCGTACCATATGCCGCCTTTCTCATCCATCCACCAGGCCCAGAACTCTCCCTCTTCCACGCCATCGGCATCTGAGAACTCGGCGGCTTGGAAGCGCCCGTCGCCGTTGGCATCTCGCCAAATCCATCTTCCTTTTGCGGGGCAGTTCGGCACCGAATCCAGCTTTACACGGGACACAATGGCGCTTGGAACCGCTATAAGTCCTTGGAAGCGAAAGACGGCCATAAACCCTTGGAACATTCCGGTGGTTATGAGATAGCGCCTGCCTGCGATGTATCTTATGGCTGTTCCAGTGCAGTCTTCCTTAAGGCGCGGGTCGTTTGGGTAGCGGAACGGATCTATGGTTTGCGCATACCACCGCCACTGAGAGCCTGGCTTGGTTTTGCTCCAGTCCAGTTTGTAGTGGTTTTCGTTGGTAAAGACGTCCGCCGCCTGCGTTTTCGGGTCGGCATCCGCTCCATCAACGAACTCAAGGCCCAAAAGCTCCCAAAGCAGTTTGCCTTTTGGGCTGAAGGCCCGCAGAACGGTTCCCCCGCCAGCTTGGTTGCAGGCCACGTATAAGTTGCCTTGGGAATCAACGCCAACGCCCTGCGGACCGCAGAAGCGCAGTGGACCAACAAGGCCGGGCACTTTCCCTCCGTAAACCCCGCGGTACTCTCCGAAGCGGCGAACCAGCTTTGGGGATGCGTATATGTTAGCGTAAACCAGTATCTGCTGAGATGGGCCGTTGTCTGCAACCAGAAGGGAGGCGCTTTTGCGGTCCACGCACAGGTCTGTGGGCACGGCGTCGGAAGGAAGCGGCACCTCCTGCGGCAGTATCTGCCCCTCGGTGGAGAAGCGCACGATTTTATACCGCGGTCTGCCGGTTGTTTCCACAACAGCCCAAAGGCCGCCTTTTCCGTCAATAGCCAGCTTGGTCGGTTTGCCGTGGACCTGCCAATTTCGAATCGGCCCCATAGTTTCCGCGTTGTAAACGCGTATAACCCCCGCGTAAGTATCGCTTATGTAAAGGTGCTGTTCATCGGCGGCCAAGCCGCGGATTTGGGCGTCGGTTTTGGTGTCCACCTGGTGGAGGATAATCATGTCGTTGAAGCGCCCTCTGCCTCCAGGGAACGGCGCATGGGTTCCGTCTTTGTTCCTGCGGGATACGCCGGTCCAGTCAAACCCGGCTGGAGGATACTGCTCTCCTTTCAGGTGGCCGCCCTCGTTGCCCTGAAGGTGGGCTATGAAGAGGTACTTGCTGTTGGATGCAACCGCAAAACCGCCGAGGGTACCCCAACCGTGCGTATCTTTACATTCACCGAGGACGTCGCCGTTTCTGTATATGCCGAACTCGCGGCCGGCCTCATCCCAAACGCTGGCCGTGTAAAGTGTGCCGTTTGGTTCTACGTGCAGGTCTTCAACAAAATCTTGCACCCACTTCCTGCCGCCGCCGAAACTGTTGCCTATCCAAGTGGTGGTGTAGCTGAGTTTTTGGGAAAATGCCGGCTGAACCGAGAGGCTCAGCACGGTTAAAATGATTGGCACGAAGCGTCTCATTTCCCTCTCCTTTCCAGCGCCAGTTTGATTGTGGAGAAAAACTCCTCGCGCATGGCTTCGAAATCCACGCGCACAGCGTCTAAGAAGTGATATGGGCCAGACTCTGCCTTTTCAAGCCTCCAAAATTCAGGAACACGCATCTTTTGAACTTCCAGCCAGCTCTGCGGTTTGAAAAATAGGAACAAGCCAGCGCCGTCGCCGAAGCCATCATCTCTACCTCCCTCGGCCCGGCGGTTTTGGTACTCCTGGGCCACCCGGTGCATTTCGCGGGTTATGGGGGTATCGGGCAGGGAGCTGAAGCGCTCCGGCGGCACCACCGAAGGGTTGGGGGGTTGCGGCCACCAGAGCGGGCTGGCACCGAAGTTCACCAAGCGACAGCGCGTGGTTACGATGTAATTGGCCCATTTATCCTGACCGTTGTAACCATCGAGGTCAGTCATCATTACCACCATTTTGGATGCGATGGAGGGATCTTTAAGGTATGCGCTGGCGACAGTGTTAAGCGGCCCTCCGACGAACACCACCAGAGGCTTCTTGGGAGATGCTTTGCGCGCCTCTCGCACGATTAGGTCGGCGCCCGGGCACTCGATGGGTTTGGTGTCTTCGATTCTGCCGCTCGACGGCTTTTCAAAAACGCGGTCGGCACCGAGCACCGGATCTGGAATCCTCGTCCACCCGGAGCGGCGGGCAAGAGCGATGTTTTCGTTGAAATTCTTCAAACCTTGCTCGATTTTGTACAAGCGCCCTTGGTCCCACAAGTCCTTGGTAACGATGAGCCCCCTGAGGTTGGCTTGGCCCAAATGCGCTTTTGCGAAGAGGTATTCATCGTCAACCACATCACGCAACCAGTCGTTGTCGTAGATTATTGGGCAATCGCGGGGCAAGCGCTGAAGTTCGCTCAAGGTGAGGGGCGCGCAGTATGAAGCCGATGGAAACGCGGCAACCAAACACAGCAAAGCAATCTTGACACACATACTGAGTCCTCAGAACCACCAAAAATTAAAGAGGGCTGCCAGGGTTCCGTTACAGCCATCTCAAAAAATTCGACCCACCAAAACTTGAAAAGGTTTCAGTTTAAGCATCAAGCGTCAGCTTTCTTTCTCAAAAACCACCCCTGCGGATTCCTCGGCTGTGGAGTCAAGAAGACGAACCAGGCTTCGCTTCGGTGTCACGGTTCGGGCGAAACTGATTTCTGTGCTTGCCTCTCGGTCGCTCGAGGAGACCGCTATCAAAGCACTTTGGCTTCCGCAATGTATCTTCGATGCTGAGGGCTTGCAGACCTCTGCCCGATACCGCTCCTTATCCCAATTCTTTTCCCACCGCGGAGGGGAAGCATTCGGTTCTCCTCTCCCGAAACTGGAAGAGGGGCTAGGGGTGAGGGGAGCAGCAGGCCGGAGATGAGGGCAAATATAAGGCCATTTTTCCCGAAATCTGCTTGACGGCGGAGCGCTTGCCGTGCTAAAGTGGTTCCCGTAAGGCCGTACATCCCCCTAAAAAGGAGGCGGGAATTTATGGCGCATCAATGCGGCCGGAAGGGTTTTACACTTATCGAACTGCTGGTGGTGATTGCCATAATCGCAATCCTGGCCGCAGTCTTGTTCCCCGTTTTTGCCACTGCTCGCGAGAAAGGCCGCCAAATCGCCTGCATAAACAACCTCAACCAGCTCGGCAAAGCCACCATGCAGTACATGCAAGACTGGGACGGCTACTATCCCACTTGGTACGGGAAGTCTGTGTCATCGGGTCGCGGCTGGCCGGAGCTTATAATGCCGTACGTTAAAAGCGAAACCACGTTCGTTTGCCCCTCTGATTACATACCGCGCCAAACTCCCAACGTTCCCATCCGCTCTTACACCATGAACGGCGATTGGTACACCCCGGATTGCCGTGGTCTCTCGTCGTGGAACGTAAGCTTCACCGAAAACGACGTTGTTAACCCATCCAACACCCTCATGTACATGGACCGGTGGGCCGAGGACAACCTGCTTTACGGCTTGGGGTGGTCGGTGTCCGCGTCGCAAACGCATCTGCGCCCCGGTCCCGGGCACCACGGCTTGAATGACCATCTGAAGGGGTCCAACTTCTGCTTCGCCGACGGCCACGCGCGCTGGCTGAAGACCACCACGGCTAACATGTGGCGGCGTATCCCGTTCCCAGGTGGTGATGTGGAAGATCCCGGCTACAAGGAAACCGGCGTTATGGAACTGCGCTGTGACCCTCCTAGGGGTTAAAACTCATGCTGGCTCAACAAAGAAAGAGAGGGAGGAAAATGAAAGCATCACGTTGCATCTTCGCGCTGATGCTAGCCCTGATGCTGGTCTTGGCCGCGGCGGTGGCGGCTCAGACCCCCGTCAATCTCTCGAAGAGCGCTCAGCCCAGCTCTTCAAGCGACTGGAATGCGGACTTCGGTCCGTACAAGGCCAACGACGGCGACCTGACAACGCGCTGGAACGCGGCGGCAGACGACGTTAACGGAAGCTGGTTGGCCATGACTTGGAGTTCACCCCAAACCATCAACAAGGTGGTTGTGCGCCAGGCTTTCGACCGCATCCGCAAGTTCCACATCGAGGTTATGGACCCGGTAACGAAGGACTGGAAAGCGGTCTATGAATCTCCAACCCCGATCAACCCCACAAACAACCCCAATCCCACCTTTACAATAGTGCTGCAGCCGGCCGTAACTACCACGGGCGTTCGGCTTTTCATCGATGAGGCAACTGTATGCGTATCAATCTTCGAGTTGGAGGCTTACAAAGTACCCCTGGGAATACTGAAGGGCACCGTGAAGGATGAGGCCGGCAAAGGCATTGCCGGGGCAGTGGTTACCGCCGGCGGCAATCAGGCTTTAACCGACGCCAACGGCGCTTACGAAATGCTGATAGACGCCGGCACCTACGATGTGACGGCCGTGAAAACCGGTGAGTTCCGGTCGCGAACAACGCGCGGGGTGAAAGTTGATGCGGATGCCACTGTAACTCAGGACTTTGTGCTGATTGCTCTTCCTCCGAATCTGGCACGCTCAGCTACCGCCACGTCATCCAGCGATTGGAGCGAAGATTACGATGCTCCGAAAGCCATCGACGGCAGCATGCAAACCCGCTGGAACGCGGCCGCCGGTGATGTCGAGGGTGCATACGTTGATTTGGAGTGGTCGAGCCAGCAGACCTTCAACAAAGTCACAATTCGCGAAGCCTTTGACCGCATTCGAGAATATGCCCTCCAAATTTTTGACAAATCCAAGGGCGATTGGGTGGACATCTACAGGGCAACTGTGCCAACCACCGGTGGAGATCCCGTGCTGTCGGTGGTTTTCAGCAAACCGGTAACCACCAATACACTGCGGGTTCTCGTCAGCCGGGCAGACAACGTGGCTTCGATTTGGGAGCTGGAGGTGTCCAACGTTCCGGTGGGCACGGTGAAGGGGACCGTTGTGGATGTCACCAGCGGCAAGCCGGTTGCCGGAGCTACCGTTACTGTTGGGCCGGGCGGTGCTATCGTTGCGGCGGACAGCAACGGCGCATTCTCCACAATGGTGGAGCCGGATGAGTACCTTGTGAGTGCATCCGCCACCGGATACCTGAGCGGGGATCCGAAGGTTGTGGTGGTTTCCAAGGACAAGCCGGTTGAAGTGGTCCTCCAGCTTGCACCGCTGGGAGAGAACCTTGCGCTCAAAGGAAAGCCGTCGGCCTCCAGCGACGACGGAACCAACGTGCCGGAGAACGTGCTGGACGGCGACCTTACCACAGCGTGGATGTCGGACCCACTGCAGACGAAGCGCCAGTGGATTGGCGTTACGTGGGATAAGGAGACCCAATTCCGCATGGTGGCACTGCTCGGATTCCGCGGAGTGATTCAGAAATCGCGCCTGGAGATACTGGCCCCATCCGGAGAGTGGGAGCCAATTCCGGACACGGAGTTCAATCCGGAGTTCACAGGCCCCAGCAAGACTTTCCTCTTCGAGAAGCCAATCAGTGCCAAAGCCCTGCGCTACTTCATCTTCTACACGAACCACGATACCAACGTGCCCGGTCTTTCCGAACTTGAGGTTTACAACCCGCCTGTTCTAGAGGCGCCCAAGCCGGCGGTTGTACCGGGCGACATGAACGGCGATGGAAAGATCGGAATTCCGGACGCCACGATTGCCCTGCAGATAGCCGTTGGCTTGCTGAAGACCCCAACGCAGGAGCAGATCGAAGCAGGTGATATCAACAAGAACGGTAAAATCGATATTGCCGATGTTACAAGGATTTTGCGAGCCGCGGTGGGACTGGATAAGCTGTCTTAGCCGCTTTTCACCTTAAGCGAGGCGAGAGGGGCGCGGGAGGCAGCTTCCGCGCCTCTCTTGGTTTGCGGTACTTCACCTAGGCTTGCAACGGCACGGCATGTGCTTTAAAGCTGGTATTCAAAAGAGGAGGTTCATTATGTCATTGAAAGCTACGCGGAGGGAATTTTTGCAGGTAGCCGCCGTAGGCAGTGTATTGGTCGCGAGTTCGGCTCAGCTTGCCGCTGGAGCGGTTGGGGGAAGCATGCCCATAAGCCCGGGGTGCAGAAAGTCGAAGGTTCGCGTTGCAAAGCTTTACATCGGCACAGAAGGAGCACACTGGCCCACCCCCAAGCTGAAGCTGAGCGAAGAGGTAAAGCGCTACGAAGCGGAGTTCGCAAAGCGCAAAGCCGAGTTTGCAGATGTGGATTTTGCGGTTAGCGAAACGGTTTCATCCGTGGAGCAGCTCCGCGGCATTGCCAATCGCCTGCAAAACGTTGATGGAATCCTGGCGATTCACCTTTCGATGGGTATATGGGGCATTCTGCAGGAGTTGGTTGCCCTTAAGAGGCCCACGGTGCTTTTGGCACAGCCTTATTCCGGCCACGAGTGGACCGGCTTCGGTGCCCTCCGCAACAGACCGGAGGGTGCCATGTTCGACTGCATCCTCTCCAGTGATTTCAACCAGCTAGCTGTTGCAGTACGCCCCTTCAGAGCCATACACCACCTTAGGGAGGCCAAAATCCTCAACATCACCGCTGCTCCAAACACATCCTATGCCCAGGCTGTGAAGGATAAGTTCGGCACCGAGATTAAAGCAATAGGCCGCGAGCGCGTTTTGGAGCTGTACAACGCGGTGCCTGAAGCGGATGCCAAATCCGAGGCCGAACAGTGGATATCGCAGGCCGAAAGGATTGTGGAGCCCTCCAGAGACGAAATCGTTCGGTCGGTGAGGTTGGCGCTGGCCCTGCAGCGACTGCTGGATGAGGAGGAGGCCACCGTGATCACCGTGGACTGCTACGGCACCATGTGGCGCCAATTGCCGGCATACCCGTGCCTAAGCCACTGCCGCATGAACAATCTTGGCTATGGTGGCATCTGCGAGTCGGACCTTCAGTCCGCCATGACGCATATCATCTTCCAGGGTTTGGCAGGAAAGCCCGGGTTTGTAAGCGATCCAACGGTGGATGAATCGAGGAACAGCATCATCTTGGCGCACTGCATGGGAACCACCAAGATGGACGGCCCAGGCGGCAAGGCTTCCCCTTACAAAATCCGCACGATTATGGAGCGGCAGGAGGGAGTAACGGTGCAGGCCAGAATGCGCGTTGGGCAGAAAGTTACGCAGGCCATTCTGCTCGGCACCGATGAGATCCGTTACTTCACCGGCACTATCATCTCTACTCCGGAAACAGATAGAGGTTGCAGAACCAAGATAGAGGTGCAGGTTGACGGCGACGTGCGCAAGCTTTGGCAGAATTGGACCGGCGGCCTGCATCGGCAGACGTGCTATGGAGATATCACGGAGGATCTTGGGCGGTTCTGCAAGTTCACCGGCATAAGATTTGTGAGCGAAGTGTAATACTCCTGGAGTTTTAAGTCCAAAACCGTCGGCTGTGGTGGAACGGCCGGCGGTTTTTCATTTGGAGTTCGCTGCATCAAAGGTTCCGGCCGCACTAACTCAGGGATACCCCCGTTAACTCCCGAAGCCTTGTGGAATTTCACGCTTGCCTCACCCTTGAGCGCCGGGCTGTCGATTCCTACAATGGTTTTGGTAAACAACCGGCTCCTTAAGTGCATTGGAGCCGCTTTCGGAGATTGATTCAGCCTATGCCGGTGCCTTTCGTTCATCTGCACAACCACTCTTCGTTCAGTCTTCTGGACGGCGCCGCCCGCATTCCGGATATGGTGAAGGCCGCCGTCGAAATGGATATGCCGGCGGTCGCTTTAACCGACCACGGCGTTATGTACGGCGTCATCCAGTTTTACAAGGCCTGCAAAGACGCCGGAATAAAGCCCATAATCGGCTGCGAGGTTTACGTTACCTTCGACCGCAGACACCGCACCGACAAAGACCCACGTAGAGACGCGGAACAGCACCACTTAGTCCTGCTTGCCAAAGACGAACAGGGCTACAAAAACCTGATCAAGCTGGTGAGCGCCGCATTCCTCGAGGGGTTCTACTACAAGCCGCGAGTTGACCGCGAGCTCCTTTACCGCCACCGCGAAGGGCTTATCTGCCTTTCGGCATGCCTAAGCGGCGAGGTGCCGTATTGGGTGCTTAAAGGGGATATGGACCGCGCCCGCGAAGCCGCGCTTTTCTACAAAGACACGTTCGGGGCGGATAACTTCTTCATCGAAATTCAGGACCACGGCCTGGAGGACCAAGCGATGGCCAACCCGGTCCTCCTGCAGTTGGCCGAAGACTTGGGCATCCCTGTTGTTTGCACCAACGATGTTCACTACCTCAAAAAGTCTGATGCCAAAATACACGATGTAATGCTGTGCATTCAAACCAACAGCGGCATTGACGATCCAGACCGCATGCGCTACCCCGGGGAGGAGTTCTACTTCAAGAGCGGCGACGAGATGCTTGAGCGGTTTAAAGATTACCCAGAAGCTGTTTCAAACTCTCTGGAAATTGCCGAGCGTTGCAACCTGGAGCTGAAGCTTGGCAGTACATACCTCCCCAAATTCGATGTGCCGGAAGGCTATACAGTAGACTCTTACCTGCGCTACCAATGCGAAAAGGCCATTCCAAAGCTTTACCCGAACGCCGGCCCCGAGGTTTATCAGCGCTTAGACTATGAGCTGGATGTTATCTCTCAGAAAGGGTTTTCTGCTTACTTCTTGATTGTGCAGGATTTTGCAAACTTTGCCAAAAGCCGCGGCATACTGGCGGGTGCCAGGGGGTCTGCCGCTGGATCTTTGGTTTCGTATCTGCTGGGGCTCACCCGAATCGATCCCCTCAAGCACGGCCTTATGTTCGAGCGCTTTTTGGTTCCGGAACGCATCACCCCGCCAGATATCGACATGGATTTCGAGGATACGCGCCGCGATGAAGTGCTGGAGTACGTGCGCCGCAAATACGGCGAAGAGCATGTTGCCCAGATAATCACGTTTGGAACCATGGCGGCGCGCGCCGCAGTGCGGGACGCCGGAAGAGTCCTCGGTGTTCCGCTGGGCAAGGTTGATCAAATCGCCAAACTCATCCCCTTTGGCTCCGACATAGATACAGCGCTGGAAACCGTGTCGGACTTGCGTGAGCTGAACGAGAAAGACCCGGAGGTTGCAAAGCTTTTGGAGACGGCGAAGGGCCTTGTTGGCATGCCGCGGCATTCATCTGTTCACGCTGCCGGGGTTGTTATATCGGCCGAGCCGCTTACCGAGCTGGTGCCCCTGCAGAAAATGGGCGACGGCACTGTGGTTACGCAGTTCGACCTGCACGACGTATCCGCAGTTGGCCTGCTGAAGATGGATTTCCTGGGCTTGAGCTATCTTTCGGTGGTAAGCCGCGCCCTGAAGCTTATTGAGCAAACCACCGGGGAAAAGATTGACCTGGATTCCATTCCCTACGACGATGAAAAGACCTACAGGCTTCTGCAGAAGGGCGATACCGCGGGCGTTTTCCAGCTGGAAAGCTCTGGCATGAGGAGGCTCTTGCGCAGTCTGAGGCCATCGGAGTTCGAAGATATAATTGCCGTGGCGGCTTTGTACCGCCCGGGTCCGCTGCAGAACGGGGATACCGAGGAATATGTGCGCCGCAAGCATGGCATGTCGCCGGTCACCTACTTCGATGAAAGCGTGCGCCACATACTTGAGCCGATTTTGAAGCGCACTTACGGCCTGCTGGTTTACCAAGAGCAGGCTATGAAGATAGCCCAAGAGATGGCCGGCTTCCGCGCCGTGCAGGCCGATGACCTGCGTAGTGCCATCTCCAAAAAGAAGCTGAAAGAGATAGAGCGCCTTCGGGTGGATTTCGTGAACGGCGCGACGGAGCGCGGCGTGAAGCCGGAGGTTGCCAACGCAATCTTCGACGCCATTGAAAGCTTCGGCTCGTACGCGTTCAACCTGAGCCACTCTGCGGCCTATGCCGTGCTTGCCTACCAAACCGCTTATCTAAAGGCGAACTACCGCGCGCCCTACATGGCCGCCAAAATGACGGCGGAGATGGACCAGAAAGAGAAGCTGGCCGTTTACATCGAAGAGAACCGCCAAGAAGGCATACAAACCCTGCCCCCGGATATAAACCGCAGTGATGTGGACTTCACGGTTGACGGCGGCAACATACGGTTTGGCCTGGCGGCCATCAAGGGGGTGGGGCGCGGCGCCATAGAAGCCATTCTGGAAGCAAGGCGGCAGGGGCCTTTCAAAAGCATTTTCGACTTCTGCCGGCGGATTGATACGGCGGTTGTCAATAGGTCATGCATCGAAGCGCTCATCCAGGCTGGGGCTTTCGATTCCTTGCATCCCAACCGCGCCCGCATTTTGGCGGCTTTAGACAGCGCTATAGCCGCCGCGCAGCGCGCCGCGCGTGAACGCGCCACCGGTCAAACCAGCCTCTTCGCATTTACCGAACAGGGCGAGTTGGAAGAGGACCCGGAACTGCCGAACGTGCCCGAAATGGATTTGAAGAAAAAGCTGGCTTTGGAGAAGGAACTGCTGGGCGTGTACCTTTCGGACCACCCGCTTAGGCACGTGCAGGAGTGCATAGCCCCGTACGAACCAACGCCAATAGCGGAACTGAGCGAGTTGGAGGACCGCCAAGAGGTAACCATAGCGGGCATAGTCACCGCCGCTCGGCGGAAAATAAGCAAACGGAGCGGCAAAGAGTGGATGCAGTTCACGTTGGAGGACTTAACCGGCTCGATTTCCGTAAGCCTCTTCCCCAAGGTGTTCGAAGAGTACGGAAAGCTGGTGGAGCAGGAGCGGATTTTGGTTGTGCGCGGCACGGTTCAGCATCAGGCCCAGGTTCGCTCCGAAGATGACGAATCCTACACGGTGGAGATTGTTGCTGAGAAGTTGATTCCGGTGGAGGAAACCGGGACTAGAGAGCCAAACTGCAGGCTGCACATTCGGCTTCCCGCGCGCGGAATGAGCGCGGCACAAATGGTCAAAAAGGTTCTGGAACAGCACCCCGGTCCGCTTCCGCTGGTTGTACACAGGAATGGAGCGCTCATCCTATCGCGGATGCGGGTTGCATACTCCCCGGAGCTGGTGGAGGCGGTGGAAAGCATTCTGGGGCCGCAGAGCGTGTGGGTGGAATAATCGGCACCTAGTGCTTGCCTGCCCTTACCACTGGCCCCTTTTCCAGTTTCGGGAGAGGGGAAGCGGGTGCTTCCTTCTCCCCGCGGAGGGAGAAGAGCTGGGATGAGGGACGGTGTCAAAAGAAATAGGGTGGGGAAGGCGCATCTGAGTGCGGAGGTAAAGTCAGGTTGCTATCCCGAAAAACATGCGCGTCTGGCCTCTGCCGCTTCTTTTAAAAGCCTCGAGACAGCCTCTGCATCGTTCGAGCTGACTGCGTCGCGAAATCGGCCCAGAAATTCCGAGGCGGCTTCAATTTGCTTGAGTATGTTTGGAGCGTTGGCGATGAGTATATCGCGCCACATTTCACTGTTGCCGGCGGCTATGCGTGTGGTATCCCGGTAACCGCCGGCGCACAGGTCCGCAACGGTGGGGTGCTCTGCGGCGGCTTTGCCCACAGCAAGGGCCAATGCGCACGCAACTATGTGGGGAAGGTGGCTTGCGGCGGCGACGGCTTCGTCGTGTTCCTCCGGAGAAAGCAGAAGGGGCTTTGCGCCAACCGCCCGGACAAGGTCAATCATGCGGGTCAAAGCATCCGGATGGGTGCGCTCGGTTGGGGTTATCACCCACACGGCGTTTTCGTACAAGTTGGTTTTGGCGGCAAGCGGTCCGCTTTCCTCGGAGCCGCACATCGGGTGCCCTCCGACGAAGTGAAGATGCGGCGGCAGAAACTGCTCGGCACTGCGCACTATGGGTGCTTTCACACTGCCCATATCCGAAACCAGGCAGTTCGGCTCGGCGAGGCCGGCAATTTCGCGCAGGATTGGCACAATGGCAGATACCGGGGTGGCAACTATTACCAAGTCCGCACCTGGCAAAGCAGAGCGTATATCCGCGGCGGTTTCGTCAACTGCTCCGATCTCCAGGGCGGAACGGAGGGTTTCAGGCCTGCGTGCCAAACCGATAACCCGCTCTGCGAGCCCGCGCCGGCGCAATGCCAGCCCGAAAGAGGCCCCCATCAGGCCCGTGCCCACAATCACCGCTCGGCGGAATAAAGGCTGAAAAGCTGACGGCATAACAGCTAAAGGTTTTTGCCAACAGCCTGCGCTATCGGGCGCAGTTCCTGCATTAACCGCTTGAAATCGCTTATTGTGAGGGACTGGGGACCGTCTTTCAGCGCCCTCCACGGCTCGGGGTGAACCTCAACCATGATGCCGTCTGCGCCTGCGGCCACGGCGGCTTTCGCAACCGCCGGAACGTACTGCCAGCGGCCGGTACCGTGGGCCGGGTCGGCTATTATTGGCAGGTGGCTTAAGTGCTGAACCGCGGGAATAGCGTTGATGTCGAAAGTGTTGCGCGTTTCGGTTTCGAAAGTGCGTATGCCGCGCTCGCACAGAATGATGTTGAGGTTTCCGTTCGAAGCAATGTACTCCGCCGCCTGCAGCCACTCTTCGATGGTGGATGCGTTGCCGCGCTTCAGCATTACCGGCATCTGGCTTTTGCCAACCTCGCGGAGCAAGGCGAAGTTGCTCATGTTGCGCATTCCGATTTGGAGAATGTCGCAGTAAGAACCAACCAGCTCAACATCTCGGGTGTCCATAACCTCTGTGATAACGGGAAGGCCGGTTTCCTGGCTGGCGGCTTTTAAAAGCTTCAGGCCCTCCGGTCCAAGGCCGTGAAAGCTATACGGCGAGGTGCTAGGCTTGTAGGCCCCTCCGCGGAGGATGTGGGCGCCCGCCTCTTTCACTGCGCGGGCGGTTTGCATCAACTGATCTTCGTTTTCCACACTGCACGGTCCGGCCATCACTATGACGTTGGGGCCGCCTATCTCCAAGTCGCGCACCCGCACAATCGACCTTTCCGGCCTCGTTTGGCGGGCCACAAGCTTGTACGGCTTCAAAATGGCCACCACGCGCTCCACGCACGGCAGTGACTCCAACTGCTGGGCCACCAGAGCTTTATCGTGCTCGGGCGCGCCTATCGCGCCAATGATTGTTTTCTCGACTCCGCGAACGATATGTATCCCGTACCCGCGCTCTCTGAGCTGTGCGGTAACCTCAGATATGTCGGCTTCAGTACAGCCGGGCTTCATTATGACAACCATAAATTCTACCCCCGCAGTGCTCTAAATTGAGTTCAAAACCTCCTCAAGCGCTTCCACGAATCTTTTGTTTTGTTCTTCCAAACCTATGGTAACGCGTATGTAAGTGGGCATTCCGAAGATATCGCCGGTGCGCACGATAACGCCGCGCCTAAGCAGTCCCTCAAACACCGTTTTGCTGTCTGCTTTGACATCCACCCAGATGAAGTTCGCCTCCGAGGGTGCGTAAGGCAGGCCCATTCGATCGAATGCTTGGTACAAAAAGCGCTTGCCGGCGGAGTTCACTTCGCGGCTGCGGCGCACTTGATCCGGATCTTGCAGGCTTGCCAAAGCCGCCACCTGCGCAATGGTATTCACGTTGAAGGGAGCGCGCACCTGTTGCAGGTACCGGGTAATGTGCGGAGGGGCTATTCCGTAGCCTACCCGCAGTCCCGCCAGCCCGTATATCTTCGAGAAAGTTCTGGCCACTATGCAGTTTCGCCCTTCCCGCACATAACGAAGGGTGTCGGGATACTCCGGAGACTCCACATACTCGTAGTAAGCTTCGTCGAAAACCACAATTGCGCGCTCCGGAAGTCGGTTCATAAACTCCTCAACTTCGCTTCTGGTTACGATCGTGCCGGTTGGGTTGTTGGGGTTGGCGATGAAAACCAGTTTGGTCCGCTCCGAGAACCTGTCAGCCATGGCCCGCAAATCGTAGGTATGGTTCTTGAGCGGAACGACAACCGGAACAGCTCCATTCAGGTGCGTATTGGTTTCGTACATCACAAAAGTGACGTCGGCTTGGATTACCTCGTCTCCGGGGGATAGAAAAGCCAGCCCTGCGTAGTGAAGTATCTCGTCGGAGCCGTTTCCCAGGACCAACCAATCTTCCGGAACGTCCAGATGCGCGGCCAGCGCCCGTTTAAGGTAATAGCAAGTATCCTCCGGGTAGAGGGCCACCTTGGTTGCGGCTTCTCGGATTGCGGCAACGGCCTTCGGCGATGGACCCAGAGGATTCTCGTTGGATGCCAGCTTCACAGCGTTTGAAATTCCGTACTCGCGTTCAACCTCCTCAATCGGTTTGCCCGGGCGATATGGGCGTATTCGGAGGATGCTCTCTTTCACAAGTTCTCTACCGTCTTTCACACTGAAGCACTCCTCATCTCCTTTGTGGCAAAATAAGTCTAACACAAAGACAGTAAGCGGGCAACCAATGCACAGTAAGCCAGCGTTTGCGGATAAACACACAGGGGCAGGATAGCTCTGCCCCTGTGTGCCGAAACCGCGTTTTTCACGAAGGGTGTTGGATTCCGCTACTCTTCTTCCTCCTCCCCGAAGAGGTCGAAACCGGAATCTTCGTCGTAGCTTTCTTCGTCTTCGTGTTCTTCCTCGTGGTACTCCTCATCTTCGAAGGAAGAGGTCACATAGGATGCGGCGTCCTCGGAATCGAATTGGTCGTCCCTGTTGTCGCCGCGGAGAGCCGGCTCTTCTTCCTCAGGAACCGCCTTAACGTCCAACTCAGGGACCAAGCCAGGCCGCTCCAGCACAGAGGTTCCGGTTGCGGCGGGCGCGGGTTGTTCCGGAGCCACTTCGGCATCTGCCTTGGCTTTCCGTGCCGCCTGCTCTCGGTAGAACGAAAGGCCAGTTCCGGCTGGAATCAGGCGGCCGATGATAACATTCTCCTTCAAGCCGACCAGGTTGTCCTCTTTGCCGTGAATGGCAGCTTCGGCCAGGACCCTTGTGGTTTTCTGGAAGCTGGCGGCGCTGAGGAACGAATCGGTGGCCAAGGAGGCTTCGGTGATGCCGAGCAGCACCGGCTCCGCCTTGGCCGGAATTCCGGGAGGATCCATCGACTCCACTCGGCGGTTTTCATCCTCGAACTCGAACCTGTCAACCATCTGGCCGGGCAGGAACTTGGTAGAGCCGGGGTCGATAATCCTGCGCTTCTTCAGCATCTGCCGCACGATGATCTCGATGTGCTTGTCGTTGATGTCCACCGCCTGGCTCTTGTAAACCATTTGTATCTCGCGGACCAGGTAGTCCTGAACGCCGCTTACGCCCTGAAGCTCCAGGATTCTGTGTGGGTCCAGCGGGCCTTCTGTAAGCCGGTCACCTGCTTTAACGCGCTGGCCCAGTTGGACCAAGCCGGCGCCCACGTACCGTCCGCCTTCCTTAAGCGTACCTCGGTAAGGAACAAGGTAGCTCTTGCGGATCGTAACCTTGGTAACGCCGAGGTCTCTTATGCCGCGGATAACGCGGTCGGTAAGCTCCTGTCCGGCTGGGAAGACCACCTTTCCGGATATTCCGGCGTCTTCGGCATCGGGGTCGGCGCCGCCCAGAGTTATGGGCTCCGCCAGCACCTCGCCCATGTAGTCCTCCAGCTTATCGGCCGGGACCTCGGTGTGGATAACCACCACAGGCAGGCCGCCTTTATCTTCTATTGCCGCCACCACGCCGTCGTAGTCGCTGATGATGGCCTGCCCCTTGGGGCGTCTGGCTTCCACAAGCTCAACAACGCGCAGCAAGCCGCGAACCTGCTCCTCCAAAACCTTGAGCATGGCCTGCACAGCGCGGTTTCGCTCCCGCTCGCCGCCTTCGTCCAGCGAAATCATTCCTTTGCGGGCGTCTTCGTGGAGCTCTTTCAGGGTTTCTTTCTTCTTCTGCTTTACTCCGGCCACTCCGGTGATGGATTTGCCGGCGATTCCGCCCGTGTGGAAGGTACGCATGGTAAGCTGGGTTCCCGGCTCACCGATGGACTGAGCGGCTATGATGCCGACGGCGGTGCCGACTTCCACCAGCCTTTGGCGCCCCATATCGCGGCCGTAGCACATGGCGCATATGCCTTTGCGCAGTTCGCAGGTCATTGGAGAGCGGATGCCAACCCTGGTAATGCCCGCCTCCTGGATGGCCGCGGCCGCTTCGTCGGAGATCTCTTTATTTGCCTCCGCAAGCACCTCGCCTGTAACCGGGTGCCTTATGGTCTCGAGGGCAATCCGTCCGCGGATGCGGTCTTTAAGCTCCTCAACGATTTCGTCGCCGTCCCTGATTTCGGACACGTATATGCCGCGGGCGGTGCCGCAGTCGACCTCGCGCACAATTACGTCCTGGGCAACATCCACAAGGCGGCGGGTTAGGTAGCCGGCGTCTGCGGTTCGGAGGGCTGTATCTGCCAGGCCCTTGCGCTGGCCGTGCGTTGAGATGAAGTACTCCAAAACCGAGAGGCCTTCGTGGAAGTTGCTTTTAATTGGCAAATCCTCTATGAGCTTGCCAAACGGGTCGCTCATCAAGCCGCGCATACCGGAAAGCTGGGTAATCTGCTTGCGGGAGCCGCGCGCTCCGGAGTTAACCATCATGAACACGGGGTTAAACCTATCGATGCTGTTCAGAATGGCATCGGCAACTGCTTCGTAGGCGTTGCTCCAGTGCTCCAGCACCTTCTCCTCGCGCTCGCCGCTACCTATAAGGCCTTCTTCATACTCTTCGTTCACGCGAGCAACAGCCTTCTCGGTTTCTGCAATAATCCGGTCGCGCTCGCCTGGCACGTCCATGTCGGTAATCGATATCGTTATGCCGCTGCGGGTGGCGTAGTAGAACCCCAGGTCTTTAAGGTCATCCAGAATCCTCACGGTTGCGGCCCAGCCGTGCCTGGCGTACCAGTCGGAAACCACGCGGCTTATCTCTTTGGAGTCGACCTCCACATCCAAGAATTCCTCCGGGTACTTAAGGGTGAACGGGGCCGGCACATTGCCGTCAGAGCGCTCCGGAAGGGCCTGGTTGAAAATCAGCCTTCCAACCGTGCTTTGGATGTATTTTCGGCGCGGACTGCCGCCGTCGCCATTATCTTTGCACACCACGCCGAATTTTATCGGGGCGTGCAGGTCTACCAATCCGGACTCGTAGGCCAGCAGTGCCTCACCCGCATCCTTAAATATCAGCCCGGCACCCTTGGCTTTCTCGTTAATCTGTGTCAGGTAGTAACATCCAAGAACGATGTCTTGTTTGGGCGCTACTATGGGGTGCCCGTCCGCCAGCGAGAACACGTTTCGGGTGGAAAGCATAAGGATGCGGGCCTCGGCCTGCGCAATGGCAGACAGCGGCACGTGAACCGCCATTTGGTCTCCGTCGAAGTCGGCGCCGAATGGAACGCAGACCAGAGGATGGAGCTGTATGGCCTTGCCCTCGATGAGTATCGGCTCGAAGGCCTGTATGCCGAGGCGGTGCAGGGTGGGCGCTCGGTTCAAAAGCACCGGGTGCTCTTTTATGACCTCATCCAGGGCGTCCCAAACGACCGGGTTCACGCGCTCTATCATGCGCTTGGCGGCCTTGATGCTCTGCGCAGAGCCTTTCTCCACCAGCTTCTTCATAACGAACGGCTTGAACAGCTCCAGCGCCATCTCCTTGGGGAGGCCGCACTGGTGAAGCTTGAGCTTTGGGCCGACCACAATCACGGAGCGCCCGGAGTAGTCCACGCGCTTGCCGAGCAAGTTTTTGCGGAAGCGCCCCTCTTTACCTTTGAGCATATCCGACAAACTGCGCAGAGGCCTGTTGTTGGAGCCCACAACCGGCCTAGAACGCCGCCCGTTGTCGATGAGTGCATCCACAGCCTCCTGAAGCAGGCGCTTTTCGTGGTTTATGATGGACTCCGGCGCCCGGATTTCGATAATCTTCTTAAGGCGGTTGTTCCTGTTGATAATACGCCGGTACAGGTCGTTCAGGTCGGATGTGGCAAAGCGGCCGCCGTCCAACTGCACCATGGGGCGCAGGTCCGGAGGTAGAATGGTTATAACCTCAAGAATCATCCACTCCGGCCGGCTTTTGCTCTTAAGGAATGCTTCAACGATTTCGAGGCGCTTCACAGCGCGGGCCCGCCTTGGACCGTGGCTTTGAGCGATTTCGGCGCGGAGCTGGCGCGAGAGCTCTTCGAGGTCGATCTCCTGAAGCAGTTCCTTAATGGCGGCGGCACCCTGGCCGGCGCGGATGATGTTGCGGAAGTTGCGGTTTCGGCGCCGGCTTGCAATGTCCAGAACCCGCTCTATGCCACGCCACTCATCCTCCGAGATGAGGTCGCGGCGCTGAATGTTTTCCAGGCGCTGCAGGGCTTCGCGGAGCTCCGAGATCAGCTCTTCAGTGTTGCGCCCCTCGGAAATCGGGAGGTCGCTTAGTCTGAAGGAGGCAACTTCTTCAACAACATCATCGATAATGGGTTCTTCCAGTTCCTCTTCTTCCTCGGCAACCTCTTCCAGCGCCGGCAGGTCCTCGTCGGCGGCCACCACGCTCTCGACCAATTCCTCTTCAAGTTCGGCAGGTGGTTCTATCAGCTCCTCATCCAAAACATCTGTATCCTCAACCGGCAAGGGCTCGTGCAGGAGGGCCGTAAGCGTGGAGTCGGCCCCTTCGGCCTGGATGTGGGCAATCTCTTCGTTAACCGCCGCCTCTATCTCGGGCATTTCTGCCAAGAGGCGTGCGCGGTCCACATGAGTGACGATGTGGGAACCGAAGTATATGACCTTCTCCAAAGAGCGCGGCGAGATGTCCAGCAGAAGGCTTATGGGGCTTGGCACGGTTTTGACATACCAGATGTGGCTCACGGGTGCGGCGAGCTCCACATGCCCCATGCGCTCTCGCCTTACTTTGGAGCGGGTTACCTCCACGCCGCAGCGGTCGCACACAACGCCCTTGAACTTAACCTTCTTGTAGCGGCCGCAGTGGCACTCCCAGTCTTTCACCGGGCCGAATATCCGCTCGCAGAAAAGGCCGTCTCTTTCCGGCTTAAATGTGCGGTAGTTAATGGTCTCCGGTTTTTTCACCTCGCCGGACGACCACGAGCGCATCTCATCCGGAGATGCCAAACTTATTCTTATTTTGCTAAAACTGCTTGGCGAAACCATTATGCTGAAGTCCCTCCCCTACAATGCAGCAGTTTGTTTATGTCTTGCGCGTCCATCGCCGTCCATATCGTCATCCTGGAGGCGCAGATCGATTTCTCTGTCCATCTCGTCCTCGACGGTGACCTTCAGCCCGAGGTTCTGAAGCTCTGCAACCAGTATCTTGAACGATTCTGGAACCCCGGGTTCCTGAATCTGCTCGCCTTTGACTATGGACTCGTAGGTTTTCACGCGGCCAACAACGTCGTCGGACTTGATGGTGAGAATCTCCTGGAGGGTATAAGCGGCTCCGTAAGCTTCAAGTGCCCACACCTCCATCTCTCCAAACCGCTGGCCGCCGAACTGCGCTTTGCCTCCCAGCGGCTGTTGCGTTACCAGCGCGTAAGGACCAATGGAGCGGGCATGCATCTTGTCTTCCACCAGATGCAAAAGCTTCATCATGTAGATGTGGCCGACGGTAACCGGTTGATTGAACGGTTCGCCGGTTTGGCCGTCGTAAAGGATGCACTTGCCGGTCTTCTCGTCCAATCCCACCCGCTTCCAAACGTTGTCCTTCACCTTCTGAACAATCTCGTCTGTTGTAACTTTGCGGATGGTCACGCTTTTATCGCTCGGCGGAACCAGATGGATTATTGTGTGGCCGTCGGGTGTGACCTCCAGAGGCTCACCGGGAACTGGGTCAGCACCAAGGCCAAGCTTCTCGCCGAGGGCCTGCCGCTCTTCGTCGGTCATGGCCGAAACCCTCGCGCGCAGCACTGCCAGAAGCCACTCCAAGGAGCCTTCACCGCTGACGCCGTGCCCATCTCGGTGAGCCATATCTGTGGGCCAAAGCCTTTCACCGGTTTGTGCATCCACAAGCTCTTCGTCGATGCTGGAGGGCAGTTCAAAGCCCAACTCGGTAACCATGTACTCTTTCAGCCGGCGCTCGCGGAAGTAGCGGGCAAGCAGTTCCAGATGCTTAAGGACCTCCGGCTCCTTCTTGCCGCGGAAAACTGGCTCGGTGAAGGTGCAGCCCAAAGCGCGGCCCACCAAGCCCAGGTGCGTCTCCAGGACCTGACCGATGTTCATTCGTCCCGGCACGCCCAGCGGGTTGAGGATTATGTCCACCGGAGTTCCATCGGGCATGAAGGGCATCTCTTCTTCCGGCAGTATTCGGCTTATAACGCCTTTGTTTCCGTGCCGGCCCGCCATCTTATCGCCTTCCATGATGCGCCGCTTCTGGGCCACGTAAACGCGCACCAATTGGTTCACCCCGGCGGGGAGTTCATCCCCGGGCTCGCGTATCAGATCGCCGCCGCACCGGTCGCAGGTTAATCTGTCCGGCTTCTTGCTGAAATCGAACACCGCCTTGCAGTGGGAACAACTGTACTTGAAGCGGCTGAACACCTTAACGTCTATAACCTTGCCCTTGCCGCCGTGTGGAACCAGCAGAGACACATTGCTGCTTTCCTCGGCCTTCTTACCGAATATGGCAACGATAAGGCGCTCTTCTGCGCTCTGCTCGCCCTGGCTCTTCGGCGCTATTTTTCCCACCAATATGTCGTTTGCGCGCACCTCGGCACCGATTCGAACTATTCCGTTCTCGTCAAGATCTTTCAGGGCGTCTTCCTGAACATGCGGTATGTCTCTGGTGATTTCTTCCGGACCAAGCTTGGTATCGCGGGCTTCAACTTCGTGCCTCTCGATGTGTATGGAGGTGAAGGTTTCATCCTTCACCAGCCGGCGCGAGATGATGATTGCGTCTTCGTAGTTGTAGCCGTGCCAGGGCATGAAAGCAACCAACACGTTGCGTCCCAAAGCCAGTTCACCGTTTTCGGTGCACGGCCCGTCGGCGATTACCTGCCCCGCCCGAACGCGCTGGCCCTTGCGGACTATCGGCTTCTGATGGATGCACGTATTCTGGTTGGAGCGCAGCATCGTGACGGTTTTGTAAACGTCAAGCTCACCGTTATCGGCGCGCACCACAATCTCGTCCGCGGTTACGCGCTCCACCCTGCCGTCGCGCGCCGCCAGAATAACCGCTCCTGAATCCCTGGCAACCTTGGCCTCAATGCCAGAGCGGACGATGGGCGCCTCGGTTCGGATGAGGGGCACGGCCTGGCGCTGCATGTTGGAACCCATAAGTGCTCGGTTGGCATCGTCGTTCTCCAGGAACGGAATGAGAGCCGCGGCGGGCGAGAACACCTGCATCGGTGAGCGGTCCATATACTCCACCTGCTCCCGCGGGATCTCTGGGAACTTGCTCATGTAGCGGACCTGCACCCGCTCTGGGATGATAAAGCCGTTTTCATCCACCGGGGTGTTTGCCGGGGCGATTCTCGCGTGCTCCTCCTGGTCAGCCGTCAAGTACACCACTTCGTCGGTAACCCGGCCGTTTTCCACTTTCAGATATGGCGAGAGCAGGAAGCCGAACTCATCTATCTTGGTGAAGATGGCCAGAGAGCCTATAAGCCCGATGTTGGGACCTTCTGGGGTTTCGATTGGGCAGATTCGGCCGTAGTGCGAGTGGTGAACGTCGCGGACCTCCAGCTTGGCGCTTTGGCGCGAAAGCCCACCGGGGCCAAGCGCTGAAAGCCTCCGTTTGTGAGTGAGCTCCGCCAGAGGGTTGTGCTGGTCCATGAACTGGCACAACTGGCTGGAGCCGAAGAAGCTTTTGATACTTGCCGAAATTGGCTTGATGGACAGAACCACCTGCGGGCTGGCGTTCTCTGGGTCCATGCTTGTCATGCGCTCTTTGGCCACCTTCTCCATACGGAGGAAGCCCATGCGGAGCTGGTTTTGCAGAAGCTCGCCCATAGAGCGCACGCGTTTGTTTTCGAGGTGGTCTATATCGTCAACGGTGCCAAGCCCTTCGCTGAGGCGGATGATGTATTTCACTATGTTAATCAGGTCCTCGCGGGTTAGGGCTCGAACATCCAGAGGGATGTTCTGCTCCAGCTTTTTGTTGATCTTATAGCGTCCCACTCTGGCGAGGTCGTACCGGCGCAGATCGTAGTAAAGCGAGCGGATAAGCTGTTTGGCTCCCTCCTGTGTGGCGGGATCACCCGGGCGGATCTTGCGGTAAATATCTAGGAGGGCATCCTGCTCTCCGTGGGTGTTGTCCATCGCCAAGGTGGCTTCGATATATTTGTTGGGCTTCACCACCTCCAGGCGCTCCAACCCCAGAGATTCCGCCCGGCGGGCGTGATCTCGGTCTATCTTCTGGAAAGCAGGCACCAGCACCCGGCCGTTTTTGTCCAGCAGGTCTCTTACCGGTCTGCGGTCAATCAGGTCTTCCCTTCTCAAAGGCACGCGCTCGCCGGTTTCCTCGTCGAACCTTTCAATGACTTCAGTGCCGCAGAAGAGCTGGAGTATGTCGCGGTCGGATGTGCAGGCGGTAACCACCTTAAGCTCTTCCGGCAGTGCCCCCGGCACATCCAAGCGCGGTTCTATAACCTTTTCGAAAATCTCCTGGGTTATGACCACTCCTCCGCCGCCCTTCGGCGCTTCTATGAGAACTTCTCCGGTTGTTTGGTCAACAAGGGGCAGGGGATCGCGCAGTTCTTTCAGGCCGGCGCCGCCCGGATCCGGCCTCAACTGCTCGGGCTTAACGGTGTACAGCGGGCAGGATTCGTTGGAGAAGTTCAGCGCCCGGAGAAGGGTGGTTATGGGGAACTTTCTGGTTTGTCCAATTCGAACGGTAATTGCGTCGTTGGCTTCCGTTTCAATCTCCGTCCAGGCGCCCTCACTTGGGATAACTCGGACCAGATAGAGCATCCGGCCCGAAAGGTCCATATCTTCCTCAAAGTAAACGCCCGGGGAGCGTGCGAGCTGGCTTACCACAACGCGCTCAACACCGTTGATGATAAAGGTGCCCCTCTCCGTCATCAGCGGAAGTGCGCCGAGGTAAACCTCCGATTCCAAGACTTCTTGGTTTGGGATGTGCAGGCGCACCAACACCTTTATCGGCGCCTCGTAAGTCATTTCGCGCTGGCGGCACTCCTCCTGAGAGTACTTGGGCTCCTCCAGGTGATAGTCCACCAGCTCCATTTTTAGAGTGCCGGTAAAATCTTCTATAGGCGAAAAGTTCCTGAAAAGCTCACGGATGCCCTCCTCCAAGAACCACTTGAAGGAGTTCATCTGAACCTCAATAAGATTGGGAATATCTTTCACTTCCTCAATCAGGTTTTCGGGCGCTATCTGACGTATGCCCTGCTCTAGCCTCATCGGGTTTGGACCTCCTCTGGCTCGGAACGAAAAACAAATTTTTTAAAGCTTGCCGTGCACGCTGGATTTAGGAAACTGCAGTGTTGTTAACATTGGTTGGGTCTTAGATGCACGAAAGACTATTTTACCCGCCATTAGCCGTTTTGTCAACCCGCGCCGAGGAATTTCCAGAATGTGCGTCGGTGCATGCAGACGGCTTGAGGCAACCACCATGTGGAGGCGGCGCCAAAAGCGTTTGCAGGCGGGGGAAGCACTTTCGTGCATTGGAGTCGGATAACTGCAACACCTCCTCCACAGAAACTCCGCGCAGTTCCGCAAGTTTGCGCGCAGTGTAAACGATATGCGCCGGCTCGCACCTTTTCCCGCGAACGGGTTGCGGCGCCATGTATGGGCAGTCGGTTTCCAGCATTAAACGTTCGGCCGGCACCGACGCCAGTGCATCGCGAATGGCATCAGATTTGGGAAAGGTTATCACACCTGAAACACCCAGGTAAAAGCCCATTTCCACCACGCGGTGTGCATCATCCACACCGCCGGTGAAGCAATGAACCACTCCTCCAACTGCAGATGCTTCTTCCTCTTTCATGATAGAGCAAAGGTCATCAAAAGCCTCGCGGCAGTGCACTACAAGAGGAAGGTTAAGCTGCTTTGCCAGTCGAATATGTATGCGAAATGCCTCACACTGAGAATTTCGCGAAGAAAAGCCATAATGATAGTCGAGACCGGTTTCACCAATTGCCACAACCTGCGGCGCAGAAGCCAGCTCTCTCAGCCGGTCTACTGCTGCCGCTTCGAAAGTTTGCGCATCATGAGGGTGAACACCAACTGTTGCAGCATCTCCATAGCGAAGCGCCAACGCCAGCGCTGAAGAACTGGACGGCAGGTCGTATCCCACCACCAACAGCAAGTTAACTCCAGCCTGACGTGCGCAAGCGCGGACCTCATCAGAGTCCGCGCTGAAACGAGGATCATTCAGATGCGTATGAGTATCAATCACCAGGTTTCCCCGGAAATTGGCCCCCTGAAAACCTGTACTCTATAAGTGTTAAATCCGCTCTCTTACCTGGTTCCCTTTTCTCTTTCCTCCTGCAAAGTTTGCACAATACTTTTGGCAATCTCTTCGGAAGAAATGTTATAAGTGCCGTTTTGTATCCGCGCGCGAATCTCTTCAACCAATTCCCGACGCGTGTCACAAGAAATCTTGGCCTTAACCTTGGCCAAGAGATCCGGTTCGGTTTTGGCCGTTATTGCCTTTTTGCTGGTTGTTTTAGTTCTTCCGACGGCGCTTTTATTCATTTGAAACCTTTCGTTTCTGTCCGACTTCGCTTGGCCGTACGCCACTCAGCCTCAAACGCGACCGAAATCACGCACGGCGAAGCGAATGTCGAACATGTGTCTCCCTTTTATTATCGGAAGAACACCGGCCAATCTTTATTATAGCACACCTTACCTAACTTTAGTACCCGGAGGAACGGTATCATCCGTGGTAATGAGGACGACTTTGTTATCTTCTACGGCGGCAAGTATCATTCCTTCTGACGTAATCCCGCGTATTTTTGTTGGGGTTAGATTGCACACCAGCACAGCGGTCTTGCCCACCAGCTCCTCCGGTTTATAATACTCGGCTATTCCAGCAACAACGGTTCTTGTTTCCTGGCCTATATCGACCACCAATTTCAACAGCTTGGTTGTGCCAGGTACCCGTTCCGCTTGCTGAATCCTGGCGGTGCGCAAATCCAGCTTTTGGAACTCTTCAATCGAAATTAAATTCACCTCGGTATCCTTTTCTTTCTTATCCCCTTCGCGCGCCCTATTCAAACCCAGCGGCAGCGTCTTGGCCTCAATCCTGGGGAATATTGGCGCCGACGGTTGGGTTACAGTGCCCGGGCGCAGGCCGCCCCACTCAACAGTTTGGTCCCAGTTTTGAGCATTCGGTGCATGAGAGATGCCGAGCTGTTTGTATATCTCTCCGGCAACATAAGGCATAAACGGCCACAGCAGTGCCGCGGCGATGCGCACAGACTCCAATGCGGCGTACACAGCGCTACCGGCCTCTTCCACGCGACCTTCGTTGTACAGGCGCCAAGGAGCTTGGTCGTTGAAGTACCGGTTAGCCGCAGAAAGGAGGCTCCAAACAGCCTGCAGAGCCGCGCTGTAAGCGAGGGAGTTGAGAGCTTCCTCCACAGCGGAGGCGGCTTCTTTTGCCGCATCAGCCAGGGGAGTTTGACCAATCGGCTGTGGAACAGTGCGCTGGAAGTAGCGGTCCGCCAGAGCAAGAGCTCGGTTCAGCAAGTTGCCCAAATCGTTTGCCAAATCCGAATTGAAGCGCGAAACCAATCCTGCGGAGGAGAAGTCCCCATCCTGTCCGAAGGGCACCTCGCGCATAAGGTAATAGCGCAGGGCATCCACCGCAACATCCACCTGACAACCGGATGCGTTGGCCAGGGCGTTGGCAACTTCCATGGGCTGATAGGCGTTGCCCCTGGATTTCGACATCTTTTCGCCTTCAACCGTCCAGAACCCGTGCGCGATTATGCGCCTCGGCAGGGGAACGCCCAGCGCCATAAGCATACACGGCCACAGTGTGGAGTGGAACCTAACAAAGATATCCTTAGCCATGAAGTGGATGTCGGCGGGCCAAAGCCGCTGGTAAAGTTCCCCCTCGTCGGGCCAGCCGGTTGCGCTTATGTAGTTTATCAGCGCGTCGAACCATACGTAAACAACCTGAGTTGGATCATCCGGCACCGGGATGCCCCATCCGGAACCGATACGGCTTATGCATGTATCCCTAAGCCCCTGCTTTATAAAGGAAACAACCTCGTTGCGCCGAAAGTCCGGCTGGAGGAAATCCGGGTTCTCTTCGATGTATTTCAGAAGCTTGTCGGCGTAGGCGGAAAGGCGGAAGAAGTACGTTTCCTCCTGCATACGGCGCACCGGACGTCGGCACTCGGCGTTTGGGCAAAGCCCGTCCGGAACCTCGGCCTCACGCCAGTAGGTTTCGCAGGCCACGCAGTACCAGCCTTCGTACAGCCCTTTATAGATATCGCCCTTGCTTCGAAGGCGGCGCCAAAACTCCTGTACGGCGCGGATGTGGCGCTCTTCGGTGGTGCGTATGAAGTCGCTGTACTCGATGTGCAAATCCCGCCAGGCCTGCTTAAAAGCCGGAACAATGCTGTCCACGAATTCGAGCGGCGTTTTGCCCTGCTCTCGGGCGGCTTCCATAACCTTTGTGCCGTTTTCGTCGGTTCCGGTTAGAAAATGGGCGGGTTTGCCCTTGAACTTCATGAACCGCGTTATTACATCGGCAGCAATCGTTGTGTACGAGGTGCCGATGTGCGGTACATCGTTAACGTAATATATCGGAGTGGTTACGTAAAAAGCTTTTTCCATGGTTAGCGGCAAGTTGCACAGTTACCCCCGGCACATCCACTGCACTTCGACGAGCTGGACGAGCCGGCTTCACCAGACGATTTCGAGAAGAAAGTTGAAAACAGTTTTATCACATCCGTTGCAGAGCACTTTGGGCAGGATACACCGCTTGTGTTTGACATACTGCAAAGCGCCTCGAAACGCTCATCGCACTTGGTGCATCGGAATTCGTAAACAGGCATCGGTGTTCACCTCTTAAGGCGGCCAAGAGATTTCGCCGTTTTCCCCGATTTCTTCATCCTCGTAAGATGAGAGTTCGTCGCTTTCGCCGGCTTCAGCTTCAAGCTCGGTTGTTTGCCCGCCGTTTGGTTTGGACTGAGCGTAGAACTCGTGCTCGAATCGCAAACAGCACATAAGCTTCGAGCAAACCCCCGAGAACTTGGACGGGTTCAGAAAAAGGCTTTGCTCCTTGGCCATCTTCATGGAAACCGGTTCGAAGCTGGTAAGGAAGCGTGCACAGCACAACTGCAAACCGCACGGCCCCAGGCCGTTGTAAAACCTGGCCGCATCCCTAACCCCAATCTGGTGGAAGAGAATTTTGGTGTGCAGCGCCGCCGCAACATCCTTCACCAGCTCTCTGAAGTCAACACGGCCGTCGGCGGTAAAGTAAAAGGTCACCCTACTGCCGTCGAAAGCGTAAGATACGTCCACAAGCTTCATCGGAAGACCGTGAGCGGCTATCTTCTCCTGGCACACCTCGCGAGCGTACTGCTCGCGCGCCCTGTTTTCCTCCACCATACGGCGGTCTTCCTCGTTGGCAATGCGAAGCACCGGCTTAAGGGGCGCCGCAAGTTCCTCCTCGGGCACATCTCGCGGCGACCAAACCACATAGCCGAGCTCAGGGCCCTTTACGGTTTCGGCCACAACCAAATCGCCGCGTTTGATGGGCAGGCCGGCGGGGTCGAAATAGTATATCTTTGGACCGCTTTTGAACCTTATGCCAACCACAACCGCCATTTCGGAGTCCAGAACCCCAAACAAGAACCGGTTTCGATTGTATTCTATCACACAGATGCGGTACAGTACAAATTTTGGCAGGCGGTGGTGGGTTCAGCGGGTTAGCCACCGCACAACGGCTTCATCCGCAGGCAGGGATGCATCAGTGCGCAGATATCGGCGCACCCCTGCTGTTTGGTATACCCACTCTGCCCATTTTGTTTGGAAGCGGCCTTGGGTATTGTAAAGCATCAGCTTGGCCGGCGCACAGAGGGAAGCGGCGGCCCTTACATCGCCAACGCGCCTCAGGCCGGGCACGAACAGGTCGCCAAGGAACGATTCATCATTGGATGTATCCAGTCCGCACGCGTCGATTGCTAAGGCATCAAGTTGCGAAGCAAGCCCCGCCGCCAGAAGGCACCAGGTGCCGGCTGTGCCTCTGCCCCACACCGCGATTTCGGCTTTGGGGAAACGTGCTTTTATGTATGCCAAGGCCGTAAGCACATCCTGAACACGCTCCGCGGTGTCTGTGCGGTTGAACGTTGTGAAAAACCTGAACTCTTTGCGCCCCTGCCAGTTTGCCGGACGCGCCTCTCCAATAAGAAACGGGTCGATTGAGAGCACCGCACAGCCGCGCCGCAACAGCAACGCAACCAGCGGGCTCGGCGTGCCGAGCTGGCTTCCGCAGAACGCGGCCGTTCCGTTTGAATCTACAACCAAAGCAACTCTCTTCGGAATTGGACGTGTACTTGGGCGGTAAAGCACCCCGGGAATGCGGTCTCCAACAGAAGGCCTCCAGATAACAAGCTTGCTGGCCGTGAATCGCTCCGAGCGGTGCGTTTCAACGGTGGCGCTTTTAACATCTTCGGGCTTGGGGATTTGAACGCACAAGCAGTGGCGCAGACCATCGCGCAGAGTTTGGCGGAAGCGCAGTAGGTCTCTGCGCGAGCGCGGCATCAAAGCCTCCAGGTTCGAAGCGGCCGTGCGGATGAGATATTCAGTTATGGCTTTGGCATCGGGTGTTCCATCCGGCAGTTTCCCATCGGGGAAAACGCGCATTGCTTCCGGCGGTTCCGCGGTGTACGGCTCTTCTTTGGGCGCCCAATCTCGAGGCTTGCCAAGCAAATGCCTGCCGAACCAGGCGTAAACCGCCTCCCGCGACTGCCTGTTGTAGTTGTGCGGCGCATCGAACTGCACCTGGTGCACGTTGTCTTCGGCATTGTACAGCGCGTAAATCGAGCGCACAGCCGGGTACTCCACCTTTGGGGTGTTCACCGTCCAATCTCCCGTGGCAGAGACCATCAGCAGGGGCCTCGGAGCCATGAGAGCGGCAATCTCCACATTGAACGTATCGACGCGCAGTCCCGGGGCGTTTTCGCAGAGACATCCGCCTTGGTAGTGGGCCGAAATCATGTTGACGGGTGCGCCAACCTTAACGCGCTTATCCACCGCGCACAGCAAGAACGTCTGAGTGCCGCCGCCGGAGGCCCCCGTACAGCCTATGCGCGACGGGTCTACGTCCGGCAGAGAACTGACAAAGTCCACCGCCCGTATGCTGTTGAGGAGCTGAAGCCCCAAAAGTGTAATTCCCCAAAGCTGTTCTCGCTTGCCGTCGAAGGTGTGGGGTATCTGCAGGCTGTCGTTGTATCCCACCATGTCGTAGGCGAAGACGACAAAGCCCTGCCGCGCGAGGTTTATGCATCTGGCGGGTATGGAGCCCAGCTCGCTGTCCTCCAGGCGGCCATGTTGCCAGTGGCCGTGCGGAGAGAGAACCGCCGGATGCGGCCCCGGCATTCCCGATGGGCGGTATAGGTTGCCGGTGCAGTAAAATCCGGGCACGCTTTCGAAGAAAACCTTTTCAATTGTATAGCCCGGCCTTTCTATCTTTCCGAAGATGCGCGGACGGAGCGGCGTTTTCGGTGGTTGCGGCCACAAACCGGCTGAAAAGAGTATTTGATGGCGCAGTTCCTCGGCGCGGGCCTCCCATTCGGCCCTGCTGGAGTATTTGGGGAATTCGAAGCGCGTTTCCGTCTCGCGTATTTGCACAAGGCGTTTGTCGATGGTTGGCGGCGCATCGGCGGTGTTTACCGGATTTGCGGCTACGGCGCCGGCGCACACCATAAGCGCGGCGGCTAGATGCATACGTCCTGCCTCCATATTGATGAAATTTTGGTCTAAGCGGTTTGGTTTTCTGGGACTCAGTTCGCCGTTTGTGCAGGTAAAACCTGGAGCAAGCGCGCAGAATTCCGCGCCCGCCAAACCTGCTCGGAATGGCGTTAAAGAGGCTTTGTTTAAAGATTTATCGAACTAAGATAAAAACAATGTTGGGAGGTTCATGCGTGAAGGCCATTGGTTTTGCTGGAAGCGGCCGCAAAGACGGCAATTCCACCACTCTCCTGCGCGAGTTTCTGCGCGGCGCATCCGATGCCGGCGCAGAAACCAAGTTGGTGTTTCTGTGCGATCTCAGCTACAGGGGATGCGTTGGCTGTTTGACCTGCATGAACACCGGCGAGTGCTGTCAGGAAGATGATGTGACTCCTTTGTATCCGAAGCTGAGGGAGGCCGATATATGGGCCTTTGCTTCGCCGATATATTTCGACAGCGTTTCGGGGCTGATGAAAAGCTTCTTTGACAGGCTTTACCCTTTCACTCACCAGGTTGGCAAGCTGAGCGGGCGCAAGTCCGGGGTTTTCATCGTCACCTACGAGGATAAACCCCGAGACGACTACGCGGATGTGGCCTGCCGGCTGACGAACTACTTGGGATGGATGGGAAACTTCACTACCGAGGTGCTTGCCGCCGGAAGTCTTGGACCCGCCGGAGCGGCCGCTGGAAAGCCGGACCTTCTTGAAAGCGCATATCAACTAGGCCGCCGCATGGTGGAGGTGCTTCGTTGACCTGGAAGCTGCAGTTGCCTGCCAGCGCAAAGCAGGTTTTCTTCGCATTTTCGGTGGTGTTTGCCGCTTTGTGGTTGGCTCCTGCGCAGGGTGAGCTGTCGCGCAGTAAGCTCAGCGTGCATTTCATAGCCAGGTACACCGCCGGCGGACGGCAAATCGTAAGCGCCGGCCCAAGGCTGATAAAGGTGCTGGACCTCGGCGAGGATATGCGCCGTGCCGTGCGCGAGTACAAGAGGCTGTATCCGAACGGGGTTGTGGTTCTGCGCATCTACACACCAATACGCTACTCCAGGCGGGATATGCCGGAGGAGCGGGCGCTTCATTTTTGGGAAAATGTGCTGTGGCCGCCGCTTTCCCGCCTTCCAGAGGCGGAGCGCCGGCTAATCGACTACTTGGAAGGCCCGAACGAAGGCGACACCACACCAACTTGGGAGAGCTTGGACGATGTGCGCTGGTTTGCCCGCTTCTGGACCGCGCTTGCTCCGCTTATGCGCAGGCACGGCTTCCGCCCGTGCGTGGGCAGCATTGCCGTTGGCAATCCGGGCGGCTCTCCGGAAGAGGTTGAGGCTAAGTTTGCGGCTTTTGCGCCGGTGCTGAGGGTGGCCAAGCAGTTGGGCGGTGCATGGAGCTATCACGCTTACACAATTCGCTATACTACCAACGCAGATGAGGAGATTTGGTATTCCCTGCGTTACCGCAAACTGCACGAGATTCTGAAGCGCAGGTTCCCGGACTTAGCCAACATGCCCGTGATTCTAACCGAGGGCGGTGTGGATGAAAGCGGAAATCCAGATCTCTCCGGGTGGCAGGCGCGCGGCTCGGCGGAACGCTACCAGCGGTGGCTCGAGTGGTTTGATTCTGAAATAAGAAAAGACCCCTACGTTTTGGGGGTTACGCTTTTTCAGATTGGAGACCCGCAGGGGTGGCGCTCTTTCGATTTGGAGCCGATGGCGCCTTGGTTGGCACAACATTTGAAACGCCTGCGTTAAAACGGAGGAGTTTTTTCGAAAACCGCAGAAGCAGGGGGTGAACCCACATCATTGGTGAGGTGCAACTGAGATGTTGAAAACGAGGCTGCTTTGCGGAGCGGCGCTTATAGGGATTCTTGCTTTGGCTTGCGTTGTGGCGGCTCAACAACCGCGCGCCAGAAGGCCGGAGTTTCAACCCAGGCCGCCGGTTCCAGCTCCGCCCGGAACAACCCCAACAACCACCACACCAGGTACCACCGCCGGCACCACAACCGGCCGCGGCTTTGTTCCCGAGGGAATTGACCTTGTGGCGGGTGTGCTGTTGGACCGCACGGCGGAGCTTACTGCCGACCTGGCTGATATAACCGGGGCGGTTGTGGACCCATCTTCCGGCAGGTTTATCCTGATCGGCAAGCAGGGGGAGAGCCAAACCAAGTTTCATCCCGAGGATTTGGTGGTTGCCTTGAGGGCCGTGCTTTCCGGCCGTGCGCCAGGCGTCAGTATCGAGGATCCGGTCGTGGATGGGATGATGACGGTGCGGTACTTGGGCGGCACCGAGGGCACTCGCTTCGGAATGGTTATGTTCGAGGCCGACCGGTTGCTGAAGAGCCTGGCCATGGGCAGGGACAACATCACCGGCAGGCCCTTGAGACCGCGCGTTCCAGGCTTCCGGAGCGAACTGGAGCTTTTGCAAGCTTTCGGTGGGACAAGGCGCCCGGGTGCGTGGCATAGGTATTGGTTCCGGCCGTCCCAAGTGATTGTATCCCTCTCACCGGACAGGGGAACGGTGCAGTTTGAAAAAGTGGAGATGGCAGTGCTGACCGAGTATGTTCCGCCGCTTGCCCCCGGAGAATCTGAGCCCGCGGCCGAAGCGTTTGCCCGCCACCTTACCGAGTATTACGATGAATACGCCAAAGTGTATCCGGTGCTCGCCGAGCTGAAACAGTTGGCCAAGCTTGTGGCATTGGTGAACTGGCTGGTTGAACAGCGCATCCCCATCAACGCGCGAAAAGCGTTCGAGGTTGCCCTGCCCAGAGTGGATACACCCGAGAAAACCCCCATGGGATTTGCAGAGATCACGGAGAAGGTTCCGGAAGGCTGGATGAAGCACCAGATGCGCGGCGGGGTGGACCTCGCTTTGAGGCGCGCCGCTTTATCTCCGGACAGGCCGCGGAACTGGTTTGCCGCGGTATCCCAAGACACCGGCGAACTGCGCAACGCGGTGCTGAACGCATCCAAGGGACGGCAGAAGTGGAACGTGGCTTTGGGAGGCGGTGAATACACCGCTGTGGTGCTTGCTCAGGCTCCGAAGCCGATTCTAGGTAAACAGCCGGCAAAGCACAATTCCAAAGCCGCCCCAGGCCCGCGAAGCAAGAAGTAGTCGGGCAAATAGCAAACTTCTATGCCCGAGGCATAAGCTCGGCGCTTTTGGCTCGGAGCCGTATGTACAGCGCTTTCCGGTTGGGCTACGGCTTTTCAGCGCTGGAAGGTTGTTTTTTAATCTGCTCTTCCATCCATTTGCTTATGTGCTCGCGCTTGAACCTCCAGTGCCGCCCCACCTTAAAGCCCGGCAACTGCCCCTGTTGGGTAAGCCTGTAAACGGTTTGTGGGTTCAACCGAAGGTAGTTTGCCACTTCAACGATTGTCCAGATGTCATCTCTTGCGTCCAATTTGCTCTCCTCCTCGGTCTGGTGCATGCCTTAAGCAACTGAGAGCAAACCACGGCAGGCGCCAAGCAAGTTCGGCTCTGTCCCAAAAGCGCAGAACAGCCGCCAAGCTTGCCTCAGTTGGATTATATGCTTCCGCAAGCAAGCGGTCAAGGGTTGGCTCTGCGTACAGTCGAGCGCAGTGTTTTGGCTTTCCGCACCGGTCCACCAACGCCGATCCGGTGGTTGCCGCGGCTGTTGCCGGCCGGCCAACTTGACCGCGCTTCCGTGCTATGACTATAATTGGGCAGACAGACGCTAATCTTGATGCTTCTTCGCACGTTCCCGGGGATTGTAAAATTCCAGCTTTTTCCATTTTTGGAGGCAGGGGCTTTTGAACTATGAAGTCGGAATCAGTGGATTATAGCAGTACTCTCAATCTACCTAAAACGGACTTTCCGATGAAGGCCAACTTGGCCCAGCGCGAGCCTGAAATCCAAAAGTTCTGGGCCGACTTGGGCCTGTACCGCAGGCTTCTGGAGAAGCCAGCGCCCAAAGGGCTTTTCATCCTTCATGATGGACCGCCGTACTCCAACGGAGATATACACATTGGCACCGCGCTGCAAAACAAAGTCCCCAAGGACATCATTGTGCGCTACCGCTCGATGTGCGGATACCGCGCGCCCTACGTTCCCGGGTGGGACAACCACGGGATGCCAATAGAGAACAACGTTACAAAAGAGTTTCAGAAGGCCAAAAAGAAGCCCACCAAATTGGAACTGCGCCAGCGCTGCCGCGAGTACGCCGCCCATTTTGTTAATGTGCAGAGACAGCAGTTTATGCGCCTGGGCATCAACGGAGATTGGGAGAACCCTTACCTCACCATGTCTCCCGAATTTGAGGCGCGCATAGTGGCCGTCTTCGGCGAGCTGGTTCAGGGGGGCTATATTTACCGGGGTCTGCGCCCAATCCACTGGTGCACAGAGTGCCAAACCGCCCTGGCCGAAGCGGAAATCGAATACGCCGACAAAACCTCCCCATCCATATATGTGCGGTTTCCGCTCCGTTCCGATCCGAAGGGCATCTTCCCACCCAACGGTAAAAGCTGGACGGTTATTTGGACAACCACACCGTGGACGATTCCAGCTAACTTGGCCGTGGCCGTGCATCCCGAATTTGACTATGTTATCGTGCGGCACGGTGAAGACCTGTACCTCGTGGCCAAGGGTTTGCTGAATGAAGTTGCTTCCGCGGTTGGCTGGGAGCAGTTTGAGATAGTTAAAACCCTTAAGGGCGCAGAATTAGAAGGAATGGTCTTCGGCCACCCGCTGTTCGACCGGAACAGCCCGGTGGTTATGGCCGACTACGTAACCCTGGATGCCGGCACCGGCGTTGTTCACACCGCTCCAGGCCACGGCCGCGAGGACTTCATGACAGGCCGCAAGTACGGCTTGGACGTGCTGTGTCCGGTGGATGAAACTGGCCGCTTTACCGGGGAAGCTGGTCCGTTTGCCGGCTTAGACATCCGAAGGGGAGATAAAGCGGTTATCTCGGCTCTTGCGGAGGCTCAAAGGCTTTTGGCCGAAGGAACTGTTCAGCACAGCTATCCGCACTGCTGGCGCTGCCACAGCCCCGTTATCTTCCGCGCCACCGTTCAGTGGTTTATGAACGTTGACCACGCCGACCTCCGGCGCCGCGCGCTTGAAGCCATTCAGAAAGTTAAGTGGTATCCGCCGGAGTCCATAAACCGCATCACCTCCATGGTTGCCAACAGGCCGGACTGGTGTCTATCCCGACAGCGGGCTTGGGGGGTTGGAATTCCGGTTTTTTACTGCCGAAGCTGCGGCGCGGAAATAATCACGCCGGAAACGGTACAGCACATCTGCCGATTGGTGGAGCAGGAAACGGCGGATGTTTGGTACGCCAGGGATGCTTCGGAGCTCGTGCCGCCCGGGTTTAAATGCCCAAACTGCGGGGCCGCCGAATTCACGAAAGAGGAGGATATTCTCGACGTTTGGTTCGATTCCGGCTCAACCTGCCGCGCAGTGCTTGAGGGCCGCCCTGAGCTTCGCTTCCCCGCCGACCTTTACTTGGAAGGGCACGATCAGCACCGTGGATGGTTCAACTCATCCCTTATGATTGCCATGGCCACCAAGGGCGAGCCTCCGTACCGCGCTGTGATAACCAACGGTTTTACCGTGGACGAGCGCGGCCGCAAGATGTCGAAGAGCCTGGGCAACGTTATCCATCCGCTCAGGCTTATCGAGCGCTACGGCGCAGATGTGCTGAGGCTGGCGGCCGCTTCGTTCAACTACTTCGAAGATATTCGGCTTGGAGACGAGGCCCTTACCCGTGTTGCGGATGTTTACCGCAGAATTCGCAATACTTTCAGGTTTTTGCTAGGCAACCTTTATGATTTTGATCCCGCTCGCGACCGCGTGCCGTACGACCAGCTTCTTGAAATCGACCGCTGGGCACTGCACCGCCTGCAGGAATTGATAGCCCAGGTAACCGAGGCCTACGAAGCCTACGAATTCCACCCGGTTTACTATCAGCTCAACCAGTTCTGCGCGGTGGATATGTCGGCTTTCTATTTGGATGTTTTGAAGGATCGATTGTACACGTCTCCGGCGACTTCTCTTCTCCGAAGGTCTGCCCAAACCGTGTTTTACGAGATCGCAAACGTGCTCGCCAGGATTGCGGCGCCGGTGTTGGTGCACACAGCCGAAGAGGTTTGGCAGCATCTGCGCAAGATGGACCCTTCTTTGGCGGAAAGCGTGCACTTAAGCGATTTTCCGGTTCCAAACCCCGAATACAGAGACGATGAGCTGGCGGCGCGGTGGAAGAACCTTTTGGAGCTTCGCGATGCTGTAAACAAGGCGCTGGAGCAGGCCAAAAACGAAGGCCGCATCAGCCAGCCGCTGGAGGCTATGGTTAGATTGTCGGTTCCCAAGCCTCTCTTCGAAGCGGTATCGCCTTACAAGGACAGCCTCGCATCTATATTCATTGTATCGAAGGCAGAGCTGGAGATGAGCACAAACGGGACTGATGTGGAAATCGCTGTTGAACCGGCTTCCGGAGAGAAGTGCGCCCGCTGTTGGCTGGTCCTCGAAACCGTTGGCTGCAGTGCAGAGCATCCCAAGCTGTGCCACAGGTGTGTGGAAGCGTTGAAGGGCTGAAACTGGAGGTGCCTATGGCACAACCGGTTGTGGACCTAGAAAAGATGAGGCAGATTTTACTGGAGAGGCGCGCCCGTTTAGAGAGCCAGCTCCGTCGGATGGATCTAAGCATCCACGGGAGCCAGGCCGATGAAGCGGGAGAACTATCAACTTACGACGATCACCAGGCTGACCTTGGCACAAGCACTTTCGAGCGTGCCAAGGATCTTGCTGTTCACGACACGATTGCCAATCTCATAAAACAGGTGGATGCGGCCCTGAACCGCATCGAACGGGGCGGATACGGCATCTGCGATATGTGCGGCGAACCCATCGCCCCAGCGAGATTGGAGGCCATTCCATACGCCACTCTCTGTATAAAGTGTCAAAGGGCTTTAGAGGGCTCGTAAAGCGCTCGCCGTTTGTTTTGTTTTTTGTCGTTCTTGGGCTGGACCAAGCATCGAAAAGCCTTGTCCTTGGAATGAAGAAGGGCGACTTCCCGCTGCTGCCCGGCTATTTGAATATCTCCGTTGCATACAACACCGGAGCGGCTTTCGGGATTTTGCCCTCGTGCCAGTGGATTTTTGTGCTGATTTCGACAACAGTTTTGGGCGTTGTGTTTTACCTGCTCCGCAGAAAATTGGAAGCGGTGCAGGAGATATCCCTCTTGCTTTTGGCAGGAGGAGTTGCCGGCAACCTGGTTGATAGACTGTGGCGCGGGTTCGTTGTTGACTTCATAGAGCTTAGATACGCTGGGAAGCGCATCTGGCCGACTTTCAATTTGGCAGACGTTGCGATAACCGCGGGCGTCCTGCTGTTGCTTTTAAAGCTAAATGCAGGCCGTATCCAAAACAGGCCTCACAAGGAGCATTGAAAGCGAAAATCAGTGCAACTGAACGTCGAGGGCTTCTTGCACTGCGTCAAAAGAACTGATAACGGTGCGTAATGCATCCTGTTATTGTGCGCATAGGCCCTATCACCGTTTTTTCCTACGGTTTGATGCTAGCGCTTGCCTTCGGTTTGGCCGTATTCTGGGCCTCAAGGCAGGCTGTTAAGCGCGGCATCCGCGTCCAAACGGTTTTGGACCTGTCGCTTTGGATGCTTATCTTCGGGCTGGCTGGCGGTCGGCTGTTGTTTGTCCTGCTGAACAGATCCGCGTTTCCAACGTGGCTGGACGCAATTCGCACATGGGAGGGAGGGTTATCTTTCCACGGGGGCCTTCTCGGCGCGGTGGGGGCGCTGGTTGTTTTCGCCAGGCGGCGCGCTTTAGATACGTGGGAGCTGATGGACTTGCTTTCGCCTGCGGCCGCGTTGGGATACGCCGTGGCCAGAATTGGCTGTTTTCTGAACGGTTGCTGTTATGGAACGCCCACAAACCTGCCTTGGGGTATAACCTTTCCTGGGGTTCAGAACGCGGTTCACGTCCACCCAACCCAGATATACGCCTCTGTTGCAAACCTTGTTCTGTTCGCTGTGCTTGCGGCTGTCCTCAAGGCCGATCCGCCAAAAGGGGTTGTTTTCGGTTTGTATCTTGCGCTTTATTCTGTTTACCGCTTTCTTATAGAGTTTCTCAGGAAGGGAGCAACGGCGCGGGTGCTGGCCTTCGGGCTTACAGAGGCACAGTTTGCCAGCGCCGTCCTTTTCGCCGTTGGAATAGCGCTTGTTCTTGCCAGAAGAAGTTTTGCCAAGCCAACGAAATTGAACGGCAAAACTTCAAACTAAGGGTTTGTTGGAACAAACAGCCACTGCAAAATGGAAGACGGAAAGCAGAGCCAACGCATAGTGGTGCCCGAAGCCGCTTTTGGACAGAGGCTGGACAGGTTTTTGGCCAATCTGTTTCCGGAGTACTCGCGCTCTTTGCTGGAGAGGCTAATCGAACAGGGGCATATCACCGTAAACGGAAGTATTTCCAAGCCCGGGCTCCGTTTGAAGGGCGGAGAGGAGGTGGTTATCACCCTTCCGCCGTCGGAGCCGCCGTCTTTGCGCCCCCAACCCATACCCCTGGAGATAGTCTATGAGGATGAACATCTGCTTGTGGTCAACAAACCGCGGGGGATGGTGGTTCATCCTGCGCCCGGCTCCAAAGATGGAACTTTGGTGAACGCTGTGCTTGCCCACTGTCCGGACGCGCTGTCTAGAATAGGCGGAGAAGACCGGCCGGGGATTGTTCACCGCCTGGACAAGGATACTTCCGGTCTGATAGTGGTTGCAAAAACCGATCAGGCGCACAGGTCTCTGGCGGAGCAGGTGCAGGCGCGGACCGCAAGTCGGCGGTACCTTGCGCTGGTGTGGGGACAGCCGAAGTTCCAGCACGCCGTGGTGGATGCGCCGATTGGGCGCCACCCAACCGATAGAAAGAAGATGGCCGTTCTTGCTTTTGGTCCGGCCGCGCAGAAAGCCCGGGATGCGGTGACGGAGCTGATGGTGGTGGAGCGGTTTGGGGTTTGCACATTGCTGGAAGCGAGGCTTCACACCGGCCGAACGCACCAGATTCGTGTGCACTGCGCGCACATCGGCCACCCGGTGGTTGGCGATCCGATTTACGGCGGCATGCACAAGATGCCCAGTGAGGCACTGCGCAGCCATCAGGCGCGCAAGCAGTGGGAAAATCTGCTTGCAGACTTGGGCGGCCAAGCCCTCCACGCCTATATGCTTTCGTTTGATCACCCTGTAACCGGTCAGCGCTTATCCTTCCAAACCGAGCTTCCGGCTGATATGGCGGCCCTTGTGGAGTTTCTGCGCGATATTGCCAGCGGTTGGCCCCACGGCCAGGGGTGAACCCCGGGATAAACCCGTTTTGGCTTGCGGTTTCAAGCTCAACCCAAGCCGGAGTGGACTCGATTGTTAAATTTGTGTATATTCTAGGTGCGCCATCCCTCTGTTTCCATCGGCGGGGCGAGAGGGGAGGCCGTTCAAGGAGGATGGGCGTTTATGGAAGCTTGGAACAGCAGAAAAAGCCAGGGGCGAGCTTTCACCCTTATAGAGCTCCTGGTGGTGATTGCGATTATCGCCATTTTGGCGGCCATTCTGTTCCCCGTGTTCGCCAAGGCGCGCGACAAGGCCCGACAGTCCTCCTGCTTCAACAACATGAAGCAGATAGGTTTGGCCTTTGTGAGCTACGCAAACGATTGGGATGATTACTTCCCCAGCAGTCACTTCGCCGCCTATATGTACCTGCTTCGCCCGTACTTGCCAACAGCTCAGGTGTGGCGGTGCCCAACCAACGCCAGTGGGTATTACTATGTGCAGTACGATCACATCGACCCCAAGCGCGCCGGCCAAATTGTGAAAACGCCGGAGATACCAGATGGTCGCTGGCCAAACAGCTACATCATCAACGATGATGTTATCAAGGGCACCTTCGACCGCGAAGAGCGCGGCAACCTTGCCGATGTTCAATATCCAGCCGATACCCCTATGCTCGCCGAATCGGAATACCAACAGCGCACCGAAGAGGAGAACACCGAGCACCGCGTAAGCCCGGTTATAGCCCCCGAGACGCTTGGGGCTAAGGGTCCCACGGATTACCTCGGTTCGAGCTGGTGTCAGCATGTGAAAAAAGGCTCTGTGGCAAAAATACACCCTTGGCACAACGCCGGGGCCAACTTTGCCTACGCAGACGGACATGCGAAGTGGCACCGCGAAGTTCCGCCGCTTTACAAGTGGCTGGCACATCGGCCGCCGGGGTTCAAAAACTGAGCCGAAATGCGTTCAAACCACGGCTTGGCTGTAAAGCAGGGGATCACACACCGCTTGCGCTGAGCATAAGCGCTGCGGTTTTGGACATCGCCTGATTGGATGCCTCCGCTTTTTCTCCAAACGGCTTTCATTCCAAAGCCCTTTCTACAGCAGGTGGAAAGGGGCTTTTACTTCCCCCGCCCGCGTAAAGCAAAGAAGAAAAGCGAAGGGGAGTCACACACTCCCAAGCTTAACGGCTGCGGCGCGCTGTCTCCGGCCGCCGAAAGGTACAAGCGTCGGCTTGTGGAAACATACATTGGCGCCTAAAAACCGCAAGATTGCGGCGCGCAAAACCCACTGCTTTCGCAACGGAGGAGATGTAGGTGAAAACTTGCATAAACGGCGCAACCACCATGCCTTATCCCCTCGAAGAAGATATCAGGTCGGCCGGCGCGGTTGGCTTCCAGGAAGTGGAAATATGGGCGTCCAAGCTGGATGAGTACCTCAAGACCAATTCCACCGCCAGCTTAAGGGCCCTGCTTGAAAGATTCGGGGTTTCGCCGGCCACAATCTGCCCGTGCGGGATAAGCTTCTTCGGCGATGTGGAATCGACCTTAGCCCAGTTGGAACAGCGCGCCAAAACAGCCGCTGAAATAGGATGCCCCGTTCTGCTGGTTTGCCCTGATGCACCCCCGCAGGATATGCCGCTGGACCGCGCTTTCGATAAAGCCGCAAGTGAAGCACTGCGCTACGCCGAGGTTGCGCACCGGTATGGGGTGAAAATCGCCATTGAGCCGCTCGGAATGCACCCATTTGTTCCGGGTCCCGCAGAGGCGCTTCGCATTATCAATCAAGCAAACCACCCGGCCTTGGGCCTCATGATGGATACCTTCCATTACTACAAAAGCGGTGTGCCCATCGATGATGTGAAAAATATACCCGTCGACAAACTGTTCATCGTTCACATCAACGACTGCGAAGACAGGCCTCGGGCAGAGCTGAACGACGGGCACAGATTGTATCCTGGTGAGGGAATATTACCATTGGTGGAAACACTGCGCGTGCTTAAAGAAAAAGGATATCAAGGTGCCCTGTCGGTTGAGATTTTCCGCCAGGAGTACTGGCAACAGCCGGTGGACCAAATAACCGCGCGCTCCATGGAGAGCCTGAAGCGGGTCCTGTCTCAGATTTAGCACCAGCCTTTTTTGATGTGACTAAACGTCCGCCCTTGAAAATTATGAAGGAGGGAAAATGAAGCTTATCAAAGCATCGTGTCCGGGCCGCGCCGGGATTATAGGCAATCCGTCGGACCTATACGGCGGCTCTGTGATATCCTGCACGCTGAAACTGCGCGCCACGGCGGTGCTCCGCCCGTCGGAACGACTTACCATCAGAAGCGGCACTCTGCAGGAGCATGTGGAAAGCTTTGAGGATCTTCAACGCCGAAACGATTACCTTGATGTGGTAAGAGCCGTTCTGAGAAACTTCTGGGAAAAGCTTCCGCATCGGCAGTTCAGCCTTGAATGCGATACGGAGATACCGGCCCAGTCTGGTTTGGCAGGTTCATCTGCGCTTCTGGCGGCCCTCACAGGATGCATGCTGAAGTTCGTGGGGCAAAACCTCTGCCTGCACGAAACTGCCGAGCTGGTTCACGATATAGAGTGGAGCCTAATGGGAACCGCGTGCGGCTACCAAGATCACTACATTGAGATTTTCGGCGGCCTGAACTACATGGACTTCCGCGGCAAGGAACAGCTCGGCAAAAACCCTTCGGCAGAGCCGTTTGCCTCGGTTGAACCACTTCTGCCGCATGTGCCGTTTCTGCCGTTTGTTCTGGCTTCAACCGGCGTCAAGCGGAACTCCGGCTCTGTGCACAAGCCCCTGCGCCAGCGCTGGGAGGAGGGTGACCCGGAGGTCATCTCTGCTTACGAGCGCATAACCCACCTTGCATGGTTGGGCAAAAAAGCGCTTTTGCGTCAGGACTGGAAAGCGCTTGGCGAGTATATGAACGAAAACCACGAAATCCAGCGTTCGTTGGGTGGCTCGCACGAGGCGTGCGATGCGCTTATACAGGCCGCCAGAGACGCCGGAGCCTTTGGCGCCAAACTTGCAGGAGCAGGCCATGGGGGCACCATTATTGCCCTCCACCCGGATAGAGAATACATGGCCCAGCGCCTCCGCGAAGCCGGAGCTTTCGGGATTTTGTTCCTGGAGCCCGGGGAGGGACTGCTGGTAACCGAGGTTGATGAATGAGAGTTATTAACGTTGTTGGAGCTAGACCCAACTTCATGAAAATCGCGCCCATAATGCGCGAAATGCAGAAGCACGGCGGGTTCGATCCCGTTCTGCTTCACACCGGCCAGCACTACGACGATGCGATGTCGCAGGTGTTCTTCGAGGACCTCAAAATTCCCAAACCGGATATAAACCTGGGGGTTGGTTCAGGAACCCATGCTCAGCAAACCGCAAAAATCATGGTTGAATTCGAAAAAATCTTGGCCGATATGCGGCCTGATTTGGTGCTGGTGGTCGGCGATGTGAACTCCACGCTGGCATGCAGTGTGGTTGCCGCCAAGATGCTGGTTCCGGTTGCCCACGTGGAGGCCGGCCTGCGCAGTTTCGACCGCACCATGCCGGAAGAGATAAACCGCTTGGTTACCGATGCACTTTCAACACTGCTGTTCACAACATCCCGCGATGCCAACGAGAACCTCCTGCGCGAGGGTCACACGCCGGAGCAGATATACTTTGTGGGCAACGTGATGATAGATACCCTGCTTGCTTTCGCCAAGCAGGCAGAGCACTCCGATGTGCTGGAGCGCCTGCACCTCGACAGCAAGCGTTACGCAGTGCTAACTTTGCACAGACCTGGGAATGTGGACAACCCATCCACACTCTCGCGCATACTGAATGCGTTGGAAAACCTCCAGCGCCACATTCCGATAGTCTTCCCTGCTCACCCCAGAACATCCGACCGCTTCCGCCAGTTCGGTTTGTCCGAACGGGTGGCTTCCATGCGGAACATGAAGGTGATTGAGCCGCTTGGCTACTTAGACTTTATCAAGCTTACTGCTCACGCCAAGCTTGTGCTGACAGACTCCGGCGGGCTTCAGGAAGAAACCACCGTGCTTGGTATTCCTTGCTTGACTTTGAGGGATAATACAGAAAGGCCGATAACAATCACAGAGGGTACAAACACCCTGGTCGGCACGAATCCTGCGGTGATAGTAAGCGAAGCCCTTAAAGTGCTGAACGGGCATGGAAAACACGGCCGCACACCGGAGCTTTGGGACGGCCGAGCGGCAGAGCGCATAATCGAAATTCTGGCGAGGTGGAACCCCTCTCAGTTGAGCACCGCGCAGGCCGCTTGAACTTCGGTGCGTCGAGAAGTTTTGCCGAATCAGCAAGAACCGATTGAACTTCAAACATCCAGCAGGAGAAGGAAGCATGAACATCTGTGTTGTTGGATGCGGCTATGTGGGCCTGGTAACCGGAAGCTGTTTGGCGCATCTGGGACACAAGGTGATAGCCGTCGATATAGACGAAGATAAGATAGCCGCGCTGAAATCTGGGCGCGTACCGATTTACGAACCCGGCCTCCAGGAATTGGTGGCCGAGGAGATGGATGCAGGTCGGCTGGGCTTCAGCACGTGTCTTGCCCAAGGTGTTGGCGAATCCGACGTGATTTTCATCTGCGTTGGAACGCCGCCGAAAGAAACCGGCGAGGCGGATATGTCTCAGGTGGAGGCGGTGGCGCGCGGTATAGGTCGGTGCTTGAACAGCGGCTACAAGATCATCGTTAACAAAAGCACGGTGCCGGTTGGATCCGGCGACTGGGTGGCGATGATAATTTCGGACGGAATAGCCGAAACCGGCGGCTGTTCGCACCCCGGCGATGGGTTCGACGTGGTCTCCAACCCCGAGTTCCTGCGCGAGGGAAGCGCTATCCCGGATACCATGCACCCTGACCGTATTGTGGTCGGTAGCAGCAGTCGGCGCGCCATCGAAGTTATGAAGGAGCTGTACACGCCGATACTCGAGCAGAGCTTCCCTTACGGCGACCCCTGTCCAACCACCGGCCGCAAGCCCCACTGGATGGAAACCGATTTGACCTCCGCAGAGATGATAAAATACGCATCAAACGCTTTCCTGGCCACCAAAATTAGCTTCATAAACGAAGTGGCCAACATCTGCGAGAAGGTTGGAGCCGATGTTACCCAGGTGGCTAAGGGAATTGGGTTAGACTCGCGCATCGGTAGCAAGTTTCTGTCCGCGGGGCTTGGCTGGGGAGGAAGCTGCTTCAGAAAAGATGTGATGGCTCTGGCCGCAATAGCCAGAGACTACTGCTGTACCACCCATATACTGGACGCCGCCCTTGTGGTTAACGACCTCCAGCGCGTAAAAGTTGTGCAAAAACTGCAAGATAACCTGAAAATGCTGAAGGGTAAAACCGTAACTCTTCTGGGGCTGGCGTTTAAGCCCGGAACCGATGACTGCCGAGACGCTCCCGCCCTCACGGTTGCCCGCCGGCTTTTGGAGCTCGGTTGTAAAGTCAAAGCCTACGACCCGAAAGCCTCGCACAACGCAAAGCGAGAGGTCCCGTGCCTGATTACCACCGAGGACCCATACGAGGCGGTTTCGGATGCCGACGCCGTGGTGCTTGCTACCGAGTGGCCGGAGCTTGTGAATCTTGACTACGGCAAGGTGGCTTCTCTTATGCGCGGCAGTCTTGTGGTGGATGCGCGTAATGCGCTGGACCGCCATCTTCTCCAATCGCATGGGCTGACGGTGGTGGGCATGGGCCGCTGATGCCTTTGGGAAAGCCCCTGTTAAGCCAGGGTTCTTAGGGAGGCTTGGCATCTTCGTTCGTCTGGGCAAACCTCCGGGTTACATTACGCCCAGAACACCCAGTGGGACCTCTTTGAGCGCCTGGCTCATTTTCCTTGGTGTTGAGGGCTTCTTCAGCATGGCTCTGAAAAACCTTGGGTTGACAGCCGGGGTTTTTTCAGGGGATTGCGAAAGCGAGAATATAACCGTGTTTTGAAAGCACAAAGGATAACGGCAAAAACCGCCATAAGAGGATGAGCGTGTTTCCTCTATTCCGTTGGAAAGAAGGAAACATCTGCGAAGCACCGAAAATCGAAAAGGTTAGGTTTGCTGATGGATTTTTGCAAGCTCGTTCTGGGAGGCATGCTTCTTGCGAATTGCGGCCGTAGTGCCAGCTTACAACGAGGCAGTCAGAATTAGGTCGGTAATATCGGCCATCCGAGACTCCAAAGCCACCGACGAAATAATCGTGGTGAGCGATGGATCAACGGATGACACCTACGAGGTGGCCAAGTCCGAACCCGGCGTTTACGCCGTGAAGCTCACCCAAAACGTTGGGAAAGGAGGGGCCATGCTGGCAGGCGCATCCGAAACAGATGCCGACCTGCTGGCCTTCTTTGATGCAGACCTAATCGGCTTGAAGCCCCATCACGTGCGCGAGCTGGTTGAGGTTGTGGCAAACGGCTCGGCAGATATGTCGATTGGCGTGTTCCGCGGGGGATGGTGGCTTACGGATTTGTCCCAGCGATTGGTGCCGTACATATCCGGTCAGCGCGTGGTTCCGCGCGGCTTTTTCCTTTCCGTCCCCGGGCTGTCAACCGCCAGGTTCGGCGTTGAGATGGCCATCGGGAAGCACGCCAGGGCCTGCGGATTGCGCGTGTCTACCGTGGTTCTGCACGGCGTAACCCACACCATTAAGGAAGAGAAGCTGGGCTTTTGGAGAGGGTTGATTTCTCGCGGTCGGATGTATTCGGAGATTTTGAGGTCTATGCTCAACGGACACGAGCCCTGAGCAGAGGCGTTCGTCCGCACGAACCTGCCTTTAGAGGTGTCCTTGCCGGAATGCTGAGGCGTTTTTTCGCTTTACTTTCTCTGGCTTCCCTGCTGTGCGGATGCTCCGCGGTAAGGCCGGCCTCGAAAGTGGCCGCGGGAGAGGCCAGCTTGAAACGCGGGGACTACGCCGCCGCAAAACAGGCATTCGACGAGGCTCTGAGGTACAGACCCAACGACCCAAGGCTTGCTCTCATCATCGCGCGGGCTTGGATTTCGCACAACCGCTGGAGAGAGGCCGCGGATGTGCTGGAAAAAGCCGCCGCCAGAACTCAAGACGCATCCATTTACTCCACGTTGGGGCTGTGCTACCACAATCTGAACGAACTTGACCGCGCAGAGGAAGCCTATCTGCAGGCGCTGAAACTTCAGCCAAACGACCCCCTTGTTCTCAACAACCTCGGGTATATGTGGGCCGACCAAGGCCGCAACCTCCGCACAGCCATCAAACTGCTGGAAAAAGCCCGCCAGCTTGCTCCCAAAGAGGCATTTATTATGGACAGCCTGGGTTGGGCTTATTACCGCCAGGCCGTGGAAGACCTGAAGTCCGGCCGCAGAAAGCAGGCTGAGAAGCTTTTAACCGCGGCACGGGACCTTGTTGAAAAAGCGGTGGACCGCAATCCCGGAGAGGCTGAGCAGCACTACCACTTGGGGATGATATACGCCAGCTTGGGCTACGAGCGCGATGCAGAGGCAGAACTGCGCCGCGCTTTTGCCGTGAACCCCAAGCTTACCAAAGCGAAAGACGCCCTTGATTCACTCAGCTCCATCCCGCGCTTGCCTCCATCCACACCCAAGTGATTTCTAGATGCACCGCCGGGAGAAGGAGGCATTCGGTTCCCCTCTCTCGAAACTGGGATAGCGGCCAGGGGCAGGAGTGGGTACGCCGGCTGCCTAAACCCCCAGTATCGCTTCGACTTCGCGGAGGTCTTCCGGCTTATCGACGTCTGCCGCAACCTCCGGATGCGGGGATATCACCGCCCGCAGCTTCCCGCCGAATAGGCGTTCCGCGCGCCTCTCCACCTGTTCCACGCTTATCCGCTCGAAGGCAAACAGGAGAAGCGTTACAGGACCCAAAAGCGCCGCCAGTTTAATCGGGTTTTTCCTGGCGGCCCGCACCCTCTCCACAACCGGGGCCAGCTTGTCGAAAAACCCCGCTTTCAGCAGGAACAGGTTGCCGCCGGTGAAAACTCCATCCTTCGTGCCGACGAAAGTGCGGACCATTTTTGGGTATTTGGCCTTCACAGCCTCTTTGAGAACGATGGGATAGCACAAGTCGGCATCCAAAGCGGCGGCTCTGCGGACGAAATCATCCACGGCTTCCGGTGTAAGAAGCGGGATGTCGGCGGTGCTGAGCAACACAAACCCCGAGGTCTTGGCGGCGGCAAGCCCTGCGCGTATGTTCGGCAGCATTTCGCCAACCTCCGGCACGAAGACGGCGCCCTCAACCGCACCGCGGAGCGGCTCAGCCCCCACCACGAATATTTGAGACACGGTTCCGGCGGCCTTGAGCGCATCCAGCACGTAAGATATCATCGGTCTGCCGCTTATCGGCACCAGCGCCTGGATTTGGCAACCGGTGGCCTCTCCGAGCTTTTGCGGTATCCTACCGCCAGCCAGAACCACGCAGGGGACTTGAACAGCACTTCTTTCATCCATTGCGTTCATCCTCCGGCGCACCCAGCGAGCTTACAACGAAAACCGTTCCGCAGTCCGGCGGCAATCGACGCGCAATCTCTTCCGCCTCAGAACGATTTGCCGCCAGGCCGAAAACGGCGGAGCCGCTTCCCGTCATCAAAGCGCCGCGCGCTCCGGCGCGCATCAGCTCACTCCGCAACCCCGCGATTTCGGGGTGAAAACGCTCCACAGCCTCCTGCAGGTCGTTGTGAAGGAGCTTTCCAGCCTTTTCGATATCTCCAGAGGCCAAAGCGTTCAGCAAATCGCGTGGGGAAGGCCCCTGCTCGCTGGGAGTGCAGTTTCTGTACGCCCAACCTGTATCAACTCCGAATGGGGGCTTCACCACCACCGCCCAGAAAGAAGGGGATGGCAGTGGCTCCAAAATCTCCCCGCGCCCGCGCATCAGAGCCGCACTGGTTTTCACAAAGAAAAGCGGCACGTCCGAGCCGAGTTGCTGTGCCAGCTCCACCAGCGTGCGGTTGTCAAGCGGCTCCCCAAGCAGTTGATTCAGGCCCATCAAAGTGCCGGCCGCATCGGTGCTGGCGCCTCCCATGCCTGCCTGCATAGGTATTCGCTTCTGGAGGTGAATGCAAATCCCCGGCGGCTTTGAGTTTTTGAACGCCGCAGAGATAAATGCATCCGCTGCCCTCCATGCAAGGTTGTGCGGCGGGGAGGGCACAGAGGAATCACTGCAGGTCAGCCGAATGCCATCTTGGGATGTGCTCAACCGCAGATGATCCGCCAGCGAAATAAGGCAGGCCACGCTTTCTATATCGTGGTAGCCGTCGGGCCGACGGCGCAGAACGCGCAGCCACAAATTCAGCTTGGCCGGGCATTCAACTTCAAGCATTCACAACCTTTCTGTCCGCACGGGATTCGGTGTAAAAACCGCTTTCAACCCTCTGGTGAAGCGCGGGTTTGCACCTCGCGGAGTCTTCAGATGGGACCGAAGGTGCGCTACTCCTCGGGGAAATCCACCCCGGCTCTGTTGCGCCGATCTCCCTTGGGGTAGGGACCTTTGCGGCGCATTGTCATTTCGCCCCACTTCCAGTCTTTAAACCACTTTACGTGCCCATCGAGGAAGACGATATTGTTGCCGCCGGAGTGGCGCCCGGGGAAGTGAAGCTCCCACTGCCGCACCCGGCCCTCCAGCATGGCGATGGGCACCGACTTATCCAAACTGCTCACCCAGTTTCCGTTGGCATCGTGGTAAACCTGTCCGTCCGCCTGTGAGTCTGCGGTGGCATCGGCATCTCCTGTTTCGGGGGCTTGTATGCGGTTTGAGTTCGGATTGAACGGCCGGGCGTTGGGGTCAAAGGGAATTGTGCCTGAGCCTATGCACTCGCAGAACTGAATGAATTTGTCCGGGTTTTTCACATCCGATATGGAGGCTTCTCCCCAATGGTAAAAGCCGGGGGGATAGCTTGCCGCGCCGCCGCCAGTTGTGTAAGCGATGTTGACGTTGCTGGATGGGCACTTCCATATGCCCAAGGTCTTGTTGTAAGCGCGGATATCGTTAATCCATCCGTAAGATGCACCGAGCGGAATCCAACCTTCGCACGGCTGGAACACCCCGTCCCAATCCTCGAAGTACATGTGGAACGCGGTACTCATCTGCTTAAGGTTGTTTGCGCATGCGCTGGCACGTGCGCGCTCCCTCGCCGATGCAAACACCGGAAACAGAATCGCCGCAAGTATGGCGATTATAGCTATAACCACCAGAAGCTCTATAAGTGTAAAAGCACGCCTCAAGCCGACCATTTTTCGCCCCTTCGAAGTATTTCACCCCGCAAACTTATAATAACACACAAATGACCGGCCCAACTATGGAATAATTAGGCAGGACGCGAGAACAGCGAAAAGCTGGCGGACACAAGGGGGAGGATATGCCAGCCGTAATCCGGTCCTTCTGGGGCTACTGCGATGAAACTGGTCTTGGCAATATCGCTTTCCATATTTGCGTATGCGCTTCTGGTCACCAGGTGGGAGGCTATTCGGGTGGTATTTGCACTGCCGTAGAAGCCAATGAAAAGCACCGCCGATGCCAAGCTGGGTCAAGCCCGACGAACGCCTTTGAGGCCGGTGCGGCGCTCCTCTTCGAGAGACCGCATGATCTCCCTGCGCGCATCCTCCAGAATATCTGAAACGTCATCCGTACGGTAGGTGCGGCTCTCGAAGCTGCGCTTGCCGAGGCTCTCCAAAAAGCCCTCGAACTCTTTGAAGTAACTGCCGTATATGTGGAAAGAATCCGCGCGGTGCACGTACTGCCCCGGCAGTATCCTGCGCCCGAGGCGCTCGGACAGCTTCTCCGCAAGGCACCGCTGAAGGTCCGTAAAGGCATACATGTTCATAAAGGCGGCCTTGAAGGCGTCGTTGGAGCGCATGTCCACCGACATAGCCAGGCGGTCGCCAAAAACCCTAAGCCAGATTCTCTGCATGCAGGGTGGATCGATGGTTCCCGGGTCCTTCCACGGCTGCCAGGTTATCATTTGGGCGCGGCGGGTATGCGGCGCGGCCGCAAGCTCGCTCAGGGCTTTTTCCACCTGGTTCACAACTGTTCCGTCGGGCAGGGCGTACGCAAACAGCCTTTCGTTGTAGGTGTAGGTCCATTTGCCGCTTTCCGGGTCTATCCAGTGGTTGTGTATGCCTTCCACAACCTCCAAACGGTAGGCTTCAAGGTCGTCCAGCCCGCCGGGGAAAGCGCGGTGGATGCGCGGTTCGGCAAATGGGTCGCGCACCACGATGGTGACGGCTGCATCGCGGCTGGGAGGGTCTCCCTCGCGATCGTACTGCGTGGGAATGCTGGTTCCGTGCTCCCAAGTAGCAAGCACGGCTTTTTCCCACGCTTCCGGCAGGTTCTGCCCCTCCACAGCAATGAATGGCGGGTTCCCGGGAACAATCCACACGGATGAACTGCTCATTTTCTGCCTCTCCTTGGTGCAAAGCGGTTTTTGATTTGCCAGCAGTAGAATCGGCATATGCGCACGCGTTCTGGAGAGGCCGCCGGAAGTGCCCTCAAGGGGCAACCAGCACGGCGCGGACCGGGCATCCATCGCCGCCGGGCACCAAAAGGGGTAGGCATATCAATTCGTACGGGCCGGCTGGAACTGCGCTGAGGTTCAGGCCCTCCAGCACCACCATGTCGCTTCCCAAAAGCGCTTTGTGCGTTGGGGCGCCGGGTGTACCGAACGGCTCAATCGAAAGATAATCAATTCCCACCAGGCGGATGCCTCTGGAGACAAGCCACTTGGCGCCGTCCTCGGCCACAGCGATGAAATCGCGCTGGAAAGGCCTGCTCGGGTCGCTCCACAAATCGGAGTTGCGGGTTTTCAGTAGCAGCCTGGTTGTTCCGCCGGGCACCGACGCAGCTTCCAAGTCGCCGGCTGTGATGTGGCTTGAAAGGTGCGAAAGGTCCGCCACCCAGCACGGGCCGATTAGTTCGTGGGGAAGTATCTGGTCCAAGCGGCGGCCGTCCGGGATAAAGTGGAACGGAGCATCCAAATGCGTGCCCGTGTGCGAACTGAAAGAAAGGACTGAGGTGTTGCATCCGTGTCCGGCTTCTATGCGCGCCGCCGGCGCAATCTGAACTGGCGGGTCCCCGGGCCAAACAGCCATACCTTCCCGCATGGGCACCGTGATATCGAAAAATCTCTGTTTTCCCATGGAATGTTCAAAGGAAAAGTTTAAGCCTTCGCCGGCTCCGGCATGCGTGTGTTCTGCCCGCCGTCTTCGTGTGAGAAGGACTCCACTTCCCTCAGCACGCTGTCGGCCAGCGGCGAACGGAGTCCCAAAGCCGTTTGAGTTGCAAGCAAACCGGCTGGCACGCCCATGTCGTAGGCTTTGCCTTCCACCTCAAGTGCAAGGTAGCGCTGTTGGCTTCTGAGCAGTTCCTGCGCGTTGGTAAGCTGAATCTCGCCGTTGAGGCGGATATCCCTGTCGATGTGGTATTTTATGCAGTCGTAGATGGCGGGCGGAAGCACGTGCATGCCGAAGAAGCACAGGTATATTCCCTCGTCCAAGCCGGGGGTGCGCAGGAAGCGTCTGGCGTACTCTGGAGACGGTTTTTCGTAGATGGCCGTGGCCTCGTACAGGCGAGGCTCGCCGGGGACTGGCGTTCCGGCAACGGTGCCGTACAGGTGCAGAACCCTCTCGGGTGCGCGCCACACACCGGAGACCGGGGCGCCGTGCTTTTCGTGGCAACGTATCATCTGGGTGGCACAGCGCTCATTTTGGTCCGTTATGTACACATGGTCACCCAGCATCAGGAGGAAGCTTTCGTCTCCGGTGAAGTGGCGGGCGCAGTAAACAGCGTGGCCGTATCCCTCCGGCTTTTCCTGCACAGCGTACGTGATTCGCTCTGCCAGGCGTTCCAGCTTTGCCGCTTCCTCCATCGCCCAAGGTTTGGACGAGAGCGAGTTGAGAAGCTCCACAGGGGGCCTGGCGAAGTACCGCCGGTACTGTTCGAGGGACTCCGGAGAGGCAACGATGCATATCTCCTCCACGTGCGCCGCAAGCGCCTCACCAGCTATGATGTGGATGACCGCTCGGGCCACTCCGTCCACATCCACCAATGGGAAAAGCTCTTTTTGAACCGCCTGCGTTCCCGGATAAAGGCGGGTGCCCTTCCCCGCCGCTGTGATAACCGCCTTTCGCACTTTGCTCATAGGCCTAACTTCCGCATAACTAAGAACGGTTTTGGAGAAAGCGCTTTTGCTATTATAACCACTAACGCAATGTCATTTTTCGCACGCCGAACTGAAGCGCGCCCGGCGAACTACCTTGGAACACGCGGGCATTTATCCCAGTCTCTATGTAGTAATCATGGAGAATGTCCTTCAAAATGTCGGAAATCTCTCCGATGGCCAGCACTGCAACAGCGCCGCCGGACCCACCGCCGGTTATTTTTGCTCCGAACAGGCGCCAATTTGCCCCCAAAAAGTATTTCTGCGCCAGCCTTACGAGCAAGTCTGTTTCCCGTGCGCCCAGAGCTAGCTTGTATTTATAGCTCCAGTGCGATGCGTACATCAAATCTCCTGCTTCCTCGAGCATACTTATGTTGTCGGTTCTTTTGACTGCGTTCAACACCTCGATAAAACGGCGCACACGGGCGTTTTCGTATATGGCGTGCTCCACGCATGCACGCACGGAGTAGGTTTCGTCCGGTTGAACCTGAGTGACCGTATCAGGGGTTTGACCGTACCGCTTTATAAACTCTTCGCCTTTCATCTTGGCTGGCAGGAAGCGGCGGTAAGAACGCCAGTACTCCTGCGGGGTGATGTTGCATAGATATCCGCCGAAGTCTTGGCCGGTTTCTTTCATCAGGATGGCGAGGCCCATAAAAGCGGCGGTTCTGGCACGGGTGTATTTGGTCCCGGCCACAGAGTGCTTCACGCCGGAATCTATAGCGAATACGTAACATTCTTCCGGAAAGCTGTGAAAGCCGAGCAGTTCATGGGGCTGACACAGCAGTGCGAGAAGCTCGTCTTGGCGGCCCAAGGCGCTTGTCACCTGGTCCATTATGCCGCAGGGGGCTCCGGCCACGCGGTTTTCCACGATTTGGCAAAGCCGGGCAAGTTGCAGACCCTCCAACTCGATGCCGTAGGCGGCGGTTGCGGCGTACATCGCGGCCACTTCTATCGCGGCAGAGGAGGAAACCCCTGCACCAATCGGCACCGAACTGTGGACAAACACGTCGGCGCCGCCCGGCAGTCGGTCTACCACGCCTTCGGCCAGCAGAACGTAAAACGCGCCGCCTATATAAGCCGCCCACCTCTTGGCTGGGTCAGAGGTGAAGAGCTTTTTTGCCTCCTCGTAGCTGATTAAGCCGCCTGAATGGTAAAAGCTATCCAGGCTCGTTTCGAAGCGCGGCTCGAAGCCCTCCTTTTCTATGCCGTAGCTCCAGAGGCGCAGTTGGCCGTCTGTGCGCGGATGAACGGCGGCGAAGGCCGCTTCTGCAAGCGTTCCTTCCAGCACAACCGAACCGGAGTAGTCGCCCACACCGCCCATTACGTCGATACGGCCGGGTGCGCGCGCGATGAAGCACTCCGCACTGGCTTGCCCCCGTTCGGATTGGGGCAGGAAAAACTCGCGAGCCCGCGTTTTAAGCAGATAACGAAAAGCTTCGTAATCTTTCTGCTTCATTCCCCCGTTTCAATTTCTGAAGATATGGAACCATTCCTTCTAAAATGCCAAAAACAACAGGAGTCAGCCTGAAAAGCTCTAATACGAAATGGGTAGTCGATGCCGACGAACTTTTTGTCAGCACCGGCTTCAGCCAAAATTCCATGGGTTTGCACAAAAGTCTGGGGTTTTTCAAATTTAGCCATGGGTAAGAGCAAGCACTTGCCCTAAAACATCTTTGAAAGCCCTGAACAACAGGAGCAAAGCGAAAATGATAGAGCGCTGGAACCGGGTTCTGGTGTTTGCCGCCCATCCCGACGATGAAATCATCGGGGTTGGCGGCACTATTGCCAAAATTTCAAAATCGGGAAAGTCGGTTTATCTGGTAACTTTTTGCGCTGGAGAAACCAGCTACACCACTCCGGAGCAAAAAGAAACAATGGCACAGATCCGCCTCTCCGAAGCCAAAGCCGCGGATGCAGTTCTTGGCATAAAGGAAAGGGTGGTTCTGGGGAAGCCCACGCAAGGTGTGGTTAACGACCGCGAAACCTATCAGCAGTGCGTCCGCCTCATCCGCACCTACCGTCCGGATGTTATTCTTACCCACTGGAGCGAGGACAAGCACAGAGATCACCGCGCCGTTTCCGCCATCACCGACGAAGCCCGGTGGAAAGCCGCCGAAAACGTGCTGGCGGACCACGGCGAGCCTTGGTACACACCCGAATTGTACTATTACGAAGTTACAGAGCTGTTCCCCCACCCAACACTGCTGGTGGATGTTACCGACACTTTCCAAATTAAGCTGGATGCAATGCAAACCCAGCGCAGTCAGTTTGACGTCCTCCCGGGAATACTTGGGTACATCGAGGGTATGGCAAAGGTACGCGGCTACATGCGCGGTACTCAGTATGCGGAGGCTTTCGTGCTCTCGAACTTGCTTCCAACATTGGGATAGGAGGTTGTTTCGGCGATGAAGATAAGCTGTTGTTGGCTGTACGCCATAACCAAGTATGGATATCCCCCATCGCTTACTGACACTTTCAATGCGCTAAGCGAGATGAAGGCGATGGGCTTTGACTATGTTGAGCTGGAAGGCGTGCGTGAAGACAATCTGATGGAGGTTTACCAACGCCGCGCCGATCTGAAAGCCCACTGTGATAGTTTGGGTGTGCAGGTTGTGAACTTCTGCCCCGTGCTTCCCGACATTGTTGCGCTGGATGAAGCCCGCAGGCAGCGCGCAAAAGACCTTTTCAAAATCGGCATCGAAATTGCGCTTTACTTCGGCTGTGAAACCATCCAAACGGACAGCTTCATCCCGCCGCTGAAATTTGTCGGCGATGTGCCGTACAAAGAAGCCATCAAGTTTGGCAAGCAGTTCCGCGTTCAGATTGACCCCTCGTTCGATTGGGAACGGCTTTGGCAGGTGCTTGTGGATACTTTCCGCTTCTGCGCCGAAACGGCCCATCAGGCTGGGCTGAAGTTCTGCTTAGAGCCGCGCGTTGGCGAGCTTATAAGCAATACAGACGCTTTCCTGCGCCTGTGGGACCACGTTCACCACGAAAACTTCGGCATGGTGCTGGATACCGGGCACCAAAACGCCCAGAAAGAGATACTGCCCCTTTCGGTTGAAAAGCTTGGTAAGCGCATATTCTACGTGCACGTCTCGGACAACGACGGCAAAACCAACGAGCACCTCCGCCTGGGCGAAGGCACCATAGACTGGGAAAGCGTTTTTGCGGCACTGCACAAGCACAACTACCAGGGGAGCGTAGCGGTTGACATTGGGAATGTACCCAACATTGAAGAGGCCTACGTGCAGTCGCGCGCTTTTCTGGAGAATCTTCTCAAGCGATTGCCTTCCCAATAAGCGAGGGTATAAAAATGTAAAAACCCTCCCGGCCGGCCTTTGGGAGGGTTTTGCATGATTGCATCGGGGAGCTAAGACTAAGTAACTTGTAGCACGCTTTTGCAAAAAAGTCAAGCACTTTCCGCAATTTCTGCGCGAATTTTGCGTTCGAAAATAAGCGCCCGTTTTGCTTTCCCACTAATCAGTCGGTTTCCCCCACACCCAGCTCACTGATTGGATGGCAAGGTGCTGTTCTCGCCCCCAAGCTTCCTGACAGAGAGGGAAGGTTAAACACCGGCACTGTTCCAGTACTTCGCAACAGGCGCATCCGAAGCGGATTGACCACTGATTGGAAACTGCATCTGCACGGCCGTGCCGTTGGGACCGGTTGCAAGCTGCAACTGCGAAGCCGCCTTCAACATGATGGTAAACCCTATTCCAAGGGATACCTGCGTGGAAAACCCGGGCATCAGGGTGGCCATGGTCAGCATGCCGGGTTCTATGCCGCGGCCGTTATCCATTATCAGTGCGTACACGGCGTCTTTATCCAGCCAAGCGAACAGCCTGCCGCCGCCGGCATGCTTCCAAGCGTTGGTAATAGCTTCTCCGATGGCCAAAACCACCATGTCGCCTTCGGGAATGTCCGGGACGCGCGAAAAGAGCCACTGCTGAAAAGAGCGCCGCGCCGCAGTTATATCGGAAGCGCTTTGAATGGATTCCGATATATCCGCGTGCTCCGGTTGAGAGAGTTCACCGGGTTCGCGGATTACCATTTTCCCCATGGTTACGGCGTAAACCACGTCCTTGTAAATCTGGCGCCTCTGCTCTTCAGCGGCACGGCTGGTTTGTTCTCGCTCCAGCATTATGGCAACGGCATGCCCCAATGCGTTTAGAAAGGCTTTCTCCTCCTCGGTCCATACCCGCGGATACGAGCATTGGTGCATGCCGAAGACCCACACATGCCCCTCCGCCGGCCGCACCGAAACGGTTAGGTGAGACCGAATATTGTACTTGCGGAATATCAAATTGTGGGCTTCGGGGGAGTTTTCATCGAAGGCCAGCGGTTCGCGAGACGCGATCACTTTGCTCCACAGCTCGCGCATGGGGGCAACATCCACGTCTTCCCTGGCCGCATAGGCGCCGGGCCAATCAGGATGGGTATCTTCGGCGATGACGTGCAGTTTTTCGTCTCCCTCTCTCTGGCTTATCAGCCAACAGCGGTCGGCACCGAAGAAAGTTCTTATCTTCTGGCATATCGCCATGCACAAATCCTCAAAAGATTCGTGTACAGCCGCGGTTGAAAGCACCTGCGCCAAAACATCCCTCTGCTGTCGCAGGGTTTCCAATTGCTGCTGACGGCGGAGAGCATCTTCCTCGGCGGCTTTCGCACGCTCGGCCGTTGCAATCTCCTCCGTAACGTCTTGTATCAGAACCGCCACTTGGTTTACCTCGCCGTGGTGGTCCATAAGAGGGTGGCATTCTATTCGATACACGGGGCTGTGGCCGTTTTCGCTGGACTGCTCAGGACCAGCGTGTTTGACAACGTTGATTGTAGCCCCGGAGCTGAAAGCCTGCTGAACCCACTCCTCTATCTTCACGCCGTCGGCAAGCACTTCCGAGGCTCGGCGGCCAACAGCGGCCTGCGAGGAGGTTTGTGCCGCGATGGTGGTGCTGGCCCACACAATGCATAGGTTGCGGTCAACAACGGCAAGTTTGGCTGTTTCACCGGGTTTGGATGCTGTTTGCATAGCAGTCCGACTCTTTCTCAAGGAGCTTCATTGGAGGGGAACTCAACGCGGGCTATGGTATAGCGGCCCTGGCTGAACAGCGAGAAGCGGCCGTGCAGTGTTTCCCGAACCAAGCTGTCCACAATCTTAAGGCCCAGGCTGTTCGAGGAGGTTATTTGAAACCCCGAGGGCAGGGGTTTGCCGTCGTTCCTCACATCCACTATGATTTCGTCCTTGTCCAAGCTCATATTCACCAAAATCCGGCCTTTTGAAACATCCTTAAACCCATGCTCGATAGCGTTCTGGACAAGCTCGTTCAGGACCAGTGCTATCGAAGTGGCTCTGGAGGCATCGAGCATGGTATCTTCGCCCTCCACCTGCATCTCAATCTGCTTGCCCGGCTCCAGCAGGTTTCTCTGGGTGGTGAAAAGGATGCTCTCGGCGATATTGCGAAAGCTGACGGCATCCAAATCCGCACGCGAAAGGAGGTCGTGCACAGCGGCTATGCTGAGTATGCGGCCTATGCTTTCCTGAAGCAGTTCCTCCGGAGAGCCGGCTTTGTGATGCATCTGCAGGCGCAACAAGCTTGCTATAGTCTGCAGATTGTTTTTGATGCGGTGGTGCATCTCTTGTATAATTGCCGACTTAACCATGAGCTTGGAGTTCTCGATGGCGATGGCGGCCTGGTTTGCTATGGTCGTAAGCAGTTTGATTTCGTCCTCTGTGAATTGGTGCGGCCGTGCCGTGTAGCAGTTTAAAACCCCGATAACGTTCTGCTTAAACACAAGTGGAACGCATATAAGCGAGCACAGCCCCTCCCGGCGCGCTATATCCTGGTACTTGTACTCGGGAGACTTGCGAACGTCCAGAACGGTCATCGGGTGCCCCCGAAGCGCAACCTGCCCGGATATGCTTTCGCCGAGCTTCACAACCGGTTTGCTTCGGTACTCCGGACTGGTGGACGAAGTGGCCTTGATGAACAGCTCTTTGCGGTCTCGATCCAAAAGCATGATGGTGCATATCTTAAAGCCCATGGTTTGGGCGGTCATATTCGCAATCAGTTGGAGCGCTTCGTCGAGGTAGAGATCCGATGTGATGCTTTTGCTGACCTCGGATATGGCAGAAAGCTGAGAGGTTTTCGCTTCAGATGTGTGGTGGAGGCGTGCCAGCTCGATGGCACCGGCAACCTGACGCGCAATGGTGTCCAGCAGGTGTATCTGCCTGGGGGTGTAGTGATGCGGCTGAATGGTCCGCACGTTGATGACGCCCAAGGTGTGTCCTTTGGCCACAATGGGTGCGGAAAGGAAAGACTGATAGCGCTCTTCTCGCAGTTCGGGGAAGTATTTAAACCTGTGGTCTTTCCATGCGGCTTCCGGAATAGCCAAGGGTTTCTTTTCACGGGCCACCCATCCGGTTAGGCCCTCGCTGGCTCTTAGGCGCAGTTTGCCGACCACGGATGGATCCACCCCGTAAGCGGCGCGCATTACCAGTTCGCCGCGGGGTTCATCGTAGAGGTAAATGAAGCAGGCCTCTGTGCCGGTGATGGATACGGCAACCTCCGCCACCACCTGAAGCATCTGGTCCATGTCATCGGATTCGGCTATGGCGGTGCTAACGCGGTGCAAGGCCTCGGCTTCGGCTGTTTTCTCCTCGAGTTCTTGGCGGAGGCGTGCCAACTGCGCTTCTAAATCCGAGATGGTTTCTTGGGCGCTTTCCATTGCTTTACAAATCGCTTGCCAAGAGAATGGCCTCTGCGATTTCCTTCATCGGTTTGCGCGTTCTCATGCTTTGCTGTTGAATGCGGCGGAAAGCCTCGGGCTCCTTAAGCCCGTATTTTTCCATCAAAACGGCTTTGGCACGCTCAACCACTTTGCGTGTTTCCAAAGCATCTTGAAGCGAGCCGACCTGTTCCTCAAGCTGCTGCAGTTCGCGGAACCTGGAGATGGAGATTTCTATGGAGGGATAAAGGTCGCTTTCGGTAAACGGCTTCATCAGATATCCGAAAACCCCCGCATCCCGTGCGCGCTCCACCAGCTCTGTTTGTCCGTAAGCTGTGAGTATCAAGACCGGGCAGATCCTCTCGCTGGCTATTGCGGCCGCCGCGTCGATGCCGTCCATAACCGGCATCTTCACGTCCAGAATCGCCAAATCGGGACGAAGCTGCCTGGCGAGGTGAAGCGCAGTTGCACCATCGGCGGCCTCTCCGACCACCAGGTGGCCCATATCCGTAAGCATCTGCTTCAGATCGAGGCGTATTATGGGCTCATCGTCTGCAATAAGAACGCGCAGGGTTTGCAACTTTGCCTCCCGGGAAGTAAGAGAAGAGCGAACTAACTTTAAATACGTGACTTTGGAGTTGTTTTATTGCCGAGTAAACCAGCTTTGCTGGAGAAATTCTAACACACAAAAAACGCTTTTTTCAAGTACGCATGTCAAACTTTCTGCGGGGGCTATCTTATCCAATGCTCCAGTGCTGGGCGGATGAAGTACACCAGGAAGCCGATGCAAACAATGTACATGGGCGCCCGTACCTGCCGCCAGCGCCCCAGAAGGATTTGCACTGCTGTGTAAAGCAGAAAACCAGCGGCTATTCCGTTGGTTATGCTGTTGGTAAAGGGCATAAGGAGCATTGTTAAAAACGCGGGCAGTCCCTCGTCGACGCGTTCGAAGGGAATGTCCTTGGCAGACATCATCATGAGGAAGCCCACAACGATTAACGCGGGAGCCACCGCCTGCGTTGGAACCACCCCGGCCAGCGGATTGAGAACCACAGCCGCGAGGAAGCACAATCCGACTACAACAGCGGTCAGGCCGGTGCGCCCGCCCGCCGCAACGCCGGATGCGCTTTCTATGTAGGTGGTGGCCGAGCTTGAACCGGTGATTCCACCAGCAACGGCGGCCAAAGAGTCTATCAACAGCACGCGCTTTGTGCGCGGCAGAGAACCATCCGGCTGAAGAAAACCGGCCTGCTCTCCCACGGCTACCACCGTTCCGATGGTATCGAAGAAGTCAGACAGCATTATGCAGAAAGTAACCAGCGCAGCCGGCAGAACTCCCATAACAGCGAAGGCACTGAAATCGAAGAGGCCTATGGTGTCGAGCTTGGGCACAGCGAAGAATTGGCTGGGCATGACGGCGGTTCCCGGCGCAAAGCCGGCTTTGCCTCCAGATGCCGCGTTGGCGGCCAACGCAACAGCCGTGGAGATTATTATTCCCAAAAGCAAACCGGCGCGTATGCCTCTCGCAACCAGCCAGGCCGTGAGAAGCAAACCGAGCAGAGCCACGGCAATGGGAATCCCGCGCATCTCTCCCAGCGCAAGACCTTCCTTGGTGATGTTAACAATGCCGGCCTGCCTGAACCCAATGAAAGCAATGAACAATCCTATGCCGGCACCCACGGCGCGCTTCAAGCTGAGGGGAATGGCATCCATAACGGCCTCTCGAACGCCGGCCACCACCAAAATTGTGATGACGCATCCCTCCATGAAGATGATGCCCATGGCTCCAGGCCAAGTCAGCCCGTGAAGCCCAACCAATTCGTGGGCAACCACAGCATTGAGGCCCATTCCGGCGGCAAGCGCAAACGGATAGTTGGTGAAAACGCCCATCAGAATGCTCATCACGCCGGCTGTTAGGCAGGTGGCTGTCATCAGCGCGTCTTTCGGAAGGATGGTTCCGGCCGAATCCCTCACCGTCCCGAGTATCAGCGGGTTTACGAAGATTATGTAAGACATGGTCATGAATGTGGTGAGGCCGGCAATCACCTCAATGCGTACCGTGCTGTTGGACGCCGAAATGTTGAACCATCTTTCCAGAAAGGTATTTTGGGATGGTGCCGAAGCGTTTTTGTTTGCCAAGAGCTTTCACCCCTCTTTCGAGGTTGACTCGCCGCGCGGCGCTGCCGTGTCATCGGTCGGGCGGTACTGCTTTGCCACGCTTCCCAAAATGCCGTTGACAAACCGCCCCGACTCGGCGGTGCTGTAGATTTTTGCCAGCTCCACTGCCTCGTTTATGGCGGCGCTTACCGGCACGGTCGGCTCGTGCAGCAGTTCGTAGGTGGCTATTCTGAGAATGTTGCGGTCCACGCTTGCCAGGCGTTCCAGACTCCAATCCTCCGCCAGGTTCTCCAAAATTTTGTCGATTTCCCCTATGTGGCGGGCTACACCTCTTACCAACTGTTCGGCGTAATCCAGTGCGGCCGCCGGGAGGTCGGGGTTGTCTTCGCGGTAGTGAGCCAGCACCTCCGCCAGCGGGATATGCCCAACGTCAACCTGGAACAGCAGTTTAAGCGCCAATTCTCTGGCAAGCCGCCTTGGGCTCATGGATTTTACCCCATGCGTCAAGACATTCCAAAGTATCTGCTTAAGAAATCGATGCGAACATCTCCGCTTATGAAGGCCGGGTGCTGAAGGACTTTGAGGTGGAACGGAATGGTGGTTTTCAAAGACCCGGTATCAAACTCGCGGAGGCTCCTAACCATGCGAGCGATGGCCTCATTCCTATCCTGGCCCCAGGTGATCACTTTCGCCAAAAGGGAATCGTAGAAGCACGGTACCTCATAGCCGGGATAAAGGTGGGTATCAACCCTCACGCCGAAGCCTCCAGGAAGCACAAGGTCGTCCACCTTCCCAGCCTGGGGTGCAAACCCCTTCTCCGGGTCCGAAGCGTTAATCCGGCACTCTATCGCGTGGCCGTGGATGGTTATTTCGCTTTGGGAAAACGGCAGTGGTTCACCGGCCGCTATGGCTATCTGCTGTTTCACCAAATCGATGCCGGTCAGGGCTTCGGTTACCGGATGTTCTATCTGGAGCCTGGCGTTCATCTCCATAAAGTAGAAGTTCCCCTCCTCATCGAGGAGAAATTCCACGGTGCCGGCGTTTGTGTAACCCACTTTCCGCACCAAAGAAATCGCCGCTTCGGTGATTTTCTCGCGAATTTGCGGGGTGAGGGCGGGCGACGGGGCTTCCTCTAAAAGCTTTTGGTGGCGGCTTTGTATGGAGCAATCCCGCTCGCCAAGGTGGACCACGTTCCCGTGCTCGTCCGCCAGTATCTGGACCTCTATGTGGCGCGGCGATTGGATGTACTTTTCTATGTAAATCTCCGGACTGCCGAAAGCAGCTTTTGCTTCGTTCCGCGCCATATCCAGCACATCCATAAGGTCTTCTTCTTTGCTTACTATGCGAATACCTTTCCCACCGCCTCCTGCGGAAGCTTTAACGGCAACCGGGTAACCGATTGCGCGGGCGGTTCTTATGGCTTCCATGTCGTTGGATACGGCGCCATCGGAGCCGGGAATGACCGGCAGTCCCGCCTCCTTGGCCATTTGCCTTGCAAAAGCCTTATCACCGACGGCATCCATGGCTTCCGGCGAAGGACCGATGAAGCGGATGTTGCACGCCTGGCATGCCTCTGCAAAGGAAGAGTTTTCCGCCAGAAAGCCAATGCCCGGGTGCACAGCATCGGCGCCGGTGTTCACCGCGGCCGCAAGTATGTTGGACATGTTTAAATAGCTGTCTTTGCTCGGCGGCGGCCCTATGCACACGGCTTGATCCGCCAGCTTAACATGCAGAGAGGTCTTATCAGCCTGAGAGTACACAGCCACAGTGGGGATGCCAAGCTCGTGGCAGGCACGCTGTATGCGTATGGCTATTTCTCCTCGGCACGCAACCAGTACTTTCCTAAACATTGTCCTCGGTTAACCTCAGTAGTTTTGATGCCCGGGTGTAGTACACCACACGTTTCCGGATGCGGGATCATACCGGTATGGCTGTCCGCTGACCGGGCACCTGGTCATATCGGCTGTTATGCCGGCAGAGGAAAGCTCTTGCAAGTTCGACGGCAGGCGCTCATCTGTGATTTTCGACATCTCAATGGCTTGGCGAATTGAGCGAAGGTTGTTCATGCATTCCACATCGTGGCCTTTTTGAATCGCCTGTCCGGGAACTGTCTGCGGCTGGGGCTCGGGACCCGCGGTAGTGCGGCGCTCTTTTTGCCCCCAAAGAAAAGCCGCTACAACCAGCACAATAGCCGCGGCCAGAACCATGGCCAAGTATCCTATGTATCCGCTTTCAGCATTGGTTCGCAACCGGCTCATTGTGAACCCTCCAACGACACCAAAAGTGTAACGATTTGCTTCGGCCGCACGTCCAGCACAACCGTTTCATCTGCCACCGGAAGCTCTTCCATCTGCTCTTCGTTCAGGTTGGCCAGCCAGGCTTTTCGCATCCCGCGCACCGCTACGGAGCCGCTTACGGCCTCGTGCGAAATGTTGAAGAAGCGGAGAACCATGCGGCTGTCCTCCTCGGCACGCTTAACGGCCGAAAGCACCAGTTCCGGAGGCTCGAGCTGTACAAAGGACGCGGCGCAAGGGAGAGGGCCATCCTGGTTATCCACCTGAACGGCCCAAAGAGGGGTTGTGAACGCATGCGCCTGGCGCCATATCAGGCTGTCGATCCAAAATCCGCGGTGTGGGGCAACCGCATATCGGAATGTGTAGGTGCCCAAGCACTGGGCTTCTGGCGTGGGGTCTGCCCCTGGGGCATCGCCGCCTCCCGAAAGGCGCCCCACACAGCGCAGAAGCGTCAGCGCCAGTGTTCGCTCTTGGCAGGCATAAAGCTGATACTCCGGAAGGCCCCGGTTCAGCACGGCCAATCCAACGCCGCCGTCGCTTACGTCGCACCAAGAAAGCTGTGGGTAGCTCGGCGAGGCTTCCGGACCCCACTCCTGCGGTGGGAGCATGGGGCGCTCCAGCACGTCGAACTGGCCTTCAGCGCAAGAGGAATCCGCGGCAAGATTGGTTGGGAACAGAACGCGCAGTCGGTGGTCCCGCGCTCGGTTTGTGAAGGTGGTTTCGAACTCAACGCGCGGGATTCCCTCAGCGAGGATGATGCGGGTTGTTACCGGGCACTCCACCAGCTCTTCCGAGCGGCCGAAGCCGTCTGGAGTAGCGCTCTGCGGCACCATCATGGTGAAATCGATGCGCACAACGGATACCGGACCGGACTGCTCCACAGACATCGTGCCCTCTGCCCCGGCGGAAGTGTAAATGCGGTCGCGGAGAGGCGGCACGTATCGGTATTCATCGCCCACATCCCCGCGCGATTCGAACAGATTCAGCCCGCGGAATTCGGCCCCGGTTCGCTTGTCGGTCAGCGATATGGTGCCGTTCGGATAAGCGCGGAGCCTTAGGAAGTCGTTTTCCAAAACGCCGGTGCATACGGCATGTTCCACGGCCGGGGCAACATGGGTGGTTTTTGATGTTTTCACCTTGTAGGTACAGTATCCGGTGCCAGGTACATCTCCCGCCACAAAAGCTATTTTAAAGCGGCGAACCGGAACCACCATCGGCAGTTCCACAGGCGAGAGAACGCGCTTGTACGCTATGCGGTTTTCCAGCACGGTAATCGGCACTGGATCGCCGTTTTCATCGCGGAGGGCGATGGAGGATACATCCCTGCTGTAGTCGATTGCGGGTGTTCCGCGGGAGGGAGAGCCAAGCGGAAACTCCACCACGGCTTCCACATGGTCGGTTCTCGGCCAAGACAGCGGATTGAAAACCACGATGTTGGTGGTTTCTTCTGGGGAGCCGGCGGTTTCTAAAGAGTTGGTGTTAATCCTGCCAGCCAGGTATAAAAGGGCGTTCTGCGCAATCTCCTCGCCGACCTGCTGGACGCGGTCGAAGCGCGGCATCATTTCGCGGTGCACCTGATCGGCAGAGCATCCGCATATGGAGTCGTGCGGGTGGTTTTGCATAAGGAGCTTCCACGCATAGGTGAGAAAATCCGCCGGATATGGAGCTCCCTCGGCCCACGCCCATGTGGAAAAAGGCTCCGCATAGCGCTCCAAAAGCGTTTGGCATCTCTCGTTGGCCTGCTTCAGGTAGATGCGCGTCGAAAGCGTTCCGGCGAGAACACTGCCGTGGCGGTCCTCACGCAGTTCACCAGTTACCGTTTGAAGGCCGTTGGCCTCTTGGCGAATTGCCTCCACATAGCGCTCAAGGGTGCTGTGAAGGATGCGGTCCGGCTCGAGGCGCGGAGCCAGCTCGGCGAGGATCTGAGAGAGGTCCTCCTGCGCTTCAAGATGGTCCACCCCGTTCATAAGCAGTAGGTGGCTGGTAGCCGCGTGAGGGAGCATCCTTTCCTTCAAACTGCGGACGAACTTCTCCGCCTCGTCGGGGTTGGAGGGGAAGCGCTGTGCGTTGTTGTACCAAAAGGCCATAAAAGAGGTGAGGACCTTCGAGCCGTCTGGCGACTGCCACCAGAACTCCATTTTCCTGCCGGGAGCCAGTCCCCAACCGCGCCCGAATATGCAGTTGTCGATTCCGAAACCGCGCAGTATCTGCGGCATCTGCGAGATGTTGCCAAACTGGTCCGGAAGGTAGCCCACTTTCATGACCGCGCCGAACGACTGCGCTATTCGGTGGCCGATGAGAAGGCTTCGAATGGTGGATTCTCCGGAAGTTAGGTACTCATCGTTCAACTGGTACCACGGACCCACCAGAAGGCGGCCTTCGCGGATGAAGCGCTCCAGCGTGCCGCGCATGTGCGGGCGAATTTGAAGATAATCTTCCAGGACGATGGTTTGAGCATCCAGGTGGAAAAATTTGAAGTTTGGGTCTCTTTCAAGCAGATTCAGCACATTATCTATAAGCCGCACAAGGCGCATTCGAAACAGTTCGTGCGGCAGGTACCATTCTCTATCCCAATGAGTGTGGGAAATAACATGCAGTGTAACAGATTTGCTCACTCACAGCCCCCGCATTTTAAGTTTGCCCTCCGATTATAACATGTTTCGCGGCTTTACCAGAAGCACCCAACTAAGCTTACCGCCCCCTCATCCCCAACCCTTCTCCCAGTACCGGGAAAATGGAGCGCACGGTTCCTCCAGCTCGGAACCGAGAGATGGACTATAGCGAAGGGAGACTGCAGCGCGGGAAAAAATTCCTCTCCCACGCAAAGGCGCGGGAGAGGAGCAAGGAATGAAGCAGACTACAGCACCGAAGCGGCTTCCACGCAGTCTGCAAAACGCTCTCAGGAGCTACAACTGGCGCATGAAGGCCACCAGATCCTTCTTCTCCTGAGGGGTAAGCCGAAGCTCCAGCACAATGTTGAAGAACTCAACCGTATCCTCCAGGGTGAGCAGTCTCCCATCGTGCAGGTACGGCGGCGAATCTTTTATGCCCCGGAGGGTGAAGGTTTTTATCGGACCATCGGCGCTGGCCATTCGGCCGTTGATCATGCGCGGCTTGAAGAACCTCTCAACCCTCAGGTTGTGCATGAGGTTGTCGGTGTAGTAGGGTGCAGGGTGGCAAACACCGCACTTGCCCTTCCCGAAGAACACCTCCTGACCTCGAAGCTCCGACTGCGTAGCCTTCTTCGGGTCAAGCCTTCCGTACACATCCAGCTTGGGAGCCGGAGGGAAATCGAGAAGCGCCTGGAACTCGGCCATGAAGTGAACCTGGCTTCCGCGCTCCAGCACGTTGACCCCCTTCTTGGTGGCGATAACCGGATCTCCGTCGAAGTAGGCGGCGCGCTGTTCGAACTCGGTGAAGTCCTCAACGCTCTTCAGTGCGCGCTGAGAGCCGAACAAGCGCTGTACGTTCACACCGCGCAGTGACGGGGTGTCTATGCGGTGGCGGAACTCCTGGGGCCGAATATCGCCAACCAAGTGGGTTGCGGCGTTGGTGTGGCCGTTAACGTGGCAGTCGAAGCAGGCCACTCCAAGGCTCGGCTTCTCCGAACGGCGGTCCTCCGTTTGGTTGAACTGCTGTTGGGGGAAAGGAGTCAAAAGCAGCCTCAGCCCCTCGATTTGCTTGGGGTTGAGTATGCCGTTGAACAGCTCGTAGTAGTTGCTTAGGGTGATCAGTTTGCCTTTGGAGACGTCTCCCAGGTCCGGCCGCGTGGTTAAATACATCGGCGGCGGGAACTCCGGCAGCAGGTGGTCCGGAAGATCAAAATCCAGGTCGAAGCGGGTTAAGTCCCTTCCCTCCTGCTTGTTCAAAAGATCGATGTGGAATTTGGGGAAGAGCATGCCGCCCTCCGCGTGGTTGGGATGCGGCAGGGGCATAAATCCGGCCGGGAAGAGGTCTTTGTCTCGGATCTCCTCCGGGCTCATGGATGCCAGCTTCTCCCACGTCATACCGTTGGGGAGCTTCACGCGAACGCCTTCCTGAACAGGCTTGCCGCCGGACATCTTCACACCGCTGACCGGGCGGTTGCTGAGGTCGTAGCGGGCGTTGAGCAGATCCATATGGCGCCTCATGACCTCGGCCTTGGCGGCCTTCATGCGCGCCATTATGGATGCGAAGTCCTCCTTGATGTCCACCGGCGAGTAGCTAGTTGCACCACCCAAGCACCATCCGGAATAAATGGCGCCGAGAACCGTAAGCACCGCAACAGAGGCCAGTGCCAGCAAAGCGAAACGTTTCTTCATCTTCATCCCTTTCGTTTCAGCCGCGCGACCCGCCGGTTGCCGTGCCGGCATGCCTAACGCGGCATTTTTGGCGCTCAAGACCCCTCTCTTCTTCCTTGTCATTGTGAAATTCTCTGCATGTTTAATATTTCCCTTCTTACTTAATTGTGATTGGGCCAACAACGGTCCACTCGGAAGGCCTCAGCATTTCATCAAGGGCCTGCACCATCACGTGGTACGTTCCCGGCTCTTTGAAGACAACCGGCAGTGAGGTGGGCTCACCTGCAGGATATAAGCGCGCGGTTGGGGTCCAAAACTCATCTTTAGCGGCTCTCTCTTTGATAGCAACGCGGTACCGCACGCGCATACTGCCTCCTTCTGGGTAAGTTACCACGATCGTTTGCGTGCCCACCGGACCATCGGTTGGAGGAGTTAGAACCTTGGGTGCTCCGGGAAGCGTGCGCGGTTTGCCTTTTTCAAGCACGAAGTGGTCGAAAACCTTGTCCGAGAAATCGTAGCAGGTGAATTCCAGCCGGTTTCCGTCAATTTTGATGATGCTGTACTGCAAAATGAGGCCGAAGCGCTGAACGTGCGGATAGTTTCGACCGTAATCCTCGTCGCCGCAACCGCCGCCGCCGTTTATGATGTGGATGACGTTGTTGAGCACGCCGCGCTCGTACGAATGGGTGTGGCCAGCGATGAACATATCCACCCCGTATTTCTCAAGCAGGGGAACGATGTGGGTTTCCACATCTTTATTGCCGGGCCAGCCCTTCCAGCCAACCGAGAAAGCCGGTTCGTGGCAGTAAACGAACTTCCACGTGGCCTGCTTAAACCATGCGGAGCCCAAAGTCTGCTCCAACCATCTGTACTGCGGGGAACCCTGCTTAAAGTCATAGTAGTTATCGAAAACCGCAAACGCTGCGTTGCCCCATCTGTATGCATAGTAATGGCCGCGGCTTTCAACGGGATTTGCAGAAATGGTTTCCGGATATGGAAGGAAATGCCGGAACCATCTGGAGTTGCCTTCGTGGTTGCCTATGGATACGTAGCATGGGGCAAACCGGAACACATTGCGGCTTGGGGTAAAGAACTCGGTGTCCCACTGGTCTGCCACCGCGCCGGTTGTAACCACATCGCCCACATTGATGACAAAGTGGGGATGGTGGCGCATCATCAGCCCGTTCAGCCTTTCAAAGTTGGTCGGTTTCGATCTGTTGTCGCCCAGCACACCTATGATGAACGGCCTGTTGGGGCCAACGTCGGTGTGGAAACTGCCATCGCCCAGCTTTTGCCCTTCCGCCTCTACGCGGAATTGATACAGTGTGTTCGGCTTCAGGTTTTTCAGGACCACCTTCTGCAGGCAAGCCGATGGCGGAACGCGCACACTGCGCCATCCAACATCCGCATTACCAAAACGCACAGTAGCGGCGGAAGGGCGGTTGGTTTCCCACATCAGTATCGCTTCGCTCTGCATGGCCCACAGCACATACGGCTGTTTGCAAACCAACAGGGGTATGTATCTCTCCGGCGCCTTCCCCTCGTAAAGCTCTATCTCCCTGAACTGAACCGGCATAACGTTGTCCGCAAAGAAGCCAACGCGCCCCTGCGGCACTGCGGGGTCCTCCGCCTCCAGAATTTTGCGGCCGTTCAGAAGCAGGCGCACGGTTTTTCCTTCCACCGATGTGTCAACGTAGTTCGGAATGTAGATGGGAGCACGGTCAAGGGTGGATGCCAAAACCTCCGGCTTGCCTTCTCGAACGCGAACGATTTGCACCGCCTCTCGGCCCGTAAACAGGGCGCAGTAGTAATTCTGGGGGTTTCGGAAGCCGAAAACCGCGCCGTGAGGAGCGCTTACCGGACCATGCTGTAGTATAAACCTGAGAGTAATGTCGTGTGGCTGGTCACCTTCGGTAAGGAAGAAACTGCGGTACGGCACCTCGGCCTTCGGATCCAGCTCAACGCTTCCGGAGGGAAGCAGTGCCCCGCTTTCCCAAATCCAAGCGATTGCGCCTTTCTTCGCGGAACCGGCATCAACCTGCTTCCAAATTCCCAAAGGAAGCGGCGATGCTGGAGCAACCGCCGGCTGAGCGGCTCTGAGAACTGCGGCAATCAAAACAACCAGCACAGCACACAAAACCACCCTGCGCATAACTCAACCCCCTTTCTTCCTCCTTTGGTGGAATGGTTGGAAATATATTCTAGCCAACGACAGCTGTACCTTCCGGCAGAAGAGACCCATTTGTGGGATAAATTTCAGGGCCGCGGCCGGCTTCCTGCGATAGGCCAAGGTTCAGCCTGCTGCGGCCCTGAGGTTAACAACCGCGGCGGCAGTGAAGTAGCAAACGAGGTAAAGAAGCGTGGTAGCGCGCACGATACCGGCGCCAAACCCAGGTTTGCGGCGTCTGTACCACTCCAAAGCGGCCAGCGGCACCGTAAAAGAGGCCACCTTGATACAGCACATAACCCCAAGCCCCCACTGCAGGTAAAACTGGAGGATGGGGTTTGCCTCCGTACAGCGCCCCGAAGCAATGAGCACTGCCGTAATCACAGTATCCAACCAGCAGATGCCCGCTAAAACAATGCTGTCCGTTGATATGTTAAACATCAGCTTAGATGGGCACGGCGCCTCCCTCCGCTCAGTGCCCGCCGACAGGCACACCCGGTTGCCCCAACTGATGTTTGTGCAAGGTGCCTGCCATCTGCTGTGAACGGCGTGCTCGGTTTCAAACACGGTGGCCCTGTGCTTAGTATACTCCCGGATTGAAAATGCGGTAAGACAACTTTCGATAGGTTGGCTACCCTCAATAATACCTGCACAAAACCGCAAAGGCGCCAGCCCCCGGTTAAAGCCTGTAAATCGCCCAGCTCGGTGCGCAAGAGGAACCGCCCCTTCACCGGTGGAATTAGTTTCTGTGACGAATATGCCGAACCCCTTCCGCATTATTTCGCGCTGCTCGCGAACCAAAGCGCGGGTTGGCGTGCTGAACACATCCCATGGAGCTTTTTTCACCCCTGTTTTCATGCCGGTTGGGACCAAGGGCACTGTTAAAGCCATGTCTCAAGAAGAGTTGGAGCTCCTCGGCTTCCCCATAATCTTGGGCAACACGTACCATCTGTATCTTCGCCCTGGGCACGAGCTTATTGCGCGCGCCGGTGGCCTGCACCGGTTTATATCCTGGACGGGGGCAATACTCACCGACAGCGGTGGATACCAGGTGTTCTCTCTTCAGCATATACGCCGGGTGGGCAACGACGGCGTGCTGTTCAAATCCTATCTCGATGGTTCCGAGCACCTTTTCACACCAGAGCGAGTTATGGAAATTCAGATGGCTATCGGTGCGGACATTATGATGGCGTTCGACGAGTGCCCACCGTACCCGTGCTCTTACGAATACGCCAAGGAGTCGATGCAGCGCACGCACATGTGGGCCGAAAGAAGCTTGTGCGCCTACCAAAAGCTGCTTGAACTCCCGCATCCCAATCCAAACCCAATGCTCTTCGGCATAGTGCAGGGCAGTGTGTACAAAGACCTGCGCTTGGAAAGCTGCGGGTTCATCTCCTCCATGCCTTTTCCGGGAATAGCGGTGGGCGGCGTATCGGTCGGCGAGCCGAAGGAAAAGGTGCTGGAAGTGCTGGACTGGACGTTGAGCGCCCTTCCCGACGACCGCCCAAGGTACATCATGGGCGTTGGCACCCCCTTGGATATCCTGGAAGCTGTGGAGCGCGGAGCGGATATGTTCGACTGCGTACTGCCAACGCGGTTGGGCCGCAACGGCTCGGCCTATACAACTTACGGTCGAATAAACCTGAAGAACGCGCGCTTCAGCGAGGATTGGGGACCTATCGACCCAGAATGCTCCTGCGCCGCCTGCAAGCGCTACAGCGCCGCGTATATTCGCCACCTGTACAGGTCGAATGAAATCCTGTCGGCCCGGCTTCTCACCCTCCACAATCTGCACTTCTACGCCAACTTGATGACGCAGATCCGCGAGGCGATAATGAAAGACCGCTTCCCCGAATTCAAGGAGGCGTTTCTGGAGAAGTACGGCCGGGCGAATGGGGACGAGGTTGGTCCCTCCCGCGAAGATGTTCAGACGAACGAGACGGATGACCTGGGGGCTTCGGAGTCGGCTGAGAGCGCCTGAACGGACCGAAGTAAGTGAGGAGCGCAAGAGCGGTTGCCAGCAGAATCAGAATGTAAAGGGTTGCGAACTTCTCGCTTTTTGTTAAGCGCATTTGGTCGTGGTTCACCAGAAGCATGGCAACCGCCATCGGCACCAGGGCCGGAATGCTAATGCCAAAAGCGATTACAACAAGCATGCACGGCACAAGCAGGGCCAGAAAAACCCAAAACGTGGCGGATACCTTTAGATTGTGCCTGTACATTGCCGAGAAAAAGAGGCCGAGGAACACAAAATCCCCGGGACCAATGGTCGCCACCGGACCGAACATCCCCAATGCCGGCAGTTTCACCGAGACCTTTTCAACCACTTTCGGCGCGGTTTGGATGACGTGCAGTGTGGTGCCGTAGTAAACACCCCAGTAATCAACCATGCCGGCTACCAGCACCCCGGGAAGGAGTATCCCCGGTTCGCGTATCGCCAGGGATACCAGGCATCCGAAGAAAGTCGCGGCCAAAATCATGAACAGGTTGCGCCACGGAGCCAGAAGAAAAAACGCCGTTTCGGGGCGCATTATCCTCACACTGAAAGGTATGAGAAACCACAGCGCCAGGCAGATTGCGGTTCCGGCGGCAAGCGCGGCCGCTTTAAGCTGTAACCCCGCTGTATGCCTCACCAGAAGCAACTGCACCAGCATGAAAGCCGCCACCGATACCAACATCAGCGGCGCAAAGGCGGCGGATTTCGGCAGTTTTTGAGCGGCCCCGGGGATTAGGTTAACAGCGATGGTTAGGTAAAACAACGCCAAATACGCGCCTGCGGATGCCGCGGCCTGCACGGCCGGTGTGCGTCTGTTTGTTTGAGCGGATGCGTTCACAATTCCAGTACCTCGCTTACAAGTTCGCCGTGGATCTGCGTTTTACTGCCGCCATTCAATTAGTAATTCCGCGATGGCGCAGGTTACGGTGCCCTGGATGGGGGTGACGAATTCTGTCCCCGCTTACACGCGGCTCCCCCCACCTCGCGCCTTGTGGTATAATGAAGCACGTTCTTCTCTGCGGCGCGTCTAATATGTGAAAAATGCACGGGCGGCACAAACAGCCTGCCGCCTATCAAAATATCGGGCTCGCCGCCTGCCTGGAACGCTGTACATTTTGGGAGGATTTGTGGTATGACCCAGAAAAGCTTCATAATCACAGCCGCGGTTCTGGCCGTGTTGGGCATTGCCTCGTGGACAGGGCTTTTTGCCCAGGGCACCTCGCCGTCCGGCTTCAACTTTGCGGTTGTTGACGTTAGAAAAGTTGTAGACGGCTACTCTGAAACCGCCAAAGCTCAGCAGGAGCTGGCGGCTTTGGACAGGAAAGCACGCGAAACCTACGACAACAAAGAAGCAGGCCGATTCCTCGACGATAACGAGAGAAAAGAGCTTGAAACTCTTCAGGCGCTGGCCAACCCCACCGCCGAGCAGAAAAAGCGCCTTGAAGAACTAGTCCAAATGAACAACGCCCGGGCGCAAACCTTCCGAGGCCTGCAGTTAAATCCCAACCGCTCCCCTGCCGAGGAGGAAGAGTACAAAAAGCTTTCGGACCGCAGTGAAAAGATGGACAAAGAGCTAGACGAGCTGGCGCAGAAGCTTCAGGAAGAGCTGCGCAAGAAGCAGGAGGAGATTGGGAAAAAGTTGGATCAGGCGATTCAGCAGGCAATCAACACGGTGGCCACACAGAAGTCCATCCCCGCCGTGTTTGATAAGTCCGCAGTGCTGTACGGGGGGCAGGATATAACGGATGAAGTGCTGGCTGTTTTGAACAAAAAATAACCGGGCACCGATAGCCCCAACAACAGCAGAAAAATGCCGCAAACGCCCCGCCGCCGGGGTGTTTGCTTTTGGTCTTGGTCCCTTCCCACGGTTTTTGCGGGCGATGGAAAACCAGCCCCCTTCCCTTGGTGCCGTACAGACCGGATATGATGGACAACAAGCCTGCCATTCTTTCTCGGAGCCCATTGGTTCCCTTGCCAAAACTTCGGAAAGCCCGCCTATAAAATCTCCACACGTTTTGCGGGGGAGGAGCAAGCGCTTAAACGGCGAACAAAAATGCAACTCTGCACCATCAAGCCGAGGGGCAGATGAAACATGCATGAGCTAGTACCCCCTCACAGCGTAAAACCGCCCACATGTGCGAAAAAGCACATGTAACAGGCGGGTTTATCGCTTTTGGAGCACTAGCTCGAAGGAGGAGCAGAAATGAAAGCTGTTTTGGAGAAGCGCTTGTTGACCGGAGTGGTGGCCTCCGCAGTGTTTCTGCTGGCGAAATTCGCACCCGCTGAGCCGGCGGATTTCCTTTGGAGGGAAGTGTCTGCGAAAGAGGCCCTCTCCGTGGTCTTTTCACCAGACGGAAAACTCTTTGCCTCGGCAAATTGGGATGGAGTGGTCTACCTTTGGCGTGCGGAAAACGGCAAGCTCATCTACTCGCTAGGCGCGCACGAGCAGGTTGCTTCTTGCTTGGCCTTCTCTCCCGACGGCAGAATTCTCGCCTCTGGAGGTTGGGACAAAACCATTAAGCTTTGGCGGGTGGAAGACGGCTCTCTCATCCGCACCATTGCGGGTCACACCGACAACGTCAACGCGGTTTCATTCTCTCCCGACGGAAAACTGCTTGTATCGGGAAGCAACGATGGAACGATTAGGTTTTGGCGGGTGGAAGACGGCACCCTCTTTCGCACGCTTGGAGGGGGTGAAGGATGGATTTGCTCCCTCTGTTTCTCTCCGGATGGAAAGCTTCTCGCATCTGGAAGCAGCGAAAGCGTGATCGGGATTTGGCAGGTGGAAAGCGGCGAGCTGATTCGCACCATCAAAGGGCATTCTTTCATGGTTCGGTCCGTCGCTTTCTCTCCCGACGGAATGCTTCTTGCATCCGGTGGCGACGACTGGGCAGTCAAGCTGTGGCGGGTAGAAGATGGAGCGCTGGTTCGCTCACTGGAGAAGCATTCTTCGTCTGTTTACTCTTTGGCCTTTTCTCCCGACGGAAAGCTTCTTGCATCGGGGGGATTGGATGGATACGTCAGGATTTGGCAGGTAGAAAGCGGTGATATAATCCGCTCGGTTAGGAGAAGCATAACCCGCTCCGTCTATTCCCTTGCTTTTTCGCCGGACGGAGCGTTTCTGGCGGTGGGCTGCGAAGCGGTTGAACTACTGCGCGTGGAAGGTTTAAAGCCGGTTAGAACCTTCGGAGGGCGCTCCAATTATGCGAACTCCGTGTCTTTCTCGCCAGACGGGAGCCTGCTGGCATCCGGAGGCTGGGACAAAACGCTCAAACTGTGGCGTGTGAAAGACGGCGAACCCCTTCGCTCAATCAAAGGGCATACCGAACGGATTAGTTCGGTGTGCTTTTCTCCCGACGGAAAGCTCGTTGCTTCGGCCGGTTGGGACGGGAACATCAAACTGTGGGATGTGAAAAGCGGTTCACTCATCCGCACAATCAGAGGGCACTTCAGTGCGATTCTCTCCATCTGCTTCTCCCCCGATGGGAGGCTTCTTGCCTCGGCCAGCCGCGACAACAGGATTAAACTCTGGGATTCAGGCACCGGAGAACTTGTGCGCACCCTCCGCGGTCACAAAGATGAGGTTTCCTCTGTTTGCTTTTCCCAGGATGGAAAGCTCATTGCATCCGGAAGCTGGGATAGAACGGCCGCCATATGGCGTGCGGAGGATGGCGAGCTTGTTCAGCTTATAAGCGGGCATTCAGGCTATATTACCTCCGCCTCTTTCTCTCCCGATGGAAAGCTCCTTGCCTCGGGCGGCTTGGATGGGCGGGTTAACGTATGGCGCGTGGAGGATGGAAAACTGGTGTGGTCGGTTGAAGCCCATCCCAGAGGAACCATCTCCATCGCTTTTTCTCCTGATGGGAAGATACTTGCTTCAACGGGTAGGGAGATAAAGCTTTGGCGCCCCGAGAACGGCGAGCTCTTACGAACTATTGATCCAAAGCTCGGCGGAATCACTTCGGTTGTTTTCAACTCAGACGGAAGTTTGATGGGATGCGGCTTCACAAGCGGGCTGGCAGTACTGCGCAACCCGCTTCACTCTGGGGTCCCAAAGCCCAAAGGATGAAGCGCCACCGAAACGAGGTGCGGAAACAGCGCGCTTTCTGCCCAAAACTCCGGTCAGCCGCTCTGAACCAAGCACACCGCCGCACCGGCTTTGGCTTGCGTTGTTTGGGTGCGGGGCTTAGAGGCAACCCTGCAGTTTTGCAGATTCTTTGCCCCGCACCCCTCCAGCATCGGTTTGACACGGAAGGCGCAGGCGTATATCATACCACTGGAAAGCCGCCTTAAGGGGAACTTCATCAATGGAAGTGGAAGAGCCGCAAACCTGGCTTGGCAAATTCCTTTCGCTTACGCCAAATCAAGAACTGTGCGTCTGGACTTGGATAAAGCGAGCCGCGCTGATTTTTGCGGTTTTGGTGGCTCTCACCGCTCTGCTCGGCCAAGGGTTCTTCCAAGAACAAAGCCGCCTCAAGCGCGCCAAAAAGCTTATTGAACGCGGCGGCTACCTGGGCGCCGTCCTTGACGCCGACTACGCAGACCCATTTGTTCTTGCGAGAACCACGCCCTTCTCGAACCCCAGGTGGCACGGCGAGCGCGACGCAGAGGGAAACTACATCATGACTTTCACCTACCACCAAGGACCCGTCAGGCGCGTGCACAAATGGTCTGTTAACCTGCGCGATGGAACGGTGGTTCTGTTGGACCCTCCATCTCCTCAACCCAGGAAGAAACCGGAACCGAGACCGCTTGCGGCGCAACCTCCCCAAAATCCAGAGGATTGACTCCGACGCCGGCACTGAAGTTTTCCGAAAAACTGTCGATTAAAACTCTGAATGCGGAAGGCTGACCCGGACTCCCTGCCGGCAATTTGCTTTCACCTATTCTCGCCATTGCACTTGGTGCGGCATCGGCTTCGAAGCCGCTGAAAAACTGCCAGCTTGTTGGAGGTTGTTTCCTTTGCGGGTTTTCATAGTGGAAGACCACGCTTTGGTACGCGAAGCCTTGGCGGAGTGGCTCAACCTGCAGGCAGAGGTTGAGGTTGTTGGAACATCCGAATCCGCCGAGGAAGCCATAGACGCTGTTCGGGACCTCCGCCCCGACATCGTGCTTATGGATATACACCTGCCGGGAATGAGCGGGATTCAGTCCATCCAAAGCTTGGCATCGAAATGCCCGGACGCAAAGATCGTTCTCATCACCGGGGATACCGATGAGGCAACCCTGTATGATGCAATAAACGCCGGGGCTTCGGGCTTCCTTCTAAAGACCATTCATCCGGAGCAAGTGCTCCGCGCCCTTAAGGATGTGATGGCCGGCAACTTTGCGCTCGACCCGACAGTGGTAGGCAAGGTTGCGCGCTGGGCGGTTCTCGGCGCGCGCACAACCCTGCATCTGGGCGACAGTCCCCTTTCGGAGAGAGAGCGCGAAGTGGCTGAACTGGCCGTAAGAGGGTTCACCAACCAGCAAATAGCAGACAGGCTTTTCATCAGCCCGGAAACTGTGAAAACCCACATCCGCAATATCTCCCGCAAGCTAGGTGTGAACAACAAGAAAGAGCTTCGAGCCTGGCTGCGCGGAGAGCTTAGAACTCCTCCATCAGGCAGTTAGCGCTCCATTGGTGAGCAAAGCCGCGTCGATCGCCGCAAAGTCAAATTGAGGGGATACTTCCAGAAGAGGGGAATCCAGAAGCTCCTCAGAGTTTGTTTCGCTTCCCAAGCTCCTGAATTCTTTCGTCGGTGAGGGCCTGGTTGTAAGCCTCCCAGCGTTCAAGTGCCCATATTTCCAATCGGTTTCCCGCACCCACAGTTACCACGTCGCGTTGAATGCCCGCGTACTGGCGCAGAAGCTCCGGTATGATTATGCGCCCGGCGTCATCAGGGTGGCAGTCCACGGCAGATCCCAGGAAGAACCTCTGAAGCTCCAACACCTCGGAGTTCACGAGGGAATCGCCGATGAGCTTCTCCACAAGGCTCGACCACTCCCTCTCTGGGAACAGCCAGAGACAGCCGTGCAGTCCCTTAGTGAGGTAGAGCGTATCGCCCAAGCGCCCCCGGAACCGCGCCGGCAAAACCAAGCGGCCTTTAGCATCTATACTGTGGGCGTGGCTTCCAGACAACATGTGGAAAAATCACCCTGTTGCCGCCAACTTCTGTCCGCGCCTGCGGGCACTGAATGTTATCTTTCCGCCGTGGCGTTTCACTCTGTTGGTTAGCTCCACGTGGGCACAGCTTCCGAAGTTGCGCTTGTCTGCGTTCAGCAGTGCCGAAACGAGCTGATAGTCGTTTTGACGGTTCAGCTCCGCAACGCACCGACTGCAATACGCGCCCGCGGCGAGCCTGCGGTTTTTTTCACCGGCCGCAAGGGTTGTGGGAAACGCCTCCGGTCTTCCGCACAAATCGCAGTGGTTAAGCGGCATCAGCTCGGAGCCGGTTTCCAAAGCCAAATCCTCCACTATGCGGTACGAGGTGGCATCGAGGGGTTGCAAGTAAGCCGCTTTATAGCGTGAAGCAATGGCTTCCAGGATTGCCGTAACCTCGTAAAAGTCCGAAAGGTGCCCCGGTTCCTCGCTGAACGGCTTGATGGCAAAAGCGGTCACTGGTCCAACTGCAACCATGCGCACCTTACAGCCGTGCTCCAAATCCGAGCACAGCTCTCGAAGCTCTGAAACTTCAACCGCGTTGCGCGTTTCCGCGATGAATATCAGGCTGTTCCCTTCCGGTTCCTTCTCTATGGTAACGGAAGAAACACCGCCGCACGCCGCTTCGCTTATATCAACTTTAGCATCCATCTTCAGGCCACCACGCTTTTGAATTGGGAAAACGGAGTATAAACCTGGGAAAATCTGCCACTTTCTTCCACTTTGCAACACCAGTTTAGATTCCGCCTGCTTAAGAAGTCAAGTGCCTCCCAAGCGTGACACATTTTTTATTTGCTGATACCGCGGGTTGGTATGCGAATAACAGAGAGCGAACATCCTTCTCTTTGGAGGATTATCCCAGCACCTAAGGGGGTTTCTGAGCCAGAATCCCCTGCGGGACCTTCCAAATGTTGGTGGCTTTCAGAACTTTGAAAAGCAATGAATCCCCTGTGCCGAACCTAGACAAAACCGCGCCAAAGTCCGAAAATAACCGATGAGTGGTTTTGTGCCACCGAAAATAAATTTTCATTCCTCAAAGAAAGAGCAACGATGCGTGTACTTATTGCTGTTTGTTTCTCTTTTCTTCTACCGATTTCGTGTGTGGCCGCGCCGAAGTCCAAACAGCCGGCCAAACTGCCTGCGCGGAGTCAACCTGCGCCGCGCGCCAGCCAAGCCGCGCCGCCGATTGGAAACCTTGCGGCAGTGCAGAAACCCGGCTCCGAAAGCGTGCGCGTGCTGTTCGATCTGGCCCGGCCCTCCGCGGCGGTTGTGCGCATCCTAACCCGACCCGAAGCAGGCGCACCCGACAGGCCTGCCAAAACTATTCAAGTGCAGCCGAACGCTTCGGGACACTGCGAAGCTTTGTGGGACGGCACCGATGAATCTGGTCAGCATGTGCTGGACACTGCCGCGGCGGTTGCAGTGCGTGTGATAGCCGGCGGCAACACGGCATCGCTTGTCTTCAAGCCGTGCAGGCATTCCCACGGAGGCGCACAGCAAACCGCGCTGATTATCCCGCAGTTGAACGGCAATGTATTCAAGCCGGGTGAGGCGATGAACGTAGGGGTGCAGTTCCACAACAGCGCATCCAGTTCCCGCGATTTTCAGGTTAGCTGTTCGGCCGCGGGTTCCACCGCATCCGCTTCACTGCGGCTGGCTCCGCAGGAGTGCGGGGCAGTCTCCGTGCCGCTGAAAGCGCCGTCTGCGCCTGGACCGCTTAAAGTGACTGCAACAGTTGCTTCCGCGGGCAAACAGATCGCTCAGGCAACCACAACCGCTTTCGTGATGCCTCCGGCACCGCTTGCCAAGGGCGCAGAGCCTATCTTCGGTTTGATAGGCACGGACAACCTAGCGCTGGCTCAGGCCATCGGTGCAGGAGTATGGATAAGCGGCAAACCGTGGTGGATGCTGCCGGGAGAGGGACCGCTTCGCCAAAGCGCGGATCCGGATTCTCCCGACGCTTTTGTGAACAGCGCATCCAAGTCTGGCATAAGCTTGGTTGGCGTAGCCTCCATGCCGCTCGACGCCTCGCCAGGGCTCCGCGACGCAGTTTCGCACTTCATCCGCAGGGTTGGCGGCTGGCTACTACCCACTCCCACAGATGGTGATTACACAGAGGCCCTTCGCCGCTTCTACGCCGCTGTGAAGGCTGTTCACAAAGACGCATGGGCCTTTATGAATCCGCTTCCCGCGCCCCAATGTGCGGATATAGCCAAGCAGGGAGCGGCTACCGACGCAATTGTGTTCGAAGGGGACGCGGACGGCCGGCGCGTTGACGAGGTGGCTTCGGCCAGGGATTCCGGCTCCCCCGGCAGAGAGCTTTGGGTGGTTCTCGGCAATCCTGCCAAGCTGAACGCGGCCGAGGCTCTGCGCTCTGCCGTTGCCAACATTGCGCACGGCGCCGACCGAATCCTTTGGAACGGCACGGGCCTTCTGGCGGATGACTCCGGAACCCCCTCGCCTGCGCTGTTTGGATGTGCGCTTGCGGCACAGCTCCTTACAGGCGCAGAATACGCCGGCTGTTTGGACAGCGGGGGTCAAGTTCATGCACACGTATTCCACAAAGGCGGCTCATCCATCGTTGTTGCCTGGAGCGAAAGCGCTTCGGCCTCCATAGATCTTCCCGGGGCTGGCGGAAAATCCACCTCGGTTAAGCAGGTAACCCCGGCTGGGGTGCAAACACTGCCCTCGAAGAGAAGCGTATCCGTCGGTAGCCATCCAATCGTGGTGGAGGGAGTTTCCGCTTCGGTAACAAGCAAAGCCGCGTCCAGCGAGATGAAGGCAAGATTTGGTCGAGCTTCAGCCGCGGCCGCGGAAGCTGGCATTCCCTTCCCAACCGGCGATTTCGGGGATGAGCAGGTAAGCGAACTGCTGTCGCTGGCGGTGGACAAATACACATCCGACGAGTCGTCCCGAGGAAAGCTGGTGACCTTCATCTGCCGCCTGGAGCAAGTTGCCGATTTACTGGCCTTGAGGAAAGCCGTTGCATCTCAATCCAGCGAAACGGCATCCAGGCGCGCGCTGGATGTGCTCAACCACGCAATTGCAGACCTGCGCGCTCCGATTGTGCTTAAGGAGGGAAGCAAAGGCTTTCTGCCGCATGCCAGGGCTTTGCTGCGCCAGGTTGAAAAGAGAGCAAGCGCGGCGTTGGCCGCCTACAAGCAAGGCGACCATTCTCTTGCCGAGGCCAAGGCAAACCAGGCCACGGCTCTTGCAAAAGCCGTGCTGAAGGTTGTTTCTGCAGAGCCGGTAATGGACCTATCGCAGCCTTAACGCCATCCCTTGGGAGCCTGGCCGCGCCCTGCTCGAGATTTGGGTTGCTGTGGCAATGGAGCGCCTCCTGCGGATTTTGGGAGGCGCTCCGTTTTTGCTGAAAAAAAGCGGCCGGTTCCCCGCGTTCTGAATCAGAAATTCACCCTGGTGGCTGTAACGGTCCTCTGCGGGGGCAGTGCCGCGTGCAAAGCCAAAGCCAGCGCCCAGAACTTGTCCGCATGCTCCGTCTCAGAGCTTTCGGCATCGAACCTTGCGTTTCCAGCGGATGTAACCGTTCTTCTAACAGAGTGTATCTGGCGGATAAGCCCTCGGTCGGGAGGGATCAGCAGGTCTCTGTTCTGGAAAGCGATGCGCAGAGCCACCGCCAGGCTCTCTTTAACGCGCGGGGTAAACACTACCGGCTCCACGCGCATAGGAAACGCCTTTGCCATCTCCTCCGCCAGGTAGGACCCAATCCCTGTTGCATCTATGCAAAGCCTGCGCACAGCTCCGTTGTTTGCCTGCATAAGGTCGCACAGATATTGGCGCTGAACACCGTACTCCGCTTGATGCAGTGAAACAACCGCGCGCACCACAAAACGGCTTCCCTGCCTCTCCAGCACAACCAGCTCAGAAGCGTGCTGTGTTCGCCCCACATCGTAGCCGGCAAACAGCTCGCCGGAGGCCTCCCGCGGATAAGGGGCGTTTTCAACCGACAGGCTTTCGTCAACGCAGGGAAGCAGTTCCCCGTATGGAATCCAGCTTGCCTCGGCATCGCCGAAGCGGCACTCGTATTCCTGCTGGAAGCTGTCTAGGTCCATACTGCGGAAAATTTCCCGAAGACGCGCCGTTCCAAAGCGCTGAACACGCTCTGGCGTATCCATCTCATCGGCAGAAACAACCGCCGATTTCGTATCTGTGCAAAGCCAAGAGCAGTGCCACCAAGGAACAACATGCACCGGCCTTCCCTTTTGCGCCATCCTTCGATCGCACTCCAGCCAGAACACCCCGCGCCTGCCAAAAGGCGTTGAAGCGATGGTAATCCGCCCGCGGCGGCTCACAACCGGAAGGGTTCCGAAGAATACATCGGCGTCGCCTCGGTAAAACGCCATTTCATCCAGGTACACATCCGCCCCAGAGCGCCCACGCGGCGCCCTGCACGGGTGCGACAGGATTCTCCCGCCGTCCGCAAACTCCAATCCGGAGCGCGAGCACCTCTTCAGCTTCGGGCGCCAAGCCGGCGGAAGCGCTTCCAGCACCTCCAGCGCATAGCGTATCTTCTCTTGGGCCTCCTCTCGGTTCAGCGAAACAAAGATCGCTTGGTGGCCGGGAGAAAGGCAAACGTTGGCCACGGCCTCCGCCGCAAACAGCCACGAGAACCCAACTTGCCGGCTTTTGAGAACCACGCGCATCGTGGCAGAATCTTGAAGAAAAGCTGTTTGGTACGGCTCCAGCTTAAAAAGCGCTTGCAGCAAGCCGTACGGCGTAGCCAAGTTCTTCATCAGTTCCTTTGCATTCACCGGAGCAAGCCTTTCTTAAGCTGAACAAGGTTTTGCAAATTAATAAGTAGAACGGCAAAGAGGTTTGGCAGTAAAAATAAAGCGCCCCGCAGGATAACCCCGCGAGGCGCCGCAAACCAACCTGCGCCGCAACCCCGGCCTAAGCAGACAGCCCCACACTCAGCCTGAGAATGGCCACAACATCGGCCACAGACACAACGCCGTTGCCGTCCACGTCTGCGGCCGCAAAATCCTCCGGGGACAGGGTTATCTTCTTGGCGGCCGCCCCAAGGGCCAATCTTGCATCCTCAACGGTAACAACACCGTCGTCGTTCACATCGCCGCGCCGGCGCGCTTCGCGAACCACAACCCGCCCTGCTTCAACAAGAACGGGCTGTTTGCGCCCGGTATCATCGGCAATAGACACTTCCAGCCCTATCGGGTAAACAATCCCGGGAGCCGCCTGCGTGGGCACAGCCAGAGGAATGCGGGCCAGCAGTCCACTACCGCGGCGCGCCGTGGCCATCACCGCCGAAATGACCACTCGGCCGGGCTCGTCTCCATTGATGGCCAACAGCGCCCCCTGCAGAAGCGAGCCAATCTTCACCTCGCTGGTGCTGATGAAGCGCATAAGCGGAGCCCCGGGCGGCAGGGAATGGTCAAACGTCAGCGTTATGTTCAGCGCGGCAACGTTCACGTCGGTATCGGCGATAACATCCAGCACCGCGGCTTTCCCGGGGCGCACCTCCACAGACGGCACAGATATCCTGGCTTCGGGACCCGCCTGTACCCTCACAGGCAAAAAAGCATAGTCAAATCCACCCTTGCTGCTCACCACGATGATTCTGGCGGTGTACTCACCGGGCTTTTGGTATATATGCGGGGCCTGAAGGTCAAACGAGCCGTCCGGAGCGCCGACCAAACTTTCGGAGTAGAACAAACCGTCTCCCCAGTCCACCAAAAGGCCGGTTATCGAAGCGTTTGGAGCTGTGGAGTCGCGCGCATCCAGAACAACGGGCCCTCCGGCGATGCCAAGAAGCGGCGGTCCCGGATCTGCAAACGGCCCGGGGCCAACCTGCTGAGCTGTGCTCACCACAAGAGGGGCGCCCGGAACGCCGGCTTCGGCATCGAAGGCGTCTCCCCAGGCTTTTGTGCTTGGTCGAAACCGAACGGCCAGCTCCGCCGAGGGCTGGTATGAACTGCCAAGCTGACCTGCAATTCTTCCGTATTCGCTCCACAACTTGAACTCGAACCTGAGCGATACTGCCGACCCAGCCGCGCCAACAACGGAAACCGAGGCCGCGCTCAGCGGGTCATCCCAGAACGGATCGCGGTCCACAAGCTCGGCGTGAATTTGGCCAAGGGAAACATCACTTGCGTCAAGGCGGCCGGTTACTTCCGCCACCACAGATACAGTAACCCCGTCGGGGATTGCCTTGGGGCTTACCAAACGCACCTTGGTTGGAGTAAAAGCGCCGCAGGCCGAAGCAACCAGCAAACAAAAACCCGCAGCGAAAAGATAAGTGTACCTAAAGCCCATTGGGATTCTGTCTCCTAAAGCTTTTTCAAACCGCCCGCATCGCAGGCCGGGCAGGAACTGCTTTGCCCAAGCGAATGCGGCCTCATAGGTATTTTTGCCGAAACCACGCAAAAGATTTACTCCCCGGCAATCTATTTCTTTCAAGTTCCAGCGCACCCTTCCCCAGCGCCTTTCTCACGACACACTCTCTCATCCCCAGCCCTTCTCCCACCGCAGGGAGAAGAGAGCACCCGGTTCACTTCTCCCGAAACTGGGGAAAGGGGCAGGGGTGAGGGGAAGCCAAGAGAAAGGCCGGGGGTGAGCAGCAGCCTCGAAAAGATGAGGCAGCTTTTGTGGTTGCAGATTTCGCAAAGAAAAGCTAATATTAAGGAAAGCCAGAGACCAGCCGATAAACCCGAAAGGATTTAAAACTTTTTGGAGTGCTAGTAATGAAATACTGCGAGTTTTTAGAACGCCTCCCGGATGCCGTGTTGCTTCTGGACCAGCAAGGGGTTATTCAAGAGTGCAATCCAGCAGCCTGCAGTATGTACGGCTTTCCGCGGGAGGAACTGGTGGGAAAGCCTTTCCGAATTTTGCAAAAGGGTGCTCAGGAGGAAGAGCGCCCTTTTCGATTTGAAGAGGGAAGGTATCTGGAGGAGCACCAGCGCCGCGACTGTTCTACTTTTACCGCCGAGGTGACCGCCATAAGACCGCCGTCCACCGAGGGGTTTGTTCTTGTGTTCTGCCGAGATGTTGGCGTTCGGCACGGGCTTCCGGATGCTTTTTGGCTAGCGTTAGAGACTCTGGAACATTTTGAAGAACTTGTGGTGCTCCAAGACCGAGAAGGCACCGTGCTTTGGGTGAACGAAACCGCGGCCGCATCGGTGAATTCAACGCCGGAGGAGCTGGTTGGGCGCAAGTGCTTCGAGATATGGCATGGAAGAGGGTCTAGGTGCGAGAACTGCCCGGTTGCGCGGTGCATGGAAACAGGAAAGGTGGAAAGCAGTAAGATTGAGACCCCGGACGGGCGCCACTGGTTTATCCGAGGCAAGCCGGTGAAGAATGCAAACGGCGAAGTAATTGGAGCGGTGGAAGCAACTTTGGATATAACAGAGCTCGAGCACACAAGGATTCAGTTGGAAGAGCAGCGGAGGCTGTTGCGCACAGTTCTCGACCTAATTCCTCTACATGTTTACTTGAAGGATAAGGACACCCGCTTTGTTATGCTGAACAGGGCGGCTGTGGAGGCTTTGGGAGCGTCTTCCGAAGAGGAATGCCTGGGCAAGACGGATTTCGATTTCCTTCCAAGGGATGCAGCATCCGCGGCCGCTAACGAAGACAGGCGGGTTTTGGAAACCGGCGTTCCTTCCAGCACAGAGCACCACTTTGTCGATGCTTCCGGTCGGGAGAGGTGGCTTAGGAGCATGAAGGTTCCGCTTTGCGGAGCGGACGGAAGCATAACCGGCATTGTTGGAGTGAATGTAGATGAAACGGAGCGGAGGAAAACGCTGTTAGCGCTTCAAAAAAGCGAGGAGAGATACCGCAACCTGGTGGAAAACTCGCCCGTGGGGATTGCGGTTCTCTCGGCCAACGGGGTTATAGAGTATGTTAATGCGGTTGGACTGAGAATCATCGGTGCAGACAGAGCCGAGCAGATCTGCGGCCGCTCGGTTCTTGAGCTTGCACACCCGGATTACAAGGATATAATCAAAGATCGGATCAAGAGGTATGCGCGTGAAGAGGTCTTGCCGCCTTTACACTCCCGCCTTATCAGGGTGGATGGAACCCCGGTGGACGTAGAGTCTGTAGCCCTCGCCTTTTCAACGGATGAAGGGCGCAAGGTCCATGTGGTTTTCCAGGACATCACCCAGAGGCTTAAAGAGCACGAGGAACTGGAGCTTCTTTACGGAGCCGTAAATCAAACAGAAGAGGGGGTGGTGGTTTTCGACAGTGCGGGTGTGGTGAAGTACGTCAACCCTGCTTTTGAGAGAATAACAGGATACCTCGCGGACGAGGTTTTAGGGAGAAACGTTGCCGAAATACCGATTCCCCCGCAGGAGGGGTTTTCCTTAGAAGAGGTGGTCCAGCAGATTATGGCTGGACATGCTTGGTCCGGCCGGATAAGCGGCTACAGGAGGGACGGCGCGCTGGTGCATACGATGGTTAACGTGTCTCCTGTGCGAGATGAAAAGGGGGAAATCAGGAACTACGTTGCACTGATTCGAGATGTGACGGATCAGACTCGGCTGGAGAAGGAGCTGGTGGAGTCGCAGAAGATGGAGGCAATCGGCCGATTGGCGGGAGGCGTGGCGCACGATTTCAACAACATGCTGACCGTTATACTGGGCTACAGTGATATACTTCTGAGGAAGATAAAGGACCCGGAAACACTGGCAAGAATCCGCGGCATCCGCGAGGCGGCGGACCGCGCGGCATCCCTTACACACCAGCTTTTGGCTTTCAGCCGGAAGCAGTTGTTTGAGCCGAAGGTTTTGGATCTGAACGAGGTTGTAAATCGAATAAGTAGGATGCTGAAGCGGCTAATAGGTGAGGATATAAATCTAACCACAGTGCTGGAGCCGGAGTTGTGGCCGATTATGGCGGACCCATCGGGGGTCGATTCAGTAATAATGAACCTCGCTGTGAACGCCAGGGATGCCATGCCGGAGGGTGGAAGCCTAATCATAGAAACCGCCAATGTGTATCTGGACGAAGCTTATACAAATCGGCATGCTGACCTAAAGCCTGGACCTTACGTAATGCTGGCTGTAAGCGATACCGGCTGTGGCATGGACGAGGAGACACTCTCTCACATCTTCGAGCCGTTTTTTACGACCAAGGAGGCCGGCAAAGGAACGGGGCTGGGCCTCTCTATTGTTTACGGCGTGGTGAAGCAGAGCGGCGGGCATATAACGGTTTACAGCGAGCCGGGGAAAGGAAGCTCGTTTAAGATATACTTCCCGAAGTATACCGGCGGGGCTGAGGAAACTGAGAAGCGCGGGAAGAAAACTCGAATTCGCGGCAGGGAAACCGTACTGGTTGTGGAAGACGAGGAGGCCGTGCGCGAAGCGGTGTGCCTGATGCTGCGCAGTCTGGGCTACAAGGTTTTGGAGGCGAACAATGCGGAAGAGGCCATGCGAATTTGCTCCCAGCCGGACTGCGGCGTTGAGCTGGTGCTGACCGATGTGGTGATGCCAGATATTGGCGGAAGGGAGTTGGCGGAGAAGCTGCTCCAAATGCGTCCAGGCTTGAAAGTGATTTACATGTCGGGATATACGAACGGCGCGGCGGCCCAGCAGGGTATAGATTGGGAGCGGATGCCTCTTCTTATGAAGCCTTTCACTCAGGAGGCGCTTGCACGGAAAATACGCGAAGTGCTGGACGCACCTTCGGAGTGATGCTTTTAGGCGAAGTTTTCTTTTCTCACTCACTTTAGACGGTGGTATCCCCTCACTTCCCTACCGCGGTTTGTGTATAGACCGGATACATGGGTGGGAGAAGGGTTGGGAATGAGGGAGTCTGGAGAAGCCCCGATATACGGCAAATGGCGAAAGCGGCCGGACCAAACGCACGCGTCCAGCCGCTTTCTGCGCGCATAGGTGAAGTGACGTTTCCGTTTGGCGCGCTACACCTCTGAGTTCGCCTTCACAAACTCAACCAGCTCGTCCACTTTGGCGAAGGCAAGGCAGGTTACCGTGTCTGCACCGCCGTAGTATATGGCCATGCGATAGGTAGGTGGGTCCACCAAAGCGGCGCACGGGAAGGCAACGTTTGGAACATCGCCCACGCACTCGTACAGCTCCTGCGGAGAGAGGATGTACGGCGCGGAGCGGTACAGAACCTTCCAAGGCTGTTCCAAATCGAGTATGGCGGCGCCCATGCTGTAAACAAAACCGTTGCACGATGTCAGCACGCCGTGGTATATAAGCAGCCACCCCTCGCTTGTTTCAATGGGCGTGGGGCCCGCCCCAATTTTCGTGCTCTGCCAGCCACCTTTGGGGCTCATCACGTGGCGGTGTTTGCCCCAGTGGCACATATCGGGACTTTCGCTGTAGAAGATATCGCCGAAGGGTGTGTGCCCGTAGTCGCTGGGCCGGCTGAGCATGGCGTATTTGCCGTTGATTTTACGGGGAAACAGAACTCCGTTTCGGTTGCAGGGCAGGAAAGCGTTCTCAAGCTGGTAAAAGGTCTCAAAGTCGTAGGTATAGCCAACGCCTATGGTTGGTCCGTGGTAGCCGTTGCACCAGGTGATGTAGTATCGGTCTTCCAGCCAGCAAACGCGCGGGTCGTACCCGTACTGAAAGCGGCCAACTTCCGGGTCATCGCAGATGAAGCGTATGGGCTCGTGGTTTATCTGCCAGTTGATGCCGTCTTTGCTTTTACCCGCATGCAGTTGCATTCGCCGACGCTTGTCGTCGCAGCGGAACACACCGGCGAAGCCATCTTTAAACGGCACGGCGGCGCTGTTGAAAATGCTGTTGGAAGAAGGAATGAGGTTGCGGGGGATAATAGGGTTTCGGCTGTATCGCCACACCACATCGCTGCACCCCTCGGGGCGGTTTTCCCAAGGGATATTTGGCAATGGTGGACCAACAACGGTGAGTTTCTGTGCCATGGTATCACCTTTCCCGAGAGAATTGATTATTCAGAGAGCTTCGTCGCCACGGTCGCCAGTTCTGATGCGCACCGCGTCATCCATTGTGGATATGAAGATCTTTCCATCGCCAATCTCTCCGGTGCGGGCGGCGTTTACGATGGCATCCACAACCGGCTCGGCCAATTCGTCCGGAACCACAATCTCCAGCTTGATTTTGGGCAGGAGGGTGACGGTGTATTCCAATCCGCGGTATCGCTCGGTGAGGCCGCGCTGTCTGCCGTAACCACGCACGTCGAGAACAGTCATGCCGCGGACGCCGAGCTCGTCAAGAGCCGCCTTCACCTCTTCCAAGCGCTGGGGGCGAATGACGCATTCGATCTTCTTCATTTCTGCTCCTTGCCGTGGCTTAGTTACCGCGCCTATTATAGACCTACCGGCGCTTTGCGCGCAACGAGCAAGCGGTTGGAAAGCGCGGTCCTACAATTCGCAGTGATTGGCGGAAAGCGATATGAAGCCTTGGTGCACATCCAGCCTGCTGATTGTTGCTTTAAGCCGCACTTTCGAGAAAAGTGTTTCCACATCAACCACCAGTTCGTTTCCGGAGGCAGAAAGGTAGTCCGCCTTGGCCTGTGAGGCAACCCACGCGCACACAAGAGAGCGCGGAACCAGCGGTACATCCAGTTTTTCCAGGGTCAGGTAAACCTTCCCGTCTTTCAGCAGGGGGGAAAGTTGAGCATTGATGGTGCGACTGCCTATCAAGGGTATATCTCCGTCCAGCGACACAAGTATTTTCCCTGGAATCAGGGATACGGAAACCTGCTTAACGGCAGAGCCCGGACGCACCAAGCGGCTCAGAAGCCAGTTCATATCGGCTTCGGTAACAACTCCCTCGAGGGTTTGAATCTCCATTCGGTCTCCCGGATAGAAAAAGAGTTTCCGAAAGTATTTTCGGCGCAGTGTAATCGGTTTCCTTGGTGTTTTGGCGGCAAAATGCGGATATTGAAAAAGCAACGCGCGGTGCTGGGGTAGCCCGTGCCCTCTAACGGTTTTGCCGGCTTCTGTTTTGTTAAAGCAAGATCCGCAGGACCGAGGGCGTTTTCGGCGAAACGATGGTGCGGGAGGGATGATACTGTGAAGACGGTTAAAGTGGGTCTTATAGGCTCCGGCTTTGTGAGCGAAATTCACATGGAGGCCTTTCGAAGTGTGCCGTGGGCTGAGGTGGTGGCCGTTGCTTCGCCAACGGAGGAGCACGTGCGCAGTTTTGCCCAGCGCCACCAACTGCCGCACTGGTTCACAGACTACCGCAAAATGCTGGAGATGCCCGAGATCGACGTTGTAACCTGCGCCGTTCCGAACTATCTGCACTGCCAGGTTGTGGTTGATGCCGCCAGCGCCGGCAAGCACGTAATCTGCGAAAAACCGCTCTGCATGAATCTGGATGAGGCCGACCGCATGATAGAAGCGTGCCGCAAAGCGGGCGTTAAGCTGATGTACGCAGAAGAGCTGTGCTTTACGCCCAAATACGTGAGGGCCAAGCAGTTGGTCGATGAGGGCGCGCTCGGCAAGGTTTACCTGGTCAAGCAGAGCGAAAAGCACTTCGGTCCGCATTCCGAGTGGTTCTGGGATGTGGATAAAAGCGGCGGCGGGGTGACCATGGACATGGGGTGCCACGCCATCGAGTTCTTCCGATGGATATTGGGCAGGCCCAAAGCGGTTGGTGTTTACGCCCAGATGGGAACTTATGTGCACGCGGACAAAACGCGCGGCGATGACAACTCGCTCATCATCGTGGAGTTTGAAAACGGGGCTGTTGGCCTTGCCGAAGAGTCCTGGGCAAAGCCCGGCGGTATGGATGACAGAGCGGAGGTGTACGGCTCCGAGGGTGTTACATACGCCGATCTGCTTCACGGCAACGCCCTAACCACCTACAGCGAGCGCGGCTACGGATACGCGGTTGAGAAAGCGCCAACCACAAAAGGGTGGACCTTCACCATATACGAAGAGGCGTGGAACTACGGCTTTCCGCAGGAGATGGCGCATTTTACGGCCTGCGTGCGTGATGCCGAGCGCAAGCCCGAGGTTACCGGCGAAGACGGGAAAGCGGTGCTTGAGATACTGTTTGCGGCGTATGCAAGCGCCGGGGAGGGGAAAAGAATTTCCCTGCCTTACACACCTCCACCGGAGGCGAAAAAGCCCATAGATTTGTGGCACCGCTGAAATGGAACAGCCTTCCGCAAGTAAAAGCCCCGCCTGGAGCAGGGTTTGCACCAAGCGGGGCTGTCCACCCAAAACCTAAACCGGCGGCTTTGCATTAACGAACCCTCTGCTGGTTCGGCACTGCTTAACCGCCAGCGGTTCACAGATTACGGAGGAGGAAGCCGCCGAGTCTTTGCGTACTCACGCGACTTCGAGTCTATGAAAAACATGTAGTACAGCGGCCCGTATATGACTTTGTTGCCGACGCGGTCGAGGATTGCATCCGACTTGTACCACTTGGCGTGCTGGTCAGCAAGCAGCCAGTTGCCGCCGCCGTTATGGCGGTTTGCCGGCCAGTCGTTGTTCTCGCGTGGGTAGAAGGTTCCGTCGTTCAGACCGCCGCCGCCAACGCTGGTCCTCTCATTCTCCTCCATAAGGAGGATTGTTTCTGCAGGCTCCTTCACATCATCCTGAGATATGGGCTGGTTCCAAACGTGCCGGGTGGTGCCTTGGGTGTAGAACTCGTCGTTGATGCTGTAAGAGAGGAAGGTTGGCGAGTTGTTGTCCGCCTGTCCTTTAGGCGTTTCGGAAGGGCAAACGTAGGCCTGAACGGTCTTAACGTATGGGAACAGTTGCCCCTTCCTAACATCGATTATCCAGTGGTTGGGCGACACAACCCAACCCGGGCTTGTGCCCACAACTCCGGAGAAGGGATAAGTACCATCCCAGTCATCCAGGTACATTTGGAAGCCAGTGCCCAACTGCTTCAGGTTGTTCAAGCAGGTCGTCTGGCGGGCTTTTTCCCTGGCGCGGGCAAACACCGGGAACAGAATAGCCGCCAAAATCGCAATGATCGCGATTACCACCAAAAGTTCAATCAGAGTAAAGCCTTTTCTTCTCATAACACCTCCCACATCCTAGTTTAGGTTCTATCTGAGCGGCAGGATTTCCTTCAGGCAAAGAATGCGTAAAATTGCGTATGGACCAAAGTTCAACCAATATACAATCGCCAAGAATTTTATACCCGTCGCTTCGCCCATACACACCGGTTTTTCAAAAAGTAAAGCGGTGATAAGCTTGCCACTATCCTGTGCCCTTGCGCAGGCGATGAGAAGCTAACTCTCATCTCTCCCCAATGGGAGAAGGGCATACTTGCCCTCACCCTTGTCCCCTTTCCCAGCCTCGGGAGAATGGAACCGAATGCTCCTACCGCCGCTGGAAGAAGGTTTGGGAATAAGGATTTATTTCAGGCGCACATCAGGCAGAAGTTTGTGGAATAACAAAACCGGAACCAATTAAAAACCAAGGAGTTGGTGCTCATGGACGTAGCCGAACTTTTGATGGAGGCGAAACAGAGAAAAGCTTCAGACCTTCATCTTTCAGCAGGCTCTCCACCAATGATGCGCATTCACGGCGAGATGACGCCCGTCGCTCCAGAGCCCCTCGGGCGCGAGGAACTGCACTACATGCTGTACGATATCCTGCCGGACAGGATAAAAGCCGAATTCGAAGCGACCAAAGACGTGGATTTCGCCATGGAGCTGTCCGGCGTCGGCAGGTTCCGCTGCAACATGTTTATGCAGAGAAACGGCGAGGGCGCCGTTTTCCGCTACATCCCCTCAACGGTGTACTCGTTCGAAGAGCTTGGCCTGCCAGACGCGGTAAAACAACTGGCCAGAAGGGATTCCGGCTTGGTTCTGGTGACCGGGCCAACCGGAAGCGGCAAATCAACCACTCTGGCCGCAATGATCGACCTTATCAATACCGAGCGCCGGGGGCATATAATCACCATAGAGGACCCCATCGAGTTTACACACCAAAGCAAAAACTGCCTTGTTAACCAGAGAGAAGTTAGGTCGCACACAAAAAGCTTCGCCGCGGCACTAAGGGCGGCTCTCCGCGAAGACCCGGACGTTATACTGGTTGGAGAAATGCGGGACTACGAAACGATAAGCCTTGCGGTAACGGCCGCCGAAACAGGGCACCTCGTCTTCGGAACCCTGCACACAATGAGCGCCGCCAAGACGATAGACCGCATAATCGACGTGTTCCCAGCCGACCGCCAGGAGGAGATACGCGCCATGCTGGCCAGCTCGCTGCAGGGAGTTGTCTCGCAACTGCTACTGCGAACAGCAGACGGCATGGGCCGCGTGCTGGCGCTCGAAATCATGATATGCACCCCCGCCATACGCAACTTGATTCGCGAAAGGAAGGTCTTCCAAATCCCTTCTGTTATGGAAACGTCGCGGGCCATGGGCATGATAACGCTGGAGCAATCCCTCCGCGACCTGCTTGCTATAAGGCGCGTAACCCCGGAGGAGGCCATGCGCAGAGCCAAAGACCTAGATTCTCTGGAACTCCTTCTCCAGGGCTCACTAGGCATGGGACAGCATCCATCCTCAATGGGGCGCATATAGCGCGGTAAGACCTGTTTTGAACTCTCGAAGGGGGTTGAGCACTCGCTGCGAACGTTAAATTAGTGGCAAACAGCGTTCAGGAGGAGAAAGCCCGCCTAAGGCGGCACATGATGGCGCTTCGGCGCGCGGTCACCGAAGAGGCGAGGTTGAACGCCGCGGTGCGCGCGGCCGAGAATTTTTTCTCCCTTCCGGAGGCGGCCGGGGTCAGATGCGCAATGGTGTATCTTACTTACCAAAGCGAACTTCCCACAGAGCCTTTGGTGGAAGAGCTTCGAAAGCGGAACGTTCGCATCTGTGTGCCGCGAATCCAGCCGAACGGCACTATGGAGGCGGCAGATTATCCAGAAGGATGCGAACTGCACCCCGGCCCTTACAAAATCCCCCAGCCGCTGGGAACCGAAGCCGTGCCCCTTGGAGAGCTGGACGTGGTGATAGTTCCGGGAGTGGCTTTCGATGAAAGCGGATACAGATTGGGCTTCGGCAAGGGCTACTACGACAGATTTCTGGCCCAGCCAGAAGTGCGGGCGGTGAAGGTTGGCCTGGCGTTCGACTTCCAGGTTCTTCCGGAAATTCCCCGCGCCCCCAGCGACGTCGCCGTAGACACAATTGCAACCGAAAAGCGGGTTATCCGCGTACGGCCGAAAGAGTGTTGAGGATATTCCGGCTTTCCCTAAGCTACCTAATTTGCCCCGCCCGAGAAAACCGCTCCAAGCCTATCCGGTGGGTTGAACCGCACTGCTTTCCGCCTCATCCAACCACGCCTGCAGGAAATCCCGGTCAAGCTCGCGCACCACACGCGCCGGCGGCAGAGAAGCCAATATCGTCCTGCCGTAGGCCTTGGTTGTAACCCTGGGGTCCAAAATCGCCACTATGCCCCTATCCCGCTTTGTGCGAATCAGGCGGCCAAAACCCTGCTTCAGGGTAAGTATGGCCTTGGGAAGCGCATATCCGTAGAACCAATCCTCGCCGGCGGCCTTCATAGCGTCCACATTCGCCTGGTGTATGGGGTCATCAGGATGGGTGAACGGCAGGCGGTCAATAATAACGCAGGAGAGAGCCTGCCCCGGAACGTCAACTCCCTCCCAGAAGGACGAGGTTGCAAACAGAACCGAATTCGGAGTCGACTTAAACCAATCGAGAAGAGCGCCCTTCGGCAGATCCTCCTGCGACTTGGAGGGGAACGGAATCTTTTGGCACAGCGCAGAGTAAACCTCCCTGAGAGAGCGGTAAGATGTGAAAAGCACAAAAGCCCGCCCGCTGGAGCAGTTCAATATCTCCTCTATGACCGGCGTAATCTGCTCGTTGTAAGACGAGTCGTTCGGATCCGGCAAACCGCGGGGCAAGTAAAGCACCACCTGCTCTTCGAAATTGAAAGGCGAGTCGAACATCCCCCGTACGAGCGAATCGGAAGGCAGACCGAGCCGATAGATTATATAATCAAAACTGCGCGATACAGCCAGCGTTGCCGATGTGAGAATGGACGGCGTGTTGGGCCAAAGCTTCTCGGCAAGTATATCGCCCACGTAAAGGGGCGAAGAAACCAACTGGAAATACTGCCGCGTTGGGTCTGCCTCCAGCCATGTTACGTGGGAATCCAGACAGTCCCCGATGCGTGCAAAGTGCATCCACCGCTGTTTCAGGCCGGTGGTCTGCACAAGAAGGGCCTCGCGGTGGGCTTCGGCCTCTGCACGCGCCCGCTCTGCCGTTTCGGCAAACAGTTGGAACCGGTCCAGCTCGGCGCGCTTAATCCACTGTTCAAGGTCGCTCAGCGCCGCGATGAAACTTTCCGCAATCTCATCCAGACCTTGAGGGGATGTAATGCGCGAGGTGCGCCAGCCCTGCCTATCTACCCAGTCAAGCAGTGCTTGATCAGCCTGAAGGATGGGATTTACAATGTTCTGCGGTATGTTGCCCAGGCGACGCACCGTTCTGCGAAGCAGATAAACAGCGGCGAAGCGGCCTATCTCGATACCGAGCGCGCTGTGCGCCGAATCTTCCAAGTGGTGCGCCTCATCGAACACAACCACATCGTGGTGGGGAAGCACTGCCCCGCCGGTGGCTATGTGCATGAAGTAAAGTGCGTGGTTGGCCACCAATATATCGGCTTCCTCCCACAGCCTCTTGACCCTGAGGAACGGACAGGATGAGTAAAAGAGGCATTTCGAGCCACTGCATTCCTCGTGGTTGTTGGCAAGCTCTTGAACCCACAGCGCCTGGGGCACGGTGAATGGAAGGTTCGCGATGTCCCCATTCCAAATGCCGGACTCCCAAATTTCACGGACGGCTGTAACGATTTCGAGGTTTGGGTCGTTGGGCGGAAGCGAACGCTCGGCTTCGAGCAGTTTTTGGGGACAAAGGTAGTTGGCGCGCCCCTTCGCCATTGCAAACCTGAAAGGCCTGGGAAAAGCCTGCGAGAGGAAAACGAGGTCCTTCTCAACAAGCTGTGTCTGCAAAGCAATGGTACCAGTGGAAACCACGGCCTTTTTTCCCTCCGCAAGCAGAGGGATGAGATAGGCCATGGTCTTGCCGCACCCCGTGCCCGCCTCGATTACGGCATGGTTGCCCGAAATGAGCGATTGGAGCACCGCCCGAGCCATCTGAATCTGCTGCGGGCGGTACTCGTAGCCGGGTAGCCGGCGGGTAACGCGGTTGAAGAGCTGTTCCAGTTCGTCAAACACTCTCAGCGGATCTGGTAGTTCGGCGCTTCCTTGATGATTTCGACATCGTGCGGATGGCTTTCGCGCATACCGGCGGCAGTGATTCGAACAAAGCGGGTGTTGGCCTTCATCTCGGCAATGTTTCTGGCGCCAACATAGCCCATGCCGGCGCGCAAACCGCCAACAAGCTGGTATACAATGTTAGACAGAGGGCCTTTGTACGGAACCCTTGCTTCAATCCCCTCCGGAACCAGCTTGGCGGCAACCACGCCGTCCTGGAAGTACCGGTCGGTGCTGAAGCGCCTGCGCATGGCCGCGATGCTCCCCATTGCGCGGTATTCTTTAAACCGTTCGCCCTGGTAAATTATAACCTCACCTGGGCTCTCGTCGGTGCCGGCCAGAAGACTGCCAAGCATAACGGAGTCGGCTCCGGCGGCAATGGCTTTGGCTATGTCCCCGGAATACTGGATTCCGCCGTCTGCAATAACCGGAATGCCGTACTTTTCGGCCGCGCGGGCGCAGTCGTAAATGGCGGTGATTTGCGGAACCCCTGCACCGGCCACAACACGCGTGGTGCAGATAGAGCCGGGCCCCTGGCCAACACGCACGGCATCCGCACCGCACCGCGCCAACGCCTCCACTGCCTCGGCGGTGGAAATATTCCCGGCCACAACTGGGATGTCCAGTGTCTCTTTGATGCGCCGCACCGTTTTCATAACGCCTTCGGAGTGACCGTGCGCCGTGTCAATCACTATGGCGTCCACTCCGGCCCGGACCAATTCCTGGGCGCGCTCCAGCGCATCTTGGCCGGTTCCCACTGCGGCTGCAACACGCAGTCGGCCCCTTTCGTCCTTGGTGGCGTTTGGAAACTGAATGCGCTTCTGAATGTCCTTTACGGTTATCAACCCCATCAGCTTGCCGTTGTCGTCAACAACCGGAAGCTTCTCGATTTTGTACTTGTGCAGAATCTCCTTCGCCTGCTCGAGGGTTGTACCGACCGGCACCGTTATGAGGTTTTCCTTGGTCATAACCTCGCCGACGGTACGGTCCATATCCTCTTCGAAGCGAATATCCCGGTTTGTTAAGATACCGACGAGCTTTCCGTTCTCATCGGTTATTGGAATGCCGGATATATGGTAGCGCTCCATTACCTGGATGGCATCAGAAAGGCGGTTATTAGGCGATAAAGTAACAGGTTCAACTATCATCCCGGACTCCGAGCGCTTTACCTTATCCACCTCTGCAACCTGGTCCTCGATGGACATATTGCGGTGGATTACACCTATCCCGCCCTCGCGAGCGAGCGCAATGGCCATGCGCGCTTCTGTGACCGTATCCATCGGCGATGAAACAATGGGAATCTTGAGCTCTATGTTCGGCGTAAACACTGTGGTCGTGTCTACCTCGTGTGGTAGAACGTGCGATTCCGCCGGTATTAAAAGCACATCATCAAAGGTAAGGCCGTACTTCTCAAACTTGTCTGACATAGATCCACTCCAAAGTTTAGAGTGATAAGTCGGAAGTCGGGATGTTTACACGCATTATAGCCGATTCTCCGGTTTCAAAGCAACGTCAAGCGAAGGCTTTTGCACAAAGTTGTGCCCCAACTCACGCCCGAGCGTTAGCAAAATCGAGCCTGCGGCTATTGACACCGCGCGCAACTTGTGGTAAATAACTACTTGCTAAACAGCAATTCGGTAGTGCCGAAGTGGCGGAATGGCAGACGCGCGTGGTTCAGGACCACGTGCCCGCAAGGGCGTGGAGGTTCAAATCCTCTCTTCGGCACCATTTTTTATTTTCAGAAAATCGCGGAAATTCCACAGCCAGACACCGCATTCTGTGTCTGGCCGCTTTGTTTAACCTTGCATGCGAGAACTTCCTATGAGCACCCAAGAATCTCAGAGCGGCAACCCCAAAACCCAGGAAAACCAACCAGCTTGCGAGCGCCGTTTTTTCGACAAAAACATCGGCCCTGTGGATAGAATGATCCGAGCTATAGTGGGCATCCTCTTCATGGCGGCTGGCCTGCTGGGATTTGACGCGCAGAAAATCAACAGCGGAGCGGTTGGCCTCATACTGGTTTTGATCGGGTTTTTGATATTCATACAGGCACCGATGGGTTGGTGCCCAGTTTGCGCCATCAAGCGCCGCTCAACATACGAAAAAGAGGACTAACAAGGCGCAGAACCGCCTTGTTCCACACGCTCTATAAGCTCTCGGATGCGCTGCTGCACAGCCGCCGAGGCCTCCCCTCCTAACTGCTCGTACAGCTCCATCAGCTTCTCTTTCAAAAGGTCACGAAGCCAGGCACCGGAACTCGATCCACGTTCCGCTTCGGCGGTTCCCTGCTCGGCTTCGGAAGTGGCCTGCAGAGCAGGGTTTTCCCACTCTTGAAGAAGCCTCCGCTTCCAATCCGCAGCTTGGCGCCTACGCTCCTGAGCGCTCCGCTTCACCACCCCGTAGTCCACCCCGGCCGCAAGCACAGCGCTGGCCCAACTGCCGAAGTGCTCCTTCCTGCGGGCTGTGGCATACAAATCGAGATGCTTCCGCCGGACCTCCGCTGACGACAAATCCTCACCTGCTTCGTACAGCCTGCGTATCTCCTCCAAAATGCGCTCGTTGGTCCACTTCTTTATCTTGCTGACGCGCCTCTGCTTGCCCAAAGCAGCCACTTCCGAATAGTCAATTCCGGCCGCCTCCACCGCGGCGCGCCAACTGCCAAAGTACCGAACCGCCGCCGAGGTGAGCTTGCTGTCTATGGCCTCCACACGGCTCTGCGTAATATCAGACCCGGTTGAATGCAACCGGCGGATCTCCGCAATAATGAGTTCGGGAGACCACCTGCGCTTGCTCATTGGGAACCCCTCACCTTCTCAATCACTTGGCGAAGATCAGCCAGCTTGAAGGGTTTCGGCAGATAGTCAAACACGCCCAAACGCCAGGCCTCAACTGTGTTATCTACGCTTGCATACGCTGTCATTATAACAACCTTTGTATCCGGGTACTCCTCCTTAATCACCTTAAGCATGTCCATACCCGTCGTTCTGGGCATCTTGTTGTCCGCCAGCACCAGGTCGAATTTGCTCTCCTTCATCTTGAGCAGGCCCTCGTGTGCGGAGGGAACCGCCACCACGTCGTGCCCTTCCAACTGCAGCAGAGACCCCAGTATGTCCAGCAGACTGCGATCGTCGTCCACCAACAGTATCCTCAGTCCTCGATCCGCCATCTCCTTTGCCCTCACAAGTCGGGAGCCTCACCGTAAAGACGGTGCCCCCTGTGCCACTGGCAACCGATATCTGGCCCTCATGGCGCTCTATTATCTCGTGGGTTACCGAAAGCCCAAGCCCATAGCCCTCGCCCACCTCTCGCGTGGTGAAAAACGGGTCGAATATCCTATCCAAATTCTCCGCAGGAATGCCAACACCGGTATCGTGAACTTCAAGCACGCACCACGGGCCTTCTCGGTAGCCCTTAAGTGCAAGAACGCCGCCGTTCGGCATCGCCTTAACCGCGTTGTCGATTATGTTAACAAACGCCTGAACAAGCTGCTCCTGCTGACCTTCAACTGAGCACTCCGAAACGTTTAGGTCATACACCACTTTCACATTGGCCCGCTCAATCTCCCTGGACAGTTCATCCACCGCCTGCCGAACCACGGATTCCAAATTCAAAGGCTCGCGCGATGCGTTCTTCGCCGGCTCCAGGCTTAAAAGCTTACCAATTATATTAGTAACCCGATTTGCCTCTTCTAAAATCGCCTGCAGAAACTTGCGCTTCGCCGGACACGTCTCCATTTCCAACAGCCGCTCTGCCGACATCGAAATCGTGGCAATCGGATTGTTGATCTCGTGTGCCACACCAGCCGCCAAAAGGCCTATCGAAGCCAGCTTCTCGGACCTGAGCAGAAGCTGGTTCTTCGCCTCTATCTCGCCAACCATGCGGTTGAAAGACCTTCCCAAATCCTCAAGCTCGTCCCCAGAATGAATTGAGGCCTGAGTAGAAAGATCCCCTTGCTCCACGCGCTTCATGGCGGCCCTAAGTTCCGAAAGCGGAGCGCTTACCAATACGTGCAAAGCGGCCGCCAAAGCCAGCCCAACAAACGCCAAAGTAAGTCCGCTTGCCCACATTAAGCGGCTTCGGCTCAGCTTCAACTGCCTCTGGGTATCAGAGGCACGCAGTTCCACCTCTAAATAACCCAGCAAAGCCCGATCGCCGTGGCACCTAACGCACCGCGGTCCCCCAGGAACCGGCCGAACCGTGCGGTATATCCAATTGGCACCCATGGCTCCGGCTGTGCTCCCGGTGCTCAAGACTTTGCGGCGCAGTTCGCGCACATCGGGCTCGCCCTCAGAAAACGGCTCTCCAGCCGCTATCCACACCCTGCCGTCGGTGCCAACCACCCGCATCCCCTTTACATCCGGCAGTTTGGCTATCTCACGCATCAAGCGGGACACGGGCTCCGGGTTGTCCTGCACCATGGCCATACGCAAGCTGCGCTCTGCCACCGCCGCAAACGAAGCCGCAGCCCTATCCACCCTGTGAAGCTGATACTGCTCGATGGCCCGCAGTCCAAAATAAGAATACAGCGCAAACCCGGCCACAAGCACCACGGCAACAGGAAGCATAACCTTCCACTTTATGCTGAGCCGCCGAGCAAGCCTAGGTTTGGGTAACTTTAGCCGTAATGTCATATCTTCTTTATGTAATTGTGAGCGTTTTCACGCGCATTGTCAAGCTCGTGACAAACGAGCAACTGCCAGAAAACATGCGGTGCCCCCGCTTTCCCCTCCAATATCACTTCGCCACACGGAGGAAAAACCGGGGGTGAGGAGGGCGCCTGCGAGAGGGTGCGAGGAATCTGAGAACAATGCTTTGGAAGAAAGATCGAGAATGAAAACCACCCAAGCGCACCAGCCCGCACCAAAACGGCTTGATTCCTCCCCGATCATGTAGTATATTCCCTTCCGTAAAAACGAAAAAACGTGTGTTTTAGGAGGGGATGTATCTATGAGCCGGTCTCTGCGCGTACCTTCTGCGGTTGCATTAGTGCTTTTGCTTTGCACATTCGCTGCGGCGCAAATCGACACCGCGCGAATCCGACAGCTTTCGGAGCAGTACAGAATCCCCGAAGCACGGCTTCGACAAATGGCCGCCAAAGGATTCTCGATGCACGATATTGAGCAAAGCCTGGCTCTGTCGCGCGAATTCGCACGCAGTTTGGAGGCGGTAACCTCGCTCTATTCCGACGTTCAAAACTGGGACGACGTAAGGCGAATTCTCGAGCTTGCCAGGCAGTACAACTACAACCCCTCAGACCTGGCGGCTTTGCGCAAACCTCTCCAAAAAGAGCCCGGGCCAACCACCGTCGCCTGGTCCATGGAAGAAATCCAGCAGGCGCTGGAGCGCGCCAAAAACACCGGTAGAAAAGTTGAAGAGATTCTCTCCCTCCGCCAAACGCGCTCTTGGTCTGAAATAGACCGCATCCTTGCAACCGAGCGAGAGTGGCGCATTCCGCTGGACCGCCTGCTCCGCGCCAGAGAGAACTGGCCGTGGGACGATATTTTCACAGCGCTGAACCTCGGCCGCCAGTATAACCGGCCGTGGGATGCACTGCTCGGTATGCGCCAAACCAGGTCCTGGGACGAGATAAACCGGCTGATGGAAACCGCACGTTCTCAATCCGTCCCACTGGAAATGCTTACCCGGCTCCGCCGCGCATGGACATGGGATGACATCAACCCTGCGCTGGATCTCTCAAGGCAATACCGAATGCCGGTTGACAGCGTGATGGAGCTTCGGCGAACGCGCGAATGGGACGAAATCAGACTGCTCCTTTCACGGGAGCGCGAATGGAACGTGCCTCTCGGGACACTGCTACAGCTCCGCCGCGAGTATACCTGGGGTGACTTGGAGCAGGGCATGAACCTGGCAAAAAGGCACAACCGCAGTCTGCAGGACGTGCTCCAAATCAAACGCAGGGAGGGCCTTTCTTGGGAAAAATTGGACCAACGGCTCACTCGGCTGGAAGCCGTTCGCTGAAATTGTCTATCAAGAAGCTTTGACAAATAAGCTGATAAACAAAGTCCCGATCTAAATCCTCCCGCGACCTCCCTTGAACGAACGAGAGGGCTTCGCTGGCAGAGTCGAGCATATGCTGCAGGCGCACCCGGTCATTCTTCAGCATAGATCACCTCTGCCTGACGCAGAACTTCCTCGCGGAAATAGCGGCTTAGGTCCCGAGGTGTGCGCAGGTCCACCGGGCATCCACCAAAAAGCGACTCCAACTCACGTGCCATCGGTGTTTATCAGCCCCTTTGTCAAAACTTGGAAAGCACTTTCATGTATCAACGCATGTACCCAATGGGCCCAACATAGGCTGTGCTGATGACTATGTCATCGAACAGGACGCGGCAGGTGGCATTGGGAGATGCTACCTTGTTTTGCCTAGCGGCTTGCTCCGTCACGTAGTGCAGAAGCCAAAAGAAATTGATTTTCAGCCTCTCATCTGTCCTCCAGCAGAATCCCTCAAACGGCTCGCCTCCGGCTCTCAGAACCTGAAAACCCATGCCGGTCCACTGCCCACGCGGAGTACCCCTGCGAACGTACAGAGCCAGCCTGCCATCCAACCAAAGCGCAAGCTCCCCATCGCGCCCCCCAGGCAAAGAGTTGAGCTTCAACATCACCTCCACGCACTGCCACCGGCCGCGCGGAACTACCGCAGGCATCTCAGGCCGAATGCTGTTCCCCCAATACCTTCCATCCGCCGAACGCTTCATCTCGTGCCAGTAAACATAGAAGTTCCAAATACCCGGCGGAGCGTAGCGCCCGTAATCTCCGGTGGGCTCAATGCCCACGGTTACGCGGTCGTCACCGCGCGGCCGCTCTCCGGCGCCGCCCTGGGGATAGTTTGTCGGTGGGTTGTAGCCGCCAACGGTAACAAAATGGTGAATGTACCCAACATCCGGCGGGAACTTAACGTAAAAGCGTGCGAACACGGTCTCCACGCCGCGCGGTAGCCGCTTGTAAAGATGCCCGCCGGTATTCTCGCCTAGAGTGGCCGTCATCTGCAGCGAACGCCTCCCCCGGCTGGAAGGAGGCACATCACTGCTGAAAGCGAGCACTTTGCCGTCTTTGTTGCTGATGTCGCTCCACCGCTTCGACAATTCAACCAGAGTGCCGCCTTCAAAATCCTCGGTAAAAAGGACGTTCGGATCCTTCTCTATGCCGCGGTCGCCCGGATATTTTGCGGCCAGCCCATATCCCTCCGGCAGGCTGCTTCTCGAGCCAGCCGCCCCCATGCCGAACACACCCAGCACTGCTAATGCCAAAACCATCGCCGCAACCCAAAAGCATTCGCACCGCATGCCAACACCCCCAAGAAACAACGTTCACCGCATGCAACGCAAGCACCACTCAAAAAGATGCTTGTTTCCCCGCCAAAAAGCTTTATAGACGGGGTGAACGCAAGCATTACCTCTTCCTCGGCAAATTGGAAAAATCAGGGGAAACAAAGAAGGGGTGGCATTGTTCAAACGCCACCCCGTTTCCCCAAGTCGATGCCGGTTAAGGCAGAGTATCCAGCCCCAGCGCAGTCCTCAGGATGAGCGTCACGTCGCTTACGGTAACTTTACCATCGGGTGCGCCCTTCGGATACACGTCTGCCGCCAATACCTGCTCTGGAGTTGGCTCCACCAGCTTGACAGCGATGCGGAGGGCCACCGTGGCATCGGCAGCGGTTACCTTGCCGTCGCCGTTGATATCGCCGGGTTTGCCTCCAAGGGTGAAGGTTGCGTCAAGAGTGGTGGCCGGATCCAAACCATCCGCCCCGGAAGTCACGCGGAAGTGGTACACGGTACCGCGCTTAAGCCCCGTAAGGGTAGCCCTGTGCACCGTTCCAGGAGTGGCTTCGGCTGTGAAACCGTAAGCGGCCGTTTCTCCGTACTCCACAACGTTGGTGGTTGTTCCAGGCTCGGTTGCCCACTCGATCGTCGCGCTGTTGGGCGTTGTCTCCACCACGGCTGGCGCCTTCGAGATGAACACGCGCTCTCTGGCCAGCGACATTGCCACCTCGAACGCCGCGGCTGTTGGAATGCTCTGCCCTTTATCCTTCACAAAGCCGTTCACCCACAGCTTGCCGGGTTCGGCAGAGGTTGTGTACAGCAGATTGCTCAGATCGGTGGCGGTTGCTTCCGGCTGGGTAAGCTTTGTACCATCAGGTGCGCGCCTCTGCTTCGTGGTAAGCGTGGCCAACACTGGATCCTGCGGCACTCCGCTGGCGCCGGGACCGAACCCGTCAACAACCCGAGCTCTCACCGCGCTGCCGGAGACTCCCAAAAGCTTCAGCCTGGCCACACAGCGGGAATTCACATCGGCACCCAACAGGGACACCATCAGATACCGCGCTTCCCCTTCCTTGACGAACTCCACATTAGCGGCGCCGGCCACGTTCTTCGGCGGAATTGCGGTGCCGTCGTTCTCGATGAGCACTGGCAACCCCACGCCGGTTGTGGCTCCGCCCGGGAATGCAGTATCGTTGAACTCCAAGCCGCGGCCCGAAGCACTGGCCGGGAAGAACCAAATGCGCGCAGGGCTCACATAATTCACGGCCCAGTAAGAGTTGCCCTGGTCATCCACCGTTACGGCGTGCACGTAGTTGGCGTTGGTATCCAGCTTTTCGGTTGCCTTATTGTCTTTGGGGAACAGAGCGCTGGACCACACCCGGTGCCAGGTGCCGCCCTCGTTGTTCCACACATCCGCGTGCTGTCCCATAGCCATGTAAACCCAGGTCACACCGCCAACGGTCCTAACGCACAAGCCTCTGTTGGAACCGCCCAAAGGCTCGCCGTTGGGACCAGCATCATTGGTCACCTGGAACAACAGCTTCAGGGCCTTATTCTCGGCAGATGTGTCTCCACCGTTGGGGGCACCGCCCAAAGTTCCACCCGGGGCCGCATACACCCTCGGGGTGGACGACGGACCGCCGTCTGGCTCGCCGGAAAGCACGTACAGCGCATCCGACACCGGGTCGAAGTAGATGCCCTGCACAAAGCCAAGGCCGCCGCGCCCGGTTTCATCCGGAGCCGCAGTAACCAAACCCGTATCCGTGTAGTTGGAGCCTGCGCCTGGGGCATTGGGATTGGCAGAGTTGGCAATCGGCTCCAACTTGATTGCAGCAACGCCGCGCTGGCCGTTCTGGCGCCCGTCGCCAGTTGTCAGGTTACCGCGCGCTATATAGAGAATGCGGCGCTTGGCATCGTAAGCGATATCGCGCTCGTTGCCAACGGTGGCGGCAAACAAGTCTGATGTTTGGTCAACAATCGCGCCGGTGTTGTCGTTGGCCACATCTATAACGTTGTAGCCCTGCAGGAACACGTAGTTAGCACCCGTTACAGCGGTTTTAAACACGACGTTGGCGCTTACAAGATCCTCGTATCCGCTGGCCTTAGCAGTCACCCGGAGGTTGTATGCGGTGTTGGACTGCAGATTGGTCAGCATAACCCTCTGCGTATCGCGCGGTTGGGCCACAATTATCTGCTCGCCGTAAGCGGTTGTGGTTCCGTAATCCAAAACAGCCGTTGCGGGAGCGCTGGTGGTCCAAGTTATCTCTGCAGTGGAGGACGTAACACTCAAAACCCTTGGCGGGACCAAGAAGCTCATCAACGCCTTCGGAGTCGCGAACACGAAATCGTCAGACACCGCCGGCGCACGGCCCGGCGCAGACGACGTAACGCGGAAGTGGTACTCGGTTCCGGGCTTGAGGCCTATCAGCTTAATCACGTGCTCCTTTACCAGCTTCGGATCTATGGTGGTTCCGCCGTAATCGGTGGTCGGTCCGTACTCCACTTTGGAATCCGACTCGGCATCGGTGGTCCACCGCACCTCCGCGGTGAAAGGCGTGATATTCACAGCCCTGGGTCCATCCGTAATTCGCACGAAAGGCGAAGCTGTGGTAAACGTCAAATCCCCGGTTGAAGCCGTTTGATACCCAGGCGCCGAGGAAATAACCCTGTAGTGGTAGGTCGTTCCCGGCTGAAGATTCACAAGCTTCACCACATGCTGCTTAACAGCTCCTTCCGCGGAAGCAGTCTGACCGTAACCGGGGCCCAAACCGTACTCCACCAAACTGCCCGACTCAACGTCGGTTTCCCACACCACCGTTGCGGCATCCGGCAGTATATCTGTAACACTCGGCCCCTTTGTGATAACAATCGGCGGAACGATGGTCTGGAACGTCTGGTCCTCCGTCACAAGGTCCTCCAAGCCGGGGGCGGTTGAAATCACACGGAAGTGATATGTTGTGCCCGGCCTCAGCCCCGTAATAGTGATGCTGTGCTGAGTGCCAACCTTATCCGAAGTCACCTTCTGGCCGTAAGAAGTGTCCAACCCGTACTCCACAGCCGCCGTGGCAAAGCCCTCGGTGCTCCAGGTTATGGTTGCGCTGGTAGCGGTAATATCGCTGACAACCGGCGGCGTCTTAAGCTTCACGCGCGGCCTTGTGGTGAAGCTGAAGTCGCCAGATCGGACGGTTTCGTAGCCGGGAGCTGTGGAGATCACCCGGTAGTGGTACAGCGTGTCCGGTTCCAAACCGGTCAAAACCACGCTGTGCTCGGTTACAGCCTCATCAACCACCTTCTGCAAGCCGTACGCGCGCGTTGTGCCGTACTCAACCACGGAATTCGCCGGTGTGTCTGTGGACCACACAATCGTCGCCGTGGTTCCCGTAACCGAAACAGCCGAAGGCCCGGAAACAATGCTGAGGGCCAGCGGCGTGGTAAAAGTCCGATCCGAAGATACCACACGCGACCGATTCGGCGCGCCGGACGACACCCTGTAGTGGTATGTTGTGCCCGGCGTCAACCCAACCAGCCGAACCGAGTGCTGGGTAACCAGCGTTGCCGAGCCAGTTTCGTTGCCGTAGTTGGTGTCAAGTCCGTATTCAACCTTCGAATCGGAAGCCACATCCGTGCTCCACGTGATGATAACGGATGTGGCCGTCAGCTCGCTCTCGGAGGGCGGAACCGTGATGCTAACAAACGCCTGCGCCGTCTTAAAGCTTATGCCCTCGGTCACCACGGCTTCCCTTCCCGGAGCTGTGTTAGTAACGCGCACCACATACGTGGCGTTCGGCGCTAAACCCGTAATCCTAACCGAGTGGGTCTGTGTAGGCTCCGATTCTGTAATGCTTCCGCCGCCGTAGCTGACATCAAACCCCCAATCCACCTTGCCAATTGTGGGCACGTTGGTGGTCCAGGTTACAGTGGCCTCGTTTGCTGTTATATCCACAACGGTTGGAGGTTGGGTAAGCGTTATCAAACTAAGGGTTTCGAAACTCTGCCCGCTGAGCACGCCCACCGCCACTCCGGGATCTTGGCACGTTATGCGGAAGTAGTAAACGGTGCCGGGCTTAAGTTCCGTCAAACTTACAGAATGCTCGGTTGCCTTGTTCGGCAGCCCAACCGCCAGCCCGTAAGATGTCGTTTCGCCGTAATCCAACCTTGCCACGCTTTCAACGTCGGTGCTCCACGATATGGTAGCCGACGTTGTGGTTACATCCTTCACCTGAACGTTCGAAATGACGATCGGTCGGAAAAGCGTTTGGAACGTCTGGTCCTCCCAAACACCCGGCTCCTTACCTGCGTCCTGCGAGATAACGCGGAAGTGGTAAATGCGGTTCGGCAGAAGCCCACTGAGCTGAACCACATGGTTCGTAACCAGGTCACCGCTTTGCACAGACATCCCGTAAGCCGTGGTCTCTCCGTACTCCACAACAGATGTGGAAGGCTCTTCGGTCTGCCACGTGATAACCGCGCTCTCGTGGGTTACATTGCTTACCAACGGAGCTGAGAGTATCCTGACGGTGGGGGTTGTATTCGCAACCGTTATCGCGAAACGGCGCTGTGGGTTCCCCGCCTGAGAAAGCGTGTAAGACGAAACGAGCTTCATATTGTACGAGGTAACCCCGTCGCCGTTGAAATCTTCACCATCCTCGCTGAAGGTTAGCTCTATATTCTGCGGGATGTCGGAAACATTCCAGGTTATGGTAACGTTAGGCTGCAGTTCCGTCAGCCGACTTGTGGAAAGCAAAAGCTTCCAAACCTTCGGGAAAAACGCCCTCACCGGGGCGCGCACATCCACGGAATAAGTTGCCGCGCGTCCCTCCTGCCCTTCGGCCCGAAGTATGGCAAGCGATACCTGCTTTGCAGTGGGATCGGGCAGGCTTGGCGGATACGGCACATCTTCCGGACTGCGGTATGCATCCGATGCATTCGCCGCTGTACCTATGGTTATAGTGGGCATCGGATACAGCGCCGCCGGATCAGACGCACTTACGGTGATGGGCAACTGCCAATCGGTTAAGGTTCCGGCGCAAACACCTGTCGCCGCCAGTAAAAAGCCCAACACCCCAAGAAGAAGGAGACTGCATCGATAACTCATACACCGGCCTCCATTGTTTGCTTCTGTTTTGTTTCAATCCTCACCCGTCTTTTGTGACGGGGCCGCTTTGAAAGGGTCAAACGGCAGAACAGGGCAAGCGAACGCCGCTTTAACCATAGGGCGCAGGCCCCTCTTCGAGAGACCTGCGCCCAACTGGTCACGATCCGGTTTGCCGAGCCTTAGCCGGGACTGCTGATCAGAAGCTCAGCCGCCTGGGTGGCCAACACCCAGTAACCGGTCCACGGCTCAAGGTTGGTCGCCGCGATCGCGCTCGGTACGTACACCCGCTGGGCGTTGTCGTACCGGAGGATGTTTCCATCGATAACGCCGGACGAAACGGCCTCTGCGACGGACATCGTGCGATCGCCAACCTTCACCATGAGCGTGCTACCGGCAACCGGCTTCAGGAACGGCACGCCGATCAGGTTCCAACCCGGATACAGCTTGATCGACTGAGTACCGGCCAGCGGTGTGCCGAGCACGTTGATCGTCGTCGGGTTGTAAGGTCGCGTCCAGTAACCGCGGCCAGGCTCAACCGCATTGAAGCGGGTGATCGTCGGGTAGAACTCGTACTGCTGTGTATCGGCTTCGAAGCGATACACAACCAGAGGCGAGAGCCCGAAGAACACACTGGCCGGGTTCGGATTGATCGGCTTAACCGGCAGCGACATCAGGTTGAAGCCGCTAGAGAACGTCTTGGCAACGGAGCGAGGCGTGGACACCTTCACACCCACGAAGCGGGTGGTCAGGATGCCATCCGTCGCAATCGTGAAGCTGAAGGAGCTGATCTTGCGCATGTCGTAGCTCTTCAGACCGTCGCCGTTGATGTCCTCAGGATCCAGCAGCTCAACGGAGTACAGGAACGGCACCTCGCGGCCGGGAACGTTCAGATCCCAGGTCAGCGTAATGGTAGCCGGAACCGCCGCCGTACCGAGGTCGGTGCTGATGCCGATCTTGCTCCACACCTTCTCCTGGTTCAGGGTGGGCGTCTTCATCAAGTCCTGAGTGTAGATTCCACCGGCACCCTGCCAACCAGACTCGGTATCAGCGTGATGGCTCGCCAGGTACACGAAGTTCTGCAGCGGAGGCAGTACCTCGAGGATATCCTCCTCGCCGCCGCCGAACCCGTCCGAGGCGTTGTCGCGAACACCGAGTATGTTGTGGGTGTCCACAGACGCACCCGGCAGGTTGGTGGTTACGGCCAGGTTGATATCGAACTCATGGCGGCCAACGTTGGGCGTGACCCTGCGCCTGGCTGCGGCCATTGTGTTCGTGCTCAGGTCCTTGATGCCCTCAATCTTGACCTCAACGTAATCCGGATCGGCGGTCAGGTTCTTGTCGAACGGCTCTGTAATCAGGATGGCTGTGCGGGTGTCGGCGTTGTAGCTGACGGCCAGAATCGCCCTGTCCGCAACCGTCCATCCCTTAGGAGCCATCACGTTCGGCTGACCCTGAACCGGCGCGAGAGTCGGATCATAGTAGATGTAGCTCACTCTGCCCGGTACAGCCGCGGCGCGAACCGGAGCGGAACCGGGATCGGTGATGCCCACCGCCGGATCCAGCGGGGCCTTGTAGTTAGCGGGGTTAGCCGCGCTGGGCGGATATCCGAAGTTCGCATCGCCGTTAGCCGGGTCGGTTACGCCGATCACGGGCTCGCTGAACTCGACGAGGATGGTATCCCTGGTGGCAGTCACCGACACCACCTGAGGCGGCGTAGTCTCAGCAGGCACGCGAACCCGGAACTCCTCCGCAACCGTGTCCTGAACGTTGCCGGCCAGGTCCTTGAAGCCGGTGTTGATCTGCAGCCTGTACACGAACGGTGCACCGGAGGTAGGCCGTGCGGCAGGATCGTGCTTGAACGTTACCGTCTTGCCGTCGGCACTTATCTCCTTGCCGGTGAAGGTAATGTCACCGCTGTCGTCGCCCAAGTTCGAAATGGTCACCGAAGCGAGATCCACAGGCTCCGTGAAGGTAGCCGAGATATCCCCGTTCGGCTCCATCGCGATCTCGGGTATGGCACCGGTGTTGATCACCGTAGCGCTCGTGCCGCCGACGGTAACGTGGTGAACCAGCGGTTTCATCCGGTCCACCGTGGTGAACGTTACAGTTGCCGTGGTGGAGTTGTACTGGTAGATGTTGCCACCAGTTACCCACTGACCGCCTTCCTGCCTGATGCCCCTGGTGTCGCGCGCCGTGAAGCTCACCTTGTAGTTCGCTCTGGCCTCGTAGCCGTCGGACATCAGCACACCGCCGCTCAGAGCAACAGGCAGAACAAGGGTCCGACAGCCGACAAGAGTATCCACCGTCTCGCGAGCCCCGATCGACTGAACAGCCATCGACACCTGGCGGTCCGGTCGGCCAGACTGCTCATCAGCCGTCCACGCATTGCCAACGACGGTCAGATCCGCCTGCGCGCCGGCAGAGTTCACCGGGGTCGCATTGAACGTTTCGTTCAGCGTGATGCGGATCCTCGTCCTCAGAGGCACGTTGGATGCACCGTTCAGCGGAGCCCAAACCGGATCGCCATCCCAGGTTCCGTCATCCTTCACGTTAACCTGGTACTCCACCGTCATCGACGGCGATACAGTATCGATCGGAGTGAACCGGCATCCCGGAGTGTCGAACAGCGGATCGCCCTTGATGTCGTTGGCCGAACCAATGAAGAAGTTCACCACGCGTTCGGTGGTCGGCTCGAATCCACTGGTGAACACCAAGTTCCTGCTTGGGAACAGTTGGCTGTGGTCCAGATATGCCGTCTTGAAGTCACCACTCCACGTCACCGACCAACCGCCAACCACAGGCTGAGTTGTCGGCGTGGAGAACGTGGTGATGTCGATCGGCGCGCTGAACTCCAGCTTTATCCTGCTGTTCAGCGGAACAATGGCGTACCTCGGATCCAGAACCTGCGTCCACACTCCGCTAACGCGCTCGGCAACCTTCTCCCACTCCCAGCGCTTATTGGCAGGATCGTCGCCGGTGTAGCCCAAAGTGCCGTCCAGCTTCAATCCGTTCGGATCGGTATCAGTCGCCTTAGCCGTCGGCCTCTGGAACCACACACTCATCAGCATCGGCTTCGGACCGGTCGTGAAGGTGAACGGCTCCAGGTTGCTGGGATCCTGATAGTTCTGATCCGCATAATCCTTCGCAGTGGTTATGGAGATCGTGTGCGACAAATCCGCGTTGACCGGGGTCTGCGTCGAAACGGTTATCACCCGGCGGTCTCCGCTGAAGACAGGCGTGCCCCACACCCAGCCGGCGGCGGAATCGGTGAACGCGAAGTTCTGAATAGGCTTGCTGAACCGGAACACCAACTGTACATCCTGAGGCATTGCCGGATCCTGAGCCCAAGGCATTGACCTCGCCTTGGCCGGGTTGCTCGGGGAGGTAACCGTCACGCCCAACAGCTTTGGCGGACCCGGATCCTCGATGTCGTAGCTCCACGGGTTGGCCGCGGTGGTACCGCGAGGCCCGGAGTTCTTATTCACGTCGTCCTTAACCAGCAGAACCTGCACAGCCAGCACGGCACCGGGGGCATTGTAGCGCACACCACCAACCGGATCGACGCGCAGTGTCACCTCGGTTTTTGCGGCATTCCACGCAGATGCCTTGTCGAGCCTGTAGAGGCCGGTACCAGCACCGAGGCTTGTTGCATCATTGGCGTTGATTACAGGCGGGGTGCTGCCGTCCGAGTACCTAAGGCTTATCTGCGGAGCATCGGCTCCATCGATGGCCACAGGCTCGGTGAACGTGATCTTGATTGTCTCGCCATCAGGAGTGCCCTCGGGCTTTAAGAGGGTACCGTGGGCAGGATCAACGCTCACAATGCCCGGCGCCTGCAGGTCCCTGGTGCGGAACGTCAGCGTCTTGTTCGGCAGTGCACCGCTCGCAACCAGTTCATTGCCCGCTCTGTCACGAGCCGTCAGAACCTTCAGCGTGTATACGCTGTTGTCCTCCTCCTTCAGCGGATCGTGCTGAATGGTAGCGATGGTGTTGTCCGCATTCCAAGAGATCGATACGCCTCCAACATCCGTTCCTCCGGCATCCTTGAACTCTATCTTCAAACTGGCCGGATCTATCGGCTCGCTGAAGATAAGTAGCACCGGCTGCGTACCGATGAACCGCTTGCTGTTGTCCTTCTCGGTAAGGCCAACGCCGTTGCCCGGATGCGTATCTATCACCACCGGAGGCGTCGTCTCGTACACATTGAAGGTGAACTCGTAGTCAGCCGCTATCGCATTGCCGGCAAGATCCTTCACCACGCCCCCCAGCACCTTCACTTTGTGCGGCAGGCTCTGGAACGGAGCGTCGTGCTGGAGAGTCACGGTCTTGTTCTCATTGGAGAACGAAGCCGTCCAGATGATGTTCTTCACCACCTGGTCGCCCACCAAAAGCTGGAACGCACCGCCAGCGCCGTTGATATCGGGCAGCGTGAAGGTGGCCGTATTGATCGGCTCGGAGAACGTGATGACGATAGGATCCGTGGCGCGCGCAAAGGCTCCAGCGGCCGGGACGTGGCCAACCACCGTGGGCGGAGTCGTGTCCGCGGTCGTAAAGCTGAACGGGATGCGGTTGGCATCGGTCACAGTTGGAGCAGGCACCAAGCTGTTGCCAGACAGGTCCTGTCCTGTTACGGTAACGGTGTACTTAGTCGGCCCGCCCTGGAACGTGGATCCACTCGCGTGCGACAGAGTCAGCACCGTTTGCGAAGCATCCCATGAGGCGATCATGTTGTACGTCGGCGAGATCGTTACGTTAACCGTGGTGGTGTCCATCGGCTCGCTGAAGCGGATTACGATCTGCGCATTCGTAGCAACATTCGTTGCGTTGTCGGCCGGATCGTGGCTCGTGACATATGGTGCTCTCGTATCGCGCACGAAGAACAGCCACGGGTTCTGAAGCTTGGGACCAAGTGAAGTTACCTGCGTTGGATCAGGACCGTCAATCGTCTCGTTCTCCTTCCAGATGCGCCCTACGGTAACCTGATAGAACTGGCCCTGCTCGAACGGAACGCTATGGGTGATGGTGATGCGGTTTCCCGATATTGTGGCAGACAAGCCCAAAGCCTGTCCGCCCTCACCGGTGGCAGGGGAAATCCGCACCCTGGGGGTAACACCACCCAGCAGGTCCTGGGTCGGATTCAGGTTACCATCGAAGGTGATCACTATCGGCGCTGTTGGATCCACATTGAGATCGTTGTGAGCGGGCGAGGTGGAGGATATCTTCACCTGCGCCATCGCCGCGCCGCTGATCACCAATCCACCAGCCAGAACCGCAAGCACCACGGCCAATGCAAACATGCGCAGCCTTGGCATTCTGGCTTTAGGTTTTAACACGTTCATACTGTGCTTCTCCTCCTTATCACAACCGGATCTGACCTTCGTCTGATCCTGTCGTTCTGCCTATTCGGCAGACTGAACATAAATTGGGAGTAAACTCACTGAAGCACTCTTCTCCGCCTCTTCCATAATGTTTCGGCGGATGGAAAAGCTCTCTTCTGCAACAGTCGGCGGCACCGCTACGTGCCGCAAGGGTTTCAACGGTTCAAAACCCCCTGATACATCCCTCCTTTGCTTTACAGCGGAAACTGCCAACTGCAATGCTAATCCGTATAGGATTATAGGCATTACCCGGCTTCCGCTGTAGGTCCGGATTTCACTGCGCCCGACCAAGCTTGCGTACGTCCTGCCCCTTAAGCCAGGCGCAAGTCCCTTCCGAAACACCGGCAACATTATAGCACAGGGGCAAACTTAGTCAAGCAAAAGCGGGCTTTAAAAAGGCCCTGCCCGACCGTTTATCGGCCTATTTGTACCAACTATCAGGCCGCATCAACTGCCGCAGGCTGTGGAAACCGAGTGCCCCTCTCCAAACCGCGGCTGTTGGAGAAACCCTCTGGATGAGAAGCCGAATTGTCGATCTCGCTTAAGAAAAATCCCGATGAAGCGGCGCGGGCATTTGACAAGAAACCTTGCTGCTGATAAAATGGTCGTGGAGCTTGGGGGTAACGCAAAACCGTGTCTATCACAAGCAAAATCGTCATAGCTGGTGCGTTTCAGGTGCATCGTCTGGATTGCCGCAATCTGAGCGATGGCTTCAGTTACCGGAAGCATGTCTTCATGATACTTCCTGTTCGCACGCCCGTCGCCAGGTAACCTGCGGCGGGCCTTTTTCTTTGCGCTTTCCAGCCCGTCACCTAGAACCCCCAAGTCCCAAGCGGCTGTAAAGGAGAAATGCTAAACCAATGGAAGGGGAGGTATTAGTTCTAAACAGCGATTACGAACCGCTGAACGTGTGCAATCTTCGTCGCGCCCTCGGCCTTATATACCTCGGCAAGGCCGACGTTGTGCACGAGGACGGCCGAATTATCCACACCCCGAGCGGCAGCATAATCTCTCCTTCTGTGGTTCGGCTGAGGAACTACGTAAAAAGGCCGATGCCGCAGTTGCGCCTCTCGCGGCGCAGCATCCTCGCCAGAGACGGATACACCTGCCAGTACTGCGGATACACCGGCCCTGATCTCACCGTGGACCACGTGGTGCCGAAGCGCTTGGGCGGGCGAACCACTTGGGAGAACTTGGTGTGCTCGTGCCGCAAATGCAACACCAAAAAAGGAGATAAAACTCTTCAGCAGGCCGGTATGCGCCTGCGAAGAGAGCCCAAAAAACCAAAGTACATTCCGTTCATCAGCCTGGTTAAATACCTCGATGGGAAGCGCAATGAAGCTTGGCGCCTTTATCTGCCGACGCTTAAAGAGTTCTAAACCTCTATCCGAGGCAGTTCGCAGGTTCAAAAGGCATTTCGCCGCAGTCATATCGGTTTTATGCGCCGGTCTTATCTTCTCGGGCGCCTCAACCTGCCTTTCAGACGAGCGCACGGCCGACCAAGTGGTCGCCGTGGAGAACGAAAAGCTCACCCTCGATAAAGACTGCACGGCCCGCCTCAAATACGGCGTGCTGATGGTCCCCGGCAGCGAGCGCATCGAAAAGAAGGGGAAAACCCCGGTTGCCCTCAGACGCGTGGAAAGAGATCCCCAGCCGGGGGAGTACACCATCAGCCCCATAGGGGTCCTTACCTTCAATAAGAAGGATAGGCGGGCCAAACTTTACGCCTCGTATTCTTACCGCCCCAGAACGGTGGCAGTGCTCCCGGTGGATATAGGCGCGGCCCCGAACGAGGTCGGCTCCGCCGTTCGCCGCGAAGCCGAAAAGCTTCTCGAGGATCACGGTTGCCGACTGGTACCAGACGCCAAAGTGGACAGGGTGCTCCAGGAACGCAGGTTGTATCCCTCCAGCGAATTCACCGCACAGCTCCTCAAAGAGTTGGGGCAAACGCTCGGCGCGCAGGACATTGTGATACTCAACGTGGAGAGCTGGCAGTCTAAAAGTGGCGAAAGTTTGCTGGGATACCTGTGGACTGGACCCTTCGGCGGTCCCCGCAAACGCGTGAACCTTTCGCTGAGGGCACGCCTTTACAACACCGAGGAGGGCCGCCTCCTTTGGGAGGGCCGCTCGCACTCCGAAAAGCTCGGCGGGAAGCTGGGAGCCGTTCCCAAAAGCTTGATTGAAGCCGCCGTTAAAGACGCCGTTAAGGACCTTTTCGACAGCTATCTGGCGCCCTGAGCAAGCGCACAACCGCCTCCAACCCGGGGGCGCAAAAACCCGAAACAGCAGGCTCAGCCGCCCAGCGCGGATGCGGCTTCCTCCAAAGATTTCGCGTCGCTAACGTTTAACGCCACTGCAGAGGGCTGAATCCGCTTCACCATGCCGCTCAAAACCTGCCCCGGCCCGAACTCCACAAACGTCCTCACCCCGCACTCCCACATTCGATTTACCGACTTCACCCACTGCACCGGCGATGTTATCTGAGCCGCCAACAGCTTTTTAATCTCTTCCGGGTCTGAGGTGGGCTCTCCGGTTACATTGGGCACAACCGGAATGGACGGGGTTCCAACCGCCGCATCCTGAAGCACCGCGCGCATCTTTTCGGCCGCCGGAGCCATAAGCGGCGAATGGAAAGCCCCGCTCACCGCAAGCGGCACCACGCGCTTTGCACCCCGCTCTCTGGCCGCCGCGCCAACACGCGCAACCGCCTCCGGCTCACCCGAAATAACCGTCTGCTCTGGGGTGTTGAAGTTGGCCGCCACCACAACCCCGCCGTCTTCGGCGCACAGACGCTCAACCTCTTCTGCGGGCAAGCCGATGACAGCGGCCATCGTCCCGGGCGCCGCAGAAGCCGCCTCTGCCATAAACAAACCGCGCATGCGCACAAGCCTGACGGCCTCGGTCTCCGCAAGCGCCCCGGCCGCCGCCAAAGCGCTGTATTCGCCCAGAGAATGGCCCGCTGTCAGCGTCGGGGCAACTTTGCATATCTCTCTAAAAGCCGCAAGGGCCGCCAAACTCACCGCAACGATGGCCGGCTGAGCGTTTTCCGTGCGCGTAAGCTCCTCAGCAGGGCCATCGAAGCACAGCCGGGAAAGCGGAAACCCAAGCACCTCGTCGGCCATCTGCAGAACGCGCGCGGCCGCAGAAAACGCTCCGGCCAGCTCCTTCCCCATTCCCGGGGCTTGGCTTCCCTGGCCGGAGAAAATAAACGCCACCGCTCCACCAAGCGGCTCTGAGTGAACTGCCGTGTTTATCCCTTCCTGCAAACGCCCCTCCACTACCAATACAACGCCGCGGCACCCCAAGACAATCCGGCGCCGAAGCCAACCACAACCACCAAATCTCCAGGGCGGATTTTGCCCTCTCTCTCCGCCTCCTCAAGCGCTATGGGGATGGAAGCAGACGACGTGTTGCCGTAGCGGTCCACATTCACAACCACCTTCTCCGGCGGAAGCCCAAGCCTTGCCACTGCGGATTCGATGATGCGTATGTTGGCCTGGTGCGCCACGAACGCGTCTATATCGGTGGTTTTCAGGCCACACTTCGCCAAAACCGACTGCGTGGCCTGCACAATGATGCGCACCGCAAACTTGAAAACTTCCGAGCCGCACATCTGGATATACTGCTCTCCGGCCTGCACAGCCTCCACCGTTATGGGCTTTCGGCTTCCACCAGCCGGTATCTTCAAAAGATCGGCGCCGCCTCCGTCCGAACCCAAATCAAACGCCAAAAACCGGCTGTGCTCACTGCCGGGTTTTAAAACAGCCGCGCCCGCTCCATCGCCAAACAGCACGCAGGTGCTTCGGTCTTTCCAGTTTGTTATCTTGCTGAGCACATCCACACCAACAACCAGCACGGTGTCGCATACCCCAACTCCCACCATGGAGGAGCCCACCGCCAAGGCGTATATAAATCCGGTGCACCCGGCGGAAAGGTCGAATGCGCCCGCGCGCTCAGCCCCGAGGGCGTGCTGTACAATCGATGCCGTGGCGGGAAACGGCATATCGCCCGTCACCGTTGCCACGATTATCATATCCAGCGAAGACGGCGAAACCCCGGCTTTCTCCAAAGCCCTGCGTGCGGCCGCCAAACTCAAATCGGATGCAGCTTCGTTCTCTGCCGCTATGCGGCGCTCGCGTATGCCGGTCCGCGTAACAATCCACTCGTCCGTGGTGTCCACCATCTGCTCCAAATCCGCGTTCGTAAGAACCTTCTCAGGAACATACGCGCCCAACCCGGCAATGCGAACCGGCCGAACAGAAGTGGAAAAACAGCCCTTCGAAACGAGAGAAGCCTCGTCCGAAGTCTCTATGGGCTGGGACTCCAGCCCCGCAAGCTCAGAACCTTGTTTCATAGCCTGTTTGTTTGCCTGTTTACCCCTCACCCGCATCCGATGCGGGTGCCACCTGGTAAGAACCCGCCAAACCGGATTCCTCCAAACCCTTCTTTACCGTCTCCACAAGATTGGCGGAAGCCGCGGCGCCAGCCGCGCGAATCGCATTGGCTATTGCCCTAGCGTTGGACCGCCCGTGCGCAATTATGCAAACCCCTTTCACGCCAAGCAGGGGGGCACCGCCGTGCTCAGCATAATCCGAGATGGGCTTCAGCGACCGCCAAGCAGACCTCAAACATAAAGCTCCAATCCTGGTCAGCAGGGACTTTTTCAAGCTTTCCTTCAGGTACCACATCAGCATCTCTGCAAGCCCCTCGGATGCTTTCAGCACGATATTCCCCACAAAACCATCGCACACAACCACGTCGGCCTGACCCTGATACAAACCGGTGCCCTCCACGTTTCCGCAGAAGTTCACGGAGGGGGAAGAGCGCAGCAGCGCGGCGGCCGCTTTTGTTAGGTTGTTGCCCTTCGAAGCTTCCTCACCGATGTTCAGTATGCCAACCCGGGGGTGAGAAACCTTCAGCACAGCGCGTGCATAGGCCTGCCCCATCACCGCGAATTGAAGAAGCATCTCCGCGCTGCAGTCCACCACCGCGCCGCTGTCCACAAGCACGCATTTTCCGCGCTGTGTCGGCAGTACCGCCGCAATAGCGGGGCGTTCCACACCGTCCAGCAAACCCAGATAAATCGCGGCGGATGCCATACACGCCCCGCTGTTTCCGGCGCTTACGAACGCATGGGCCCGGCCTTCCTTCACCAGATTGGCGGCCACAACTATCGAGCACTTGGGCTTGCGGCGCACCGCTGCGGCCGGGGCCTCGCCCATATCTATCACCTCCGGAGCAGGTACGATTTCCAGCTTCGAGGCCTCCGGCACCGATGCGACGCACTCCCTAAGCTTATTTTCTTCCCCTACCAGAATTATGCGGTAGCGCCTGTCTCTGGCGGCAATGGCCGCTCCCTTTACCACTTCATCGGGAGCTTTGTCGCCGCCCATGGCATCAACAGCTACAACGATCTGCATGCGTCAGCCAGCTTGTGCCCGCGGACGCTCCACCTCTAGCACCTTTCGGTTCCCGTAGAAACCGCAAGACGGGCACGCATAATGAAGCAGTTTAGGTTCGTGACATCGCGGACAAGAAATGATTGAACGCACCTTCAGGCGCCAAGCGCTGTGGCGCCGCTGGTCTCTTCGCCATTTCGATATCTTACGTTTAGGTAGAGCCAATTTCTATGCTTTCCTCCTTACTTAGTGTTTGTTTTAAAAACAGCCTGCAAGTGCCTGCCAGGTGTTCGCTGAAAGGGTCTCCAACCCTTCGCGTGCAAACCCGAAAGCAAAGCAAAAGCGCTTACTGCGAATCCAAATCACGAAGCCTGCGGGCCAAATCGGCGAACGGAGAGAAAAGATAATCCTCGTCGGGGCAGTCGCACTTCCCCGTGTTCAGGTTTTTCCCGCAGTGCGGGCACAAACCCAGGCAGTCTTCCTTGCACAGCGGGAAAAGCGGCATTGCAAGCAGCAAGTGCTGCCGGATGTACTCATCCAAGTCAAGCTCTCCGTTTCGGAAGACCGCCAGCAAGTTCTCATCAAGCTCTTCGCCTTCTGATTGATCCGCCCCCGATACTATCTGGTGGCCGCGCAGCCGAAAATCCTCCTCTATTTGGGCGCACACAGAAACCACCATATGCTCCAGGCATCTCACGCACTCCAGCACCAGGTCGGCCTTGAACTCTCCTCTTATCATCAGCAGATTTGATGTACTGCTGAACACGAGATGCCCGGTTACAGGAGAGCGGCTCTCCACGCCCAGGTCAGCGGGGCACGGCTGATCCACCAGATACTCTATGTTGCTGAGTGGAACCCGCAGTAATTCCGTAATATCCAGTTTCATTATAACACAGCTTTCTAATACTGTCTGCTAGGTCGGTGCGAATAAGGCTGGGCTACTTAGCCCGCCCCAAAAGCTCTGCCGTTTGTTTGGCAATCATCCACTCTTCGTTGGTTGGGATGACCAGTGTAACCACCGGGGCGTCTGGGCATCCTATAGACCTCTCACCGCGCTCTTTTGCTTCATTGAGCTTCGGATCAAGCTGAACGCCCAAGAACTCCAACCCCCTGCACACATGCTCGCGCACCAAGGGCGAATTCTCTCCAATGCCGGCGGTGAAAACCAAAGCATCCAATCCGCCGAGAACCGCGGCATACGCCCCTATGTACTTCTTCGCCCTGTAACAAAACACTTCGAACGCAAGAGCGGCTTTCTTGTCGCCGTTCAGCATAGCGGACTCTATATCCCGCATATCACTGCTGAACCCCGACAACCCCAAAAGGCCGCTCTTTTTGTTCAAAAGATCGTCCACCTCGTCGGCTGTCATGCCGTGGCGTTCCACAAGCACCGCAAAAATGGCAGGGTCTATATCGCCGCTTCTGGTGCCCATCACCAAACCCTCAAGCGGCGTCATCCCCATGCTGGTATCCAAGCACTTACCGCCTTTTACGGCGCTTATACTGCAACCGTTGCCCAAGTGGCAGGTGATAACCCTAGCCTCGCGGTCATCGCGGCCCAAACGGCGCAACCACTCCCTGGCCCTCATATCCACATATTGGTGGGAGGTGCCGTGAAAACCGTACCGGCGAATCCGCCATTCGGTGTAGAGCCGCTCTGGCAGTGCATACCGGTAAGCATGCGGCGGAAGCGTTTGGTGAAAAGCCGTATCGAAAACCGCAACCTGCGGAGGCACCGGCAGCCCCCGCCCCGCAAACAGCTCCCGGCATGCTTCTATGCCCGCCAAATTCGGCGGATTGTGAAGTGGAGCCAGCTCGGCGCATTCTCGTATCGCTTCCTCCACCTCACCATCTATCAGCGCCGGAGCAGAAAACTTCTCGCCTCCATGAACAACGCGGTGCCCAATGCCGGAAATCTCCTCCAAACTCTCTATAACACCGCCGTTCTCCTTACCCACAAGCACATCGGCCATCATGGCCACCGCCTGGCGATGGTCTTTTATCGGCCCCGGAACACGCTTTTTCTCCTGCCCCTGAACATAGTGGTCCAAAAAACCCTCTTCAGCGCCAACAACTCCAACACGCTGTGCTATTCCGGAGGCAACAACCGCATCAGAATCCATGTCGAACAAACTGTACTTAAGAGACGAACTTCCGCAGTTGATAACGAGTATCTTCATAATACCACCAAACCATACTAGGATACAGCACTTGCCTGAACAGCAGTCACAGCCGCCGCACCAATAATATCCTCAACTTTGCATCCGCGAGACAAATCATTCACGGGCCTCGCCAAACCCTGCAGAATTGGCCCAATAGCGGTTGCCCCAGCCAATCTTTCGGTAAGCTTGTAAGCGATATTACCTGCCTGAAGGTCAGGGAAAATCAGCACGTTCGCCCTTCCGGCAACAGGGCTTCCGGGCGCTTTCCGCTGACCAATCCAATCCACCAAAGCCGCATCCGCCTGAAGCTCTCCATCCACCAGCAGATCTGGGCGCCGCGAGCGAACCAGCTCGGTGGCCTGCACCACCTTATCAACCAGTGGATCGCTGGCACTGCCCTTGGTGGAAAAGGAGAGCATCGCAATCCGCGGCTGAAACTCAAGAAGAGCCATCGCAGTTTCGGCGCTGACAATGGCTATCTCTGCCAGTTCGTCCGCCGAAGGATTTATCACAAGACCGCAGTCGGCGTAAAGAAACACGCCGTTTTCTCCGTACTTGCAGTTCGGCACCTCAATAATGAAACAGCTAGACACTAACTTCACGCCGGGCTTACACTTTATCACCTGAAGCGCAGGGCGAACCGTGTCCGCTGTCGAATGCGTGGCTCCGGAAACCTCACCGTCCGCGTGACCAGCTTTTACCATTAAAACCCCGTAATAAAGTCTGGACCTAGCTAACTTCGCCGCTTCATCCTTGGTTAGGCCTTTCTCGCGGCGCAGTTCATACAAAAGCTCGGCGTACTCATCCGCAAACGGAGAGCAGTTCGGATCCACAATCTGAACATCGCCAAGCGAAATCCCGCGTTCTTTGGCAATAGACAGCACCTCGTCTGCGCTGCCGAGAATAGTTGCTTTGGCAATCCCCTCTTTGTGAATACGCGCAGCGGCCTCCACAACTCGAGGGTCGTTGCCTTCTGGAAAAACAATGTGTTTGTTAAGAGCTTTAGCACGTTCGATCAGTCTACTTATTACGTCCATGGCCTCATTCCTGGTGTTCTGCCGCGGCCGCTCGATCGGTGCGCTCAAGGCGCTTCCCCAGCTTTTCGCGGCCGCGGTGTATTATTTGAACAACAGTCTCAATATGGTTTTCCACACCGTGAAGCGATTCTCTGCAGAGCTGATCCCACTCTTTCTGAAGCGTTTGCGACGCAGTGCGCAGTTGGGCCTCCAGCTTTTCCAACACGCCAAGCGCATACGCATCTGCATCCCGCTTCAGTTCGGCGGCATCGCGCTCGGCCTTTTCGCGAATCTCTTTGGCTTGAGTTGTGGCCAGCCTGGTAACCTCGTGCTCATCAATCATCCTAGCCGCCTGCGCCCTGGCGTCCGCAAGAATCCGCTCTGCTTCTTTTGTGGCGCGCTCAACAATCTGCGCGGCCTCGAGACGTGCATCCTCGTAAATGCGCTGGGAATCCTTCGAAAGTTTGCTAGCGCGCCAAACATCTTCCGGCAGGGATGTGCGGATTTTGTTCACCAACTCGAAGAACTCCTCCAAATCCACGCCCCATGCCTTGTTCATGAAGCGCCAACTGTTCTCAACCAACGCTTCCAAATTGTCAAGGAGTTTCGGCACGTCCATCACCGGACCCTCCCCCTCTCAACTTTGCCAGCAGACGAGCCTCCACCATAGGAGGAACCAATCCGCGTATGCACCCGCCGGTGCGCGCAACCTCTTTCACCAGGCTCGAACGCAGGAAAGAATGTTCGGGACGCGTCATCAGGAATACGGTCTCCAGCTCCGGATCCAACTTGAAATTCATCAAAGCCTGCTGAAACTCGTTTTCAAAATCCGAAATAGCCCTCAAACCCTTTACTATAACCTTCGCTCCCTTCTCTCTGGCGTAGTGCACAAGAAGCCCGTCCAGCACATCCACGGTAACGTTGGGAAACTGGGCGCATGCTTCCTCCAGCATGGCTTTTCGCTCTTCAACTGAAAACAGCGGGGTTTTATCTATATTCCACGCCACCGCCACTATTACGTGATCGAAAAGCTTTGATGCACGCTCTATTATGTCCAAATGTCCGGATGTAACCGGATCAAAACTTCCAGGGCAAATAGCAATCGTCATATCAGCTTACCGTCACAAGGTCTGCTTCGGAACACTTCTGGCGCACAGCTTCCGCCAAAGCTTCGTGTTCCGGCAATAACAATTTCGGGTCCCGAAGCACCAATTCCTGTGCATCCGAGCGCGCTTGCTCCAAAATCCTTACATCTCTAACAATGTCGGCAACACGCAAATCCGGCAGTCCGCTTTGCCGGGTTCCGTAAAACTCACCAGGTCCCCGCAGGCGCAGATCTTCCTCGGCAATTCGGAAGCCGTCGGTGGTGGAAACCATAACCTCGAGCCTGGCTTGGCCTTCTGGGGTTTTAGGATCGCCCAGCAGAACGCAGTACGATTGGTGGGCGCCTCGGCCCACCCGCCCTCTCAACTGATGGAGCTGTGCCAACCCAAAGCGCTCTGCACCCTCCACAACCATCACCGAGGCGTTGGGAACATCCACCCCAACCTCCACAACGGTGGTCGCCACCAGTATATGGATCTCACCCTTGCGGAAAGCATCCATGACCGCATCCTTCTCCGCAGGGCGCATCTGACCGTGCAGCAAGCCAACCCTAAACTCCGGGAATACGTGCTCCTGCAGATAAGAAGCCAGTTCCGTTGCCGCTTGTGCCGAAAGCTTCTCGCTCTCTTCAACCAGCGGGCACACTATATACGCCTGCCGCCCCTCCCTAACCAAACGCCTCACGCCCTCGTAAACCTTCTCCCGCTCGGATGAAGGCTTCCAATAGGTGCGAACCGGACGCCTGCCTGGGGGCATTTCATCTATTATAGATACATCCAAATCGCCGTACACGGTCAGCGCAAGGGTTCTGGGAATGGGGGTTGCGGTCATCACCAGAACATCCGGGTTGCCGCCCTTTTCGCGAAGCATTGCGCGCTGAACAACACCAAACCTGTGTTGCTCGTCGATAATCACCAAACCCAGCTTTGAAAACTTAAGCTCATCCTGTATAAGCGCATGCGTTCCAACAACCACCGGTATCAAGCCATTGGCGGCGCCTTCGTACACCCGGGCCCGCTCGGAAGCCGGCAAACCGCTTACAAGCAAAGCCACATCCACCCCAAACGGCTGCAGTAAGCCGGAAAATACACGGTAGTGCTGCTCGGCCAGTATTTCTGTGGGAGCCATCACCGCCGCCTGATATCCGCAGTGCACCGCCCCAACAACCGCCGCCGCCGCAACCACAGTCTTCCCAGAGCCAACATCACCCTGCAGTAAGCGGTTCATCGCGCGCGGCGACTCCATATCCTCAACAATCTGCTGTATCACGCGTTTTTGACTGCCTGTCAGCTCGAAAGGCAGAGAGCTTATAAACTTCTGCACCGCGCTGGAGCTACCGGCAAACTGTATCCCCGGCTTTTGATCGGAGAAAAACCGCCGTTGGGCCAAAGCAACCTGAAGCACGAAGAACTCCTCGTAAGCCAAGCGGGTGCGGGCCGCTTCTTTCTCCTCCAAGCTCTCGGGTTCGTGGATCGCTTTAAGCGCCTCGTGTATTCCGGGAAAGCGCCTCTTAACCAAAACCTCTTTCGGCAGGCGCTCCGGAACCAGATGCAGGCACATTTGAAGGCAGTTGTGAATCGCACGCCGCAACTGCCCTTGGAACAACCCCTCCGTAAGAGGATAAATCGGCAGGACCTTTCGAGGCACACCCCCCTTTGGAACCTCTTCCCAATCCGGGGATTTAAACTGCACGCTCCACCAATCGCCCTGAACAGGCCCGTGAATCAATATTTCACGCCCCCGCAGGTACAAAAACCGGTCCCTGAGATGCTTCTGTCCGAAGAAAATAAGGGTTGCCTCTCCGCTTCCATCCTCAACCACCACCTTGGTAAGCACCATTCCGGTGCGCGCGGTGGTGTTTTCCGCAGAAACCACCCTGGCGATAACCGTTCCCACCTCGCCGGGCTTCAAATCCGCTATGGGTTTGACTTGGCTTCTATCTTGGTAATCGCGGGGAAAGTAAAATAGGAGGTCTTCAGCCGTCTGCACACCCAACCGCGCCAGCAGACCAGCCAAATTCGGGCCCACACCCTTAACGTATTGCACGGGCATCTGCAGGGAAACCAGCGAACTTCTGCGCCCTTTGCTTTCCGCTCTTTCCACCACCTTCTCCAAAAGCCGCAACATTATAGTCCACCCGCAGGAACAGTGTCAACCGAACATGTTGTGTGTCTTGAACAAGCTTTGCAGTCTTGCCGCAATTTGCAACCGCAGCAGGCAAGGTGTTGACCCGCATAATCGCCTCGGAGTATAATGCAAGCGATATTATTTTTGGTATCCCCAAAACGCCGCTTCTTGGGTGAGGGCGCATGTTTAGATACTACGAAGAAATCATCCGCCAGATGGAAAAAGAGCTTGAGCGGCTTGCCAACGAAACCTTCGGACAAAGAGAGCTCAGCGTGGCAACCAGCAACTTTTGGCAGCCCAGGGTTGATGTTTACGAAACCAAAGACCGAATCTGGGTGAAAATGGAAATATCTGGTGCGCGCGCTGATCAAATAAGGGTTTCTCTCTCGCCGGACCACCGCACTCTCATCGTCTCCGGAACCCGCGACGAAGAAACGGTGGAGATAGGGGACCGCCTGCGCTGTTATCAGCTCGAGATACTCTACGGGCCTTTCGAAAGAGTTATCCATCTGCCAAGCAACGTACCCATCGATGCCGACAATCTCTCGGCCACATATAAAGATGGATTTCTAATTGTTGTAATACCGAAAAAAGCACCGGAAGGCCCTCGCGTAATCCCCATCGAATAAACCTCTTGGGAATTCCAAAACAAGATTGGCGCATCCATAAAGAAAGGATGCCGCAAAGTCCGATTTTTGCGTTTGTTCCCAGAAAGCACTTCCGATTTCCCTGCCCGAAAGGAGTTTCTGCGGTTTATGCCCAATTCCACAGCGCCAAAACCTGCAAATACAGAAGAAAGCGGCACAACCCTGCCCATCCCAAACGTGTTGGGGTTACTGCCGCTGCGTGACGCCGTCGTGTTCCCCGGCGAAGTACGCCCCGTCCATGTGATCACCGAAAGGCTGATCAACATGGTAAGCGATACCGTCGCCAAGGGTAACCGCTTCGTTGCGGTTTCTACCGTTGCCAACACCGCCGTAGCCGAACCCCTTTTCGAAGATGTTTACCCCGTGGGAACAGTCGGCTATATACGGGCCATGGTGAAGCTTCCGGACGGCATCCGCATGCTCGTCCAGGGAGTTCAGCGCATTCGACTGCTGGAACCCGTTCAGCAGCAGCCCTACATCACCGTCAAAATCGAGTTCATCGAAACCCCAGCCCCGCAAACGCAGCCGGAAGAGGTGGAAGCGGCAAGGCGCCTCGTCGGAAATCTGTTCGCGCGCATGGTCTCTCTTTCACCGGAGATGGACAAACACCTTGCCTCCGCTGGCGATGCCATACGCTCCCCAGATGCCCTCGCCGACTTCGTGGCCGCCAACTCTCCGCTTTCCACAGCAGACAAGCAGGACCTTCTCGAGACTTTGGACGTGAGAGAAAGGCTTACAAAGCTTCTCAAGTTCCTAACCAGAGAGGTCCAGATGCTTGAGCTTC